>PJQF01000307.1_pt1 | contig 17121 bp, 33 predicted proteins | sample 1503741 | NCBI WGS metagenome assembly PJQF01 (sample SAMN07775949, study PRJNA414020) | Biofilm metagenome, whole genome shotgun sequencing project. | isolation source: biomolecule (vanillin) treated reverse osmosis membrane biofilm | place: India: Nagpur | collected 2017-03-21 | reverse complement strand
AACCCTCCATCGAGTGCCGTGATCATTTCGCGAACTTCCCACCAGGCATCAGCGCCTATGGATCGCACGCGCTTGGTTTCGTTTGCTTTCAGCGCTTCAAAAGTTGTCATTTAGGACCTCGGCGGTGTTGATTTTTCTTCCAAAACTGAAACTTTGTTTTTCAGTCTTCGAATATCATCATGCAGGTTTTCGAATTCACCTAAAATGTATCCAATGAAGTTTTGTAAATTTGATTTGATGATAACTTGCCCATTATTTTTTTCAGTGACTAAAATAGAGACTTCATCTCTACCCACTAAATCATTTTGTTTGTAAACTTCGATTTTGAGATTTGTCATTTTATTTTACCTTAACTATTGGCATTCACTTCTCGACAAGTTTCAGATAGACAAACAATGTCTTTGAAAACTGGATTGTATTTTTTAATAAATTGATCCATAGATTCACGAGTATAGAAGTAGGATATTGGTTTGTTGTGTTTATCTAATAAAAACCACAATTTAATCGGCGAATCTTCTATTTTCCAATCAAATGTATGAGCTTGGGACCACCATAATTCAGGTCCGCCTGAATCCAATTTTGAAATAAGTTCACCTACCTCAAAAACAACTTTCTTCTGATTTTCTTTTAGGATGAATCCGACTCGATTGGTTTTGTTTGCGATGATCGCATCTGATAATTTCATTCTTCATCTCCATCTTTTTGATATGGACGATAGTTCCAGAGTGGACACGCTACGCTCGTACACTCTCTGACACGCTTCGATGTTTCCTCAAATCCCATACAGTCACAACACTTCATGCGAACCGCAGTTGAGTATCCAGCTTCACCTTCAAGAACTTTTTCCATCCGAGAATGAAATCTCTTTGGAACTTTTTCGAGATAGGCTTTTTGCTCATTGTTCATAAATCCTCCACGATTTTTCTCACCTGAGAACGAGTGCTACTAGAATCCATGACTGATTCTGAGTCAAGGAAAAAATCAGTCATTGCATCCCTTTTTTCGCGGAGCTTCTTTTTCTTATCAATCTTGAGCTTTCTTTGCCTCTTGACCTCTTGGGATATGAGAAGACTGGCCTCTTCTTTAGTGATGTTTTCAGTGAACTTGATACCTAAACCTTCCATGTAAGCTAATTGCGCTTCTGTGGCTTTCATTCTGTCACCTTCTTTGGATCTAGATTCATAGCTCGAAGCATAGGAATACAGTCAGCGAAATGAAGAATGAGCTTTGATCGAGTCTTAACACCTGACTTTTTGAATAAGTTGTTTGCATGAAACTTTACCGATGAAGGGGTAATGTGAAGCTTTTTGCCGATCTCGATATTCGATTTTCCCGTCAAAACTTCACGCAAGACCAAGAGTTCGGAGCGAGTGAGATTATTCAGTTTGTCAGCTTTCAACATAAACTTCCTTTTCAATGATGTAGGTTTTTGTTCCATTTTCAGTGATTTCTTCAACTTCAAATTCTTCGATTTTGGTTTTTCTTTTCATCTTCTTTCCAGTTTTTATTGAAAGATTCTTGAGAGCACGCTGCCGATTGTGCTCTTTCACTTGAGGCACAAGACGGTATTTTTGAATAAGACTAGAAATTGTTTCTTCGACTGAAGACAAAAACTTGTAGCCCTTCTTGTTGATGTTCCTCATCTTCGAGAAGTAGGCGTTGTATTTGCCTGATTTTTTGTAGTTTTCATCAGCTTCGAGAATATCCATCATCATTAAGCACCGACGATTCACTTCAAAAAATTCGTCACCCCGTCTACCAAAAACACGTTTGTACTCAAACTCATCACTTTCAGCGTCTTCTTCGTGACCATGAAAGGGTACTAAAAATGGCATTATTTTCTCCTCACTTCGACTACATCAACATCGAACTCTTTAAGTGGACTGTGGTAGTTTAGCGCACGACCGTTATTGATAATCAGTGGTTCAGTGGTGAAGGATCTGTTGTTCTTAATGATTTCTCTTTTGTCGTAGGTGGCTTGAATCTGTTTTTCAGAAGCTTCGCTCACATGAAGAAAGGTCCCATGTCGCATAGCCGTACTCATGCGAGCCATTTTCGCAGGGACTTCAAATTTCAGTGCTTTGAAATCACCTTCATAGGCTGCAAGAAAATCCATTGGATTCAATCTTCCTACATGTTCTTTTGAAAGACTGACACCTTTTAACGCTGTTTTAGCTGAACCTTCTTTGATTTTCAGTTTTTTAGCCCATTCAGCGGTTGGGACAAGAGAATAGCTTTTGGGAAGTAGGAAACATCCAAGTTCAGCTTGAAATTCAAGCTTCATTTCACCTAATTTTTTCCCCTGCTCAAATTCAGTGGTTGTGAGAATTGAATCGGTGTCAGTGTAGAACAGTTCTTTGCACTTCATATATTGCTTGTGCATGTGAATTCGCGAGTAACTTGTGACATAAGCCGCGATTGAGACGTTGGTGAACATTTCAACTTCTTCTTCGACTTTCGCAAATCGCATTTTGAAGACGTTGTTTTGTGAATCTGAAAACGGAAACTCCCAAGCACTTCCTAAAATTTCCGCTTGCCCATCATCAATCACCATTTGTTCGCGCAAAGTGTTGATGCCAAATCGTCCATAACAGGAATTCATCAAAAGCTTGGCGATCATCTTATCGACGGGTGAGCTTTTTGGATCAATTCGAATTGCATAGAGCATTTCGATAAAATCTTTGAAAATCGTCCCACCGTCTTTGAAGGTGACACCACCATAGCACTTCTTTATTTTCACACCGAGCGAGCAAGCGTAATGAAGTTCGTCCGTAGTCCAGCGTCCGCGAAAAGTGCCGACTGGAAAAATGAATTTTCCAGGTTTGTTTTGAGTGGAAGGCAGGACTTCTTTCGACTTTGGATCAATATACATGGCAAGTCCCAAGGGAGGAACCCACATATTTTTTGGAACTTCAACTTCGCAGTCCCACATTCCAAGTTTGTCCCACTTGATTTGCATGGGACGCTCGTCAATTTCAACAGGAAATCGGTTATTGCGCATGACAAAGGGGTAGAGACTATTGACATCATAGTAATTGAGTAGCTTGTCACTTTTGATATTTTTCAGCAAAGATGACTGACTAATGGCTGGTGAGGATTTGTGAATGTAGAAGGGTTTGAAAATTTCAGTCCGTCCGCCAAAATAACCACCGCGCACGAATTCTTCATCCCACCCTCGAAGTGGCATGATATTTTTGATCATAGTGGTTTGAAAAATCTTGAGGGCTTGAGAGGCCATGGTCATTGAGGGTTTTACTCTGCGTACCATGGGCCAGTTGAAAAATACTTTCAGTGACTCATAGAGTCCCTTGCAGTCGAGTTCAAGATATTCAAGAAGCTCGGGACAGACGTATTTGTATCGGTCATGATCCCATTCGCCTTTGGCGCTTTCAACTCCGAAGGATTCAGTGATTTTTTTAAGACCCATGGGGAGCAAGGCCAAAGAATCGACGAAGGTGATTCTTTGCTTTTTGGTTTTTCTTCCGCCTCGTGGACCAACGGTTTCGTGTGATTTCACGATTTGATAAGTGAGAATGGAGCTTCCGCGAGGAATGAACTTGTGAATTTCGTATTCACCAGGGCGAAAGTTTCGAACTAGACATTGAAGGAAGAACAAAAAGTCATAGGCACCGCCGTTGTGGGCGTAGATCGTGCAACTGGTTCTTCTTTCAAAAAGAAAATCTAGGAATTCTTTGCTGTTTTCAAAATGTCGAAACGTATGACCATCGTAGTGTCCGACAAGCATTTCCTGAGTCCAGTAGTTTGCTTCAATGTCGGCGACTTCAAATTCTTTTTCATAGTCTGAAAAATCGTCATAAATTATCTTCAGGGGTACGAACGATTGATTTTTCACTGATAAACTCCAGACCTAGTGAAGTAAGTTGAATCTTACCACTCATAGCCCGAGTCAAATAGTTTGCCAAAGCATATTTCAGTGATTTTAATTGAGGAATTTCAGTCACATCGGAAAGTTGTGAGAAATCTTCGATGAGAATACGGGGAGCGGAGATGCCTTCTTGTGATTTGATGGTCCGCCCGTCTCGAATTTTCATTTTGACGCCAATTTTTGCTTGATAGTAGCCTGGACCATAGTCTTTGAAAGCTTCACGCATCATTTTTTCGAGGGTGGCATCGAACCTGAAGTAATTTTTTTCGTTTTGACTGCTCTTGAAGCTTTCTAGCACTGCCTCTTCTTTGATATTTTGTGATCGACTGATAGCTTCATAGGGTTCTGTTTCAGCACGATGAAAGCTCTTATACATACTTGACCGCTCATAGGGCTGATCAAGCTTGAAAGGTTTTACTTTGATGGTTCGCTTCTCAGTTTCCTCTTCTTCGCGACTAAATTCTCGATAATCCTCTTCCGTATCAATAATGACATCACCTTCACCTGGAACTTCGGTGGTGGGTGTTGATGCGACTTTGATGGGATATTTGGATCTTTTTTTCTTTCTGACGATACCGCGTTTTTTGTCTTCGGCATCACGGCGCTTTCGCCGTTTCATTTCAATTTCAGTCAAGACTTCTTTCATGAAGTCGCGAATGAGTCTTTTCCGATCTGAGGCTCGTTTGACTTTTGCTGGAAATTCAAGAACGAATGCCTTTTTGTAGCGCGGAATTCTCAAGAACAGTTTTTTGGCTTTGGTTAAGGCCGTGACGTAGCGCCCACCAGCTCCTCGAAGCTCGGCGGTATAGCTTTGGACGTAAGGGTTCAGAATTACGGCTATTTTACTCAAATCCATTTGCTTTCCCTTGAGACAGAGGAGCACCTATGGGGCAGTGATTAGGCAGTAGGCAGTTAGGTGGTATCTCTTAGGCTTTCACAGAACACCCTTGACTATCAAGGGCAACTTGTGAAAAACTCGACTCAAGTAAGAACGGTCATGTTGCTTTCTCGCTTCTCAAACCCGCGCTGTGGCAGTCAGCGCGGGTTTTCTTTTTTGGCTATCCGAAAACCTGCCAATAAGTTCGCATTAAATGCAGCATTTGCTTATCCGACAGTTGACCTTTGTCGCGATAATTCGAATGCAAGCTTTCGATGAATTGTAGTTTGGAAGTGTTGCGTACTCGTGAATAGATAAAGCTAAAAACCTCTTCAGGGTCAAGAGGTGCCCACTCTTCTCGTCTTAAAATTTCATCGTCACTTAAAATGTCGCTTTTTTTATTCCAAAACCACAATGATTCTACACTTTCAAGATTTTGAAGCATTGCATGAAGATCAACACAAGCGTTCTGATATTCTTTACTATTGACGTTCGACAATTTCAGAGCCTCAAGAATATTGAGAAATGTTGCAAAACACATTTGACTCCCCTTTTCATGAGTGTTTAGAAGATTCAGTCATTAAGAGTCAACACTGAAAAAGGAGAAAGTTTGTGGACAACATGGCGCATGGATCAGGATTTCGAGTTTATGTGGTGGTATCGGTAATTTTTTGTGCAATTGCTGTAATGGCATTATCAGTCTTGATTGACATTCAAAGTAATTTAACAGTCATTCGAGAAAACTTGATTCAAGCTGGATTGAGTCAATGTAATTGTCCTTCGCAAGTATCGAACGAAAGTCTTCATTGTGTGGCAGTTCTAGACCTTGATGGAAAAACCACGGATCGTTATGTGTGTGATGTGAGGTAAGCATGAGACTCATCAAAGCCCTTCGATACGGGAAACCTACTCGACGCTCTGGATGGATGCACTGGTGTTTCTTTCCGAAATGGCGTGAAAATATTCTGTACGCTTATTGGGAACACTCAGGCGAAGACGTTGAACTGACAATTGATGATGTTCAAGCTGAAGATTGGGAGATTTTAGGACAATGACTATTTTCAATTTGACTCGCGGAAAGCGCACATTTCCCTTCTATGTTCGAAAAGCAAGGTGGGATGGGAAAGAATCAACCTTCCTCTATTTTGAGGTTCTTTTCATATATCCTTCAGGTCGAGCCATTGGCGGTATCACTTACCACTTTGACGGGAAGACTACAGAGGATCTGTGGACGGGTGACTACACCGAATGGGAAGAAATCAAGCCTGAAGTCCTGAAGGAATTGAAGAAACGCTTTGAAAAAGCGAAACTAAATGAAGATGGGGAAAAAACCGTCAAACGAAAAATGGAAAGAACTCGTTGACTATGTTGAATACAAGGTCATGACCACTTGCGACCCGATTGAACATTGGATTCAAAAATGGGCTTATGACCAGGCTTTAGAGTTGACGAAGGAACAGATTGATTACCTGATTCACCACGCGAAGACCTACAAACTGAAAATGGACAAAAGTCTTCACTAATACTGACGTTTTTTGGTCAATTTATGTGAGAAGTTGAATACTACTAGGTATTCAGCCATCATGCTTTGCATCTTTTCTTTTGAGATTTTTCGCTTTTTTCTCAAAATTTCAAGCCTGCAAGGGAATGAGCACGCTATAGGGTTTGGGCGATTTAATGCCTTAAAAGAGCGTTCACAGCTCATACACTTAAATACTTGCAGGGGCGGCTTGCTATGCGTCATACTGCGACTATATGACCAAGGAAGAAAAATCAGTGTCAAATGAAAAAGTATCAGGATCTTGGTCGGTCTTTGTGGACCGCGCTTTTTGGGCAGCCACGCTTGCTGTATCGACTTATGTTGCAACTGAATTTCGTGCCATCAACCGCGAACTATCGAATATCAGTCGCGATATGGCAGTTATCGTCAAGACTGTTGACATTCATCAAAGAGAGATTGAACTTTTAAGACGCAAAGTTGATGGAAAACACGAAAAAGGAGAGTGACATGGAAAAGAAACCCTGGTTATCGAAGACTCTGTGGGTGAACTTGTTGATGGCGGTTTTTGCAATGTTTTGGCAGCCTGCGGCTGACTTCATTTCTCAAAACCCTGAAACAGTCGCCGTTATCTTCACTGGAATCAACATGGTTCTGCGCCTCATCACAAAAGACAAAATTGTCTTGATTGATGACTACAAAAAGTAAATACTCAAATCTCACCTTCGCGGGTAGATTGTTTGCAAGTCGTTCATATTTCCACCTAAGCCCCGTCTATCCCTGATATGGTAGACGGGGCTTTCTTTTTATAGTCATGGAGGCTTTATGAAAATGTTCATTGTCTGCATTATTTCGTTTCTTGCTCTTGGTGTTTCAAGTTGTGAATCCGTTCAAAAGCTTTTGATAGATCCGTCGATGGCTGCAACAAAGGCCAATGATTCAACAGTCATTGTGGAAGGATGCGGAAATCAGCCGATTGTTGGTTACACTTATTGTCGAAAGTCAGTTGGTCCTGTGGGGAAAGAAACAATCCGCGTTCATGTTCCACAAGGAAAATGTCAGTCAGGTGACTGCACATCGGTTCAAATCTATTTTCCAAACGGAAGTCCGACGATTGGAAGAACAGTTCCACGCGACAAGGGATTTGTGACTTTCAGTTGGGAAGAAATTCTTCAAAAGAAGGATTTTTCAACTAATGATCGAGGATTTTGGACCATCATCACGATTACGAAATTTGTTGGTCAAGATGGAATTGAACGTGAAGTTGCCGAGGAAGGTGAAATCAGACTTCGAGTGCTGTCACGAAACTACGTTCCTCTCATTTCAACTCAGTCAAGTGAATACTTTGTTTGGGATTGGTTGTATGGAAACTGTGAAATGAAAAAGACCACAGCAGGTCGTACATTTGTGGGGTGTCGGTAATGGGACTACCTGAACTTTTAGGAATGTTGAAGCTTGCGCTTTCAAGTGGTTTTTTGACTCAGCTTCTTGTTACGGGAATCAAGTTTTTTGACTGGTGGGTGACGAAAGAGCTTTCTAAGCAAGAGCATGAGCGAAAGCAGAAAATGACCAAAGAAGAATTCGAAAAAGAGTTCCAAGAGTTTTTGTCTCGTCGTCTTTCAAGTGGAAAGGAAGAATCCGAGCAAGCTCAGGAACATGAAGACAAGATTGATGAAATCTTGCAAAAGTCACAGAAGCCCAAAATCTGATAAAATCAAGATCAAGACCAGAATCCAAATAATGACGAGGATGTATTCCATCCTCGTCATTTTATTACCATTCGCCTGAAGTTTCCAGTTTGTTCTCATCTTTTACAATTTCCGCTTCATCATCTGAATTTTTCAACTCAATTCTTTTCTGAAGATCCGCGAGTTGGCTGTGAAGTGCAGCAATAATTGTTGTTTGTCGCTGGACGATATTCTCAAGTTTCAGCACTCGTTCAAAAAGCCTTTGAAGATTCTCCATAATAATCCTTTCTTGACCGCTTTATAAGATTAAGTCTATGACTGAATTTCTAGGAGGATACATGGAACAAGTTAAAGAAATCAAGGGTCATTGGGACATTGCAGTAATTGAACTGAAAAAATCAGATGAAGCCGCAGCTCGACAAGCAAGTGCTATGATGGGTCAAGGATGGGAACCTTTTCAAATTTTCTGGAAACATGATGTAACAAGCATCACTGACAAAGACCTTCGTGATGGTTATTACGCAGTGGCGCTTCGTCGATATGTGAGAGTTCATGAAACCCAATCAAGTACATAAAATCAATTTACTTACCAGAGAACAGATTGAAAATCTCAGTCAATCAGAGCAACGCTCAATTGAAGAGTGTCCTTACAAGGGTGTATCTGGTCAAATGTGGAGAGATGGATTTGTTGAAGGAACTAGATTTGCTTTTGATTCTTTTGTTATCTTGACTCAACTTACTCTTTTAAAATATGACACCGACAAAGATGGGCTCAGAAATTTACTGGAAAGAATTTTAGAATTAAACGGAGGAAGAAAATGATTTATGAAGAATATGTAAAAGGCGCACTTCTAGTTGTTTGCGGATTTATCATTGCCTACTGTTTCGCAGTCACAGGGATGATGTATCAAGACCGAAAAAATCAGCGATGGGGAAAGGTTGAGTGCATCAAAGCCACAGGTCAGTTCAACCAGTGCTCGCAGGTGTTTGACCGATGACATATGTTACTTACTATCTATGTCCACCTGATGATTCTCGAAGGCGAATTCACTACACTGTTAGAACAGATGTAGGACATGATCCTGTTCTTCAGAAACTTCTGGACATGGGATTTCGTATTGAAACTCGCTATGACCACGAGACTGAAACACTGATTGAAAACAAAGGAACACCAGTAGGAGGATTTCCGTTATGAAATTTACATACGAACCGAGGACCTTTAGTGCTCAAGAAATAGCGGATAAATTTCGTTCGTGTGAACCAATGCCTCTTCGTTATGTTCCTGTAGTTGACTATAACTCAGTTATAGCTGAAATGTGTTTGCGTCTGAAAGAAGCAGAAGAAATTCTTCGACCTTTTGGAGGATATGATGGTTACGAACAAGTGAACCATTACTTCGCCAAATATGAGAAAGAAAACAACTTGTCATTGGGCAATGACGTAAAGAAGGAAATTATTGAATTTCTTGAACGGTGTATGAACCTCACAGCTTCCGCCGTTGAACTGAAAAGGCACGAATTACTTAAGAAGCTTCGTTAAGCTGTTCGGTTTATTCTTCAAAGGATCATAACCCCATACGAGCAATTCCAAATAGTGTCGTGTGGGTTTTCCATTTTTGTAGAGTGGGTGTCCTTGATTCTTCTTTGACTGAAGAAATCTTTTTTGAGCCATTGCCCACTGCCAATCGCTTTTAGTCCAGTTAGACATGGGTTTTTTCATCATTCTGATGATGGCGCGTGCGGAATCCTGCCCACGTCGAAGATTTTCACGACGAGCTTTTTCTTTTGAAATTCCCGCGATTTTTCCGTAGTCGGACTGAAGAAATTGTTCAATTTCCAAAGGCGACATATTGAAAAGATTTTTCCAATTCTTTTCAATCCATTCTTTGTCTACTTTTCTCTTGACTGGGTTAATCCTGAGCGTCCCGAAGTGACCCCCTAGATTCGGATTTATCGCCGAAGAGATTTCTCAAGTTGAGGAGAAATCCTGTGACAAGGGTGCCGATGGTGAGCCATTGAATGATGCGAATGTTTCGTTGTGAAGTGAGGTATTCTTCACGAGTGACAAACTTTGAAGCATCGAGCATGAGGGGAGTATTATCGCCTGAAAATCTGCAAGCATCACAGTTTTCTTTTCCGAAAGTATGGTCGTGGTGTCCGCTTAAAAAATTCATTTCATTTCTCCTCTAGAGCAAAATTATTTTCCGTATTCTTCAGTCACTAAATCTTGAAAGTATGAAACTGCGGCTTCTTCATCGAAATCATCCGGTACTCGAATGTCATGAATATCTCGAATGTTATTTTCATCGAATAAAAATTCAACGGATCTTTCACTCAACATTTTTACTACAGACTTTTTAACGTCACTTGCTTTACCGCTTAACCACCAGATTTTATCGACATGATCGACTGAGAAAGTCGGATTTCCGTCATAGTCCTTGAACTGAATGTCTTTTAGAATTTGATATACGTTATTTCCTAAAGACGAAATATAGCCAGATACCCAACCTGATTCTTCCGCTCTCACCATGATGTCTTTAAGTTCATCAGGAATCATTTCTTCTTCAATTTCAGATTGATCAGAGATCCCCATTGATTTTGAAAGCTGACTGTTTGACATTGATGACAAATATTTTTCTGATTGAATATCTCGATAACTAAGATAGCCAAAGTTCAGATGTCGTTCAGAAAAATCATACGGATCTGTGTAAGCATGAAGTAAGTTTTGAAGATTTTTACTTGCATTTTTACCCATAGTTAAAGATTCAAGTTTTTCAAAAAAATTTACAGCATCTTTGTCATGAAACAAAACTATTTCATCACCAACGAGTGAAATATTTCTCCAAGTCTCTCTTAAAGAAGGAAAAGCATTTGTTAGTTCTTGCTGAAGCACTTCAACAATATCTTGATAAGATCCTCTAGAAAGCAGTCTTTTGATTCGACCTTCTTCAGACTCAAGCTTTGGTTTTTTATCAAAAAGCTTAACTTGTTTTTTAGCTGGAAGCTTTTCAGGCGAATAGGTCTTTGAAGTTCGGCTTTCTTGCTCAACAATTCGATCATCCATGTAGAGCTTGTAAATCGCGCCTTCCCATTTTTTGTTGGGAGCTTCATTATTTGGACCTAGAATTTCAGTGACCAAAAAACCATCATTGACTTCACACACTGTCGCGGTAACGCGAGGAACCCAGATTGGTTTTTCAAATTTTCTTTTTTCTCCACCAATCAAATTTCCGACATCACTCAATTCACGAAGCGATAAAAGATAACAACCTTGGCGTGCTGTCGCGCAATGACCCATGCCTTCTTTTTCGTAGGGGCAAAATCGGTCTTTGATGAAAACCCATTTGAGTTTGTCATTGATTTTCAAAAAATCTTCATGAGGTTTTGGTTGAGAGATGATTCCTTTCTTCGCGTTCTCGCGATTGATTTCATCGTGTTTTTCTTGAAGCTCGTCGAGAAGCTTTCCAATTCTTTTATGCCCCCACCTGACTGACTTTAATTTCTTCCAAGCTTCGGGCTGATTCTTCATCAAATCAATGTAGTGTATAAGTTGGTCTATTGCAGGTCTGATATATTGTCTCTGAATAGCTAGAAGTTTAGATATAGACTGATTTAATCTATTAGAAAATTCGCCATAATCTACATTAAGCTGTCGCCAAGAATGAATTTGATCGGAGTCAACAGCCCAATTTTTGATGATGAGTTCAGTGACTTTTTTGTGCATCTCCCAAAGTAGAGGGACCGGAATATCCATAGCATAGTGATAAGTATATCTGGCAGCAATGGTGTTGATGTAATCACTTATTAGATTTAGTCTTAAAATTACATCAAACTGTTCGATGGTTTCCGTTTCATCAGCGATTTGTTTAATACGATTTTTATAGAGATCAACTGATTCAATTTCTTTATCAATTAACCACTGAAACATCGCGAGCGAGTTTTTGATCTGTCCTTCAGTGAGAACGGGATTGTTATATTTGAAAAGAGATTTTTTGGGATTATCAGTTTTTATTTGACTTGGTTTAACTGGCTGACCTTCAGAATCTTTCCAGTGAGTTCCAATAGTTTTAGCAACAGCTTCAAGATATTTATTTGAAGGTTTGGATCTTTTCTTTGTTACAGCGATATAAGCAATAGCATCAATAGATTTGCCCTCTTGGTTTTTAACTTTGATTTTTTGTCTTTTGTATTTCCCGCTTAAAACGCCTTCGTATAAATCCAGAGTATCCAAATCATCTGATGTTACTTCAGCGATGAGCCCAAAAACAGTCTTGCCATGTTGTTTATCAAGACTTGCCACTCCTCCGTTCCATCGCTCTGAATGACCAACAAAAATTCTAGCCATATTTTCAGCGTAAGCACCGAAAGTCTTAACTTTTCTCCCAATACGTTCTTTAAGTTGGTCAGGATGATTAGAACCATAGCTAAATAAATATATTTTTGCGCTCATTTTTTTCCTCTAAGCATCAAAAACGCCACAATTCCCGCTAGACCGATTACTACAGCCGATGATTTGACTGGGTTTTCTCCCACAACTTTCGCAGCTTCTTTAGCAGTTTCTTGAACTTGCTTTGACACTTTTTCAAGATGTGCTTGAATATGAGCCGAATACTGAGAAAGAATTTTTCCCAAATCAGTTTGTGAAAAACGATAGTAAAGCCCATCCGTACCAACATACATGGGAGTCAATGTGGCTTTTGGCGGATTTGCGTTGGGCATGGGAAGTTCAACATGAATCGTGTTGTTTTTTAGTGCGAATGCGCCAAATTTCGGACGCACTACGGGATCACTGTAAGCGCGAGCCATGTAGGATTTCAAATCACCCGACAAAGGTTGAATGTCAGCAGCCATTCCGCCTGTGTGCCCACTTCGAGCGACGGCTTGATTGGTTTGAGTTCGTAGAAGATCCTGCAAATCTTGACTGCGAAACGCGGAAATGATTTTGAACGGTCCTACACGCTCATACAAAACATCAAGTTCTTGGGCGAGTCTTCGCAAAGTTGCCAACACATCGGCTGGAGGTAAGTTGGGAAGACCTGATGAAGTTGCAGTCATCTTGGCATAGTCAAAGTATTTTGAGAGTTGAGGATTAGAATGCGTGGTAACGAGTGACATTTTTGACCTCCAAATCCTTATTATGACTATAGAATTCCATGTTCTCAAGGAATCTTATCTTTACAAATTGACTGCAAACCTCACTCTATGAGATGACGTAAGTGCTTAAAAGCTGGAGGTTTTACAATGGATATTAAAAAGCACCGAAAAGCCGTGGCGAAAAAACGCGGTGAGAAATGGAAAAAAGCCCTGAAACTTGGACGAAAGGCTGTCAAAGAGAAACCCTCTTCACTACGACTTGCTCGCGCCAAAAAAGAGCTGACTTCTGAAGAGATTTCCAAAAAATTGGGTCTGAAAAGATCCTCGTATCAGGAAATTGAAACGGGTCGGCGCATGGTGAAACCCGAAGTCGCCAAAGCTGTTGCCAACATTTTGAAGGTTCCGATCAAAGTTCTCTTCAAAGAACAAAAGCTGGGTCGTCTTCGCGTGAAGCATGGACACAATGAGCCCGCGAGGAAATGATGGCTGTTCAATTTGAATCTGATCCTTGCGAAAAAGAGTATTCGTTTGAGGCCAAGGTTCATGTTCGAAAAGAATCTTTTTTCGATGGGCCTCTTCAGAAAATGGTGGAACATTTCTTTGTGGCTCTTGTTCCATGTGAAGGAACTTCGAGAGAAATGTTTTTCAACGCATGGCTACCTGAGATTTCGCGTGACCATGAACTTGTGAAAGAGGGTAAGACAAAAGGACATTACGAGCTTGGCACAATTCTCGGAAGTCCTGTCAACAGTCCTGCACGCTGCGCGATCATGAGACGAGATAAAAGATTTCCTGATGATCACTACCTCTACGTCATGAGTCTTGGACCTTTGCAAGATTTAGAACATTGCGATGGAAAAAAGATTCTTGTGACTGTTTTGCCTGCTAGCCAAGAAAACGTGGATGAGCATGTCAAAGAGGGTCATATCCCTAAAGTATGGAAATAGCCCCAGGCTCGGTGCGAAGGATCGGAGATCCGAAGCCTAGAAATCCGAACACTCGCTCGACAGCAGCGAAGCGAGAGGTGCGGCATCTTCGATGCCGCTAGTTAGCGACCGAAGGTCGCCTCTCTCGCGTAAGCCGCACCCGCAAAGCGGGAAGTCTGAGCGAGTGCGAGGATGAAATTCCAATCCTGGCGTTTCGCGCCACATTCTTTAGGCCCTCTGAATCGAAATCAGAGGGCCTTTTTTGTAGGGGATATAATGAGTAAAATTCAAAAATCTAAAGGTTCATCTGACGATGGGATGTTTAGCGATGAAGACCCTATTCTTGAATTAGGTACATTAGCTGTAGGTGCATGGGTAGCTTTCTACACCACTTCACATATTCAGATTCAGAAGATACCTGTAATTAATAAGTTGCCTCCAAACGCACAAAAATTAGTACCTACATGGTTAACCGTTGCTTCGTATATTATGCTCAGGAATCATTCATCAAAAATTCTTCAAAATTCTCTTAAAGCTATGATGTGTGCAAACTTTGCTCTGCTTTTACAAGAGATTAAAAAGAATTAGTTTCCAAGGCTGTCTGATAAATTCAGAGGGCCTTTTTTGTAGGAGATTTCAGTCATGAAGAAATACAAAGTATCGAGATATACAAACAAAATTATAGGATCAGTCGAAGAACTGCTAAAAATGACTCAAGATGAAAACGAAGTAGTTCGTAAAGAAGCCGGACTGTTATTACTAGAAATTCTTGATACGTTGATTGATATGACTGTAAACGTGGAAGAGGCACTTCATAGAAGAAATAAATCAGGAAGCGATATTGCGCTTAACATGATTAATGCAGCTATTGGATACTCCTCTCGAAGAATCGAAACTAAATCACACGAATTATTTTACAAATTAGATCAAGAAAAAGACTACGGTCACAAAAAATTCAAACGAAAATCTAAACCTGCGAGTGATTCAGGTAGTGGAGAAATTTGAAGTTAAATTAGTCAATTGATGCTGACCTCTGAATCGAAATCAGAGGGCCTTTTTTGTAAGGGATTTCAGTCATGAGATGCAATTCTGTAGTTGTCGATTATTTTCCACCTCATCCATTTGATAGAGGGGTAGTATTAGGATTGGGTGAAAATAACGAAATGGAAAAATTTTTAAAAAGTATCGGTATTAAAATTAATATTAAAAAACTAAATGTCGATACAAAGAAATCAACTACACACCTCATGTCATACACACCAACTGGTGATTCTCTAGTATATACTGAAATTAAGGATTACGACTCAGAAGAAAGAAAACTATCTAAATACTGTAGCTTTATCGGTGAGACTTTTATTCGATTTTTAGAAAATAAAATCACAAAATCAGATAATGATATACAAATTTTGACTGATTTTATGGACAAATCAGTAAATCAAATAATAAAAGCCGATAACTATAAATCTCATGACTATAACTTCATGCGATACCCAGAATTGTATATTACTTTACTAGTAATCAATTCACTATCTTCCATAAAAAACAAACAAATTAATGTGGATGTAAATAAAGATACTATCTTGATTTCAGTCTTTATCTTTCATGAAAAATCTTATGATAAATGGAAAAAATTAGGTATCCAAGTAATTAAAAAACTTAATAAAAATTATCCTTTAATGACAAAAAGAACTAGATTGTTAGCGGCTAAAGCAATCAGTGTAATTTATCATAATGATCTTGAAGATGTTATTCTCTATTTTAAGTTTAATAGAAACATTTTTTGGAAAAATTATTATCCATAATCTTCGTTGGAGATTCCAGTCATGGGAAAAGTTCACTTCACTCAATATCTTCTACCCGATGGTAAAACCAGAAAAATTTCTATTGAGCGTCCTAGTGACATCACTAAAATGGCAAATGTTCTTCTCGCCAATGATATAGCCTTGGACGCTGAAGTTTTAACTACTGGTGAAGTATCTCTTTCAGCTCATGATCCAATCACTGAAAAAACTTTAGCTATCGAAATTATAAAAAATAATAAAGAAATTGTAGAAGCTGTTGACCGATTGATACGAAAAGCTTTTTTCAGATTTAATAGTCCAGAGAAATCAGGCGAGCCTGGTTTATTTGATGATATTGTTACTACGGACATGATGGAGAAAGTTCTTAAAAAAGAGCTGAAAATAGACTCATTCAAGTATTACACAAATTGGGGTATGGACGATCTAGAGGCTAATCGTGTTCACATGGTCGTTCTTGCTTTCAGAGACTTGATTAACAAAATGATTGCTGTTGAACTTTACGATGATGAAATTGTGATTTCTGGTATTGTCTGGGACCTTAACCCTAATAACGATATAGTTGATGAAGCATCACAATTTCATAAGGTTTGGAAAGATTGGACCAAGAGAGCCAAAGAACAGTATAATCTGAAGGGATCTTGGGACTACTTCAAAGAGAAAAACGTCTTATTCTTCAAAATCCGAAGAAATAGGTCTTGAACACCTAATTTTCCCCTGTCAAACTAAATCTAAGCCAGCCCAAATAGGGTGATAGCCTTCCGAGGCTGTGGTGTGAAAGCGGAAAATTAGAGCCTTTCCTCAATCACTCCATAGCCACATCAAAGAGGCATGAAATGAGTGATTTAAGAAAACAAATTCGTCGTCTTGAACGTCAAGTCAGACGAGAAGAGGAAAGGAACCCCATGAAGAATCTCTACGACATCCTGAAAGATAAACTCCCGAGCCACCTGATGCCTGGAAACATCGGTCAACTCGGACAAGTCATGTGGCCGTTTGAGTACACAATGACTTTTGACTTTTCAGCCGACGCAGGCTGGAGCCCACAAACAAATCAAAGTCAGTCATTTCAGGTTGATCAAGAAGCTTCTTTCATCATGACTGGAATTTCTTGGAACGCTTCGGACTATTCCGTGGCCGGATCGCTTGCGCCGTTGCAAGTTGAATTCCAAGATGTGCAGTCTCGCCGATTCTTGCAGGATGTTCCGATTCCGTTGCAGGCACTTGGTCGAAAGCAATACATCACCAAGCTCGCGGTGCCTTTCATCATTTCTCCGAACGGTCGCTTCCAAGCCACAATGAGTTCTTTTGTTCCTGCGGCTCAAGCGGTGGCTGGTCAGAAGATTGTTCGACT
>PJQF01000305.1_pt1 | contig 17214 bp, 11 predicted proteins | sample 1503741 | NCBI WGS metagenome assembly PJQF01 (sample SAMN07775949, study PRJNA414020) | Biofilm metagenome, whole genome shotgun sequencing project. | isolation source: biomolecule (vanillin) treated reverse osmosis membrane biofilm | place: India: Nagpur | collected 2017-03-21 | reverse complement strand
TTTTATGATTGTTTTCCCCGAAGGAGTACCCGATGGATTATCGACAGCTGGGCCGTACGGATCTGAACGTGAGCGCGATAGCCTTGGGCACCATGACCTGGGGCGAGCAAAACAGCGAGGCAGAGGCCTTCGCGCAGATCGAGCGAGCCAAGGCCGCAGGGATCAACTTCCTCGACACGGCCGAAATGTACCCGGTGCCGCCCAAGGCCGACACCTATGCCACCACCGAGCGTTATATCGGTAATTACTTCAAAAGCCGTGGCGACCGTGCCGACTGGATCCTCGCCAGCAAGATCGCCGGCCCCGGCAACACCATCGACTACATCCGCGATGGCCACCTGCGCCACAACCGCAAGCACATCGTCGACGCCTTGGACGCCAGCCTCAAGCGCCTGCAAACAGACTGGATCGACCTCTATCAATTGCACTGGCCAGAGCGCAGCACCAATTTCTTCGGCCAACTGAGCTACAAGCACAAGGACGAAGACGACCTCACGCCACTGGAAGAAACCCTCGAAGCGCTGGACGAACAGGTAAAAGCCGGCAAGATTCGCCACATCGGCCTGTCCAATGAAACCCCATGGGGCACCATGAAATTCCTCGCTTTGGCCGAAGCCCGTGGCTGGCCCCGTGCAGTGTCGATCCAGAATCCCTACAACCTGCTCAACCGCAGCTTTGAAGTGGGCCTGGCGGAAGTCGCCATTCGTGAACAGTGCGGCCTGCTGGCCTACTCGCCCCTGGCATTCGGCATGCTCAGCGGGAAATACGAAGGTGGTGCACGCCCGGCGAAAGCGCGTCTGACGGAATACAGCCGTTTCAGCCGTTACTTCAACCCGCAGTCGGAAGCGGCTTGCAGCCGATATGTTGCACTGGCTCGGGAGCATGGTCTGGACCCGGCGCAGATGGCGTTGGCGTTCGTGACCCAGCAACCGTTCGTGACCAGCAACATTATTGGCGCAACGTCGCTGGAGCAACTGGACAGCAACATCGCCAGTGCTGATCTGACGCTGTCGAAGGAAGTACTGGAAGGGATTGAGGCGATTCAGAAGGATCATCCGAATCCTGCGCCTTGATTGATCTGTAGACCGCTATCGGGGGCAAGCCCCCTCCCACATTGGCATGCACTCCACGTGTGGGAGGGGGCTCGCCCCCGATGACGCTCCAAGACCAGCAAAAAATCAAAGCGCCCGCGCAATGATCTCCTTCATGATCTCATTGGTCCCCGCATAAATCCGCTGCACCCGAGCATCCGCCCAGGCTCGTGCAATCGGGTACTCCCACATAAAGCCGTAACCGCCGTGCAACTGCACGCATTCGTCGAGCACCTTGCATTGCAGGTCAGTGGCCCAGTACTTAGCCATCGCAGCTGTAGGCACATCCAGCTTGCCCTCCAGGTGCAGCGCCATGCATTTATCGACAAACACTCTGCCGATCTGAATCTCAGTCGCCATCTCCGCTAACTTGAACCGCGTGTTCTGGAAATCGGCAATCGCTTTGCCGAACGCTTTGCGTTCACGGGTGTAGTCCAGCGTCCATTGCAACGCCGCTTCGGCTGAGGTGATCGCGCCGATGGCCACGGTCAATCGCTCCTGGGGCAGTTCCTGCATCAAGTAGGCGAAGCCCATGCCCGCCTGGCCCAACAGGTTTTCCTTGGGCACCCGCACGTCCTGGAAGAAAAGCTCCGAGGTGTCCTGGGCCTTCATGCCGACCTTCTCCAGCCGCTTGCCCTTGGCGAAGCCGTGCGTGTCAGCCTCCACCAGAAACAGGCTGGTACCCTTCGCGCCGGCCTTGGGATCGGTCTTGGCCACGACGATTACCAGCTCGGCCAGATAGCCGTTGGTGATAAAGGTCTTGGAACCGTTGATCACATACTCGTCGCCATCCAGCACGGCGGTGGTCTTGACCCCTTGCAGGTCGGAACCGGCACCCGGCTCGGTCATCGCGATGGCGGTGACCATCTCGCCGGAGATCAATTTGGGCAGGTATTTGTGCTTCAGCGCCTCACTGCCGTAATGCAGGATATAAGGCGCGACGATGTCCGAATGCAGAGAGAAACCAATACCGGTCAGGCCCAGCCGACTGATCTCCTCAATCACCACCGCACTGTAGAGAAAGTCCGCACCCAACCCGCCATACGCCTCTGGAAGATGGGAGCACAGCATCCCCGCCTCCCCTGCCTTGCTCCATAGAGTGCGGTCGATATACCCCTGTTTTTCCCATTGCCCATGGAACGGCGCAGCGTCTTTTTCGAGGAAGGTGCGCACGCTCTCGCGAAAGAGTTCGTGCTCAGGGCTGAACAAAGTTCTGGGAATCATGGGTCACCTGCGTGGATTGTCGGACAAAAACAAGCCCACAGAGCCTATGCCGCGAAAGCATGACAGGACACTGGACACATGCGACAAAAAATAAGACGATCCAGCCGTCTGGTGACCACTTTCCCCTATAAGAATAAATGAAATTATGTCTAACCAAATCTCCACGCCCCTGAGGCGCGTCAGCATTTTGGCCATTGATCGGGTATTCGCTTCGACCCTCATGCAAGCCAAGGATTTCTTCCACCTCGCAAGCCTGCGTTATGGCAAACAGCAAGGCCTGGGCCTGACGCCGGCGTTTGAAACACGCCTGGTGAGCCCGGATGGGCAATCGGTGCGCAGCTTCAGCGATGTGATCATGCCCGTGGACGGCGGCCTCGAAGACGCCGACATCATCGTATTACCGGCCTTCTGGGATGACTTCGACGCCCTGTGCACCCGCTACCCCCAAGTGCTGCCGTGGCTGCGTGACCAACACGCTCGCGGCGCCGTGCTCTGTGGCGAAGCCACCGGGGTGTTCTGGCTGGCCGAAGCTGGACTGCTCGATGGCAAGGAGGCGACCACCTACTGGCGCTTCTTCAATGCATTCAGCGAACGCTTTCCCAAGGTCCAGCTCAACCAGGACAAGCACCTCACCGACGCCGACAACCTGTATTGCGCCGGTGGCACTACCTCGGCGTGCGACCTGTATATCTACCTGATCGAACGCTTCTGCGGCGCCAACATCGCCCAGGCCGTGGCCCGTGACATTCTCTACGAAGTGCAGCGCAGCTACTCGCCGGGGCGTATCGGCTTTGGTGGGCAGAAGCTGCACCAGGACGTGATCATCCTGCAGATCCAGCATTGGCTCGAAGAGCATTTTGCCGACAAATTCCGCTTCGAAGACGTCGCCCGGGAGCACGGCATGAGCATCCGCAACTTCATGCGGCGCTTCCAGACCGCCACCGGCGATAAGCCGCTGCATTACCTGCAACGACTGCGTATCGAGACGGCCAAGGGCCTACTCTCGGGCAGTCGCAAGAGCATCAAGACCATCAGTTATGAGGTGGGTTACGACGATGCGAGTTTCTTTGCGCGGTTGTTCAGGCAACACACGGAGTTGTCGCCAAACCAATATCGCCAGCAGTTCCAGCAGGCCGCGTAAGCAAATACGGGAGGGGGCTTGCCCCCGATAGCGGCGGATCAGTCAGTGCATCTGTTACTGAAAGACCGCTATCGAGGGCAAGCCCCCTCCCGCATTTTTTACTGTGTCGGTCTTAGGGTTTGTGCCCGCGCGACAGGAACTCGTGGGACTGCATCTCAAGCAAGCGGCTCAGTGTGCGCTGGAACTCAAAATTCAAGCGGCCGCCGGTATACAGGTCCTTGAGCTCGACTTCCGCCGAGATGATCAGCTTCACGTTACGGTCGTAGAACTCATCGACCATGTTGATAAAACGACGCGCGATGTCGTCGGTGGTGACGCTCATCTGTTCCACGCCGCTCAAGATCACCGCGTGGAAAATCTTGCCCAGTTCGATGTAGTCGTTCTGGCTACGCGGACCGTCGCACAACTGGCGGAATTCGAACCAGGCCACGTCATCGCAGGTACGCAGCGCGATGATTTCGCGGTTCTCGATCATCAGCTTGTCGTTTTCCACCGCCTGGGTGCATTCCGGCGTCAGCGCGCGAAAGCTTTTGCGCAGGCTTTCGTGGGCGGCTTCATTCAGCGGGAAGTGGAACAGCTCCGCTTGCTCCAGATGGCGCAGGCGGTAGTCAACACCGCTGTCGACGTTGACGATCTCGGTATTCTGCTTGATCAACGCGATGGCTGGCAGGAAGCGCGCACGTTGCAGGCCGTCTTTGTACAAGCCGTCCGGCACGATGTTCGAGGTGGCGACCAGGGTCACGCCGTTCTTGAACAGCTCTTCCATCAGGGTGCCAAGGATCATGGCGTCGGTGATATCGGAGACGAAGAATTCATCGAAGCAGATCACCCGCGCTTCATCGGAGAAGCGCTTGGCGATGATGGTCAGCGGGTTTTTCTCACCCGGCAGGGTCTTCATCTCTTCGTGCACACGCTTCATGAAGCGGTGGAAGTGGGTGCGGACCTTTTCCTTGAACGGCAGCGCTTCGAAGAAGGTGTCGACCAGATAGGTCTTGCCACGGCCCACGCCGCCCCAGAAATACAGGCCTTTGACCGGCGCATGGTCTTTCTTGCCAAACAGCTTGCTGAGCATCCCTGGCTTGCTTTGCGAGGCCGCAACCAGGTCGTCGTACAGACGTTGCAAATGACGCACCGCCGTTTCCTGGGCCGCGTCATGGAAGAACTCAGGGCGTTTCAGATCAGCTTGATATCGTTCTAGGGGCGTCATAATTTCGTTAGCAAGGCAACAAAAACGGGCCGTCACTGTAACGACGGCCCTGGATAATGGCAATCAACCCTTGGTCGGGTTAATCCTCGATTGGGGTCAACGCGATGCGCAACGCTTGGATGGCGGCATCGCGGGTCGCGCTGTCGGCGAACTGAGCGCTGTCGGCCACGGCCGCGCCGTCCAGCCAAACGCTGAAGCCCAAGGCTTCAGGACGCACGTCCAGCATCACGCCACTTTGCAGCTGCTTGGTCACTGCGCCAGCGGCTTTACCGTCGGCAAAGTTGCGCGACAGCAGCAGTTGCTCGCCATCGGCAGCCAACAGGCGGAAGCGGAAGCTGCCGTCGTCTTCGCGAAAGCTCACAAAGCGCGCTGCTTTTGCGGCTTTCTTCTTGGTGCTGACGGGAGCAGCAGCCTGCTCGACGAATGAACGCAAGCCAACCGCCTCACGCAACTCGGCGAGGAAAGGTGCGGCCACGGCACGGGCCTTCTTGGCGCCGACCAGCAGCAGGTCTTCCATGTCCGACGGGCGCGACATCAGTTGATGATAGCGTTCGCGGGCTTCGCCCAGTTGGCCGTCCAACAGCTGGAACAGACGGCTCTTGGCCTCGCCCCAGCCCAGGCCTTGCAGCAGCTCGCCGCGAAACTCTTCTTCCTGGGCCTTGCTGGCAAACGCCTGATAGAGGGTGAACAGGTGCGAGTTGTCCGGGTCCTTGGCTTCGCCAGGTGCGCGCGAATCGGTGACGATCCGCGAGATGGCGTCTTTCATGTCCTTGGCGCTGGTGAACAACGGGATGGTGTTGTCGTAGCTCTTGGACATCTTGCGGCCGTCCAGGCCCGGCAAGGTGGCGACGCTTTCTTCGATCAACGCCTCGGGCATGGTGAAGAATTCTTTGCCGTTGCCGAACAGGTGGTTGAACCGCTGGCCGATGTCGCGGGCCATTTCCACGTGCTGGATCTGGTCACGGCCGACCGGCACTTTGTGTGCGTTGAACATCAGGATGTCGGCCGCCATCAGCACCGGATAGCTGTACAAGCCCATGGTGATGCCCGCGTCCGGGTCTTCGCCGGTTTCCACGTTCTTGTCCACCGAGGCCTTGTAGGCGTGGGCGCGGTTGAGCAGGCCCTTGGCGGCGACGCAGGTCAGCAGCCAGGTGAGCTCGGGGATCTCTGGAATGTCGGACTGCCGGTAGAAGGTCACTCGATCCACATCCAGGCCACCGGCCAGCCAGGTCGCAGCGATTTCCATGCGCGAGCGCTGGATGCGCTGCGGGTCATCGCATTTGATCAGGGCGTGGTAGTCGGCCAGGAAGTAGAAGGAGTCGGCATTCGCGTCTTCGCTGGCGAGGATCGCCGGGCGAATCGCACCGGCGTAGTTGCCCAGGTGCGGCGTGCCGGTGGTGGTGATGCCGGTGAGGATACGGGTACGAGTCGTCATGGGTAATCGCTTATCAGACTGCTATCAATTCGAGAGGCGCGGCAGTACCAGATCCTTGAGATCGGTCAGCTTGCCATGAAAAAAGTGTCCGCATTCTGCCACTTTCAGCAGCTCATGGGGGCGATTCAGAGCCGCGGACCAGTCGTAGACGAGTTGCGGCTCGACCACTTCGTCGGTTTCCGGCTGGATCAGGGTCAACGGGCAGCCTTGGGGCAGTACATCCGTGTCGCGCAGGCGCATCACAGCGGCAGCGACCATAAACAGGTGTGCGAGTTTTTCGCCCTTGGCTTCCAGGCGACCACCGAGGCTGGCTGCCACATAACCACCGAAGGAAAAACCAAGTAAGGTCATCGGCAGTCCGGGATGTTTTTCCCGCAGCCAGGTAGCGGCCGCTTCAGCATCGTCGACTTCGCCAGTGGCCATGTCGTGGGTACCGGCACTCGCACCGACGCCACGGTAATTAAAACGCAGCGTAATCAAACCGGCGTCGCGGGCGGTACGTTGCAGGGTCGAAACGACTTTATTGAGCATGGTCCCGCCCTGCACCGGATTAGGGTGGCAGATCAGCGCCAGGCCACGTGGCTCGGGGTGATCCAGATACAGGGCTTCCAATTGGCCTACCGGGCCATCGATCAAAACGGGGGTTTCACGCATGAGCAAGGAATGAACTCCGTGACCTCTCAAAGGGTCGACTCGTCTAGCTAAAAGTCTGTGCATGGCATGATTGCGAGCTTAATCGCGGTATACAGCGCAGGTCCGAGCCGTTAACGTAAAGCAAAGCCGTTTATAGAGGAAGGACTCGTGGAACACTCGCTCTTAGTTTGGTTGTTGCCGACTCTTGCCCTGGTTGCCGGTGTCGCCATTGGATTCCTGGTTGCCCGCCTGCTGCCGAATGCCGCGCCTAACCGCACGCAGCGTCAGTTGGATGACATTCAGGAACGTTTTGACAGTTATCAGAACGAGGTTGTTACCCACTTCAACAGCACCGCAAACCTGGTCAAGAAGCTCACTCAGAGCTATCAGGAAGTACAGGATCATCTCGCCGATGGCGCCAACCGCCTCGCCCTCGACGACATCACTCGTCAGCGTCTGCTGGCTGCGCTGCATTCCGATGCACCGCAAACTCCGCGGGAACGCCTGACCCCACCTCGGGAAAACCAGGAGCCACCAAGGGACTACGCGCCAAAAACGCCAAACGCCCCAGGGATGTTGGATGAGCATTACGGCTTGAAGAAGTAAGTTATTTTCAAGCAATAAAAAAAGCCCGGTTGATCGATGATCAACCGGGCTTTTTGTTGGGCCTCGCTCTTGTGGGAGGGGGCTTGCCCCCGATAGCGGTAGATCAGTTGATACATGTGCAGACTGACACACAGCTATCGGGGGCAAGCCCCCTCCCACATTGGTTTTCAGGCCACGGGCTGTTCTTGAAGCCACCCTGCCTCGATGCGCACATGCCGCCCATGGAAGCGCTTGAGGCTGCTGCGGTGGCCGACACTGACAATGCTCAGCCCCGGCAACTCATCGATCAGCGCCTTATACAGCGTCGCCTCATCCTCTTCATCCATCGCAGAGGTCGCTTCGTCCATGTACAGCCATTGCGGCGCGAACAGCAAGGCACGGGCAAAGGCCAGGCGTTGTTGCTCGCCCGGTGAAAGCATGCGTTGCCAGTGGTTGGCCTCGTCCAAACGCGTGACCAGGTGCGGCAGGCGGCAGGTTTCCAGGACCTGTGCATAACGTTCTGCCGGGTAGGTGCTGTCGTCCTGTGGATAACTCAACACGGATTTCAACGTACCAATCGGCAGGTAGGGCTTCTGCGGAAGGAACAGATAACGCGCCACCGGCATGCGAATGCTGCCGTAACCCTCCAGCCACAGATGGCCCATCGCGCGCAGCAAGGTGCTTTTGCCGCTGCCGGAACGGCCGCTGAGCATCAGGCGCTGGCCCGGTTCAACAATCATGTTGGCGTCGGTCAGCAAGTGGCGACCATCGCTCAGGTTCATGCCCAAGCCCTGCACTACCAGACGCTCGCCCTCCGCGCTGACCTCTATGGCTGCCGGGCGTTGCTCGTTTTCACTCATGGCTTGCTGGAAGCTCAGTAGACGGTCACTGGTAGCACGCCAGGCGGCCAGGTCGGTGTAAGCGCTGATAAACCAGCTGAAGTTACTTTGCACGTTGCCGAACGCCGAGTTGATTTGCATGAGCTCACCCAGTTCGATCTTGCCGGCAAAGTAGCGAGGCGCGGCCACGACAAATGCAAAGACAATCGCAATCTGCTCATAGCCGGCGGTGAAGAATGTCAGGCGCTTGGACACCTTCATGATGTCCCAGAAGTTGTGCCAGACCTTGCCGAAACGCGCGCTCAAGCGCTGGTTCTCGTTGGGCTCGCCGTTGTACAGGGCAATGCTCTCGGCATTCTCGCGCACCCGCACCATGGAGAAACGCAAGTCAGCTTCGAAACGTTGTTGTTGGTTGCTCAAGCCAATCAAGCGGCGACCGATCAGATGGGTCAACCAACTGCCGACACCGGCGTAAACCAGCGCACACCAGAACATGTAGCCGGGGATGGTGATGCCGAACACTTCAATGCTACCCGACACGCCCCACAGGATGACGGAGAACGAGACGAGGCTGACGACATTGCGCAGCAGCCCGAGGCCAAGACTTAACGTGTTCGAGGTGAAGCTATTGAGGTCTTCCGATATACGCTGGTCCGGGTTGTCGGTGTAACCGCCCTGCTCCAGCTGGTAGTAGTTTTTTTGGCTTAGCCAACGCGCAAAATGCTTTTCAGTGAGCCACGCCCGCCAGCGAATGGTCAGCATCTGCGTCAGGTAAAGACGGTACACCGCGGCGAGAATGGCCACCGCTGCGATGCCGCAGAAATAGCCGATCTGCTGCCAGAAAGCGGCGGTGTCTTTGTTCTCGAGGGCGTTGTAGAAGTCCTTGTACCAGTGGTTGAGCCACACGGAAATCGCCACGCTGAACAGCGACAGGGCGATCACCGCTGCCAGCAACAACCAGGCCTTGCCCTTCTCTTCACTGTGCCAATAGGGCGTTATCATCGCCCAGGTTCGCCGAAAAAATTGCCCACGCACAGCGTCGTTGACCGCAGAGTACTCAGCGTTCTGATTCATCGTTCAGGCTCGTAGGAAAGAAGGCAGGCGTTTGAACCGATCATAGTTGATCGGTTCAGGGCTCCGTGCGGCCTGAAGCGGGTTGTTCAGCCTAGGTTCAGCGTCGTACCGGACGTTTCTGCAGCTTGCGTTGCAGGGTGCGGCGGTGCATGCCCAGGGCGCGGGCGGTAGCGGAGATGTTGCCTTCGTGCTCGGTCAGGACACGCTGAATGTGCTCCCACTGCAGGCGGTCCACCGACATCGGGTTTTCCGGTACCAGGGTGTCGAGGTCGGCATGCTCGGAGAGTAAGGCGGCCAGCACATCGTCGGCGTCCGCCGGTTTGCACAGGTAATTGCAGGCGCCGCGCTTGATGGCCTCGACGGCGGTGGCGATGCTGGAGTAACCGGTGAGAATCACCACGCGCATTTCCGGGTCGAGTTCCAGCAGCTTGGGCAGCAGCACCAGACCGGAGTCGCCGTCCATCTTCAGGTCGAGCGCGGCGTAGTCCGGCAAATCGGCCTGTGCGATGGTCAGGCCTTCTTCAGCCGAACCTGCGGTGCTCACACGAAAGCCGCGACGGCTCATGGCGCGCGCCATCACGCGGGTAAAGGTAGCGTCGTCATCTACCAGCAGCAGGTGCGGCAGTTCTTCGCCTTCGACTTGGATCTCGTCACTCATCGATATCTCCTCGTGCAACACGGGGCAGGCGCAGCTCGGTGAGCGTGCCGCCTTCCTCATGACTATAGAGCTTCACTGAGCCACCCGCGCGGGTCACGCTGGCCTTGCTCAAAAACAGGCCCAAGCCGAAGCCTTTGCCCTTGGTGGTAAAGAAAGGTTTGCCGATCTGCTCGGCAATAGCCAGCGGCACACCGGCGCCGTGGTCACGAATGCTGATGGTCACGTTTTCTGCGTCCCAATCCAACTGCACGCCAAGGCCTTCCGGGCAGGCGTCGGCAGCATTGTTCAGCAGATTGAGCAGCGCCTGAGTCAGGTCCGGCGGCGGCGCCATGCGCGGTACGGTGCCCTGCCCCAGCAGACTGAAACGATAACTGGCTTCGGGACGCATCAGGTGCCAGCGGTTGAGCGCTTCGTCGAGCCACTGTGTCACGTCCTGCATCTCCACCGCCAGGCGGCGATTGGCTTCGGCGGCGCGCACCAATTGCTGCAAAGTCTGCTTGCACTGCTTGACCTGCTCGCGCAATACGCCGAGGTCTTCTTGCAGCGCAGGATCGGGGTGGTCCTGAACCATTTCGTTAAGCAGCACGCTCATGGTGGCCAGCGGCGTACCCAACTCGTGGGCGGCTCCGGCGGCCTGGGTGGCAACGGCCAGCAGTTGCTGGTCGCGCAGGCCTTCTTCACGGCGAATGGCGCGCAGTTCTTCCTGGCGGCGCAGTTCTTCGGCCATGCGCGCGGCGAAGAAGGTGATAACGGCGGCAGACAGGGCAAAACTCAGCCACATCCCATAGATCTGCAGGTTTTCCCGGGCAATTGGGAACGTTTGCAGCGGGTAGAACTGTGCCAGCAGCAAGGTGTAGAGGGTCAGGGCGATACCCGACAGCACCACCGAGTAGCGCCACGGCAACGTCACGGCGGCGATGGTCAACGGCACCAGGTAATAAGACACGAACGGGTTGGTGGAGCCACCGGAGAAATACAGCAACACACTGTGGATAAAAAGATCGCAGGCCAGTTGCAGCGCGTATTCAAGTTCGGTCACCGGCCATGTAGTGCGCAAGCGGATGGCAGTGAACACGCACAGCACGATAGAGAAACCAAGGGTCACGCCCAGTTGTAGCCAAGGCAGCGGCAGCAGGTCGAACCAATAGGCAAGCCCGACCGAACCGGCCTGTGCGGCCAGTACCAGGGTACGAATGAACGTCAGGCGCCAGAGATTCTGGCGGGTGGCGGAAGTCAGTTTTACGGCGGCGAGCATGAGCTCTCCCGGTGAGCGCAGCGGGTAGATCGCATCGAGTATAACCAAGACACGACGATGGCAGGGTGCGTGCGGCAAACCGCCACAGCACCTTCGCACACATATTCTGCGGCATTCATTCAGGAACCGCTGTGAACGACGGACCACCCAAGGCGCATTTCCCACGCGTCACTCAGGCGGTGCCCATGACTGTAATTGATCACAGCAGGACCGAGGGCTGGTTACGGAAGCTCTGAAATGGAACTTCAGCTACAGGCCCACCGCTTCCACCCGGCAAGGCGCAGTCGCTGAGCCTGGCAAACGGCCCTTCTACAATTTGTTTGTATTGTGTAAACCCGAAGAACCCCACGTCGCCGTCTACAGTCATACCGAACACGAATACCCCAAGGAGCTTCCATGTCTCGTTTCAATCGCAGTGCAGCCGTTCTCACCCTCAGCGCGCTGGCCAGCCTTCCGGCGCTGGCCGCCGATGAGCTGCATTACAACCAGATCTCTCTGCGTGCCGAAGTCAGCCAGGAAGTGGCCCGCGACAAGATGATCGTTACGCTCTACACCGAGTCCCAGAACAGTGACCCGGCCAAACTCGCCGCCACTATCACCACCGCCATGAACACAGCGCTGGGCCAGGCTCGTGAAGTCAAGGCTGTGACTCTGCGCCAGGGCAGCCGCAACAGCTACCCGATCTACGACAACAAGACCCAGAAAATTACCGGCTGGCGTGAACGTGCCGAACTGCGTCTGGAAAGCGCGGACTTCCCGGCACTGTCCAAGCTCACAGGCGAGCTGCTGAGCACCCTGAAAATGGACAGCATGGATTTCGCCATCGCCGACAGCACCCGCAAGGCCAGCGAAGACGCCCTGCTCAAGGACGCGGTGGCTGCCTTCAAAGCGCGCGCACAACTGGCCACCGACGCCCTGGGCGGCAAGGGTTACAAAATCGTCAACCTGAACTTCAACACCAATGGTTATCCACAACCCTACGCACGCGGCGCGATGATGATGAAAGCTGCCGAGATGGATTCTGCACCGACGCCGGAAGTCGAGGCCGGTACCAGTCAGGTCAACATGAGCGCCGATGGGGTGATCGAAGTCTTGCAGTAACCGTTTCAATTCATAAAACCGGCGCAGCCTGATGGCTGCGCTTTTTTTTGCCTGTCACTCCATCAATGCAATAACGCCCAGCGGCGCCCGCCAAACAAACCACACTTTAATAGGGTCACCGCTATCAAAGAGGGCGATGCCGATACAGCTGCCCCCGAACGAAGCAGACCTATACTTAAAAATGAATTGCACATAAAACGCCAACATAAAAATTGAACCGTTGCCTTGTGGGCTGCCACTTAGTTAAGCCAACCACTTCTAACTCACTGCTTAACTAATCGAACACACCAACAGGAACCATTCACACAACTTTTATGCTTCGGCGCAAAACACGAAAACCGTAAATTTCAATGACAACACAACTCCATTCAGGCACAGGGCAACCAGGCACCGCCAGGAAGTCCAAACAAACACTTATGCCTGATAGATCGACATAGAAAACATTATTCGAGCGCTCATAAGGATGATGGGATTGCGAGAATCAACCCAATGGAAACGACGCGAAACATAATCTAACCAGCATCAAAATACCGGCAGTTGAAAACAATAGTCACACCGAAGCTATTGCTTGGCGACAGACGATTAACACTATGACATCCACGAGTAAAATGAGCCTTTAATGAACATACATTCAGCGTCCCCACTTCCACCTGCACATCGCCACCATGCTCATTCAATCAGCGCTCCCCCCTCTTCACAAAATATAACTGAGAGCGGAAGGGACACCTCGCGCCATACGACGAGTCCGGCCACGCCCAGCAATCCTGAAGCAGCTGTCCAAACAAGAGTGATTTATGGGTCAGACACTTTATCTGCGCCTTCGGCTGGCTACACCCTGCAAGAACGCAAGCAGCGCATCAATGATTACGCTTTTCGCGTCATGATGCTGACTGAAAAAATACCCAGCATCCATCAGGGTGAAAGAAGCGTTAACTTCCAGAATGCCCGACTGTTCATGGAGCCCGCCGGCTACTTCAGCGGTGGTTTATTGGCCGCGGGGTACGACCCTCATGAAAAATTCACAGTGACGTTCTCTTCCTACACGGGAATGGGAAAGCCGGAAAACCTGAGCAGCAGGTCGGAGCGCACCTACTTTGCATGGGAAATTGCAGCAGGTGCTTTAGCGCACGATAAAGTGCAACGGGGCGGCCCGGTCAACTTCAACGAAATGGATATAGCGGCGAAGGATAAAAGGAAGATCGACCAACTGGAGTCGGTTGGTAAAACCCTTCAAAATCATTGGGAAAATGAAGTATCCAAACCCATGCGCGATCCTTCGGCCCCACTGGCGGCCATCTCTGGAGAAGCGGACGCGTATGTTGTAAAGGGAACATTGCAAAGCCTGCGCAGTGATACAGGGAGCTTTAACAAGTTAAGCCCTCAAGGGCAACAAGCGGTCGCGCGCACCCTGGACAACAACTCGCAAGTCATCATTCCAAACGTATACGGCTATCCAATGTCAGGATATGCCTTTATTGCGTACACCCCTTATGATGGAAATTATGAACACCGGCCCAACCAAGGGTTAATGATTGACATCAAGAATGGTTCTGTCCATGAGTTACATGGTGATGCAGATTTTGCAAGCTGGGCTAAAGACAACCACTCTAACTTACTGAGAAGTTTTAATACCCGAGACATACAAGGAGGCAAGGATTCGCACTGGCCAAGTGCGGCCTATGTGCTTGATACGTTAATCTCAGGAGCCAATGCCCACTTCCCTGGTTATCACAACTTCCTTTCAGATGAGGAGATACCGGCGGCGCAACTATTTAACTACACCCGAGCCCGAGGCGGTGATTATCGGTTGAAGTTTGGCACCTTGAACAATGGCGTGGCCTCTCACTATCAAGCGGTGAATGCCAAGAATGCGTTATGGTCCGACCAGACTGAAGTCTTTGGTTCCTCGCAGCAGGACTGGAAGTCTGCGAAAGACTTCTGGGGTAATACATTCGGGTACGTCCCTGTCATTGGTAACACGGGCAACATCGTATTCGGCGTCCATGATGGTCTCTACGGTATGACGGCAGAAGATCGTGTGGGAGGCAATGCAGCAGCGGTCATATCAAGCCTGCAATTAGCCCATGAACTTGCTCCAGGCGCTGTAGAGTCCGGACTGAGTGACACCCTCAAGGGTACTGGCCTCCCGAGTGCCGAAAATTACACCTGGAAGCGAAACTCGCAGACACACGACTTTGAGTTCGTGAACGCTCCCAAGCCCCCAAAAAATACCGATGACATCAGCGTTCCAACTAAAGGACTGCCTGGCAACCGGCTGCGCCCCAGCCAAGCGGGGAACATCAGCCAGCACGCGGTGCCGGACGGCGAGCAACTGATCAAAAACACTACACCCAACGCCAAGGGTATTTATCAGATCAAGGATGCGAGCACAGGCGCCGACCGCTGGCTCATCCGCTACGCCGACGCAACCGGCACCAGCACCAGCACCAGCAAGGTGTACGAGATCCGGGAGGATTTCAAACTGAGCAACAACTATGTGCAGATCATTGACCGCGAAACCAGACTGCCAGTGACGACTGTCCACTCTTCGGGCAATGGCGAATGGGTGTCGGCCAAAGGAAACGGCGGTATCAGGTTGCCCTGGGGGCGCAGCATCTCACCCCCACAAATCGAGGAAATAAAGCCCACACCGTCCTTTGCCAATCATTTCCTCAATACCGACGGCAAACAGATGGAAGGTTCCGCAAGAGTCGATGAATTCTTGAAAATCAAAGCGGGAACCAACTACGACTTCGCCACTACCAATTTCGAGGTCAGCGGAAGCCGCCCCAGAGCGAATTTCAAGGTGTTTTGGAACATCGACGAGACTGGATTTTCCGTTGAATCGGGTGAAAAGGCACAGCTCACGGAACACAGCTCCAGCGAATACTCACCCAACTTTGTTTTGGATATAAACCGCAATCCCTACAGCGTCACCTCGACCGAAAATGGGCTAACCGAGACCCTGCAACTGGACGCCACGGCGGGTTCGGCCGAAAGCATCAGGCAAGCGAGGCTCAGGCAGTTTGAGAGCGCAATTGCTGATGCGGACCTACGTGCGCGCATTTCCGAAGTAGCCCATCAAGGCTCAATAGCCCCGGCCACCATTGAATTGAACGGCAGTTCGGTACTGCAGGATGGCTACTACTTTGGCGCTGACGACACCCAGTTCCACATCAATCACGATGTGTCTAATGGCGGGTCCGATAGTGTGACGACGGTCCGGATCACCTCCAAAGGGCACCTCTCCAACCCGGAAAAAGATATCAACCGTGTTCCGGGTGTGGAGGTGATCATCAAGAGAACGTTCACGATCCGGGAAGGCAATGATCTGGATAGTTTATTCACGATCGACAAAGACGCCCCCACTCACATCGAAGTAGTGGTCGCCCCATAGCCGAAGCCTGGCTACAACGCCCCCTTACATGACGCCCCTGAACGGCGGTAACCTCGGTCACCGCCGTTTTCATTTGGCTACGGTTACATGCCTGCCACTTCAGGGGTCTCCATGGAAAGAATCGCCTTAAAACCGCTCCTCCTCGCCGCCGGCCTGCTGGCGTTCATGCCAATGGCCCAGGCCGCCAGCACCCTGGTCTATTGCTCCGAAGCGAGCCCCGCCGGATTCGATCCCAGCCAGTACACCAGCGGCACTGATTTTGATGCTTCCGCCGAAACCGTGTTCAACCGTCTGACCCAATTCAAGCGCGGTGGCACCGAAGTCGAACCCGGTCTGGCAACAAGCTGGGATGTGTCCAGCGATGGCCTGACGTATACCTTCCACCTGCGCGATGGCGTCAAGTTCCACACCACCGATTTCTTCACGCCCACCCGTGACTTCAATGCCGAAGACGTGTTGTTCACCTTCAACCGTCTGCTCGATGCCGACAGTCCGTTTCGCAAGGCCTACCCTTCCGAATCGCCGTACTTCACTGACATGGGCCTGAACACCACGATCAAAAGCGTCGAAAAACTCGACGAACATACCGTGCGTTTCAACCTGAACAACGTCGATGCGTCCTTCGTGCAAAACCTGGCCATGAGCTTTGCCTCGGTGCAGTCCGCCGAGTACGCCGCGCAATTGCTCAAGCAAGGCGCAGCCTCGGACATCAATCAGAAGCCGGTGGGCACTGGACCATTTGTGTTCAAGCGCTACCAAAAGGACTCGCAGATTCGCTACGTGGCCAATAAACAGTATTGGAAACCCGAGGACGTAAAGCTCGATAACCTGGTGTTCGCCATCACCCCGGATGCGGCGTCGCGCCTGCAAAAACTCAAGGCCGGCGAATGCCAGGTCAGCGGTTACCCGCGCCCCGCCGATATCGAAGTGATGAAACAAGACCCGAATCTGCGCGTGCTGCAGCAAGCCGGGTTCAACCTGGGCTTCCTGGCGTACAACGTGACCCACCCGCCACTGGATCAACTCAAGGTGCGCCAGGCCCTGGACATGGCGATCGACAAGCCGGCGATCATCAAGGCCGTGTACCAGAGCGCCGGACAATTGGCGCAGAACGCACTGCCACCGGCGCAGTGGTCTTATGACCCCACCATCAAGGACGCCCCTTACGATCCCACCAAAGCCAAGGCGCTACTTAAAGAAGCAGGGGTTGCACCCGGTACCACCATCAACCTATGGGCGATGACTGTACAACGCGCGTCCAACCCGAATGCGCGCATGTCGGCACAGATGATCCAGCAGGATTGGGAAAAAGTGGGCATCAAGGCCAATATCGTCAGTTATGAATGGGGCGAGTACATCAAGCGCGCCAAAAATGGCGAGCACGACGCGATGATTTACGGCTGGACCGGTGACAACGGCGACCCGGATAACTGGCTCGGCGTGCTCTACAGTTGTGCCGCGGTGAAGGGCAGCAACTACGCCAAATGGTGTAACCCGGCCTACGACAAGCTGGTGCAGCAAGCAAAGGTCAGCAGTGACCGTGAGCAGCGCATCAAGTGGTATCAACAGGCGCA
>PJQF01000302.1_pt1 | contig 17306 bp, 9 predicted proteins | sample 1503741 | NCBI WGS metagenome assembly PJQF01 (sample SAMN07775949, study PRJNA414020) | Biofilm metagenome, whole genome shotgun sequencing project. | isolation source: biomolecule (vanillin) treated reverse osmosis membrane biofilm | place: India: Nagpur | collected 2017-03-21 | reverse complement strand
TCGAGGAAGGCATCATCAAGGGCATGTACCTGCTCGAAGAAGACACCAAGGAAGCGGCGCACCACGTGCAGCTGATGGGCTCCGGCACCATCCTGCGTGAAGTCCGTGAAGCGGCGAAGATCCTGCGTGAAGAGTTCAACGTTGGCGCTGACGTCTGGAGCGTTACCAGCTTCAACGAACTGCGTCGCGACGGCCTGGCGGTCGAGCGCAACAACCGCCTGCACCCAGGTCAGAAGCCTGCGAAGAGCTATGTCGAAGAGTGCCTGGCCGGCCGTAAGGGTCCAGTCATTGCCTCTACCGACTACATGAAACTGTTCGCTGAACAAATTCGCCAGTGGGTCCCGTCCAAGGAATTCAAAGTCCTGGGCACCGACGGTTTCGGCCGCAGTGACAGCCGCAAGAAGCTGCGTCACTTCTTCGAAGTCGACCGTCATTTCGTGGTGTTGGCAGCCCTGGAAGCCTTGGCTGACCGTGGTGAGATCGAACCTAAGGTGGTGGCTGACGCTATCGTCAAGTTCGGGATCAACCCGGAAAAACGCAACCCACTGGACTGCTGAGGAGACTTTTTGTGAGCGAACTCATTCGCGTACCTGACATCGGCAGCGGTGAAGGTGAAGTAATCGAGCTGTTTGTGAAGGTCGGCGACAAAGTCGAAGCCGACCAGAGCATCCTGACCCTGGAATCGGACAAGGCGAGCATGGAAATCCCTGCTCCCAAGGCCGGCGTGGTCAAGAGCCTGAAAGTGAAGCTGGGCGATCGCCTGAAAGAAGGCGACGAACTGCTGGAGCTGGAAATCGAAGGTGCCGCTGATGCGGCCCCTGCGGCAGCACCTGCTGCCGCTGCTGCACCTGCACCGGCTGCTGAAAAGCCTGCCGCCGCCGAGGCTCCAGCCGCCCCGGCTGCTGCACCCGCCGCTGCCACTGTTCAGGACATTCATGTTCCGGACATCGGTTCGTCGGGCAAGGCCAAGATCATTGAGCTGCTGGTCAAGGTCGGCGACACCGTCGAAGCCGACCAGTCGCTGATCACCCTGGAGTCCGACAAGGCCTCCATGGAAATCCCTTCGCCGGCTGCCGGCGTGGTGGAAAGCATTGCGGTCAAGCTGGAAGACGAAGTCGGCACTGGCGACTTCATCCTCAAGCTGAAAGTACAAGGCGCTGCTGCCCCGGCTGCTCCGGCACCGGCTGCCGCGCCAGCAGCCAAGGCTGAAGCGGCCCCGGCCGCTGCCGCACCTGCACCTGCACCGGCTGCAAAAGCCGAGGCCGCACCGGCCCCTGCGGCGGCTGCCCCTGCGCCAAGCGGTGCCAAGGTTCACGCCGGCCCTGCCGTGCGTCAGCTGGCCCGTGAGTTCGGCGTTGAGCTCAACGCTGTGTCGGCCACCGGCCCTCACGGTCGCGTGCTGAAGGAAGACGTGCAGGTTTACGTCAAAGCCATGATGCAGAAAGCCAAGGAAGCTCCGGCTGCCGGCGGCGCTACCGGTGGTGCTGGTATTCCACCGATTCCGGTCGTGGACTTCAGCCGCTTCGGCGAAACCGAAGAAGTGCCGATGACCCGCCTGATGCAAATCGGCGCGTCGAGCCTGCACCGCAGCTGGCTGAACATTCCGCACGTTACCCAGTTCGACCAGGCCGACATCACCGACCTGGAAGCTTTCCGCGTTGCGCAGAAAGCCGTGGCCGAGAAGGCTGGCGTGAAACTGACCGTGCTGCCACTGCTGCTCAAGGCGTGTGCACACCTGCTCAAGGAACTGCCGGACTTCAACAGCTCACTGGCGCCAAGCGGCAAAGCGATCATTCGCAAGAAATACGTCAACGTGGGCTTCGCTGTAGACACCCCTGACGGCCTGCTGGTACCGGTCATCAAGAACGTCGACCAGAAGAGCCTGCTGCAACTCGCTGCCGAAGCGGCTGCGCTGGCTGCCAAGGCCCGCGACAAAAAGCTCACCGCAGACGATATGCAGGGCGCGTGCTTCACCATCTCCAGCCTCGGTCACATTGGCGGCACTGGCTTCACGCCAATCGTCAACGCGCCGGAAGTGGCGATCCTGGGTGTTTCCAAGGCCACTATCCAGCCTGTATGGGACGGTAAAGCGTTCCAGCCGAAACTGATGTTGCCGCTGTCGTTGTCCTACGATCACCGTGTGATCAACGGCGCTGCCGCTGCACGTTTCACGCAGCGTTTGAGCCAACTGCTGAACGACATCCGCACCATCCTGCTGTAAGCATCAACGGGCCTCCCTGTCACCGGGGAGGCCTGGCTGCACCGATTTCCGAGCGCCACGCTCGTACCTCAACCCCGCCAATTGGCGGGGCTTTTTTTCGCCTGCTTTTTTTGTCCGCGCCAGGCGCGTCGAGGCTGCGTCAATACGCCACCCATCACCCCGATTGCAGAAACCGCTCTCGCGGCCGATAACAGCCTTATAGCACTTAGCCTTCATCCTCTCTTGTCAGTGCGTGCTGCATGATGCAACCTTGCCGCAGGCGACAGTAAAGAGGGCGTGAGCCCGGCGCCGTGCGCATTTTTCCAAGCGAGTTTCCCCATGAAAAGCCAACCCGATGTCGCCCGTATGGCGGCCGAGGTAGTGACGCAGTTACCGGTGCCTTCGCGCCTCGGTATGCTGCGTTTCGAGCGGCTTAATGAGGCAAGCTGGGCGCTGCTGTACCTCGACCCCAATTGCGAGCGCCAATTCGGCCTGCCAGCGGTCGAACTGTGCGCGCTGGTCGGCACTCCCTACGCCAGCCTGATGGAACCTCAGGTGCGCTATCAACTGCACGATGCGATCCAGCAGCAACTGTCCCAGAGCCCGCATTACCTGGTGCGCTACACCCTGCACACCAGCGACGGCCCGCTGAGCCTGTTGGAAATGGGCGAGGCTTACAAACAACACAATCGTCACTTGATGCGCGGCTACCTGATGGTGGTCGACGGGCTGTTCAGCGAAGCGCCCGTAACCGCCCCGACCGCAGACCTGGAAAACCAGAACAGCCGCCTGCAGATCGCCCTGGAGCTCAACCAGCGCGCCCAACAGGAACAGTTGCAGCACCTGGAACGGGTACGCGCTCAACAGGAGCTGATCCTGCTGCTGGCACGCCAGCGCTACACCACGCCCAATTCGCTGCAAGAAGCCGCCGAGCTGATCACCCGCAGTGCGTGCGACATCTACCAGATCGACTGCGCAAGCATCTGGAACCTTGAAGGCCAGCGCCTGGTACCGATCTCGGCCTACCACCGCGCCGACCAACAGCATCATCTGCCCGAAGCGATCGACGCCAGTAATTTCCCGGACTACCTGGAAGCCCTGCATTCGAGCCGCGCCATCGACGCCACCCATGCAATGCGTGACCCACGCACCCGGGAAATGGCGGAGAACCTGCGCGCCAAGGATGTGCACGCGATGCTCGACGCGAGTATCCGCGTTGATGGCCAGGTCATCGGCGTGCTGTGCCTGGAACAGAGCGGCAGCTCGCGCGCCTGGCAGACCGATGAGATCGCCTTTGCCGGCGAGCTGGCGGACCAGTTCGCACAAGTGATCAACAACCACAACCGGCGCACCGCCACCAGCGCGTTGCACCTGTTCCAGCGTGCGGTTGAGCAAAGCGCCAACGCCTTTTTGCTGGTCAACTGTGACGGCGTGGTGGAGTACGTCAACCCGAGCTTTACCGCAATCACCCAGTACAGCGCCGAAGAAGTCCATGGCCACCGCCTCGCGCAACTGCCGGCCTTGGAAAATCTCAGCGAACTGCTCTTCGACGCGCCATCCAGCCTGGCCAAGAGCAACAGCTGGCAGGGTGAATTCAAGAGCCGACGCAAAAACCTCGAACCGTACTGGGGCCAGCTGTCGATCTCCAAGGTGTATGGCGACAACCGTGAGCTGACCCACTACATCGGCATCTACGAAGACATCACCCAGACCAAGCTGGCCCAGCAGCGTATTGAACGCCTGGCCTACACCGACAACCTGACCAACCTGGGCAACCGCCCGGCGTTTATCCGCAACCTGGATGAACGCTTTGCCCGCGACAGCGACAGCCCGATCAGCCTGCTGCTGGTGGACATCGATAACTTCAAGCGGATCAACGACAGCCTCGGCCACCAGACCGGCGACAAGCTGCTGATCAGCCTGGCTCGCCGTCTGCGTAACAGCCTGAGTGCCGGCGGCAGCCTGGCGCGCTTTGCCAGTAACGAGTTTGCGGTGTTGCTTGACGACGCTGACCTGGAAAGCGGCCAGCAGGTTGCCAGCCAGTTGCTGGCAACCCTCGACAAACCGATGTTCGTCGACAACCAGTTGATCAGTGTCACCGGCTCCGTGGGCCTGGCTTGCGCGCCGCTGCACGGGCGTGACCCACAGACCCTGATGCGTAACGCCGGGCTCGCCCTGCACAAGGCCAAGGCCAACGGCAAACACCAGGTGCAGGTGTTTACCGAAGCCCTGAATGCCGAAGCCAGTTACAAGCTGTTCGTGGAAAACAACCTGCGCCGCGCCCTGACCCAGAACGAGCTGGACGTGTTCTACCAGCCCAAACTGTGCCTGCGCAGCGGTCGCTTGCTGGGCATGGAAGCGCTGTTACGCTGGAACCATCCGGAAAAGGGCATGATCCGCCCCGATCAATTTATCAGCGTGGCTGAAGAGACCGGCCTGATCATTCCTATCGGCAAATGGATCGCGCGCCAGGCCTGCCGCATGAGCAAGCAGTTGAGCGCCGCCGGCATGGGTAATCTGCAGGTGGCGATCAACTTGTCGCCCAAACAATTCTCCGATCCGGACCTCGTGGCGTCGATCGCCACGATCCTCAAGGAAGAACAGCTGCCCGCCAATCTGCTGGAGCTGGAACTGACAGAAGGCCTGCTGCTGGAGGCCACCGAAGACACGCGCCTGCAGCTGGATCAGTTGAAGAGCTTTGGCCTGACCCTGGCCATGGACGACTTCGGCACCGGCTACTCCTCGCTGAGTTATTTGAAAAAATTCCCCATCGACATCATCAAGATCGATCGCAGCTTTATCCACGAAATCCCGGACAACCAGGACGACATGGAAATCACCTCGGCGGTGATCGCCATGGCCCACAACCTCAAGCTCAAGGTGGTGGCCGAAGGCATCGAAACCAGCGAGCAACTGGCGTTCCTGCGCCGGCATCGCTGCGATGTGGGCCAGGGCTACCTGTTCGACCGGCCAATCCCCGGTGCAGAGCTGCTTGAGAAGCTTAAACGCTATCCTCGCGGGCCTATCGCCTGACAGCGCTGTAACACTCGGGCACACTGGCTGTCTGTCTTATTACATAACTCAATCTGACTGAGAGGACTGATCATGGTCTTGCGCTCGGAAATTCTGGTGAACAAAAACGTGCTGCCTACTCAAGAACAAGCTTTGCCTGGCCGTGAAACCCCGATGAAGCTGCCGGAAACGCATTTCGTCAACGGCAACCCGCTGCTGGGTCCATTTGTCGATAACGTAGAGTTCGCGATATTCGGCCTCGGTTGCTTCTGGGGTGCGGAGCGCAAATTCTGGCAGCGCGACGGCGTGGTCAGCACCGTCGTCGGGTACGCCGGCGGTTACACGCCGAACCCGACGTACGAAGAAGTCTGCTCAGGCCTGACCGGCCACAGCGAAGTGGTGCTGGTGGTGTTTGACCAAGACAAGATCAGCTACGAAGAACTGCTGAAAATGTTCTGGGAACTGCACAACCCCACCCAAGGGATGCGCCAGGGCAATGACATCGGCAGCCAGTACCGCTCGGTGATCTACGCGGTGAAACCTGAGCACTTGGAGGCGGCCAAGGCCAGCGCCGAGGCGTATCAGGCTGAGCTGACCAAAGCTGGCCTGGGCACCATTACGACGGAAATCGAAGAAGCGCCGACGGTGTACTTCGCCGAGGCGTATCACCAGCAATATCTGGCGAAAAATCCGCAGGGCTATTGCGGGATCGGCGGCACAGGCGTGACCTGCCCGATCTAAGACTTGCGCAGTTCAAATGTGGGAGCGGGCTTGCTCGCGAATGCGGTGTATCAGTCGACATATCTGTTAACTGACACTCCGTCTTCGCGAGCAAGCCCGCTCCCACATTTAGCTTGGTGTTTTGGCTTGAGATCTGATTACTCAGCGATGAGCCAATCCATCTGCCACCCGCCCTGGGTCTGGCCAAGCTTCTTGGACAGCCACGGCAGCAGCTCACGCAATTCCTCCTCCAACCCCCACGGCGGGTTGGCAATCGCCAGGCCCGAGCCGGTCAGGGTATTGGGCGTGTCCAGCGGATGCACCAGCAACTCCACGCGCAGCAACTTCGGCGCACCGGTGCCGGCCAGGTCCTGGTAGAAGCGGCGCAACATGCGCTGGTCCTTGACCGGATACCAGATCGCCGCAACAGTCTGGCGCATACGGCTGACCGCCTCCTTGAGGGACGCTGCGCAGCGCTGCATTTCATCGAGTTGTTCAAACGGCGGGTCAATCAGCATCAGTGCGCGTTTCTCCGGCACCGGCAACAGCGCACGCGGCACATGCCAGCCTTCGCCCAGGTGCACTTTGACCCGGCGATCACCTTTCATGTTGTCCTTGAGCAGTACGCCGTCTTCCGGGTGTTTCTCATTGAGCAACACCCGATCCTGAGGCCGCGTGAGGCGGCGCGCGAGCTCCGGCGAGCCCGGGTAGTAACGCAACTGGCCATCCGGGTTCATTTCGTGCAGCACGCGCATGTAGTCGGCGGTCAGCGGCGGCAGATCGCTTTCGCCCCACAGACGCGCAATGCCTTCCAGGTATTCACCGGTGCGGTTGGCCTGGTCGCCCTGCAAGTCGTACAGACCGATCCCGGCGTGGGTGTCGAGGTAGGCGAACGGCTGCTCCTTGCGCGACATCAGGGCGATGAGGCGGGTCAAAGTCAGGTGTTTGAAGACATCGGCGTGGTTGCCGGCGTGAAAGGCGTGACGATAATTCATGGTTGCTCCTGCGCAGGGGGCGAAGTTTACCTTCAACAGGGGCAAAGGTGCAGGGCTGCGTGTCGGGCGGTGCTTATGTCACAAACACAGGTACACCGCAGAAAACAGTCTAATTCCACCTATGGCAGCAGGCTTGCCCGCGGTGCAAGCGACGCGGTATTACCCGTACACCGCGCTGACGCTATCGCCGGCAAGCCAGTTCCCGCCGTGTTCGGGGGCACCCATGAATCCAAGGAGGTCTATCACCATCATGAAAGACGCCACTATTGCACTGCATCACGGCTTCAAATCGGACCCGACCACCAAGGCGGTCGCTGTGCCGATCTACCAGAACGTCGCCTTCGAATTCGATAACGCCCAACACGGCGCCGACCTCTTCAACCTGGACGTCCCCGGCAACATCTACACGCGAATCATGAACCCCACCAACGACGTGCTGGAACAGCGTCTCGCCGCGCTTGAAGGCGGCATTGCCGCCCTGGCCGTATCGGCCGGCAGCGCGGCGATCCACTACGCAATCCAGACCCTGACCCGCGCCGGTGACAATATTGTCACCACCCCGCAACTCTATGGCGGCACCTACACCCTGTTCGCCCACCTGTTACCGAGCTTTGGCGTCGATGTGCGTTTCGCTCGCAACGACAGCGCCGAAGCCATCGCCGAACTGATCGACGACAACACCAAGCTGGTGTATTGCGAAAGCATCGGCAACCCGGCCGGCAATATCATCGATATCGAAGCCCTGGCGAAAGTCGCCCACGCCCGGGGTGTCCCGCTGATGGTGGACAACACCGTGGCCACGCCAATCCTGTGCAAACCGATCCAGTTCGGCGCCGACATCGTGGTGCACTCGGTGACGAAATACGTCGGCGGCCATGGCAACTCCCTCGGCGGCGTGATCGTCGACAGCGGCACCTTCCCGTGGTCCCAATACCCCGAGAAATTTCCCGGCCTCAACCAGCCCGAGCCGGCCTACCACGGCGTGGTCTACACCGAAAAATTCGGCCCTGCCGCTTTCATCGCCCGCGCCCGTACCGTGCCGTTGCGCAATACCGGCGCAGCCCTCGCACCGATGAACGCATTCCTGTTGCTGCAAGGCCTGGAAACCCTGGCCCTGCGCATGGAGCGCCATACCGAGAACGCGCTGAAAGTTGCGCAGTTTTTGCAAAGCCACACCGAGGTGGAGTGGGTCAGCTACGCCGGGCTACCGGACCACCCGCACCACGCACTGGCGCAAAAATACATGCAGGGCAAACCCTCGGCGATTCTCTCCTTTGGCTTAAAGGGCGGCTATGACGCTGGCGTGCGCTTCTACGACGCCCTGCAAATCTTCAAACGCCTGGTGAATATTGGCGACGCCAAATCACTGGCCTGCCACCCCGCGTCCACGACTCACCGACAGATGAACGAGCAGGAACAGGCCAAGGCAGGCGTGAAGCCGGAGATGATTCGTCTGTCAGTGGGCATCGAGGCGATTGAGGACCTGATCGAAGACCTGCAGCAGGCATTGGGTTCAACTCAACGCTGAGGCGAGGTCATCGATCAGCGCTTCATGGCTGATGTCCGGCCTGCGCACGCAGTAGGCGACCTTGTGCCGCAAGGTCGCCGGCTTAAAGGCGGTGTACAGGTCAGGGCGCTGTTCTTCGAGCCATTGCAGCAGGTTGTCGACCAGCACGTGGGGCGATCGCGCTGCCAGGTGCCCCAGCAACGACTCTGGCACTCGCCACCATGGGCTGACGTTGGCGGCGGTGACGGGCCCCGTCGCAACGGTCAGCGGTTGGCCATTGATCAGATACCGCTGGAACACCGGCAACACGCTCCCCGTCTCGTCACCCAGGTTGCGCACAATCGGCAGAAACTGCGCAGCATCCCAGAAGCGCAAAAACACGGCCTGGTCACTGTGCACAAACACCTTGGTCAAGCTTTGCAGGTGCGCGACCACCGTTTCCGGCAGGCTGGATGAAACCGCCAGCCAGCCCCAATCCGTTGACTCGGTGGTAGCGACCCAGTCGAGGAAGGGACTGCCGGGCTCAATGAGCCCGACATAAGGCATTACCTCGCGCCACTGCGCATAGGCTGTGCCTGCCCAGATCGCCCGGGGTGGCGCACCGGCAGCCATGGCTTGCCAAGCGGCAACCGGTTTGGCGTCGCTGGTTCCGCTGAGCAGCACAAAAATCTGCTCATTGGGTAACAAAGGGCATTGAGCCAGCCAAGCGCGTGGCGCCAAAGCGTGAGGCATGAGGGGCAATTCCTTTTAAATTAAGCTTAAAGGTGTCGGGTGATATCACATTGACCGTTCTTGCAGCGCTCACACTCTTCGCAAAACGGAGCGCTGCGTTTCAGGCTGGCCACTTGCACGCGGCTTAAGGGTGCGGGAATAACCGCCAGCAGTTTTTCTTTCACTCCCGCCATTAACGGCGCAGCGGCGGGGCCGGGCGCACCGCCAAGCTGAATCGGCACACTGCTGAATATGCCGGCTGCCGACACCGTGATCGACTGCCCTCCGGCCTGGATCGTCACGGTGGCGCCCGCGTCGATGACGACGCTTTGCCCTGCGCCGATCTGAATGCTCCGACCTGCCCGCACCTGTTGCGACCCGCCAATCACCAGGTGATCGTCCTGCTTGAGCTCGGTCAGGCGGTTGCCGTGGGTGATGCGCTGCTCTTCACCTTGAAGCTCATGATGTGACTCGCCACCGACCCTCACCCGGCGCAGGTTATCAACCTGGACCTGCTGGTCATGCAGCACGTGCTGGGTCCAATCACGCTGGGCACGCAGGTAGATTTCCTCGGCGCCCTTGCGGTCCTCAATCCGCAGTTCGTTGTAGCCACCCCCGCCCGGGCTGCTGTGACTGCGCAAAATGCTGCGGGTCTTGTCCGCCGGCAGGTCCAGCGGCACCGGTGTCGCGGCGTTGGGCAGGCACCCCATCACCAGGGGCATATCCATGTCGCCATTGACGAAGCCGACCAGGACTTCCATGCCAACCCTGGGGATCAGCACCGAACCATAACGGTCATGGGCCCAGGCACTGGCGACTCGCAGCCAGCAACTGGAATGGTCGTCATGCGCCCCGTCGCGATCCCAGGCCATCTGCACTTTGACTCGCCCGTATTCATCGCAGTGGATTTCGCTGTCGGCTGGGCCGGTGACCACCGCGTTCTGGTAACCCGCAAGGGTCGGACGCTGCTGCTCAGGCATGGGCGGACGATAGATCACGTCCCACGGCGCAGCGATGAATGCGTTGCGATAGCCCTGGCGAAAATCCCCGCCGTCGACCTCAGTCACGGCCTCCTCGAGCACTTGGGGTTGTTTGCCTTCGTGGGTGACGTGCGTCAGCAGCCACACGTTGTTCCATTCTTCACGTGGGTGCCCGCTCAGCTTGAGGAAACGCCCGCAGACCAACCCCGGCTCATCACCTTCACCGTGGGCGATGCGAGCGTCCCGGCGGTGGCGTTCCAAACCGCGCTGTGCGAGGTATTTGCCATGCAGGCGGTCGGAAAATTGACCGGGGTAGCGTTGCTCCTCCAGCGTGGGAAGCGCCTCGCCGGCGACTTCGCTCTGCAACGCCAGGCGTGGCTTGCGGAAGTCGTAATCGCGCACGCTCACTGACGTCGTACGGGTTTCCAATTGCACCGCAAACCGTTTGATCGCCGGCGCGCCCGCCACCATTCCGGAACCGGGTGAGTACGGGGTCGGCTGATCAGCCTGGGTAAACACTGTCTGGTCATCGCCAAACACCAGCCGGTGCCCCTCCGGCGAATGCTGGAAGTGATAGTGAATCCCCTGCTCGGCACACAGGCGCTGAATGAACGCCAGATCGGTCTCCCCGAACTGCACACAATATTCACGCTGCGGGTAATGACCGCTCAGCCGAAACTCGAAGCGGTCGCTCTGAATCCCCTGCCCCACCAGCACCAGCGCAACGATCTGCGGCACGGTCTTGTGCTGGAAAATACGCTGATGGCTGCTGTGCATCAGGTAGGCCAATTGCGGCACAAGGCTAACCTGGTAGCGCGTAAGACGTCGTCCGGAATCGCCCTGGGCCACCCGGTAAACCAAGCCGTGCACGCCATGGCCGCGTTCATCAAAACCCAGATACACCTGGCGATGCAGCATGCGTTCCAGCTCGATATCGGGTTGCTCGCTGACCAGCTCAAGCTCAAAACGATAAGGCTGGCTGAGCGCCTCCTGACCTTTGAAGCTATAGACTTTAAGGTCGCACGCAACGCCATCCAGGGTTAGGTTAAAGGCACTTTGATTGGCAGGAGCGAACATCCGGTGTTTCTCTGCGAAGGGTAGGCGCCAGATTCTGCACCACTGCTGCGCCCGGCTGAGCACGCCTCGGGAAAATCAGTAAAGCCCTACACGCACGCGTCCGAATGCTCTTGCGGCCGACGTAAATCGCACGCAAAAAAAAGCCCGCATCCTACGGATGGCGGGCCTTTTCTCAGTTCATCGGGCGCTAAACGCCGGAAGAATTACTTGTTGAGGTTGTAGTCTTTTTCCGCAGCATCAAAACGCTCGACCATACCTACCGTCGGTGCGCCCAGCTTGCTCACGAAATAGATCGCCAAGCTGGCGAAGATAAAGCCTGGAATGATTTCGTACAGGCCCAGCAGGTTGAAATGCTTCCACACGATTACGGTGATAGCGCCCACCAGAATGCCCGCCAATGCGCCGTTGCGGGTCATGCCTTTCCAGATCACCGAGATCAGTACAACCGGACCAAACGCAGCGCCGAAACCGGCCCAGGCGTAGCTGACCAGACCCAGTACGCGGTTGTCCGGGTTGGCTGCCATAGCGATAGCAATCAGGGCAACCAACAGCACCATGGCACGACCGACCCACACCAGTTCAACCTGGGAAGCGTTTTTGCGCAGGAAGGTTTTGTAGAAGTCTTCAGTCAAGGCGCTGGAGCACACCAGCAACTGGCAGCTCAGGGTACTCATGACAGCCGCCAGAATGGCCGACAACAGCACGCCAGCGATCCATGGGTTGAACAGCAGCTTGGCCAGTTCAATGAACACACGCTCGTGGTTCTCGGTAACCGGCCCCGCGACTTCAGGGTGCGCCGAGAAGTAAGCGATACCGAAGAAGCCCACCGCCACAGTGCCGCCCAGGCACAGGATCATCCAGGTCATGGAAATACGGCGCGCCTTGGCAATCGACTTCACCGAATCCGCCGCCATGAAGCGCGCGAGGATGTGCGGCTGGCCGAAGTAACCCAAACCCCAGCCCATCAGCGAGATGATGCCGATGAACGAGGTGTTTTTCAGCATGTTGAAGTTGTCCGGGTTCTTGGCTTCGATCGCCAGGAACGTGGTGTCGATGCCGCCGGTGGCCAACAGCACGATGATCGGCGTGAGGATCAGGGCGAAGATCATCAGCGTGGCTTGGACGGTATCGGTCCAGCTGACGGCAAGGAAACCACCAACGAAGGTGTAGGCAATCGTCGCCGCAGCGCCGGCCCACAGCGCCGTCTCGTAGGACATGCCGAACGTGCTTTCAAACAGGCGGGCACCGGCGACGATGCCGGAGGCGCAATAGATGGTGAAGAACACCAGAATCACCACCGCAGAGATGATCCGCAGCAGGCCGCTTTTGTCTTCGAAACGGCTGGAGAAGTAATCCGGCAGCGTCAGGGCGTCACCGTTGTGCTCGGTCTGCACCCGCAGGCGGCCGGCCACGAACAACCAGTTCAGGTAGGCACCGACGATCAGGCCGATGGCGATCCAGCTTTCCGACAGGCCGGACATGTAGATCGCGCCCGGCAGGCCCATCAACAACCAGCCGCTCATATCGGAAGCACCGGCCGACAAGGCTGTGACCACGCTACCGAGGCTGCGACCGCCGAGGATGTAATCGGAAAGGTTGTTGGTGGAGCGATAGGCCATTAAGCCAATCAGCACCATTGCTGCGATGTAGATCACGAACGTGATCAGGGTAGGATTACTAACGCTCATAAGAGTGACGCCCTGGCTTTGTTTTTATGTAGCGACGGTCTGTCAGACGCCACCCACTGGATCAGTGAGTAAACGTAACTGGTTGCCGCGCATTTATGACTGACGTTTCCCCAGGAAAGCCGCCAGCCGATGAACCGAACCGTGAAGGTGGTTGCACCTTGGCCGCGAATGCTATTCAACAAAGCAAATAAGGTGCAACCAGTTTCTTGAGATTAAGTTGCACCTTAACGCAAATCGTCGAAAAGCCGTGTTTTTTGCTCCTTTTCGGAGCAAGAACTGCCGATCTCAGAAGCAAATGCACCAAAGCGAAGCCGATTCGCTTGATGGCCGGATTTTTTCCTGTGAAGCGTCGAAAATTTCCTGAACAAAAGGGTTGCACCCGGTTGCACCTCTTGTTGGGCAAAGCTAATCTTGCCGCCAGCAGATGCCACTCGGTAGTGGCACCCATGAGGATAAAAAGATGGCAACGACCACCCTTGGGGTCAAACTCGACGACCCGACCCGCGAACGCCTGAAGGCGGCCGCGACCTCCATTGATCGCACGCCGCACTGGCTGATCAAGCAGGCGATTTTCAATTACCTGGAGAAACTTGAGGGTGGTGCAACCCTGACCGAGCTCAATGGTTTGGGCAGTAAGGACGCTGAAGACGCTGGCGACATCCAGCCCGACCACGCCCACCAGTGCTTCCTGGAGTTTGCCGAGAGCATCCTGCCGCAATCCGTACTGCGCGCCTCGATCACCGCCGCTTACCGCCGCCCTGAGCCGGAAGTGGTGCCAATGCTGATCGAGCAGGCACGCCTGCCGCAGGCAATGGCCGAGGCCACCAACAAACTGGCCGCGTCGATTGCTGAAAAACTGCGCAATCAGAAGAGTGCCGGCGGCCGTGCCGGTATTGTTCAGGGCCTGCTGCAAGAATTTTCCCTGTCGTCCCAGGAAGGTGTGGCCCTGATGTGCCTGGCCGAAGCGCTGCTGCGTATCCCGGACAAAGGCACCCGCGACGCGCTGATCCGCGACAAGATCAGCACCGGCAACTGGCAGCCGCACCTGGGCAACAGCCCGTCGCTGTTCGTCAACGCCGCGACTTGGGGCCTGCTGCTGACCGGCAAACTGGTCGCCACCCACAACGAAGCGGGTTTGACCTCGTCCCTGAGCCGCATCATCGGCAAGAGCGGCGAGCCGATGATCCGCAAGGGCGTCGACATGGCCATGCGCCTGATGGGCGAACAGTTCGTCACCGGCGAAACCATCGCCGAAGCCCTGGCCAATGCGAGCAAGTTCGAAGCCAAGGGTTTCCGCTATTCCTACGACATGCTCGGTGAAGCCGCACTGACCGAACACGATGCGCAGAAGTACCTGGCCTCGTATGAGCAAGCCATTCACTCCATCGGCAAAGCCTCACACGGCCGTGGGATTTATGAAGGCCCAGGCATCTCCATCAAGTTGTCGGCATTGCACCCGCGTTACAGCCGTGCGCAATACGAGCGTGTGATGGAAGAGCTGTACCCGCGCCTGCTGTCCCTGACCTTGCTGGCCAAGCAGTACGACATCGGCCTGAACATCGACGCCGAAGAAGCCGACCGCCTTGAGCTGTCGCTGGACCTGCTGGAACGCCTGTGCTTCGAGCCGCAACTGACCGGCTGGAACGGCATCGGTTTCGTGATCCAGGCTTACCAGAAGCGTTGCCCGTATGTGATCGACTACGTCATCGACCTGGCGCGCCGCAGCCGCCATCGCCTGATGATCCGCCTGGTAAAAGGCGCGTATTGGGACAGCGAAATCAAGCGTGCCCAGGTTGAAGGCCTGGAAGGCTACCCGGTCTACACCCGCAAGGTGTACACCGACGTCTCCTACATTGCTTGCGCACGCAAACTGCTGTCGGTGCCGGAAGTCATCTACCCGCAGTTCGCGACGCACAACGCCCACACACTGTCGGCCATCTACCATATCGCCGGTCAGAACTATTACCCCGGCCAGTACGAGTTCCAGTGCCTGCACGGCATGGGTGAACCGCTGTACGAGCAGGTTGTAGGCAAGGTTTCCGATGGCAAGCTGAACCGTCCGTGCCGCGTGTACGCACCGGTCGGCACCCACGAAACACTGCTCGCCTACCTGGTGCGCCGCCTGCTGGAAAACGGCGCCAATACCTCGTTCGTCAACCGGATTGCCGACCAGTCCATCTCGATTCAGGAGCTGGTGGCCGATCCAGTGGCCAGCATCGAGCAAATGGCGACGCTGGAAGGCGGCTTCGGTCTGCCACACCCGCGTATTCCATTGCCGCGCGACCTGTATGGCAGCGACCGCGCCAACTCGGCCGGTATCGACCTGGCCAACGAACACCGCTTGGCCTCGCTGTCTTGCGCCTTGCTGGCCACGGCCCACAACGACTGGAAAGCCGCGCCGATGCTCGGTTGTGCGTCCAGCAATGAAGCCGCCGCCGCTGTGCTGAACCCATCTGACCTGCGCGATGTGGTCGGCCATGTACAGGAAGCCACTGTCGAAGACGTCGACAACGCCCTCCAGTGCGCCATTAACGCCGGTCCGATCTGGCAGGCCACCCCGCCCGCCGAACGCGCCGCGATCCTGGAGCGTGCCGCGGACTTGATGGAAGGCGAGATTCAGCCGCTGATGGGCCTGCTGGCTCGCGAAGCCGGTAAAACGTTTGCCAACGCCATCGCCGAAGTGCGTGAAGCCGTGGACTTCCTGCGCTACTACGCGGTGCAGGCCCGTAACGATTTCACCAACGACGCCCACCGCCCACTGGGCCCGGTGGTCTGCATCAGCCCGTGGAACTTCCCGCTGGCGATTTTCAGTGGCCAAGTTGCTGCGGCACTGGCCGCCGGTAACCCGGTATTGGCCAAGCCAGCCGAGCAAACACCCTTGGTGGCTGCGCAGGCCGTGCGCATTCTGCTCGAGGCCGGCATCCCGGAAGGCGTGCTGCAACTGCTGCCGGGCCAGGGCGAAACCGTCGGCGCGCGCCTGGTGGGTGATGATCGCGTCAAAGGCGTGATGTTCACGGGTTCCACCGAAGTGGCGCGCCTGCTGCAACGCAGCGTCGCCGGTCGCCTGGATACCCAGGGCCGTCCGATTCCGCTGATCGCCGAAACCGGTGGCCAGAACGCGATGATCGTCGACTCTTCGGCACTGACCGAACAGGTGGTGATTGACGTCGTGTCCTCGGCCTTCGACAGCGCCGGCCAACGTTGCTCGGCCCTGCGTGTACTGTGCCTGCAGGAAGATTCGGCAGACCGTGTCATCGAAATGCTTAAGGGCGCCATGGCTGAATGCCGCCTGGGCAACCCGGAGCGCCTGTCGGTGGACATAGGCCCGGTGATCGACGCCGAAGCCAAGGCGGGTATCGAGAAACACATCCAGGCCATGCGTGACAAAGGCCGCGCCGTGTACCAGGTGGCAATTGCCGACGGCGAAGAGATCAAGCGTGGCACCTTTGTGATGCCAACCCTGATCGAGCTGGAAAGCTTCGACGAACTGCAACGGGAGATCTTCGGCCCGGTGCTGCACGTGGTGCGCTACAAGCGCAAAGAGATCGACCAGCTCATCGCGCAGATCAACGCATCCGGCTACGGCCTGACCCTTGGGGTGCACACGCGCATCGACGAGACCATCGCCAAGGTGATCGACAACGTCCATGCCGGTAACGTCTACGTCAACCGCAACATCGTCGGTGCCGTGGTTGGTGTGCAGCCGTTCGGCGGCGAAGGCCTGTCAGGCACCGGCCCGAAAGCCGGTGGCCCGCTGTACCTGTACCGCCTGCTGTCGACTCGCCCTACGGATGCCATCGAGCAATCCTTCGTGCGTGGCGACAAGCTGGCCGCACCGGATGTGCGTCTGCGCGACGCCATGAGCCTACCGCTGACCGCCCTGAAAACCTGGGCCGACAGCCACAAGCTCAGCGACCTGAGCGCCCTGTGCAGCCAGTTCGCCGTGCAATCGCAAAGCGGTATCACCCGCCAACTGGCCGGCCCGACCGGCGAGCGCAACAGTTACGCCATCCTGCCCCGCGAGCACGTGTTGTGCCTGGCGGAAGTGGAAGGCGACCTGCTGACGCAACTGGCGGCGGTATTGGCCGTCGGCGGTTCGGCGGTCTGGCCGGAAACCGACCTGACCAAGGCCTTGTTCCCACGCCTGCCAAGAGAGATTCAGGCGAAGATCAAGCGCGTTGCTGATTGGACCAAGGACGAGGTGGTGTTCGACGCCGTCTTGCACCACGGCGATTCCGACCAATTGCGCGCTGTTTGCCAGCAAGTGGCTCAGCGCGGCGGGGCGATTGTCGGGGTGCATGGTTTGTCGCAGGGTGAAACCGCGATAGGCCTTGAACGCCTGGTGATCGAGCGTGCGTTGAGCGTTAACACCGCTGCAGCGGGTGGTAACGCCAGCCTGATGACCATCGGCTAACT
>PJQF01000300.1_pt1 | contig 17438 bp, 9 predicted proteins | sample 1503741 | NCBI WGS metagenome assembly PJQF01 (sample SAMN07775949, study PRJNA414020) | Biofilm metagenome, whole genome shotgun sequencing project. | isolation source: biomolecule (vanillin) treated reverse osmosis membrane biofilm | place: India: Nagpur | collected 2017-03-21 | reverse complement strand
GGTGACCAACATCACCAACCCACTGACCGTGACCCTGGACAATGGCAAAACCATCACCATCGGCGTGAATCAGTCCAGCGGCACCGTTTCGGTTGTAGCGCCAAACGATGTGTACAAAGGCGACCAGACCGTCACCACCGTCATCAAAGGCGTAACGGGCGGCGAGCACTTCGAAAACCTGGTGCCGGGCACTACGCCGGTTAACACCACCGTCACCGACACACCGAGCAGCACCGATCTCACCAGCGTTACGCTGACCGCACCAAGCGCAGTCAACGAAGGCGGCCAGATCACCTACACCGCCACCTTGAGCAACAAGGCCGGCACCGACATGGTGGTCCAGCTCGATAACGGCGCCAGCATCACCATCAAGCAAGGTGCGACCGTGGGCACCGTGACCGTCCCTGCTCCGAGCGATGACGTGTTTATCGACAAGAGCACTCAGACCGTCAAGATCACTGGTACCACTGGCGGTAACTTCGAGGGTGTGACCATCACCCCGGGTGGTGCGACCACCACGATCAACGACACCATCGATGACGTGACGGTTTCGCTCAAGGCCACCGGCTCGGTCAGTGAGGGCGGCCAGATCGTCTACACCGCCTCCTTGGTCGACAAGAATGGTGCAGCAGTGAACAACGTCGGTTCCGACTTGGTGATCAAGCTGGCGAACGGCTCGACCATCACCATCGGCAGCGGCACGTCCAGCAGTACCGTTACGGCTGTTGCGCCTAACGACGCGTATGTCGGTGCCAATGATGTCAGCACCAAGATCACTGGCGTGGTCAGCGGCGGCGACAAGTACGAACACCTGATCGTCGACGGCAGCACTGTGGTCACCAAGGTGACGGATGTAGTCAACAGCACCACCATCAGCATCACCGGCGACGCTTCGGTCACTGAAGGCGGCACTGCGCACTACACGCTGAACCTGAGCAACCCGGCACAAACCGATATGACCGTGACGCTCAAGTACAGCGGCACCGCCACCGACGGTTCGGACTTCAACGGCGTGTACACCGTGAAGATCCCGGCCGGCTCCAGCAGCGTGCCGTTTAACATCGCCACGATCGACGACAAGATCACCGAGCCGACGGAACAGATTGTCATCACCATCGACAAGACCACCGGTGGCAACTTCGAGAGCCTGGTGGTGGGTAATGGCAGCGTCAGCACCAACATCATCGACAACGATGCGCCGCCGGTTATCGACCTGGATGCCAACAATTCCAGCGGCGCCACGGGTACCGACTATAAGACGTCGTTCACCGAAGGCGGCACTGGCGTGTCGATTGCTGACACCGATATCAAGATTACCGATCCGGACAGCACTCAACTGACCGGCGCCACCGTGGTGCTGACCAACACTCAGCAAGGCGACTCGCTGAACGTCACAAACGTCACCGGCATCACCGTGACCCCGACCACGGACCCTGCCACAGGCAAGATCACGCTGACATTGACCGGCACGGCGTCGCTGGCTGACTACATGCAGCAGATCAAGAACATCACGTTCACCAACAGCAGCCACGACCCGAGCACCACGCCGCGCGTGATTACCGTGACCGTGACCGATGGCGGCAACTACTCCAACGTCGCCACCACCACGATTAACGTCGTGGCCGTCAACGATCCGCCGGTAGCCACTGGCAGTGCCGTGACCGGCACCGAAGACACGGCGCTGGCACTGACCTGGGCCAACTTCGGCGTCACCGATGTGGACTCGCCACAAGCCAGCCTCGGCGTGAAGATCACCGACCTGCCAGTGGCCGGCAAACTGCAATACCTGGCGGCGGATGGCGCCACCTGGAGCAACGTGACCGCGGGCCAAACCTTCACCAAAGCCCAGATCGACGGCGGCCAGTTGCGCTTCATGCCTAACGCCAACGAGTCCGGCACCAACGGTTATGGCGGCACCGGTATCGGCAACCAGCAAGCCGATTACGCGCAGTTCAAGTTCCAGCCGACTGATGGCAAGGACTTGGGCAATAGCGCCACGGTGAAAGTCGATATCACACCGGTGGCCGACGCACCGACCCTGACTGTGGCCGACAACAGCGTCAATTCGGTCGGCTTGCTCAAGCAAAGCTGGAACAGCATTTCCGGGCTTGGCACCAACGGGAACGGCGCAGCACCCGCCGACCTGAAAAACGCCATTGATAAAGCTGGCACACCCAATAGCAGTGGGGTGGTGACCAACGTCGAGTCCACCGCAAACGTCTCTGCGGGTGCCGGCTCGAAGACTTCCGGCCTGATCTACATGGAAGCCGGCAAGACCTATACCTTCAGCGGCACCGGCGATGACAGCCTGGTGATCAACGTCGGCGGCAAAGACGTGGCCAGCGCGCAGTGGGGCACTAACAGCGGTGCGTTCAGTGGCTCAATCACACCGACAGTGAGCGGTTACTACAGCCTCGAGATCTACCACGCCAACCAGTCCGGCCTTGGCAGCTACGACGTCAACCTGTCGGTCAACGGTGGCGCGACCAAGGACCTGAGCACCAGCGGCGTACCGTTGTATACCGGTATCACTGACCTGACCAACGCCGGCGTGACCGTGTCCGACCTGCATGGCAGCAATGGTGACGGTTACTACGTGGGCTACAAGCTCAACGAAGGCCAGGAAAACGGCACCGTGAAGCTGTCCAAGGTCACCACCGCGCTGACCGACACCGACGGCTCCGAAACCTTGAGCGTGAAGATCGGCGGCGTCCCGGCCGGCTCGGTACTGACCGATGCTTCCGGGCACACCTTCACGGCCACCAAGACCGTGGGCGAAGTCAACGTCACCGGCTGGGACCTGAGCACTCTGACCATCAAGCCGCCGACCTACTACAGCGGCCAGTTCAACCTGACCGTCACCTCGACCTCCACCGAAAGCCTCGGCGGTTCGGCCGTCACCACCGCGCAATTGCCGGTCACGGTGTACCCGGCCACCTACAGCGCGGTGACGGGCACTTCGGGCAGTGACAGCATCAACGGCACCGATGGCAACGACATCGTCGTGGCCGATATCGGCGGCCTGAACGTGGTGCAGGGCAAGAACTACAACATTGCGTTCATGGTGGACAGCTCCGGCAGTATGAGCACCTCCTCGATCAACGCGGCGAAGGCTTCGTTGACCTCGGTGTTCAATTCGCTCAAAGACAGCCTGGGCGCCAACACCTCAGGCACCGTGAACATCTTCCTGGCGGACTTCGATACCCAGGTGAACAAGTCGGTCGCGATTAACCTCAACGATCCAAACGCATTGGTCCTGCTCAAGGCCGTGCTGGACTCGATGGTGTCGGGCGGCGGTACCAACTATGAAGACGTGTTCAAGACCACGGCCAACTTCTTCCAAAGCGGCCTGGCCACCAACAACACCGGTGCCACCAACCTGACCTACTTCATCACCGACGGCCAGCCGACGTACTACCAGAGCGGCGAGCAGACCAACCCGACGCTGTATGGCAACGTCAAGTTCGATGACGTGGTGACCACCTCAAACTACACACCAGGCACAACGGTCGCCAAGTACCTGGACAACACTCACTACTTCACCATCGACTCCTCCGGTAACGCTGTACTCCAGACCTTGGTTGGCAACTGGTGGTACAGCAACAACCTGGGCACTGTTCATGCACAAGGCGACGGCACCTTTGAGCTGTCCAACCGCGCAGGCCTGGGCAACGACACCGATTCGTCGACACTGAGCAATTCGAAGAGCGCCTTTGCATTGCTGGGTGGGTTGTCGCAAGTGGAAGCGATTGGTATCAATGGCGACGTCAGCCTCACCGATCTGAAACCGTACGACAGCGATGGCAAGCCGCAGAGCAACATCGATCCGAAGGACCTGGCCAACGCCATCCTCGGCCACACCGAAGCGACCCTGCCTGGCGCCGACACCGTGAACGGTGGCGACGGCAACGACATCATCTTCGGCGACCTGGTGAGCTTCAGCGGGATTACCGGTGAGGGTTACAACGCGCTGCAGGCCTTCGTCGCGCAGAAAACCGGTGTGGCCGTGTCGGCGGTGACCACCTCGAACGTGCACCAGTACGTCACCGAGCACTACGCGGACTTCGATGTATCCGGCGCCAAGGACGGTAACGACACGCTGCTGGGCGGCTCGGGCGATGACATCCTGTTCGGCCAGGGCGGCAACGACATGCTGGACGGTGGCAAAGGCAATGACATCCTGCTGGGCGGCACCGGTAACGACACCTTGATCGGTGGGCCGGGCAACGACATCCTGATCGGCGGCTCGGGGGCCGATACCTTCGTGTGGAAGGCCGGTGACATCGGCAACGATGTGATCAAGGACTTCAAGGCGTCGGAAGGTGACCGGATTGATCTCAAGGATCTGTTGAAAGGTGAGACGGACAGCACTATCGACAACTACCTCAAGATCACCACAGTCGATGGCGTGTCGACCTTGCAAGTCAGCACCGAAGGCAAGCTCAACACCGCCGGCGGCCTGGCCAATGCCGATGTAACGATCAAGCTGGAAGGCAACGATTGGTCCCACACCAGCATCAACTCGCTGATCAGTGGTGCCGACCCGACTATCAAGATCGACCACACCGCCTAAGCCTCGGTTTATCGGCCGCCCTCACGGGCGGCCGATTTATTTGGACGACAGGTGGCTGGCCCTGGCGCAAGGTTGCATCGCATACTCGCGCCCATAAACACACCGTTGGCCTATGCTGGTGAACGCGTGTGGCTCATTTTCGAGGGTTTGTTATGTTTTACGTGCAACGTGATGCACAGGGTGCATTGAGTCGCGTGGAGGCCGCCGCCTTTACCGAGTCGACCGAAACCCTGCCGGCCGATCACCATGAGATCCAGGCCTGGTACGCCAACGAAGTGGTGGAAACCAGCCTGGCGCAGCTCAAGCAGAGCGACCTGGAGATGATCCGGGTACTGGACGACTTGATTCAGGTGCTGACCCGCAAGGGTGTCATCAGCGTGACGGACTTGCCGCCGGCGGCACAGGCCAAGTTGATGGACCGTACCCACGCACGGGAAGCGTTGGGTGGGTTGAGCCACCTGATCAATGACGAAGAGACTGGGTTGATCTGAACCCACGAATTTTAACGGTAAGCGTGTGTGGGAGCCGGGCTTGCCCGCGATTGCATCACCTCGGTATGTCAGTCACACCCGAGGTGATGCAATCGCAGGCAAGCCAACTCCCACATAAGCCTGCTTGCACATTAGGTTTGGCTTACTTCCAGGGCGCAGGCTCACCAAACAGCTGACCCTGCACGCCGAAAATCCCCATCTCGCGAATCACTTTCAGCTCTCCCTCGGTTTCCACGCGCTCGGCGATCAACGGCAAGTCGATGCTGTGGGCCGCGCGCTGGATCGCCTCGATAAACAGGCGTTTGTCGCTTTCCTGGTCGATGGCGCGGATGTAGCTGCCGTCGATCTTCAGGTACGCCAGGCCCAGCCGTGCCAGGTTGCCGATCATGCTGAACCGCCCACCAAAACGCTGCAGGCTCAGGGAGAATCCCAGCTCGCGCAGGCGCTGGGTCAACTGTTCCAGCAAGGCCTGTTCGGGCAATTGTTCTTCGCCGATTTCCAGGGTCAGGCGCGGGCCCAGGTTGCTGTGCTGGCGTAGCAGCTCAAAAATCCGGCTGAGCGCCTGGGTATCCTGCAAGGTTGCGGCCGAGAGGTTCAGCGCCAGGCTGTGAGTGTGACCGGCCATCTGCTTGAGCACTTGCTCGAGCATCAGACGGTCCAGGCGGGCGGTCCAGCCGAAACGCTCAAGCCACGGCAGGAAACGCCCGGCGGGTATCGTATGGCCGTCTTCGTCCTGCAAGCGCGACAGTACTTTGTAGTGCAAGACCAGTTGCGGGTCCTGGCTGGCGACAACCGGTTGGAAGTACAGCTGAAACCGCTGCTGGGTCAGGGCCTGGTCCAACAGTGTGTGCCAGGCATGGTGATCGTCACCCACGCTGGCGGCGGCACTGTGGTCGAGGCATACCCAACTGGAGTCGCCCTGCCCTTCGGCCTGGGCCAGGGCCTGATCAGCCAGGGTCAACAGGGCCTGCGGTGAATCGCCATGGTTAAACGGCGCCAGGCCGATGTAGGCGACCGGTGTGACATCACTGGCGGCGGTCGCCTGAAGGCTGAGCAAGGTGTTTTCAAGGTTCTGCGCCAATTGCAGTGCTTCTTCACGTGTCAGCCCCGGCGCCAGCACTGCGAACTCACCGCCACGGATACGCGTGACGAGGTTGTGGGTTTCCGGATAAGGCTCGCACTGGCGCAGCAGTTGTTCGCCGACCGCTTGCAGCAATTGGTCGGTGCGCTGGCCACCCAGGCGCTGGTTGAGACCGGCCAGGTCCTTGACCCGCAATAGCAGCAGATAGCCGGAGTTGGTCTCTTCCGGGTTGCTGACGCGCGCATTGAGCTGCATCTCGAAATAACGACGGTTGGCGAGGCCGGTGAGGTTGTCCTGGTAGGATTCGATGCGCAGTTTTTCGCTGCGCTCCGCTTGCTCCTGAAACAGCGCCTTGAGCTTTTCGACCATCTGGTTCATGGCCTGCACCACACGTCGCAGTTCCGGTGTGCGTGGCAGGTCTGGCAAGCTTAGGAATTCGCGACGAGCGATGGCGTGGGACTGCTTGACCATGTAGTCCAACGGCTTCAACTGCCGCCGCAGCAACAACGCGCCAAGCACCGCACTCACCGCCCCGCACAACAGCAACCAACCCAGGCTGCCCAAGGCGCTTTGCCAGAGTTTGGCCAGGGCGAACATCGGGTGGCTGACCACCTCCACGCGCGCCGCCTGTTCCCAACCGCGACTGACCAGCGCGTCACCACCGGCCGGCTCCAGCCCGATGAGTTTGACGAACCAGTTGGGCACACCGTTGTTGTCAGGAATACCGCTGCGTTCGACGATGGTTTTATCGGTGGCCAAGTCCACGACGCGGATGCTGGCGTAATAGCCGCTGTCGAAGATCGAGCTGACCAGCAACTCCACCATGGCCGGGTCGTCGATATTCGGCGTCAGCGACAGCGCCAGTGCGGTCGCCGCGTCCTGTGCATGGGAACGCAGTTGGTTGACGTATTGGGTACGCGAGCTTTCGAGACTGACCATGAAGCTGCCGCTGAAGGCGACTACCAGGAACAGACAGATTGCGATCAATAGTTGTTTGAACAGAGACATCCGATCAGTTACTCCTAGTTGGCAGGCTCGGCCGGGAAGCCTTCCGCACGCATTTTTCTCAACACATCCTGCCAGCGCGACAAGCGTTTGGTGTCACCGACTTTCTTGTTGCCCTTGGCGCCGGGCAGGTACAAGCCCTCGGCGTTGAATGAGTACACCGGGACCAGGTCGGTACGGCGGGTCGCCGGCAGAATCTCGTCCATCAGGCTGTCGAGCACCAGCGGGATGGCTTCGGGGGTCGGATAATACGTCAGCACCATATGCGCGCGATTCTGACGCAAGGCCTTGACGTACGTAATGCGCAATTTGTCGCTGGGGACGCCCAGGTGACGCAGGCTGAAATACTTGGCGATTGCGTAGTCCTCACAATCTCCGGCACCTTTCCACAGCGCTTCGATAGGGGTCTCCCAATAGTCGACCACGTGCCACAAGTCGATGTCTTCCACATAAGTCATTTGCTTGTTGAAGAACAGGTTCACGACCTTGAGTTGCTCCTGTTCGTCGACCTTCTTTTCGGTCGCCAGCAGCCGCTGCCAGGCATCGATACGCTGCTGTCCCTCCCCCAGCGGCCCATACAAAGCGGTGGCTTTGCGGCTGATCTGAGAGAAATCCCAATCGGCATGCAGCCCGCCGGGCATCAAGCCAGCCAACAAAGTCGCTGAAAGTAGCCAGCACACTATTCGAGAGGGAATAAAACTTACCGCCAAGGCGTTCAGTCCGTGAAGAGAGACGGAATTTCAGGGATGGTGAAGCTTCAACCACCAAAAAACAATGGCACAGTGCAATCATTCATAAGCGGCCCGAATTTATAAACGCCCCTTGTGGGATGCATAAAGTACATCCCGTAAGCCCTTACAAACTGAAACCCTGGCTGTTTGACAAGTGTGTGACCCATCTTTAGTGTGCATTGGATCCAATTAAACACACTTTATTCAAGCAAGGAGGATAGCGTAACCGTGACGCAGAAGCCGAACCCTTTAAGCAGCATCAAAATCAGCGGGCCTATCCCAGCCCATCTTGCTCGCGCCGTTATTGAAGAAACGTTGCGCAATGCCATTCTCGATGGTCGCTTGCCCTGTGGTACCGCGATGCGCCAGCAAGAACTGGCCAGCCTGTTCGGCGTCAGCCGCATGCCTGTGCGAGAAGCCCTGCGCCAATTGGAAGCTCAATCCTTACTGCATGTGGTGACCCACAAAGGCGCCGTGGTTGCGCCGTTGATCGAAGATAATTCGGCCGAGACCTATGCACTGCGCATGTTGCTGGAATCCGAAGCGCTGCGCTTATCGATTCCGCGGCTCACCGATGCGGATATTGCGCAAGCCGACGCCTGCATCCATGCCCTGGAACGCGAGAAAGACTATTCCGAGATTGGCCGACTCAATCGCCTGTTCCACATGGCGCTGTATGGCAAAGCGCCGAACCAGCGGCTGCTCAAATTGGTTGAGCATGGTTTGAACGAGGAAGAGCGCTTTCTGCGCTTCAACCTCGAGGCAATGGGGCTGGGCGAGACGTCTCAGGAAGACCACCGTGAACTGTTGAGCCTGGTCGCGCAGAAAAAAGTCGAGGAAAGTATTCTGACGCTGCGCAATCACCTGACGCGCGGGATGGAGGTGATCTCGACTTATCTCAATAGTCTTGAAGCCAACGAAAAGAATAGCGCGCGGTAAACTTCTAAAGCGCTGTGCCTACACCTTACCCATACAGTGCGGTACTCCTGTTCCATCAGGGAGCCTCCGCACAGGCATACGCCAGCCCCAATAACTCGACTTAAATAAACCCGCTCGTCGCAAGGAAACATCCGACAACCCATCAAGTAACGCATTCACAGCAATTATCTCTCGAAAAAACTTCTAATACATTTACACGCTCATCAAAACGTTTAGTCAGATTATTATCCGCCCCGAATAAAACACACACTTCGTACCGCGGCGCGGGCCTGCGTCCGTCCAGCGCTGCACGTACGCTGGGGCTAAACGCCAACTTTTCATATTGAATTAAACACCTCATCACTGTTTCCAGAACAGTCGCAACAACTTATAGGCGTCAACCATGCACCAACACTTACTTGAACAAAAAAAACTGCAGTTATGCAGCCATCCGTTATTTACTGAAATAACTACACTTAACAAGTTACAACTTTTCATGGAACACCATGTGTTTGCCGTCTGGGACTTCATGGCACTGACCAAACGCCTGCAGCAGGATCTGACCTGCACGCAATTACCCTGGCTCCCACCGACAGACCCACTCGCCGCACGCCTCATTAATGAAATCGTGCTCGGCGAAGAGTCGGATGAACACCCGACACGAGGCGCTTGCAGCCACTTTGAACTGTATCTGGAAGCCATGGCTGAAGTCGGCGCCAGCACCACCCCTGTTCGGCGCTTCATTGAGCTGCAGCGTCAGGGCGTGCCGGCGAGCGTTGCCTTGCAGTTGGTCAACGTCCTGCCAGGCGTAGCTCGCTTCGTAGATACCACGTTGCAGATCGCACTGAACGCACCCACACACTGCGTGGCTGCGGCCTTCTTGCATGGCCGCGAGAGTGTCATACCGTCGATGTTCGAACGCATTCTGCACGGCAACCCATTGATTGAGCGCCAGGCACCGACCTTATGCCACTACCTCAGCCGTCACATCGCGCTGGACTCCCAGGAACATGGGCCAGGGGCAGCGGATGTACTTGACCGCCTGATCGACGCAGACCCGGCGCGTCAAAACCAGGCAGATAACTACGCGCTCGACGCCGTAGAAAGTCGACTCAGCTTGTGGGACAACGTACGGGCCTCGTTGCAAGAGGTGCAATCATGATTGCCGCGCACTACCGCTCCTTTGCCGAAGACTGGGAACGCCGGGCAACTGTCCGAACCCGCCCTCGGCGCTTGCTCGAAAACGATGACAGATTGATCTACCCGCTGTGTCGGCAGCCGCTGGTACTCAATGCGACCTTTCTCGAACACTGCCCGCAGTGGCGCGACTTTGTGCTGGTGCAAAGCTTCTACAAATTCATCAATGATGTGGTGATCTTCGAAACAGAAATCGTCGACAAGATCGCCCGCAGTATCGCCAAGAATCGCTTCTCGTTGCCCTTCCCTCTCGCCTGTCGCGTGGATGCGATGACCATCGTGGTGGATGAGGACTACCACGCGCTGGTTGCACTGGATTTCCTGCAACAGACCGTTGAAATGACCGGCATCCAACCGCTCGATCTGCCCGCGCAAATCGAACTGAGCCGCGCCCTGCCCGCCGCGTGTGCAATGGCAGCGCCACACCTGCGCGATGCCGTGGAGTTGATTGGCGTAGCCATCGCCGAAAACACCGTAACCCATGCCGTAGCGGCGTTTTCCAAGGACGACAGTGTCAAGCCATCCATCCGTGGCCTGATGGCCGATCACTTGTTTGACGAAGGGCGCCATGCACAGTTCTGGACGCAATTGGTGCGTCTCTACTGGCAGGCGGCAACCCCGGGCGATCGCGATAGCATCGCGGAAATCCTGCCGATTTTTTTGACGCATTACCTGACCAATGACCTGCAAAAAGGCTTCGATCTACAGCTGATCGAACACCTGGATGTCAGCGGCGATACCCGACAGGCGCTGCGGGACGAAGTCGCGGCGCTGGACTTTCCCATCACCCGCCAGCATCCGCTGCTCGGCAACATCATGGGGTTCCTGCACCAGAGCGGCGTGCTGAGCACACCCAGCGTGGCCCGTGCCCTGAGCGACTATCTCCCCGACACGCGGAGGCCGGCATGAGACGCTTGAGGATTGGATGGAGCGGCACCAGCGAGGCCCTGGAGGCGGTCAGGCAAACGTTGGAACAATACGGGCATGTCAGCGCAACAGAAGCCGTTGATGTGCTCATTGAGGACGGCAGCCAACCACCGCCCACACGTTCCGACAACGCTCTAGGGTTAAGCCTGCGCCTGGGTATCGGCCCGGTGACCGACTACGGGCTTCCCTCTGTGCAGTTGCGTTGCTATGCCCATGACCAGCGTGTGCTGGCGGTGCAGGACGTTGCCGAGGAGCCCAGCGGCAACGGCCAACGTCTGCGCCGGCAAGCGACGAACACACTGGTCGAATGGATCGCCTTGCTGATCAGCGGCTTCGCAAGGGACACCGCGCTCTTCACGGCCGTAACCACCGCCAATACGTGGCCCGAGCACAGCTTGAAAGGGCTGGACGCACTGGCATTTCTGCATCGATTCAATCGCACTGCGCAGCCGGCGCTGCTGCAGGCCGCCCAAGTACCGATCATCGAACGGCTACAGACCAGTCTTAATACCTTCGCAGAACGAACGGCGCTGAACATCGCGGGCGACAGGCTCAGTTACCGCCAATTACACCAGCGAGCCCTGTCGATCCAGCAACGCCTGCGCCCGTTATTGGAGGGCATTGAGTCGCCCCCGGTGGTCGGCGTGTGTCTGCAAAAATCTGTCGAGCTGTACGCCAGTATTCTCGCGGTATTGGGGTGCGGTGCGGTTTACCTGCCACTGGCGCCGGAACATCCGTCACAGCGCCATCAAGCCATGCTGCAAAGCACTAAGGCCAGGCTGTTGCTCGATGATGGCCAGCACCCTCTGCGCGACCATTTCATTGCCCTGAATGTCTGTACTGTCGACCCCGTCCTGGCCGACCCCACGCAACCCTTGATGCACCATCACCCCAGCATCGAAGCACCCTGCATCGCGCTTTTCACCTCGGGCACCACTGGCCAACCGAAGGGCGTACTGCTGAGTCAACGCAACCTTGCGCATTTCACCGCCTGGTTCGCTACTCGCCTGGCGCTGGACGAACAGAGCCGTGTGCTGCAATTTTCGCCGCTGAGTTTCGACTCCTCGTTGATCGATATTTTCCCTGCTCTGATAGCCGGTGCCGAGTTGATCGTCCCGAGTGAAGCCCAGCAACGCGATCCTCATCAGTTGGTCGAGCTGATTCGCCATCAGCCCATCAGCCATGCCTTTCTGCCGCCCGCGCTCCTCAGCATTCTGCCGTTGGAGGAGCCGTTGGGCATCAGCCATCTGTTGACCGGTGGTGATGCCTGCGAGCCGTCTGTGATCGAACGATTGGCGAGCCAGTGCCAAGTGCACAACCTCTACGGCCCTACCGAGAGCACGGTGCTGGTCACCCACCGGACGTTTCAACCCGGTGACAGCAACCGCAACATCGGCCACCCCATTGCAAACAGCCAAGTGTTGATCCTCGACGACACGCTGCAACCCGTAGATGAACAGGTAATGGGCGATCTGTACATCATCGGCCCCGGCATAAGCCTGGGGTATGTGAACGCGCCGCAGCAGGTCGACAACCCGTTCGTGGTGGTGACACTGCCTGATGGCCAGACACTGCAGGCTTACCGCAGCGGTGACCTGGCGAAATGGATGCCGGACGGTATCGAGCTGGGTGGCCGGCGGGATGACCAGGTGAAGATCCGTGGCTTTCGAGTCGAGCCCCAGGAGATCGAACAGTGCCTGAGCGCCAGTCGATTATTCCGTCAGGTGGCCGTGGTGATCGATGGTGATCGCAGGATTCTCTGCGTTGTCGCCCAGCCCGAATCGGGCGCCACGGTGGCGGGCCTCAAGCGACATGCACAGCAGTGGCTGCCGGATTACATGCAGCCCGCGGTGTGGACTGAGTTACCCACGATGCCGCGCACCACCCATGGCAAGATCGACCGCGTGGCCTTACTGGCGCTGCCGAAGCACGCCAGGCCCCACTCACACCGCCGACCTGCGCAAACACCTCTGCAAACGCGTCTGGTGACGTTATGGAGCGAGTTGCTGGATATACCCGGCGATGACTTTTCAATTGATGACAGCTTTTTCAATTTGGGCGGTCATTCCATCCTGCTGTCGACCCTGCTGCTGCGACTGCGCGAAGCGTTTGGCCGCAGCCTCTCATTGAACCGTTTCTTTGAAGCTCCGACGATTCGTACGCTCACTGCACTGATGGAGGACGGCGCGACAACTGAAGTACCGTCAGGCCAGGTGGAGCAAGATGCTTCGCAGGCGCTGAATATACAAATGCTGCACGAACATCGCATTGGCGATCTGCGCAAGGTGATCGTCACAGGCGCCAACAGTTTTGTCGGCGTGCATCTCGTCGAAGCGTTGTTGGCAGGGGGAGCACTGGAGGTGACATGCCTGGTGCGTGAACAGCCGGGCCAGTGCGCCATGGCGCGGTTTACCCAGGCATTACACGAGTATCGCCTGGAGCATTTGGACATGAGCCGGGTGCAGGTATACGCCGCCGATATCAGCCAGCCTCGTCTGGGCCTGGCCTGCGATGTGTATGAGCGAATCGCTCGCAGCCATGGCGTGTTGGTGCACAACGCAGCGCGGGTCAATCATGTGATGGATTATGCGTCACTGGCCAGGGACAACGTCGAACCGGTACTGGAGTGCCTGCGACTGTGTGAAACCCACTGCAAAAAAGTCTTCAATTTCATCTCGACGCTGTCGGCTTGCAGCAGCATCAACGCCCAAGGGTACATCCTCGAAACACCGGCGGTGGCCACGTTGCCGCTCTACCTCAAGAATGGCTATAACCTGTCCAAATGGGTCGCCGAGCGGCTGTTGGGGCGTGCGGTCGAACAAGGTGCCTGGGTGAACATCTATCGCCCGGGCAACATCGCCTTCAACAGCCGCAGCGGAGTCTGCCAGCCGCAAAACAATCGCCTGATGCTGATGCTCAAAGGCTCATTGCAATTAGGTATGGCGCCACGCCTGAACGTGAACTTCGACCTGATGCCGGTGGATTTTTTTGCCCGTTTTGTCGCGTTCCACTGCGGCCAATCTGCGGTCGGGCAAAACGTATTCAACCTGCATAACCCGCAACCCTTGAGCTGGGATCACTATCTGGATGCTTTCAGCCAGGCGGGCCATCACTTCGAACGGGTGAGCGTTGCACACTGGCAACGAGAGCTACACACGGTGGGTCGCGATAACGCCCTGTTTGGTGTGCTGGGTTTCTATCTGGATGACCTTGCCGAAGACATCAGCGACATCTCGATGATTTGTCACGAGAACGCCCGCCAAGGTGTGGAAGCCATGGGCGAGAGATACCCGCAAAAGGACGCGACGCTGTTGCGCAGGGGCTGCGATCACCTCAGCGCCATCGGCTTTCTCTGACCGTTTCAGGACACCCTTATGAAATTGCTGCAACCCGATACATTGATCCGCAACCCGAATGGCTCCCCCTTGAAGGCGTCTGTCGACGTCGCGTGCGAAGCCGCCCGCCTATGGAGCGTGGTAGGCAACTTTGCGGAATTTGATGCCTTCATTCCCGCCCTTTCGCACATCGAAATGACCGGCACAGGTGTAGGCGCACTGCGTACGAAATTTTTCCATGACGGGCATTGTGTCGTTGAGCAGCTCAACAGCCGAAACGACGATGCGATGTGTATGACCTGGACCACCCTCTACAACACGTTGGGTGTCGCCCAACTGTGGGCCGCAATGAGTGTGCAAGCGCTTGGCGCGGGATACTCCAGGGCGATCTGGACACTGATTGGCGAACCGGTCGATACACCGCAGGCGGAGTTTGAACAGTTTGTTCAAGCCTTCGCCGACAGCGCCCTGGAGAATGTGCGAAAGATGCTTGGCTGATCAGCAGGAGCGAAAGGCTTCGCCCCTGCATAACGTGGATCAGATTTTGAAGCTGTCGACCAATTGCTTCAAGCGGCTGGCCTGCTGGGACAGCGCATCGCAGTCCTTAAGCGTTTCGTTGAGATTGGCCACGCCTTGCTGGTTCAGCAGGTTGATCTGGTTGATATCCACGTTGAGGGTTTCAACCACCGCCGTCTGCTCCTCGGTGGCGGCAGCAACCGATTGGTTCATGCCATCGATCTCGACGATTCGCTGCGTCACGCTGACCAGGCGCTCACCGGCCTGGTTGGCCACTTCAACGCTTTCTTCGCTGGAGGTCTGGCTGGCGTTCATGGTGGTCACCGCTTCACGCGAACCCACTTGCAGCGAAGTGATCATTTTGTGGATCTCTTCCGCAGACTCCTGGGTACGGTGAGCCAGGTTACGCACCTCATCGGCAACCACGGCAAACCCACGCCCGGCTTCCCCGGCACGGGCAGCTTCGATCGCGGCATTGAGCGCTAACAAGTTGGTTTGCTGGGAGATACCTTTGATCACATCGAGAATGTGACCAATGTTGTCGGTGCTGGCGTTGAGGGTTTCGATCTGCGTGCAGGACAGGCTGATCTTTTGCGACAGTTCCGACATTGCCAGGATGGTTTTTTCCACGACCTTGCGCCCGTCGTCTGCTTGTTCACTGGCACCACTGGCGTGCTGCGAAGCATCGGCCGCGTTGCGCGCGATTTCCTGGGTGGCGGCACCCAGCTCGTTGATCGCTGCAGCTACGCTGTTGGTACGTGCGCTTTGTTCGTCCGAGCCGATAATCGACGCATTGGAAGACGCCATGACACGCTGCGACAGGTCGTGTACCTGACGTGTTGCCGAAGAGACTTCGGAAATGGAGGCGTGGATACGCTCGACGAACTGGTTGAAAGCACTGCCGACCTCGCCAAACTCATCCTTACTGGTCACGTCCAAGCGGCGAGTCAAATCGCCTTCACCCTGGGCAATGTCCTGCATGGCAACACCCATGGTGGTCAGCGGGCGCAACAGTACTTGAATCAGCAAGCTCAACAGCACCGCAATCGCCACCACAGCAATCAACATGGCAATCAACGCTGAAGTACGGAATTTACCCAGTGGTGCGTAGGCTTTGTCCTTGTCGATCGAGAGACCGATGTACCAGTCTGCACCCGGCAAACCGCTGATTGGCGTGAACGACAGAATGCGGTCCTGACCGTTTAAGACGACATCCTGACTGACCTTCTCAATACGAAGACTGGTGCCTGGGTAGATGTCCTTGAGGTTTTTCATCACCTGGTCCTGGTCAGGACTGACGATCACCTGACCATCCGCACTGACCAGAAACGCATGGCCGATGCCGCCAAAGTCCACCGAGTTGATGATCTTCACCAGGGTTTGCAAACTCAGGTCACCACCGACCACACCCAGCAGCTCACCGTTCTTTTTGACTGGCAGAGCGATGGTTACGATCTGACCACCCACTGCGGCCATGTAAGGCGGGGTGAGCATGGTTTTATCGGCAGCCACCGCTTGCTTGTACCAAGGTCGCTGACGTGGGTCGTAACCGTCAGGCATCTTCGCGTCAGGGCGCTGGGTGAACACACCATTGGTTTGACCGACATAGGTGAATTGGAAGTTTGAGGTGAATGCAGGCTGGTCGACCAGCCCTGGAAGGTCGGCACCACTCCCCTGATGGGCAACGTTTTGCGCCAGACTTTCGAGCACAAGGATGCGCCCACTGAGCCAGTTCTGCACACTGCTTGCCGTGAGCTCGCCCGATTGCTGGATAGACGACTCGAGGTTTTGCTTGATCGTGCTGCGCTGCAGGTAGTCGTTGTAGAGCGTGAATAACGCGAAGGCCAAAACCACGACGCCTGACGCGGCCAGTAGAATTTTATGACTGAACTTGAGATTCATTTCATCGACTTCTTTTGCCAAAGGGGGGTGAGCGTGCCGAGTGGAACATTCCATGTAACGGGATAGGCAGACTCTCAGGCCGCTCTATTTCGGTGCACGCATGGCTCATCAGGCTTTCGGCCAGGACGGAATAAATCTTAGAAATTTGTGAGATCCATCGTCGTTTTGAGTAGGAAAACGACCAGTGGTAGAGCTTCATCACAGATACCTGTCCCGCTGCTTTCGATGGTTTCAGCGAAAGAGTGCCTATCTGCCAGACGTGGTTGAGATGGATAAATGGGGGTTCGTCGCGTTGTAGCTGCCTGGGACAGCTTGCGACTTGGCAGTGCGATGTCGGGTATAGAGATGGATAGATGCAGAGAACGCTTAGCATCGTTGATGCTTGCCTCTTAATACCGATCAATAGTCAGCAGCAAGAGCAGGTCAATTATCAAACCCTCTAAACGACAAAACCCCTGTCTGCGTTAGCAGACAGGGGTTTCGGAATTTAATCTTGACGATGACCTACTCTCACATGGGGAAACCCCACACTACCATCGGCGATGCATCGTTTCACTACTGAGTTCGGGATGGGATCAGGTGGTTCCAATGCTCTATGGTCGTCAAGAAATTCTGTGTACCAGTACGTTGCATCAGCAACACACCAGTGAAATTCATGGACTTCTACATAAACAAAACCCCTGTCTGCGTTAGCAAACAGGGGTTTTGGAATTTAATCTTGACGATGACCTACTCTCACATGGGGAAACCCCACACTACCAT
>PJQF01000298.1_pt1 | contig 17651 bp, 15 predicted proteins | sample 1503741 | NCBI WGS metagenome assembly PJQF01 (sample SAMN07775949, study PRJNA414020) | Biofilm metagenome, whole genome shotgun sequencing project. | isolation source: biomolecule (vanillin) treated reverse osmosis membrane biofilm | place: India: Nagpur | collected 2017-03-21 | reverse complement strand
CTGTAAGTCATCGGAACCTTCCTTTTGTGGTTGTCAGGATTCGGACCCAAAGGGTAGTCCAGAGTGCCGTGATTTGCCCAAGCGACTAAATTACTGTCACACGACTGCAATAATTCCGTTATCTAATGCGGCGCAAGACAGTTAAATGACAAGAGGATTTTGAGCATGGTTGGCAGGAGCATTCTGATTGTTGACGACGAAGCGCCCATTCGCGAGATGATCGCCGTTGCGTTGGAAATGGCCGGCTATGACTGCCTGGAGGCGGAGAACTCCCAGCAGGCCCACGCCATCATTGTCGACCGCAAGCCGGACCTGATCCTGCTCGACTGGATGCTGCCCGGCACATCCGGTATCGAACTGGCCCGCCGCCTCAAGCGTGACGAGCTGACCGGGGATATCCCGATCATCATGCTCACCGCCAAGGGTGAAGAGGACAACAAGATCCAGGGCCTGGAAGTTGGCGCTGATGACTACATCACCAAGCCATTTTCCCCACGTGAACTGGTCGCCCGTCTGAAAGCTGTATTGCGCCGCGCCGGCCCTACCGATGGCGAAGCGCCGATCGAAGTCGACGGCCTGATTCTGGACCCGATCAGCCACCGCGTGACCATCGACGGCAAGCCGGCCGAGATGGGCCCGACCGAATATCGCCTGCTGCAATTTTTCATGACCCACCAGGAGCGCGCCTACACCCGTGGCCAATTGCTCGACCAGGTGTGGGGCGGCAATGTGTACGTGGAAGAGCGCACCGTGGACGTGCATATCCGCCGCCTGCGCAAAGCCTTGGGCGATGCCTACGAGAATCTGGTACAAACCGTGCGCGGCACCGGCTACCGCTTTTCCACCAAAGGCTGAGCCAGCCCTTCCCTTCCTTAACAGCTGACAAGGACGCATGTTTAAGTGAACCAGAACTGGCATGGCACCCTGATCCGCCACATGCTGCTGTTGATCACCGGCTGCCTGGTGGTAGGCCTGGTCAGCGGCTATTACGGCTGGAGCCTGGCCGTCGGTATCGGCCTGTATCTGGGCTGGACGCTCAAACAGCTGCTCCGCCTGCATGAATGGCTGCGCCAACACAAACCCGATGAAGCACCACCCGATGGCTACGGCCTGTGGGGCGAGGTGTTCGACAGCATCTACCACCTGCAACGCCGCGACCAACGGGTACGCGGGCGCCTGCAAGCGGTGATCGACCGTGTGCAGGAGTCCACCGCCGCGCTCAAAGACGCGGTAATCATGCTCGACAGCGACGGCAACCTGGAATGGTGGAACCGCGCCGCCGAGACCCTGCTGGGCCTCAAGACGCCTCAGGACAGTGGCCAGCCGGTGACCAACCTGGTGCGCCACCCGCGCTTCAAAGAGTATTTCGAGCAGGAAAACTACGAAGAAGCCCTGGAAATCCCTTCGCCCACCAACGACCGTGTGCGTATCCAGCTGTACCTGACCCGCTACGGCAACAACGAACACCTGATGCTGGTGCGCGACGTCACCCGCATCCACCAGTTGGAACAAATGCGCAAAGACTTCGTCGCCAATGTGTCCCATGAGCTGCGCACGCCGCTGACGGTGATCTGTGGCTACCTGGAGACGCTGCTGGACAACGTCGACGAGATCAACCCGCGCTGGAGCCGAGCCCTGCAACAGATGCAACAGCAAGGTTCACGCATGCAGACACTGCTCAACGACCTGCTGTTGCTGGCCAAGCTTGAGGCCACCGACTACCCGTCGGATAACCATCCGGTGGCGGTGCAAAGCCTGTTGCAGACCATCAAGAACGACGCCCAGGCGCTTTCCGGTGAACGCGGGCAGCAGATCAGTCTGGAAGCCGACCCGCTGGTTTTGCTCAAAGGCAGTGAGGGCGAGTTGCGCAGCGCTTTTTCCAACCTGGTGTTCAACGCCGTGAAGTACACCCAGGACAAGGGCAATATCCGCATCCGCTGGTGGGCCGACGAGCACGGCGCACACCTGAGCGTGCAGGATTCCGGTATCGGCATCGACGCCAAGCACCTGCCCCGCCTGACCGAGCGCTTCTACCGCGTCGACTCCAGCCGCAACTCCAACACCGGCGGCACCGGGCTGGGCCTGGCCATCGTCAAACACGTGCTGCTGCGCCACCGTGCACGGCTGGAAATCAGCAGCGTGCTGGGCCATGGCAGCACCTTTACCTGCCACTTTCCGCCAGCGCAGGTGACCCGCTCGCGGGTGATCGACACCGAGGAATAACCCGAAAACGACGCTGAACTAAGTGTGGGAGCGGGCTTGCTCGCGAAGGCAGCAGGTCAGCTATGAATGTGTTGGCTGACCCACCGCCTTCGCGAACAAGCCCGCTCCCACATTGGACATGCCGCGTGTGGACGAATGTATTCCAGGCCCCGCCCGGCAGCGGGCACTAGGCAAGCGCCCCGCCAGCCGCTACATTGGCCGACTTGCGCCTGCTTTTCAGGCCCTCCTGTCATCCCTCATTGAACACACGGAACCTGCAAAACCCCATCATGGACCCTTCCCCTGGTATCACCCTCGCCACACTCTTCGCCGACTTCGGCATGATTCTTTTTGCACTGATCCTGGTACTGCTCAACGGTTTCTTCGTTGCGGCGGAATTTGCCATGGTCAAATTGCGCGCCACTCGGGTCGAGGCCATCGCCCACAAAAACGGCTGGCGCGGGCAGATCCTGCGCACCGTGCACAGCCAGCTCGACGCCTATCTGTCGGCCTGCCAGCTGGGTATCACCCTCGCCTCCCTGGGCCTGGGCTGGGTCGGTGAGCCGGCCTTTGCGCACATCCTCGAGCCGTTGCTGGGCGCCGTGGGCGTGCAATCGCCTGAGGTGATCAAGGGCGTGTCGTTCTTTGCCGCCTTCTTCGTGATTTCTTACCTGCACATCGTGGTCGGTGAATTGGCACCCAAATCCTGGGCGATTCGCAAACCCGAGTTGCTGTCGCTGTGGACGGCAGTGCCGTTGTACCTGTTCTACTGGGCGATGTACCCGGCGATCTACCTGCTCAACGCCAGCGCCAACGCCATCTTGCGTATCGCCGGCCAAGGCGAGCCTGGCCCACACCATGAGCACCATTACAGCCGCGAAGAACTCAAGCTGATCCTGCACTCAAGCCGTGGCCAGGACCCGAGCGATCAGGGCATGCGCGTGCTCGCCTCTGCGGTGGAAATGGGCGAACTGGAAGTGGTGGACTGGGCCAACTCCCGGGAAGACCTGGTAACCCTGGACTTCAACGCCCCGCTCAAGGAAATCCTGGCGCTGTTCCGCCGTCACAAATTCAGTCGCTACCCGGTGTACGACGCGGTGCGCAACGAGTTCGTCGGCCTGCTGCACATCAAGGACCTGCTGCTGGAACTGGCGGCCCTGGACCACATCCCCGAGTCGTTCAACCTCGCCGAGCTGACCCGCCCGCTGGAGCGCGTGTCGCGGCACATGCCGTTGTCGCAGTTGCTGGAGCAGTTCCGCAAAGGCGGCGCGCACTTCGCCCTGGTGGAAGAAGCCGACGGCAAGATCATCGGCTACCTGACCATGGAAGATGTGCTGGAAGTGTTGGTCGGCGATATCCAGGACGAACACCGCAAGGCCGAGCGCGGCATCCTCGCCTACCAGCCGGGCAAACTGCTGGTGCGTGGCGATACACCGCTGTTCAAGGTGGAACGCCTGCTGGGCGTCGACCTGGACCACATCGAAGCCGAAACCCTGGCCGGTTTGATCTACGACACCCTCAAGCGGGTGCCGGAAGAGGAAGAAGTGCTGGAAGTTGAAGGCTTGCGCATCATCATCAAAAAGATGAAAGGGCCGAAGATCGTGTTGGCCAAGGTGTTGTTGCTCGATTGAGCAACAACACCTTCGGCTAAACACTGAAGATCAAAATGTGGGAGCGGGCTTGCTCGCGAAAGCAGGGTGTCAGTCATCGAAGATGTTGACTGATACACCGCCTTCGCGAGCAAGCCCGCTCCCACATTGGTTATGGGGCGCGGTGTAGATCACGCACCCGGCACAAAATGCTTCTGCGCCGTGCCGCGCGCGATCAGGCGGGAGATGTAGTCGAGCTTCTGCGCATCCTGGTCGATAAACCGGAAGGTCAGTTGCAGCCAGTCGCTGTCCGGCCTCGGCTCGTAGGCGACGATCGCGTGCAGGTAGCCGTTGAGGCGTGCGACTTCGGCGTTGTCGCCTTGCTCAAGGTCCAGTACCGCGCTTTCCAGCACCTGAGGCAGCACTTCACCGCGACGCACCACCAGCAGCGCCTCCTTGATGCTCAGCGCCTTGATCACGCATTGCTGGGTGCCGCTGGACAGGCGCAGTTGGCCCTGGCCACGCCCACCTGCCGGCGAGGCAGCCGGAGCCGCCTGCACCGGCTGGCTGTTAAGCAGGCCTTTGCTCGGCGCCGCCACAGGAGCAGCTTTGACCGCTTCAGGCTTGCCGCCAGTCAAGGCGCTCAGGGAGTCGTTGCCAAAGGCCGAGTTCATCTTGGTCGGCGCGCTGGCGACCAGCGCGTCGAGGCGGCCGATCTTGTGCAGGGCCTGTTTGACCTTGTTCAGCAACTGCTCGTTGGTGAACGGCTTGCTGACATAGCCGGAAACCCCGGCCTGAATCGCCTGGACCACGTTTTCCTTGTCGCCACGGCTGGTCACCATCACGAAGGGCATGGCCTTCAAATGGGCTTGCTCACGGCACCAGGTCAGCAGCTCAAGACCGGACATCTCGGGCATTTCCCAGTCGCACAGCACCAGGTCGAAGGTCTCGCGCATCAGGATGGTTTGCGCCTTTTTGCCGTTCACCGCATCTTCAATCTTGATCCCGGGGAAGTAGTTGCGCAGGCACTTCTTCACCAGGTCGCGGATAAACGAGGCGTCATCCACCACCAACACACTGACTTTACTCATCGACCCTTCATCCTATAAAAACTTCGGCACGCAGAACGCCTGACTGATGGCATTTTGCCAAAACTCGGTAGTCACAGCTGGACTTTATTTATTCCGCTGCGCAAAAAATTCAGACACCAGAAACGAAAACGCCCGACCAAAGGCCGGGCGTTAATTTCTCGGGCAACCTTACTTATCGTCAGATTCGCCCGGAACATTAGGGATTTGATCGGCCGTGCCTTCAACTTCGGCTTTCATGCGCTTGAGCCCCATGTGCCGTACGTCGGTACCGCGCACCAGGTAAATCACCAGTTCCGAGATATTGCGCGCGTGGTCGCCGATCCGCTCCAGAGAGCGTAGCACCCAAATAATGTTCAAGACCCGCGAGATAGAGCGCGGGTCTTCCATCATGTAGGTGGCCAGCTCGCGCAGTGCAGTCTTGTATTCGCGGTCGATGGTCTTGTCGTACTGCGCCACCGACAACGCCAGCTCGGCGTCGAAACGGGCAAAGGCGTCGAGAGCGTCGCGCACCATGTTACGCACCTGGTCACCGATATGGCGCACTTCCACATAACCGCGCGGTGCTTCGCCTTCTTCGCACAGCTGGATGGCGCGGCGGGCGATTTTGGTGGCTTCGTCGCCAATACGCTCCAGGTCGATTACCGACTTGGAGATGCTGATGATCAAACGCAAGTCAGACGCCGCCGGTTGGCGACGCGCCAGAATGCGCAGGCATTCTTCGTCGATATTGCGTTCCATCTGGTTGATCTGGTCATCAATCTCGCGCACTTGCTGGGCCAGGCCAGAGTCGGCCTCGATCAGCGCAGTGACGGCATCGTTGACTTGCTTCTCCACCAGCCCGCCCATCGCCAGGAGGTGGCTGCGCACTTCCTCAAGCTCGGCGTTGAACTGCGCGGAGATGTGATGGGTAAGGCCTTCTTTGCTAATCATGTTGGCGTCCTTGGAACGTCCGGTAAGGTGCGGAGAACCGCAGCATTCAGTGCAATCAGAACCACCGCATACTAGCCGTAGCGACCGGTGATGTAGTCTTCGGTCTGCTTCTTCGCCGGATTGGTGAACAGGGTGTCGGTATCGCCGAACTCCACCAGCTTGCCCATGTACATGAACGCGGTGTAGTCGGAAACCCGCGCCGCCTGTTGCATGTTGTGGGTCACGATGACGATGGTGAACTTGGACTTGAGCTCGTAGATCAGCTCTTCGACTTTCAGTGTCGAGATCGGGTCAAGTGCCGAGCACGGTTCGTCGAGCAGCAAGACTTCCGGTTCCACGGCGATGGTACGCGCGATCACCAGACGCTGCTGCTGGCCGCCGGACAGGCCGAGTGCCGAATCGTGCAGGCGGTCTTTGACCTCTTCCCACAGCGCCGCGCCTTTCAGGGCCCACTCCACCGCTTCGTCGAGGATGCGTTTTTTGTTGATGCCCTGGATACGCAGGCCGTAGACCACGTTTTCGTAGATGGTCTTGGGGAACGGGTTCGGCTTCTGGAACACCATGCCCACACGACGGCGCAGCTCGGCCACGTCCTCGCCCTTGCGGTAGATGTTGCTGCCGTAGAGGTTGATTGCACCTTCTACGCGGCAACCGTCCACCAGGTCATTCATGCGGTTGAACGTGCGCAGCAGCGTGGACTTGCCGCAGCCGGACGGGCCGATAAAGGCGGTCACGCGCTGCTTGGGAATGTTCATGCTGACATCGAACAGCGCCTGCTTTTCACCGTAGTACAGGCTCAAGCCCGGTACTTCGATGGCCACGGTTTCCTGGGCCAGGCTCAGGCTCTGCTTGTCGCGACCCAGGGCCGACATGTTGATGCCGTGGGTAGGGGTTTCATGTTGCATGGGATGCTCCCTGTGCTACCAATTCGTTGTGTTGGACCGCCGGGGCGGTCTACTCAAAAATCTGTGTGTTACGCGGTCCATGTGGGAGCGGGCTTGCTCGCGAAAGCGGTGGGTCAGCCAGCACATGTGTTTCTGATACACCGCATTCGCGAGCAAGCCCGCTCCCACATTTAGTCCGCGTTCAATTCAGATCAGCTGTCCAGCGCCTTGTATTTTTCGCGCAGGTGGTTACGAATCCACACCGCCGACAGGTTGAGCGTGGCGATCACCAGCACCAGCAGCAAGGCGGTGGCGTACACCAGTGGCCGTGCGGCTTCGACGTTGGGGCTCTGGAAGCCGACGTCATAAATATGGAAGCCCAAGTGCATGATTTTCTGGTCCAGGTGCAGGTACGGGTAGTTGCCATCCAGCGGCAGCGACGGTGCCAGTTTCACCACACCGACCAGCATCAGCGGCGCCACTTCACCGGCGGCACGGGCCACGGCGAGGATCATGCCGGTCATCATCGCCGGGCTGGCCATTGGCAGCACGATCTTCCACAGCGTTTCCGCCTTGGTCGCGCCCAGTGCCAACGAACCTTCACGCACCGTGCGAGGAATCCGCGCCAGGCCTTCTTCGGTCGCGACAATCACCACCGGCACCGCCAGCAACGCCAGGGTCAGCGAAGCCCACAACAGGCCAGGCGTACCGAAGGTCGGCGCCGGCAGAGCTTCAGCGAAGAACAAACGGTCGACCGAGCCACCCAGTACATACACAAAGAAGCCCAGGCCGAACACGCCGTAGACGATGGCCGGTACGCCGGCCAAGTTGTTCACGGCGATACGGATAATGCGGGTCAGGGCGTTCTGCTTGGCGTATTCACGCAGGTACACCGCCGCCAGCACACCGAACGGGGTCACGATCATCGCCATGATCAGGGTCATCATCACCGTGCCGAAAATCGCCGGGAAGATCCCGCCTTCGGTGTTGGCTTCCCGTGGGTCGTCGCTGAGGAATTCCCAGACCTTGCTGAAGTAGAAGCTGACCTTGGTCAGCGTGCCCATGGCGTTCGGCTGGTAGGCATGCACCACTTTGCCGATGCCGATTTCGACTTCTTTGCCGTTGCCGTCGCGAGCGGTCAGGCTGTCGCGGTTGAACTGGGCGTGCAAGTCGGCCAGGCGCGCTTCGACGTCCTTGTAGCGGTTGTTCAGTTCGGCGCGGCCCGAATCCATGTCCGCTTGGGCGGTAGCATCGAGCTTACCTTCCAGCTCCAGCTTGCGACCGTGCAGACGGATGCGCTCCAACCCGGCGTTGATCGCGCCGATATCGGTTTTTTCCAGGCTCTTGAGCTGGGCAGCCAACTTGTTCACGCGGTCGACGCGGGCTTGCAGCTCCGGCCACGCAGCCTCGCCTTCGGCGATCACCTTGCCATCCTGCTTAACGTTGACCAGCGTGCCGTAGAAGTTGCCCCACTCACGGCGCTCGATGGTCATCAGATTGGCAGGCTTGGTCTGGTCCTTGAGCCACTCGCCGACGATCCAGGTGAAGTCGTTGCCGTTCAAGTCACGGTTGCCGACCTTGATCAGCTCGCGGGTCATGAATTCCGGGCCTTGGTCCGGTACCGGCAGGCCAGCGCTTTTCAGGCGCTCGCGGGGTACTTCTTCCTTCTGCACCACTTCACCGATGACGATATGGTTTTCCTGGCCCGGCACGGTGTAGTTGGCCTGGATCAGGTCAGCCGGCCAGAAGTGGCCCAAACCGCGCACGGCAATCACAGCCAGCAAACCAATGGTCATGATGACCGCGATGGACACCGCGCCACCGCTGATCCAGACGCCGGGAGCGCCGCTCTTGAACCATCCATTCAGGGAGTTCTGTTTCACAGACTTCTACCTTTCTTAAAGCGACGAGTATTTCTTGCGCAGACGCTGACGAATCAGCTCGGCGAGGGTGTTCATGATGAAAGTGAACAGCAGCAGCACCAGCGCCGAGAGGAACAGCACGCGATAGTGACTACCACCGACTTCCGACTCAGGCATTTCCACTGCAACGTTGGCCGCCAGGGTGCGCAGGCCTTCGAACAGGTTCATCTCCATCACCGGGGTGTTACCGGTGGCCATCAGCACGATCATGGTCTCGCCGACGGCGCGCCCCATACCGATCATCAGCGCCGAGAAAATCCCCGGGCTGGCGGTCAGGATGACCACGCGCGTCATGGTCTGCCATGGCGTGGCGCCCAAGGCCAGGGAGCCCAGGGTCAGGCCGCGCGGCACGCTGAACACGGCGTCTTCGGCGATGGAGTAGATGTTCGGGATGACCGCAAAGCCCATGGCCAAACCGACGACCAGGGCGTTGCGCTGGTCGTAGGTGATACCCAGGTCATGGGAGATCCACATGCGCATGTCGCCGCCGAAGAACCAGGTTTCCAGGTACGGGCTCATGTACAGCGAGAGCCAGCCCACAAACAGGATCACCGGAATCAGAATGGCGCTTTCCCAACCGTCGGGCACACGCAGGCGGATCGACTCAGGCAGGCGGCTGAAGATAAAACCGGCGACCAGGATACCAATCGGCAACAGCATCAGCAGGCTGAAGATCCCCGGCAGATGCCCTTCCACATACGGCGCCAGGAACAGGCCGGCGAAGAAGCCGAGGATCACCGTCGGCATCGCTTCCATCAGTTCGATCACCGGCTTGACCTTGCGGCGCAGGCTCGGGGCCATGAAGTAAGCGGTGTAGATCGCAGCGGCGACAGCCAGTGGCGCGGCCAGCAGCATGGCGTAGAACGCGGCTTTCAGCGTACCGAAGGTCAGCGGCGCCAGGCTCATCTTAGGTTCGAAGTCGGTGTTGGCGGCCGTCGATTGCCAGACGTATTTAGGCTCGTCGTAGTTCTCGTACCAGACCTTGCTCCACAGCGCGCTCCAGGACACTTCCGGGTGCGGGTTGTCCAGTAGCAGTGGTTGCAGCTTGCCACCGGCTTCGACGATCACACGGTTGGCACGTGGCGACATGCCGAACACGCCTTGGCCATCGACCACCGGGTCGACCAACAGGGTGCGGTGCGCGGTGCTGTGGAACACGCCGAACTTGCCGGACGCATCGAGCGCCGTGAAGCCTTTGCGACGTTCTTCAGCGGTGATTTCCACAATCGGCGTAGTGCCCATCTGGAAAGTACGGATCTGCTTCAGACGCTGTTCGCCATCCGGGTCGCGCGCCATGAACCACTGCGCCAGGCCACCCTTGGAGTTGCCGACGATCAGCGAGATACCGCCCACCAGCTGGGTGCTGGCGGTGATTTCGGCGTCGCCGTCTTCGAGCAGTTTGTAGCGCCCGTTGAGGCTCTTGTCGCGCAGGCTGAACACATCCGCCAGGGCGCGACCGTTGATCACATACAGCCACTGCTGGCGTGGGTCGATGAAGATCGCCTTCACCGGCTCGGTCATTTGCGGCAGCTCGATACGCTTCTGCTCGCTGGTGACTTCGCCCGTCATCATGTTTTCTTCACGGCTCAGGGCCAGCACGTTCAAGTGCGAACCGGCCGAACCGGCGACCACCAGCGACGAGTCGGTGGCATTGAGGGCGACGTGCTCCAATGGACGACCGGCGTCATCGAGCACGATGGGCGTTTCGCCGTAAGGGTATTCAACCGCAGGCGTAATGGTTTTCTTGCCGTCCGGGTAGGACACCTTATAGGTGTGGCGGAACACCAGGGATTGGCCATTCGACAAGCCGAGGATCACCAGTGGGCTGCCCGGCTGGTCTTCACCAATCGAGGCAACACTTGTGCCTGCCGGAAGCGGCAAGTCGACACGCTTGAGCTCGGCACCCGTGTCCACATTAAAGAACAGCGCCTGGCCCTTGTCGGAAACCCGCATGGCGACCTGGTTCTGTTCTTCGAGGGAGATCATCAGCGGCTTGCCGGCGTCCTGAATCCAGGCGGGCGTCAGCGCGTCTTCCTTGGTCAGCGAAGCACCTTGGAACAACGGCGCAACGACATAAGCGAGGAAGAAGAAAATCAGGGTGATGGCGCCGAGGACGGCGAGGCCGCCGATCAACACGTACCAACGGGTCAGGCGATCTTTAAGCGCGCGAATACGGCGCTTGCGTTGCAGCTCAGGCGTATTGAAATCAATGCGCTTGGGGGGAGAAGTCGTCGTCATGGTGGAATTGGCCAGATCATTCATGCGCACACCCTAGCGATCCTGTATGACAGAAAGATGACAATGCAGTGACGCAAGAAATCCGCCGCGGAGCAGAGCTGGCAGCGGACTAAAAAATAAGAGGTGTAGACGGTGAGTGGAGGAGCGGGTTTGCCCGCTCCCACAGAACAACATGCGTCTACACCAGGTCTTGCAGGCTTAGTTGCCTTCTTTCAAACCCAGGTCAGCCAGGGCCTTGGCGGCAACTTTGGCTGGCAGTGGGATGTAGCCGTCTTTGACGACCACTTCCTGGCCCTGTTTGGACAGAACCAGTTTCACGAACTCAGCTTCCAGCGGGGCCAGAGGCTTGTTCGGGGCTTTGTTGACGTACACGTAGAGGAAACGCGACAGCGGGTATTTGCCGTTCAGGGCGTTTTCTTCGCTGTCTTCGATGAAGTCAGTGCTGCCTTTCTTGGCCAGGGCCACAGTCTTCACGCTTGCAGTCTTGTAGCCGATGCCCGAATAACCGATGCCGTTCAGCGAGGAGCTGATCGACTGCACGACCGAAGCCGAGCCTGGTTGTTCGTTCACGTTTGGCTTGTAGTCGCCTTTGCACAGGGCTTCTTCTTTGAAGTAGCCGTAGGTGCCGGATACCGAGTTACGACCGAACAGTTGCACCGGCTTGTTGGCCAGGTCGCCGGTCACACCCAGGTCGCCCCAGGTTTTCACGTCGGCTTTAGCACCGCACAGACGAGTAGACGAGAAGATCGCGTCGACTTGTTCCATGGTCAGGTGCTGGATTGGGTTGTCCTTGTGCACGAACACGGCCAGGGCATCCACAGCCACCGGGATAGCGGTTGGCTTGTAGCCGTACTTCTGCTCGAAGGCCGCCAGTTCGGTGTCCTTCATTTTGCGGCTCATCGGGCCCAGGTTAGAGGTGCCTTCAGTCAGCGCAGGAGGTGCAGTGGCGGAGCCGGCAGCCTGAATCTGAATGTTGACGTTCGGGTATTCCTTTTTGTAGGACTCAGCCCACAGTGTCATCAGGTTAGCCAGGGTGTCGGAACCAACGCTGGACAAGTTGCCCGAGACACCGGTGGTCTTGGCGTAAGCCGGAATTGCCGGGTCAACACCAGCGGCCACCGCGTGGGCGGTCGCAACGCCAGCAGCGACAAAAGTCATTGCCGCCATCAAACGCTTCAGTTTCATGCCTTGCTCCTAGCAGATAGGGATAGTTGGATCGGGGCCAAGTATCGGTAGGCCGTGTGAACACTCTATGTCTGCAATGTGACAATTAGATGAAAGGCCAGCATTTATGAAAAACCTGACAGGAAGGGCAAAGGTCAATAAAATCGGGGCTTGCGAGGAGGTTGAAGCGCTTGAAGCGGTGTTTCAGAAATACTCTGTAATCTATGAGCGTTCCTACGCAGCTGCGTAGGAACGCCCCTCAAATGGCGGCTTACCGCCCACGCTTCCACAGGTACCCACCCACCAACGTCCCCATGACACACAGCACGGCGACATAGTAAGCAGGGCCCATTGGGCTTTCCTTCATCAGCAGCGACACCGCCAACGGCGTCAAACCACCAAATACGGCGTAGGCGACGTTGTAGGAAAACGACAAGCCGCTGAAGCGCACGACGGGTGGGAAAGCTTTCACCATCACGTAAGGCACCACGCCGATCACACCGACAAACAGGCCCGTCAGGGTGTACAGCGGGAAGAGCCAGTTCGGGTGATCGATCAGGCTGTGGTACAGCGTCCACGACGTCGCCAACAGCAACAAGCAGCCAATAACCAGCACACGGCCGGCGCCAAAGCGGTCGGCCAGGGCGCCGGAGGCGATGCAGCCCAGGCTGAGGGTGACGATGGCCAGGCTATTGGCTTGCAGCGCAATGGTCGGGCTGAAGTGATAGACGGTTTGCAGCACCGTCGGGGTCATCAGGATGACCACGACAACACCGGCCGACAGCAACCAGGTCAGCAACATCGACAGCACGATGGCGCCACGGTGGTCGCGCAATACGGCGCGCAGGGGCAGCTCGGCAGCCAGGGTTTTGCGTTGCTGCATTTCGGCGAAGATCGGCGTTTCATGCAACCAGCGGCGCAGGTAAACCGAGAGCAGGCCGAACACGCCACCCAGCAGGAACGGGATTCGCCAGGCGTAATCCGACACTTGCTCCGGGCTATAAAGGCTGTTGATGGCGGTAGCCACCAGCGAGCCAAGCAGGATGCCGGCGGTGAGGCCGCTGGTCAGGGTGCCGCAGGCGTAGCCGATATGGCGCGGCGGTACGTGTTCGGAGACGAACACCCAGGCGCCGGGTACTTCGCCGCCAATCGCCGCGCCCTGGATAACGCGCATCAACAGAAGCAGGAGCGGCGCCCACAGGCCGATCTGCGCATAGGTCGGCAGCAGGCCCATGATCAAGGTCGGCACGGCCATCATGAAGATGCTCAAGGTGAACATCTTCTTGCGACCCAGCAAGTCGCCGAAGTGCGCCATGATGATGCCGCCCAACGGCCGCGCCAGGTAGCCGGCGGCGAAGATGCCGAAGGTCTGCATCATGCGCAACCATTCCGGCATGTCCACAGGGAAAAACAGTTTTCCGACCACGGTGGCGAAAAACACAAAGATGATGAAGTCGTAAAACTCCAGCGCCCCGCCCAAGGCAGACAGTGACAGGGTTTTGTAGTCGTTGCGGGTCAGCGGGCGCGACGGTTGCGCACTGCTTGCGGGCACGGAGGACATGGCAAGGCTTCTCTTATAGTAGTGACGGCAAGCCCGGGACTTGCGGCGGGTCTGGCAAGATAGCAAATCGCTTGAAAAAGCACAGCGCCCACCGAATAACAGTTTAAAGGCGCGCGTTATTCCTCGTTACTGCGCTTTATTTGCCACCAGAAGCACAGTTACGCGAAAAAGCCGCATTACAGCCGCGATTTGCCGACCAAATGAGTGCCGGGAGGTCGTCGTGGCGCCAGGGTCTCGATATACTCGGCCCGTGCAAGCGCCAAACCCGCTGTCTTGACGGGCTGCTGTGCCAAAACGTCGTTGGGTGCCATCCAGCCGATTTGGCAGAGTTTCCCTTTAGTACGCCTTATGAGAAACGTATCGAGCGGTGTATGTTGGTGCTGAAACGTTTTTCCGGAAGACGGCTATCCACTTGAAATACCCATGAAGCGTCACGGGTCAGAGGCACCCTCGGCATGATCGAACTCGAACAAGAAGATCCTATCCCGCAAGGCGATCTCGCTCTGCAAATCACCGCCCTGCCGCGTGAAACCAACGGTTTTGGCGATATTTTCGGCGGCTGGCTGGTCGCGCAGATGGACTTGGCCGGCACGGCCATGGCCAGCAAGGTCGCCGGCGGCCGCGTGGCCACCGTGGCCATTGATCGCATGGCATTCCTGGTACCGGTGGCAGTGGGCGCGCAATTGTCCTTCTATACCCAGGCCCTGGAAATCGGCCGCAGTTCGATCCAGATGATGGTCGAAGTCTGGAGCGATGACCCGCTGTCCAGCGAATGGCGCAAGGTCACCGAGGCGGTGTTTGTGTTCGTCGCCATCGATGGCAGCGGCCGCACGCGTTCGGTGCCGTCACGCGCACGTTAAACCTCGCTGGGTTTTGACGGTCAATTGCCCCATTGCCTGCCATCAAGAGTGCTTTGTATGCCTACGCCCCACGTTGAAACCGTGAAAGTCGACGAGCTGGACTGCTGGCGCATCCGTCACAACGGTGCCGAACTGCAGGTGGCCCAACAGGGCGCGCATATCTTCAGTTACCAGCGCCAGGGCGAGCAGCCGTTGATCTGGCCGAACCCCGAGGCGGTGTTCAAACAAGGCAAAGGCATCCGTACCGGCGTGCCGGTGTGCTGGCCGTGGTTCGGTGTGTTCGACCGCAACCCGCACAGCGTAAAAGCGATGCGCCAGAGCGATCAACCTGCCGGCGCCCACGGTTTTGTACGGACCGCGCGCTGGGAATTGGCCGGGACCACGATTGAAGGCGATGCATTGCGCGTCGACCTGGTATTGCCGGTGCCTGCGGGCGGTTTTCCCGGCTGGCCCCATCAGGTCGACCTGAAGCTGAGCCTGCTGCTCGACGATCAACTGCATATCCACCTGACCAGCCACAACCGTGGCACCGATACGGTAAGCCTCAGCCAGGCGCTGCACACCTATTTCGCCGTGAGCGACGTGCGCAACGTACAGGTCGAAGGCCTGGATGGGCTGGCGTATATCGATACCGCCGACGGCTGGAGCAACAAACAGCAATCCGGTTTGCTGCACTTCACGGCCGAGACCGACCGTATCTACCTCAATACCCCGGCGCAGTTGAACATTGTCGATAAAGACTGGCAGCGCCGCCTCCAGTTGACCAGCCGGGGCTCGAACTCGACGGTGATCTGGAACCCCTGGACCGAGCGCGCCAAGGCGTTCGACGACATGGCCGATGATGGCTGGCAGGGCATGTTGTGCATCGAGACGGCAAATGTGCTGGATGATGTGGTGAGCCTGGCGCCGGGTGAAAGCCATACTTTGGGCGTGAGCATCACCCGTATCGCCCTGTAGTAAACGCTGATCAAAATGTGGGAGCGGGCTTGCTCGCGAATGCGGTGGACCAGTCAACGTTATATTGACTGACACTACGCCTTCGCGAGCAAGCCCGCTCCCACATTGGGTTCTGCGTCATGATCTAGAGATCGGACTCTTTCACCACCCGCACCTTCCCCGCATCCAGCGCATACGCCGCATCCGCCAAATCGTTATTGACCTTCTCCACCTTCAACGTGCCCGTGACCCACAGCGGCGTGTAGATATCATCCAGCTTCAACCCCTTGGGATAACGCACCAGCACCAACTGGTTAGGGGGCGGTGGCGGCACATGGATGCAGGCGCCTGGGTAAGGCACCAGGAAGAACAGCGTGCTGCGGCCTTTGGCATCGGTTTCCAACGGCACCGGGTAGCCGCCGATACGGATATTCTTGCCGTTCATGGCGGCCACGGTCTTGGTCGAATACATCACCGCCGGCAAGCCCTTGCTCTGCTTCAGGCCACCTTTGTCAGTGAACGTGCCTTGGGCTTCGGGGGAGTTGTGGTCGATCTCGGGCATGGCTTCGAGGGCTTTCTGATCCGACAGCGGCATCAGGTCGAGCCAATCGGTTTCCGGCAGTTCACCGGCGTGCGCCAGGCCTGAGCCCAACAGGAGGAGTGTGAATAAAAGACGGCGCATGAAAAAACTCGGCAAGTTCAGATGCCGAGCATTCTAGCCCTCTGCGCCTGCGCAGCGCAGAGGGCTTTGTCGCTTAATTACTTTTTACGCAGCAGACCGTAAATCACCAGCAACACGATGGCGCCGATCAGCGCACCGATAAAGCCTGCGCCTTGACCCGCCTGGTAGATGCCCAGGGCCTGACCACCGTAAGTGGCGGCCAGGGAACCTGCGATACCCAACAGGATGGTCATGATCCAGCCCATGCTGTCGTCGCCAGGCTTGAGGAAACGCGCGAGCAGACCGACGATCAGGCCGATAAAAATGGTTCCGATGATACCCATGGCATTTCCCTCTGAATTGAATGTGAGTCATGCCAAAGCCTAGCCAGGCTTTGCCATCCTGCAATCAGAGAGACGGCGGCAACCAATGGTTCCCGCCGACCCCCGGGTTATTGCTCGGCGATCAGCGCTTCGACCTTGAGGATCTGCCCTTGCAGGGTCGCACGGTCCTTGCAGCGCAGGTTGGCGTGGCCGACCTTGCGCCCGGCCTTGAAGGCCTTGCCGTAGTGATGCAGGTGGCAGTCATCGATGGCGATGACTTTTTCCACCGGCGGCACAACGCCAATGAAGTTGAGCATGGCGCTCTCGCCGACCTTGGCCGTGGAGCCCAGTGGCAAGCCCGCCACCGCCCGCAGGTGGTTTTCGAACTGGCTGCACTCGGCGCCTTCGGTGGTCCAGTGCCCGGAGTTGTGCACACGCGGAGCGATTTCGTTGGCCTTGAGGCCACCGTCGACTTCAAAGAACTCGAACGCCATCACGCCGACGTAATCCAGCTGCTTGAGCACACGGCTGGAATAGTCTTCGGCCAGAGCCTGCAACGGATGGTCGGTGCTGGCCACGGACAGCTTGAGGATTCCGCTATCGTGGGTGTTGTGCACCAACGGGTAGAAGCGGGTTTCGCCATCACGCGCACGCACGGCGATCAGGGAGACTTCACCGGTGAACGGCACGAAGCCTTCCAGCAGGCAGGCGACGCTGCCCAGCTCGGCGAAGGTGCCGACCACATCGGCAGCCGTGCGCAGGACTTTCTGGCCCTTGCCGTCGTAACCCAGGGTGCGGGTTTTAAGCACAGCCGGCAGGCCGATGCTGGCGACGGCGGCGTCCAGGTCCGCTTGGGACTGGATGTCGGCAAACGCCGGCGTCGGGATGCCCAAATCCTTGAACATGCTCTTCTCGAACCAGCGGTCACGCGCGATGCGCAAGGCTTCGGCGCTCGGGTACACCGGTACGAACTGCGACAGGAAGGCCACGGTTTCGGCCGGGACGCTTTCGAACTCGAAGGTCACCAGGTCAACTTCGTCAGCCAGTTGGCGCAGGTGATCCGGGTCGCTGTAGTCAGCCCGCAGGTGCTCGCCGAGGGCCGCGGCGCAAGCGTCGGGCGCCGGGTCCAGGAAAGCGAAGTTCATCCCCAGCGGGGTTCCCGCCAAGGCCAGCATGCGGCCCAATTGGCCGCCACCGATTACACCGATCTTCATCGTCAATAACCTCAGGCGATGCGTGGGTCTGGATTGTCCAGCACGCTGTCTGTCTGCTCAGCACGGAATTTTTTCA
>PJQF01000296.1_pt1 | contig 17731 bp, 13 predicted proteins | sample 1503741 | NCBI WGS metagenome assembly PJQF01 (sample SAMN07775949, study PRJNA414020) | Biofilm metagenome, whole genome shotgun sequencing project. | isolation source: biomolecule (vanillin) treated reverse osmosis membrane biofilm | place: India: Nagpur | collected 2017-03-21 | reverse complement strand
GCATCATCCCGCACTTCCAGAACCTGGCGGACGCCATGCACAAGCATGGCGCCAAGATCATGATCCAGATTACCCACATGGGCCGTCGCTCACGCTGGGACGGCTTCAACTGGCCGACCCTGATGTCGCCGTCCGGCGTGCGTGAGCCGGTGCACCGTGCTACCTGCAAGACCATCGAACCGGAAGAAATCTGGCGCGTGATCGGCAACTACGCCAGCGCCGCCAAACGCGCCAAGGCCGGTGGCCTGGACGGTGTGGAACTGTCCGCCGTGCACCAGCACATGATCGACCAGTTCTGGAGCCCACGGGTCAACAAGCGTACCGACGAATGGGGCGGCACTTTCGAGGGCCGCATGAAGTTCGGCCTGGAAGTGCTCAAAGCCGTGCGCGCCGAGGTCGGTGACGACTTCTGTGTGGGCATGCGCCTGTGTGGCGACGAGTTCCACCCGGACGGCCTGTCCCACGAGGACATGAAGCAGATCGCCAAGTATTACGACGACACCGGCATGCTCGATTTCATCGGCGTCGTCGGCTCGGGTTGCGACACCCACAACACCCTGGCCAACGTAATCCCGAACATGAGCTACCCGCCGGAGCCGTTCCTGCACCTGGCGGCCGGTATCAAGGAAGTGGTCAAGGTTCCCGTGCTGCACGCGCAGAACATCAAGGACCCGAACCAGGCTACGCGCATTCTGGAAGGTGGTTATGTGGACATGGTCGGCATGACCCGTGCGCACATCGCCGACCCGCACCTGATCGCCAAGATCAAAATGGGCCAGATCGACCAGATCAAACAGTGCGTCGGCGCCAACTACTGCATCGACCGCCAATATCAGGGCCTGGATGTGTTGTGCATCCAGAATGCCGCGACCTCCCGTGAATACATGGGCGTGCCGCACATCATCGAGAAATCCACCGGGGCCAAACGCAAAGTCGTGGTGGTCGGTGCCGGCCCGGCCGGGATGGAAGCCGCGCGGGTAGCGGCCGAACGTGGCCACGACGTAACCCTGTTCGAGAAGAAAGAGTTTATCGGCGGGCAAATCACCACGGCCTCCAAAGCCCCGCAGCGCGACCAGATCGCCGGCATCACCCGTTGGTTCCAGCTGGAATTGGCGCGCTTGAAAGTCGACCTGCGCCTCGGCGTGGCGGCGGATGCCGAGACCATCCTCGATCTGCGGCCTGACATCGTGGTGCTGGCCGTCGGCGGGCATCCGTTTATCGAGCAGAACGAACACTGGGGCGCCGCTGAGGGCCTGGTGGTGAGCAGCTGGGACGTGCTCGACGGCAAAGTCGCGCCGGGCAAGAACGTGCTGGTGTACGACACCATTTGCGAATTCACCGGCATGTCGGTGGCCGACTTCCTCGCCGACAAGGGCAGCCAGGTGGAAATCGTCACCGACGACATCAAGCCTGGCGTGGCGATTGGCGGTACGTCATTCCCGACTTACTACCGCAGCATGTACCCCAAAGAAGTGATCATGACCGGCGACATGATGCTGGAAAAGGTTTACCGCGAGGGCGACAAGCTGGTGGCGGTGCTGGAGAACGAATACACCGGCGCCAAGGAAGAACGCGTGGTTGACCAAGTGGTGGTCGAGAACGGTGTGCGCCCGGACGAAGCCATCTACTACGGGCTCAAGGAAGGTTCGCGCAACAAGGGCCAGATTGACGTCGAAGCCTTGTTCGCGATCAAGCCGCAGCCGTGCTTGAGCGAGGCGGGTGACGGCTACTTGCTGTTCCGCATCGGTGACTGTGTGGCCCAGCGTAATACCCACGCCGCCATCTATGACGCCCTGCGCTTGTGCAAGGATTTCTGACCCGACACTGAGCCACTGTGTACTCGGTCAAGTGTGGGAGGGGGCTTGCTCCCGATAGCGGTGGGTCAGCTACCGATAGAGGAACTGACAGTCCGCCATCGGGAGCAAGCCCTCTCCCACATTAAGGTCGGTCTCACAGTAGACCGGTGTGGTCTTTGGGAGCTTCACCATGTTGAACACCTTGCTGCCTATTCTCTTGTTTGCCGCCCTGGGCCTTGCCGTCCTCGGCGCATTGCGCCGGGTGAACATGTGGCGCCGTGGCCGCGCCTCCAAGGTCGACTTGCTCGGCGGCCTGTTGGCCATGCCCAAGCGCTACATGGTCGACCTGCACCACGTGGTCGCCCGCGACAAATACATCGCCAACACCCACGTCGCCACAGCCCTGGGCTTCGTACTGTCGGCGCTGTTGGCGATTCTGGTTCACGGCTTCGGCCTGCATAACCGCATCCTCGGCTACGCGTTGTTGCTCGCCTCGGTGCTGATGTTTGTCGGCGCCACGTTCGTCTACCTGCGTCGGCGCAATCCGCCGTCACGCCTGTCGAAAGGCCCGTGGATGCGCCTGCCGAAAAGCCTGATGGCATTCTCGGTGAGCTTCTTCATGGTGACCTTGCCGGTGGCCGGGGTTCTGCCGGCTGACTTCGGCGGCTGGCTGCTCGCGGCACTGCTCGGCGTCGGCGTGTTGTGGGGCGTGTCCGAGATGTTCTTCGGCATGACCTGGGGCGGCCCGATGAAGCACGCCTTCGCCGGCGCGCTGCACCTGGCCTGGCACCGCCGCGCCGAACGCTTTGGTGGAGGCCGCTCCACCGGTTTGAAGCCGCTGGACTTGAGCGATAAAACCGCGCCACTGGGCGTGGAAAAACCCAAGGATTTCACCTGGAACCAGCTGCTCGGCTTCGACGCCTGCGTGCAATGCGGCAAGTGCGAGGCCGCGTGCCCGGCCTTTGCGGCCGGCCAGCCGTTGAACCCGAAGAAGCTGATCCAGGACATGGTGGTTGGCCTGGCCGGCGGCACCGATGCCAATTTTGCCGGCAGCCCGTATCCAGGCAAGCCGATTGGCGCACACAGCGGCAACCCGCATCAGCCAATCGTCAACGGCCTGGTGGACGCCGAGACCCTGTGGTCGTGCACCACCTGCCGGGCCTGTGTGGAAGAGTGCCCGATGATGATCGAGCACGTGGATGCGATCGTCGACATGCGCCGCCATCTCACCCTGGAAAAAGGCGCCACGCCGAACAAGGGCGCCGAAGTCCTCGAAAACCTGATCGCCACTGATAACCCCGGCGGCTTCGCACCGGGTGGTCGCCTGAACTGGGCGGCGGATTTGAACCTGCCGCTGCTCAGCGACACAGGCAGCACCGAGGTGTTGTTCTGGGTGGGCGACGGTGCCTTCGACATGCGTAATCAACGCACCCTGCGGGCCTTCGTCAAGGTGCTGAAAGCGGCCAACGTCGACTTTGCGGTGTTGGGCCTGGAGGAGCGCGACAGCGGTGATGTGGCGCGGCGTCTGGGGGACGAGGCGACTTTCCAACTGCTGGCGGCGCGCAATATCCAGACCCTGGCCAAGTACAGCTTCAAACGCATCGTCACCTGCGACCCGCACAGTTTCCATGTGCTGAAAAACGAATACGGCGCCTTCAACGGCAACTACCTGGTGCAGCACCACAGCACGTTCATGGCCGAGCTGATCGGCGAAGGTGCGTTGAACCTGGGGCAGCACAAGGGCAATAGCGTGACTTATCACGACCCGTGCTACCTCGGCCGCTACAACGGCGAATACGAGGCGCCGCGCCAAGTGCTGCGCGCGCTGGGTATCGAGGTCAAGGAAATGCAACGCTCCGGTTTCCGCTCGCGCTGCTGTGGCGGCGGGGGCGGTGCACCCATCACCGATATCCCCGGCAAGCAACGTATCCCGGATATGCGCATGGAAGACATCCGCGAAACCGGCGCCGAGCTGGTGGCCGTAGGCTGCCCGCAATGCACGGCGATGCTCGAAGGCGTCGTCGAACCGCGCCCATTGATCAAGGATATTGCCGAACTGGTCGCTGACGCCTTGCTCGAAGACACCGCCCCGGTGAAAGCCCCTATCAAGCGTGAACCTGCGGAGGTGCATTGATGAGCGACATTATCCGCCGCGATCCACGGGCCGAATGGATCGCCCGTAACCGCCTGCACCCGCTGCATGCGGCGATGCAGCCACAGCAACACAGTTGGATGGGGCCTAACGGCGTCATCCGCAAAAACGTACATGGTGTCGGTTTTATCGGCCCCAACGGCCTCAAGCGTATTGACCGCAGCGGTGCCCAGCAGGGCGGGACGGCCAAGCGTACGGCGGCGGCGGAAGTACAATTGCCGCTGCACCAGGTGCCGGCGCCGGCGTTCTACATCAACGTGGTGCCCGACATGGTCGGCGGCCGCCTGAGCAGCCACGACCGCGACCTGCTCGGCCTGGCCCGACAACTTGCCGGCAGCGACGGCGCCGTGCTGGCGGTGGTGTTCGGCGAACACAAGGAAAACGCTTTTGCGACGGCGGGCGTTGATCGCCTGCTGGTGCTCGAAGGCCACGCGTTCGACGGTTATTCACCGGAGCAACGCGTCCAGGGCCTGCGGGCTGTGGATAACCAGTTCAACCCGCGTCATTGGTTGCTGCCGGACAGTCGCAGTGGCGGCGGCGAGTTGGGCCGGCGTTTTGCGGCGAGCCTCAAGGAGCGCCCCGCCACGCGGGTCTGGCAAATCAAAGGTGAGGAGTGCATCGGGCGTGCCGGTGCGGGCCAGGAGGACTTGGCTCGACCGTTGCCACGCCTGATTCTCGCCGCAGCCGAATGTGCCGATCCGGTCAGCGACACGCGCCACGAAGTGTTGCCCGTGGAGTTATCCACAGCCTTGGCGCGCAGCTTGTCGCGGATCGAAGACCTCGGCGCCGTGGCAGTCGACCCGGCGGCGATTCCCATGGCCGAAGCGGAGTTTATTTTCTCCGGCGGTAACGGCGTGAAGGACTGGGCCTTGTTCCACCAGACTGCAGCCGCCCTCGGTGCTACCGAAGGCGCCTCGCGGGTGGCGGTGGACGACGGCTTTATGGCGCGTGATCGCCAGGTCGGCGCCAGTGGTACCTGGGTCACCGCGCGGGTGTATGTGGCTGTGGGGATTTCCGGGGCGATCCAGCACCTGCAAGGCATCGGTGCCTGCGACAAGGTGGTGGCCATCAACCTCGACCCGGGCTGCGACATGATCAAGCGTGCCGACCTGTCGGTGATCGGCGAAAGCGCCGCGATTCTGCAAGCCTTGATCGATGCGGTGCAGGTTTACCGCAACGGCGCCAAGCGCGATGCAGCTTAGGGACATGACCATGACGACGAATGTAATCAGCCTGGTTTCCATCGGTGCCCACCCCACCTCCGGTCGCCCGCGCCGTGCCGAGCAGGATGCGCGTGCCGTCGAGCTGGGCCTGCAAATGGCTGGGGATAAGTTGCAGGTGTTGCACGCCGGCAATCTCCACGAACCGACCTTGCGCAGCTACCTGGGCATGGGCTTGGCGCAATTGCACGTGTTGGAACAGCCGGCTGGCGCTGATGCGTTGCCGGTGCTCAGTGAATATTTGCGCGACGCCGGCGCCCAGGTGGTGCTCACCGGCACCCAGGCGGAAACCGGCGAGGGCTCGGGCATGTTGCCGTTCCTGCTGGCCGAGCAATTGGGCTGGCCGCTGATTGTCGGGCTGGCGCAGGTGGAGTCCATCGACGGCGGCGTGGCCCATGTGCTGCAAGCCTTGCCGCGCGGTCAGCGGCGGCGTTTGAAAGTGCGCCTGCCGTTTCTGGCGACTGTGGATAACGCCGCGCCCAAACCCCGGCAAAGCGCTTATGGCCCTGCGCAACGCGGGGAGCTGGCGGCCCATGAGGTCGAGATTGAGCCCGACGAGTTATTCACCGCCGCTGTACTGCAACCCGCCAAGCCACGGCCCAAGCGCCTCAAGGTGATCAAGGCGAAAAGTGGCGCGGACCGCATGAAGGCGGCCACGGCCAAAGCCAGCGGCGGCGGTGGGCAAGTGCTCAAGGGGCTTAGCCCTGAAGCGGGGGCAGACGCCATTCTCAAGTTACTGATAGAAGAAGGCGTCGTGCGCTGATTGCTCTGTGGGAGTGGGCTTGCGTGGGAGCTGGCAAGCCCGGCTCCCACAGAAAGCAGGATTACCCACAATCCCTGTTGACCCACCTGTGGATAACCTGTTCGCGGCTGTCCACACCCCCTGTATAGCAAGCCCTGCAGCCCTCTGTACGAAAAACAACCAAGCTAACCAGCGGTTTTTCCTGGGGTTTTCCCATGAATAAGTTTCTTCGGCCGGTACCGACTTGCCCCCAAAGTCTGTTGGCGCTTCTGTGGATAAGATGTTCGCTATCGGCTGCAGGCCACGTCAATTAAGGCTTTCACTGGAGTGATTAATAATTGATCAATTCAGGCTGTTTGCTGACTTAAAACCCTGAAACCCCCGATTTATGAAGGTTTCACGCGGTTTTCCACAGCGCTGGCAAAGTTGCCCCCAAAGTCTGTTGGTGCTTCTGTGGATAAGGTGTTCGCGTACTGCTACAGGCCACGCCATTCGTGGTTTTCACAGGGTTGATCAATAAATGATCAGGTGGGGTTGAAACCGGACTGATTGAATAAGTCACGGATTTTCTTCAGCTATTTTCAGCCGGCAGACGCACTTGCCCACAATTGCTGTGGGTGTCTTTGTGGATAAGTTGTTGGGCAAAGGCTGGAGGGCAGGGCGGTAAAGGGCTGCGAGGGAGTTGATCGTTTCTTGAGCAGTGTGAAGGCCTGATGTAGGCGCGGGCTTGCTCGCGAAGGCGGTGTGTCAGTCGCCAGACAGGCTGGCTGATCCACTGCATTCGCGAGCAAGCCCGCTTCCACATTTTGATCTGTGGTGTAGCGGTTATTCGTGTACGGCCACGCCCTTGAGGTAAGGCGCTGGCGCAGCCCCCAGGTTGCTCAGCATCCGTTCGCTGTACCAATCCACAAAGTTCACCACGCCGAACTCATACGTTTTGGAATACGGCCCGGGTTGGTAAGCCGTGGAGTTGATCCCGCGCTGGTTTTCTTCGGCCAGGCGACGGTCCTGATCGTTGGTGGCGTCCCAGACCTGGCGCATGCGCTCGACGTCGTAGTCCACACCTTCCACGGCGTCCTTGTGCACGATCCACTTGGTGGTAACCATGGTTTCCTGGGCACTGATCGGCCACACGGTGAACACGATGATGTGGTCGCCCATGCAGTGGTTCCAGGAGTGCGGCAGGTGCAGGATGCGCATCGAGCCCAGGTCCGGGTTCTTGATGCGGCCCATCAGCTTGTTGCAGCCTTGCTTGCCGTCCAGGGTCATCGACACCGTGCCTTTGAGCAGCGGCATGCGCACGATACGGTTACGCAGGCCGAAACTGGCGTGGGCGTAAGGGATTTTCTCGGCGTCCCAGGCCGCGGCCGAAGCGGCGACGTGGTCCTTGAAGGCCTGGTCGGCGCGCGGGTCGGTAACGTCGTCCCATTCCAGCAGGGTTTTCAGCAGTTCCGGGTGCGACGCGTTGCAGTGGTAGCACTCGCGGTTGTTTTCCAGCACCAGCTTCCAGTTGGCTTTTTCAAACAAGGTGGTGGTAATCGCCACCTTGGTGTTCTCCATGTCGTACGGTTCCATGTAGTGGTTCAGCGTCGACAGGAAGTCATCAATAGCCGGCGGATTCTCTGCCAGGCTGATGAAGATATAGCCGCCGGCGGTCTTCACGTTCACCGGTTTGAGGCCGTATTGCTTCATGTCGAAGTCGGCACCCATCTCGGTACCGGCGAACAGCAGGCGGCCGTCCAGCTCGTAGGTCCATTGGTGGTAGTGGCAGACCAGTTTGGCGACTTTGCCTTTGTCGCTGGTGCACAAGCGCGAACCACGGTGGCGGCACACGTTGTGGAACGCATGCACCACGCCCTCGGCGCCACGGATCACGATGATCGGGTTCTTGCCCACTTGCAGGGTCAAGTAGTTGCCCTTGGTGGGGATCTCGCAGGTCATGCCGGCGATCAACCACTCTTTCTGGAAGATCTCCTGCATGTCGATATCGAACAGCCGCTCATCAGAGTAAAACGGCTGCGGCAGCGAAAAAGTGCGCTCGCGCTCTTGCAGCATTTGCGCGGTGGCCTTGCGTGCGGGTTCCAGCGGATCGCCCAAGCTTAAGGTTGCGGTGACGTCCATCGTGTGTGTCCTCATGGCCATTCTGTGTGGCCGGCGAAAGTGGCTACGGTTAGTGCAATGCAAGGCGTAAAGAAAGCGTCTTTGTTGGGAGCGAGTGTGGGGCCGGTGAATACCAGAACCTTATCCATGAGCGACATGGCCCACTCTGATCCCGACGCGCAACCCCCGTGGTATGGGGGCTGGTCGCGATAAGTATGTGAATGTCGCAGATAGGTAAATGGGTGGTTCTCGCGTTACGCAGAATCGCCACCATAAGGCCGAATATCGGCGGTGGAGAACAGCATGTCCAACAACTTCCTGAATCCGGTAACGACCCAGACCTGGGCCAATGGTCGGCACATCGTCCGTTGCGTCAAAGTCATCCAGGAAACCTGGGACGTGCGCACGTTTTGCTTCATGGCCGACCAGCCGATCCTGTTCTTCTTCAAGCCCGGGCAATTCGTCACCCTGGAGCTGGAAATCGAAGGCCAGCCGATCATGCGTTCCTACACCATTTCCAGTTCACCGTCGGTGCCCTACAGCTTTTCGGTAACGATCAAGCGCGTACCCGGCGGTAAAGTCTCCAACTGGTTGCACGACACCCTGCATGAAGGCCAGGAGTTGGCGGTGCACGGCCCGGTTGGGTTGTTCAATGCCATCGACTTCAGTAACCCCAAAGTCCTGTACCTCAGCGGCGGCGTCGGGATTACGCCGGTGATGTCCATGGCGCGCTGGTATTACGACACCAACGCCAACGTCGATATGACGTTTATCCACAGTGCCCGCTCGCCCAAAGACATCATTTACCACCGCGAGCTGGAACACATGGCGTCGCGGATCGACAACTTCAGCCTGCACCTGATCTGCGAGAAACACGGCCTGGGCGAGCCTTGGGCGGGTTATCGCGGCTACCTGAATCACAAGATGCTCGAACTGATGGCGCCCGACTTCCTGGAGCGTGAGGTGTTCTGCTGCGGCCCTACGCCGTACATGAACGCAGTGAAGCGCCTGTTGGAAGCGTCTGGTTTTGACATGACGCGTTACCACGAGGAGTCCTTCGGCGCCACGCCACCGGAAGCCCGTGCCGATGCGGTAGAGCAAGCCGAACAAGCCGCCGATGCGCCGGAAATCGACCTGGCAGACCTGCATCAAGTGGAATTCATCGCTTCCGGCAAAAGCATCCGTGTGGCGCCGGGCGAAACGGTGCACGCGGCGGCGGCCAAACTGGGCCTGTTGATTCCGAAAGCCTGCGGCATGGGTATTTGCGGCACGTGCAAGGTGATGAAACTGGGCGGGGAGGTCGAGATGGACCACAACGGCGGGATCACCGAAGAAGACGAAGCCGAGGGCTACATCCTGTCGTGCTGCAGCGTACCGAAGGGCGATGTGCGCATCGAGTTCTAACCCCGCACCAGATCGTTCCCACGCTCCGCGTGGTAACGCCTCCTGGGACGCTCCGCGTCCCGACCTGTGCACGTTGTGACGCAGAGCGTCACGGGCAGCATACCCACGCAGAGCGTGGGCACGATCCCCCGCACCAGATCGTTCCCACGCTCCGCGTGGTAACGCCTCCTGGGACGCTCCGCGTCCCGACCTGTGCACGTTGTGACGCAGAGCGTGGGAACGATCATCAGTACCAGCGTTGTATGTCTATTAAACCCTCACTGCCCGCGTAATTGCGGGCGCTGGAGTATCGCCAGTGCTCGGGCAAATCTACATACCCTCGCTTTACCGGGTTGCAGTGGATGTAATCCAGTTTTTGGCGCATCACTGTTTCGCTGTACACCAATTCGGCATGTGAGCCTTCCTGCCAAAGCTGATAAACCCGATCCGCCTTGTGGGCTCGTTTGCTGAAACGCAGGCGTTGCAATGCACGCTCGGCACCTTTGCTTTGCAGGTCATCAATGATGGTGCGAGCAGTGAAGGATTTGAATTGACTGACGCACTTGCATAGGTCCGGCGCTTGGGCGACGAAGTGCAGGTGGTTTTCGAGAATGACGTAGCCAAACAGGCTTAGCGCATGGTGCTTTTGCTGATATCGCCAACAATCCAGGAGATGGCTCACGAGGTAGTCGCGAGTAAACAGCGGTAGCCACTCCATGACCGTGCATGTTAGGAAATGCGGTTTTTCGGGTTCGGTTATGACGTAGCGGCTTCTGCCCATCTGTTTATTCGTCCTCGAAACGAGGTGTGGCGTGGACGCAGAGAGCGTCCCAGCAGGTGTTCCCACGCGCAGCGTGGGAACGAGCAGTGGCTGAGTGGCTAGGGAATAGTCAACTTAACCGTTACTGGGCGTAGATATGGATGACAAAGTGCTGGCCTGAGGCTGTCAGTTCATAGGTTTTGTCGTAGATCCTCAGTGTCCTCGACGGCTCGCGGATGGTGTCCCCGACTTTGGCGTATTTGCGGAACTCATCCCAGTCAATGACCGTGGTGCTGGCAGTGCCGTCGCTTTGCAGGGTGTTGCCATTGTTTTGATATTCCATGGTTTTAGCTCTCTTCTGGAGGTCCGTTTCCAGCCGATTATTCGGCAGGGGGTTATCCCGAAAGGTGGCCGCTGCAGCGGCCTTTTCCTTCCGGGTTCCAAGAGGCTAGTCAACGAAAGCGGGGTTCGCTGCTGTCAGAAATATCAAAAAACAGTCTCGGCAATCGGCCAGTACGCGCTGGTTTTGCTCCTACGTTAAGCGTTCATCACTTCCCGTATATCCGCGGCTAATTCTCTTACGCGTTCTTCCTCGGTATCCCACGCACACATGAACCGTGCGCCACCTTTGCCGATGAAGGTGTAGAAGCGCCAGCCCTTGGCCGTCAACGCTTCGATGGCCGCCTCCGAGAGTTGCAGGAACACGCCGTTGGCCTGCACCGGGAACATCAATTCCACGCCGGGAATATCCGCTACCAGGCTGCTCAGTAACTGCGCGCAGTGGTTGGCGTGGCGTGCGTGTTTGAGCCAGGCGTCGTTTTCCAGCAAGCCCACCCACGGTGCGGAGAGGAAGCGCATTTTCGACGCCAGCTGGCCGGCCTGTTTGCAGCGGTAATCGAAGTCTTCCGCCAGCGTGTGGTTGAAGAACAGGATCGCTTCACCCACCGCCATGCCGTTTTTCGTCCCGCCAAAACACAGCACATCCACACCGGCTTTCCAGGTCAGGTCGGCCGGGGAGCAGCCGAGGAACGCGCAGGCATTGGCGAAGCGCGCGCCGTCCATGTGCAGGTTCAGGCCCAGTTCCTTGCAGGTGACGCTGATCGCGCGGATTTCTTCCGGGGTGTACACGCTGCCGACTTCAGTGGCTTGGGTGAGGGTCACCACGCGGGGTTTGGGGTAGTGAATGTCCTGGCGCTTGAGGGCGATTTCGCGGATTGATTCCGGGGTCAGCTTGCCGTTTTCGGTGCGAGCGGTGAGGAGCTTGGAACCGTTGGAGAAAAACTCCGGCGCGCCGCATTCGTCGGTTTCGACGTGGGCCGTTTCCGAGCAAATCACGCTATGGTAGCTCTGGCACAGCGAGGACAGTGCCAGGGAGTTGGCGGCTGTACCGTTGAAGGCGAAGAACACCTCGCAATCGGTTTCGAACAAATCACGGAATCCGTCGGCGGCGCGGTGGGTCCATTCATCATCGCCGTAGGCGCGTTGATGGCCTTGGTTGGCTTGTTCCATGGCGGCCCAGGCTTCCGGGCAGATGCCCGAATAGTTGTCGCTGGCGAATTGTTGGCTCTTGTCGGTCATGGCCCATTCCTGTGGTCGATGTTGGTGCGCACTGTAACCAAGATTGTCCAGGGTGCGCACGCACTGTAAATGCAAAGTCACTGGGGAATTATGCACGGTACTGAAACGATTCCTGTCGGACGCGTCCGGGATGGCGCGCTGGATTTGCTCAAGTGGCTGGCGCTGCTGAGCATGGTGCTGGATCACCTGCGCTATGTCGGTTTGAGCCTCGATGGCCTGTATGTGCCAGGCCGGCTGGCGTTTCCGTGGTTTTGCCTGGCGATTGCGGCCAATGTGCACCGGGTCCGGCATGCACCGGTGAGCGGCCAGTGGCGCTACCTGGGGTGGCTGTTGCTGTTCAGTGTGGTCAGCGAAGTGCCGTACCGAATGTTTATCGACGATGCCGATACATTAAACGTCTTGCCGACCTTGGCGCTGGGCCTGCTCGTTGCCCGAGGATGGCAGCAAAAGACGTTTTTTGATCGAGGTTTGGCGCTGATCGCCGTTGCAGTCGGGGCTGTGTTTACCACGCATCTGATGTTCGGCTTTTTCGGTGTGCTGCTGCCGTTGGCCATGCTGTTGGTGTTCAGTCGGCCATGGTATTTCAGCTTGTTACCGGGTTTGGTCTGCGTGGCTGCCAACCAATGGCAGGTTTTGCTCAATAACGGCAGCCTCGTTGCGCTGCTCGGGCTGGGCGCTTGCCTGATCGCGCCATTGGCCGGTTTGGTCTTGTTGCGACAGGCCAAAAACGTCTCGCCTCCGGCCATGCGCCGTTGGGCGTATGCCCTGTATCCACTGCATTTCCTGATTTTGCTACTCGTGCGCAAGATCATCGCCTAACCCTTGTGGGAGCGGGCTTGCCCGCGAAGGCGGTGTGTCAGCAGGCAAGTGTGCAAGCTCATCCACCGCCTTCGCGAGCAAGCCCGCTCCCACATTTGTTTCGTGTCGCTCATGTAATGTCGTAAACGCACCTTTGCGTGGCGTCCGTAGGCATTTGACCTGTCTGCGCCAGCCCTACCATCGCATCAAAGGGCCCTGCACGGGCCTTAACAATACGAAAGGCTGGGAGAGACGCGATGTTCAGCAAAAAAGACCAGATCCAGGGATATGACGACGCACTGCTGGCGGCGATGAATGCCGAGGAGCAGCGTCAGGAAGATCATATCGAGCTGATCGCGTCAGAGAACTACACCAGCAAACGTGTGATGGAAGCGCAAGGCAGCGGCCTCACCAACAAATACGCCGAAGGTTACCCGGGCAAGCGCTATTACGGTGGCTGCGAGCACGTGGACAAGGTTGAAGCCCTGGCCATTGAGCGCGCCAAGCAGTTGTTCGGCGCCGATTACGCCAACGTGCAGCCGCACTCCGGCTCGTCCGCCAATAGCGCGGTGTACCTGGCCCTGTTGAACGCCGGCGACACCATCCTCGGCATGAGCCTGGCCCACGGCGGTCACCTGACCCACGGCGCCAAAGTGTCGTCCTCGGGCAAGCTGTACAACGCGGTGCAATACGGCATCAACACCGACACCGGCCTGATCGACTACGACGAAGTTGAGCGCCTGGCGGTCGAGCACAAGCCGAAGATGGTGGTGGCCGGTTTCTCCGCCTACTCCAAAACCCTGGATTTCCCACGCTTTCGCGCGATTGCCGACAAGGTCGGCGCGCTGCTGTTCGTCGACATGGCCCACGTCGCCGGCCTGGTAGCCGCTGGTTTGTACCCGAACCCGCTGCCTTACGCCGACGTGGTCACCACCACCACCCACAAGACCCTGCGCGGTCCACGTGGCGGTTTGATCCTGGCCAAGGCCAACGAAGAAATTGAAAAGAAGCTCAACGCCGCGGTGTTCCCGGGTGCCCAGGGCGGCCCGCTGATGCATGTCATCGCCGGCAAGGCTGTGTGCTTCAAGGAAGCGGCGGAGCCAGGTTTCAAGGCGTACCAGCAACAAGTGATCGACAACGCCCAGGCCATGGCCAGCGTGTTTATCAAACGCGGCTACGATGTAGTGTCCGGCGGTACCGATAACCACCTGTTCCTGGTCAGCCTGATTCGTCAGGGCCTCACCGGCAAAGAGGCGGACGCCGCCCTCGGTCGCGCCCACATCACCGTCAACAAGAACGCTGTGCCGAATGACCCGCAGTCGCCGTTCGTGACCTCGGGCCTGCGCATCGGCACCCCGGCGGTGACCACGCGTGGTTTCAAAGTGCCGCAGTGCATCGAACTGGCCGGCTGGATCTGCGACATCCTCGACAACCTTGGCGACGCCGACGTCGAGGCCAACGTGGCCAAGCACGTGTCTGCCCTGTGCGCTGATTTCCCGGTTTATCGCTGAGCGCGGTTTTGGAGTAATGACTATGCAACGCTACTCGGGCTTCGGCCTCTTCAAGCACTCCCTCAGCCACCACGAAAACTGGCAGAAGATGTGGCGCACGCCGACCCCTAAAAAGGTCTACGACGTGGTCATCGTCGGCGGTGGCGGGCATGGTCTGGCGACCGCCTATTACCTGGCCAAAGAGCACGGCATCACCAACGTGGCCGTGGTCGAAAAAGGCTGGTTGGGCGGCGGCAACACGGCGCGCAACACCACCATCGTGCGTTCCAACTACCTGTGGGACGAGTCGGCGCACCTGTACGAACACGCAATGAAACTGTGGGAAGGCCTGTCCCAGGACCTGAACTACAACGTGATGTTCTCCCAGCGTGGCGTCTACAACCTGTGCCATACCCTGCAAGACATTCGTGATTCCGAGCGCCGCGTCAGCGCCAACCGCCTCAACGGCGTGGACGGCGAACTGCTCAACGCCAAACAAGTGGCCGACGAAATCCCGTACCTCGACTGCTCGAAAAACACGCGCTACCCGGTGCTTGGCGCCACCGTGCAACGTCGCGGCGGCGTGGCCCGTCACGATGCCGTGGCCTGGGGCTTTGCCCGCGCCGCTGACGCACTCGGCGTGGACCTGATCCAGCAGACCGAAGTGATCGGTTTCCGCAAGGAAAACGGCGTGTGCATCGGTGTGGAAACCAACAAGGGCTTTATCGGCGCCAAGCGCGTCGGTGTGGTGACGGCGGGTAACTCCGGCCACATGGCTTCGCTCGCCGGTTTCCGCCTGCCGATCGAATCCCACCCGCTGCAAGCGTTGGTGTCGGAGCCGATCAAGCCGATTATCGACAGCGTGATCATGTCCAACGCCGTGCACGGTTACATCAGCCAGTCCGACAAGGGCGACCTGGTGATCGGCGCCGGTATCGACGGCTACAACGGCTACGGCCAGCGCGGCTCGTACCCGGTGATCGAACACACCATCCAGGCCATCGTCGAGATGTTCCCGGTGCTGTCGCGCGTGCGCATGAACCGTCAGTGGGGCGGCATCGTCGACACCACGCCGGACGCCTGCCCGATCATCTCCAAGACCCCGGTGCCGAACATGTTCTTCAACTGCGGTTGGGGCACCGGTGGCTTCAAGGCCACGCCAGGCTCAGGCAACGTGTTTGCCGCCAGCCTGGCCAAGGGTGAAATGCACCCATTGGCAGCCCCTTTTTCCATCGACCGTTTCCACAACGGTGCGTTGATCGATGAACACGGCGCTGCGGCCGTCGCCCACTAACAGGAGAAATTCCCTATGTTGCATATCTTCTGTCCTCACTGTGGCGAACTGCGCTCCGAAGAGGAATTCCACGCGTCCGGCCAAGCGCACATCCCGCGCCCGCTGGACCCGAACGCCTGCACCGATGAAGAGTGGGGCGACTACATGTTCTTTCGCGACAACCCCCGTGGCCTGCACCACGAACTGTGGATTCACGCTGCCGGTTGCCGCCAGTATTTCAACGCCACGCGCGACACCGTGACCTACGAAATACTTGAAACCTACAAGATCGGCGAGAAGCCGCAATTTACCGCCAAGGCCTCTGGAGAGAAGGTATGAGCCAGATCAATCGCCTGTCCAACGGTGGCCGCATCGACCGTAATAAAGTCCTGACGTTCACCTTCAACGGCCAGAGCTACAAAGGCTTTGAAGGTGACACCCTGGCCGCAGCCCTGCTGGCCAACGGCGTCGACATCATCGGTCGCAGCTTCAAATACTCGCGCCCACGCGGCATTTTTGCCGCCGGTGCCGAGGAGCCGAACGCGGTGCTGCAAATCGGCGCCACCGAAGCCACCCAGATTCCCAACGTGCGCGCCACGCAACAGGCGCTCTACCAAGGGTTGGTCGCCACCAGCACCAATGGCTGGCCGAGCGTGAACAACGACATGATGGGCATTCTCGGCAAGGTCGGCGGCAAGCTGATGCCGCCGGGCTTCTACTACAAAACCTTCATGTACCCGCAATCGTTCTGGATGACCTACGAGAAGTACATCCGCAAGGCCGCAGGCCTTGGTCGCTCGCCGACCGAGAACGACCCGGACACCTACGACAACATGAACCGTCACTGCGACGTGTTGATTGTTGGCGCCGGCCCTGCCGGTCTGGCGGCAGCCTTGGCGGCTGCGCGCAGCGGTGCGCGAGTGATCATCGCGGACGAGCAGGAAGAATTCGGCGGCTCTTTGCTGGACTCCCGCGAAAGCCTCGACGGCAAGCCGGCCACCGAGTGGGTCGCCAGTGTGATCGCTGAACTCAAGGCCCTGCCGGACGTGCTGCTATTGCCTCGCGCCACCGTCAACGGTTACCACGACCATAACTTCCTGACCATTCACGAACGCCTCACCGACCACCTCGGTGACCGCGCGCCGATTGGTGTGGTGCGCCAGCGCATCCATCGTGTGCGCGCCAAGCGTGTGGTGCTGGCGACCGGTGCGTGCGAGCGCCCGCTGGTGTACGGCAACAACGACGTGCCGGGCAACATGCTCGCCGGCGCAGTCTCCACTTACGTGCGTCGCTACGGCGTGGCACCGGGCAAAAAACTGGTGCTGTCGACCAACAACGACCACGCCTACCGCGTTGCATTGGACTGGTTTGATGCAGGCCTTGCGGTTGTCGCGGTGGCCGATGCTCGCCATAACCCACGCGGTGCATTGGTTGAAGAGGCGCGTGCCAAAGGCATTCGCATCCTCACCGGCAGCGCTGTGATCGAGGCCCGTGGCAGCAAGCACGTGACCGGCGCCCGCGTGGCGGCGATCGACGTCAAAGCGCATAAAGTCACCAGCCCCGGCGAGTGGCTGGACTGCGACCTGGTGGCCAGCTCCGGCGGCTACAGCCCGGTTGTTCACTTGGCCTCGCACTTGGGCGGCAAGCCGACCTGGCGTGAAGACATCCTTGGTTTTGTACCGGGCGAAGCCCCACAAAAACGCGTGTGCGTCGGTGGCATCAACGGCGTCTACGGCCTTGGTGATTCCCTGGCGGATGGTTTTGAAGGCGGCGTGCGCGCAGCCAGCGAAGCCGGTTTCGCGCCCGTGCAAGGCACGCTGCCAAAAGCCTTGAGCCGCCTGGAAGAGCCGACGCTGGCGCTGTTCCAGGTGCCTCACGAAAAAGCTACTGCACGGGCGCCGAAGCAATTTGTCGACCTGCAAAACGACGTGACCGCCGCCGCCATCGAACTGGCTACCCGCGAAGGTTTCGAGTCGGTCGAGCACGTCAAACGCTACACCGCGCTGGGTTTCGGCACCGACCAGGGCAAGCTGGGTAACGTCAACGGCCTGGCGATTGCCGCGCGCTCGTTGAACGTGACCATCCCGCAGATGGGCACCACCATGTTCCGCCCGAACTACACGCCGGTCACCTTCGGCGCCGTCGCGGGCCGCCACTGTGGGCACATCTTTGAACCGGTGCGCTACACTGCGCTGCAAGCCTGGCACGTGAAAAACGGCGCCGAGTTTGAAGACGTCGGCCAGTGGAAACGCCCCTGGTACTTCCCGCGCAACGGTGAAGACCTGCACGCGGCGGTGAAACGCGAATGCCTGGCCGTGCGCGACAGCGTTGGCCTGCTGGATGCGTCCACCCTCGGCAAGATCGATATTCAGGGCCCGGATGCCCGTGAGTTCCTCAACCGCATCTACAGCAACGCCTGGACCAAGCTCGATGTGGGCA
>PJQF01000295.1_pt1 | contig 17738 bp, 12 predicted proteins | sample 1503741 | NCBI WGS metagenome assembly PJQF01 (sample SAMN07775949, study PRJNA414020) | Biofilm metagenome, whole genome shotgun sequencing project. | isolation source: biomolecule (vanillin) treated reverse osmosis membrane biofilm | place: India: Nagpur | collected 2017-03-21 | reverse complement strand
AATTTAAAAAACTTCCCAAGGGCTACTACATCCAGTGGAGTGGTCAATACGAAAATCAAGTGCGCGCAGAAAAGCGTCTCATGATCATTATTCCGATCACGCTACTCGTCATAGGTATTATTCTATACATCACGTTCCACACATTCCGTGAAGTAATTATCGTGTTTGTAGGCATACCAGTCGCATTGGTTGGCGGAGTCTATTCATTGTACTTCTACAACGTAAACTTTTCCGTGGCCGTAGCAGTAGGATTTATTGCCTTGTTCGGAGTAGCCGTAGAGACGGGTGTTTTGATGATCGCCTACATGAATGATTCCATCAAGCGATTGGTGGGGAGTAAGAAAGAAACAAACCAGTCCATTGAAAAGGAAGACTTGCACAATGCCATTTTCGAAGGCGCTGTACCCCGCGTAAGGCCGTTGCTGATGACCGTATTGGCCAACATCCTGGGATTAATCCCGATACTCATCTCTACAGGCACAGGCAGTGATGTGATGAAGCCCATTGCCATACCATTTGTGTTCGGCCTGGTCTCTTCTACCATTTTCGTGCTTGTCGTACTGCCGGTATTCTATCAGGTGGTCAGAGAATATGAATTGAAAAAAACCGGAACACTCAAAGTATTAGATATTGAAGAATAACATCATGGGAAAAATCACTTTATATATAATGGTCATCTTATCCATACTCGTTTACGGGTGTAAAAAAGAATCGCATGATGAGCACGGCAAACAAGGATCTCAACCTGGTGATGAAGCAAGTCAAAAAGCTCTTTCCATTTCAGCGGAACCAACTAACCGGAAAGTTATTTCAAGCCAGGCCCTTGTAAAGCCAGTTAAGCAACTTCAATCAGGTCCGGTTAACGCCTATGGATTTATTACCCTCGATGAACGCAGGAGCAATCAGGTATCTGCACGGGTAGGTGGTCGTATCGAAAAGCTTTATGTGAAATATGAAAATCAATTTGTACGGAAAGGTGATAAGATACTTGACTTATATAGTCCGGATCTTAATACGTATCAGGAAGAACTTTTGTATGCACACAAAGTTGACCCGGAGGGAGAACTTCCAAAGCATGCTGCTCATAAACTTAAACTTCTGGGAATAACCGATGTTCAAATAAAGCAGATTGTAGAATCAGGCAAGGCATCCCTAACGCTTTCCATCTACAGTGCCTATGATGGATACATTTTTTATTCATCATCAACCCAAATGTCCTCTACTGGACCAGCGATGGCTTCTTCTGGAGGAAGTAAGATGGGGGGTGGTATGGGTTCAGGTTCCCAGCAAAAACAGCCGGCCTCATCTTCCACAACTTCAGCGTCCGGACCAATCCGTGAAGGAGCATACGTTTCGCCAGGGCAGACACTCTTTTGGATCAATAATCTTCGTGAGGTGTGGGGTATTTTGTCAGTGGATAACCTTCATCAGGATGAAATAGCACTGAACGATAGTGTAACAATGGTGAGTGAGTTAGTTCCTGATAAACCAATCAAGACTATTGTGCGATACATCGAGCCACAATATGCCACAGGTCAGAAGTTCATTCAGGTAAGAGTGTATCTATCAAATGTCAATAGAAGCCTACGTATCAATTCACTACTAGAGGCTACTATCCACCCAAAAACAAAAGAGTCGTTGACCTTGCCGGCCACCAGCATTCTGTATTTGGGTGGCAGGCAGGCCGTATGGAAAAAAGTGGGGCAAACTGAAGAGGGCACTCACATTTTAGAAATCCAGTTCGTGAGGCTTGGTCCGGTTTCGCAAGGACGGGTAACTGTGTTGAGCGGATTGGAGGCAGACGATGAAGTGGCGTTAGATGCCGGGTACTTAATGGATCGTGAAAGTTTAGTCAAACCAGAGTGAGTCATGCAAAGAAATACGATTTATATAACCCTATTGATTCTCGCCCTCTCGGCCTCCTGTAGACAGAAAGAACAAGCGCATGAAGGACATGGCGATGCGCATGACGCGATGCTCTCGTTAACCGAACAGGAAAGAATAGTGGCTAATATTCAGATCGACACTGCACAAATCAAAACAATCTTTGAAGAGACAACACTGATTGGCACCGCTGCGGTCGATGAACGAAATATCAATATCGTTAGCTCCCGCGTAAAGGGCCGGATCGATAAACTTTTTGTGCGCAACCCCGGCACCTATGTGAACACCGGAGATCCTCTATACAGTATCTATAGCGAAGAACTTCTGTCATACGAAAATGAATATCTGCTGGCCATCAACGAAAATATAAAAGCAACCACACAAAAAGAGATTACCCAAAGAATGGTCGAAGCAGCCCGGAGACGCCTTGAACTTTGGACGCTGACGGAAAAACAAATCAATGAGCTTGAAAAAACGAAAAGCATTTCTCCACTGATCACCTTCTACTCCAACCGCAGCGGGTTCTTGTCTGAATTGCTCGTGCGAGAGGGTGAATACACTGAGATCGGTAGCCCCATGTTCAGGCTGGCTGACTTAAATAGTTTATGGATCGAAGCCCAATTATACAGCAGTGAGATCAACTTCCTGAGACAGTCACCGACACTTGAAGTGGAGTTTGAAGCTTTCCCGGGCGAACGCATCAAAGGCGAGATCGTGTACGATAATCCGCGACTGGAAGACAATACAAAGATCAATCTGGTGCGCATCAAGATTAGCAATCAGAAAGGAAATTATAAGCCTGGCTTAATGGCCTATGTCTACTTAAAACGCAACAGAAAAGAGACGCTGGTGATACCAAAATCAGCGCTACTACTGGAGAATTTTACTACCGTTTGGATTGAAACGCCAGATGGCATGTTTGAACAACGCATGGTTGAAACGGGTATCAGCAACAAACGCGAAGTAGAAATCATAAGTGGGTTAATGGCAGGCGACCGCGTAGTGACATCCGGTGCCTATTTATTAAACAGTGCATGGAAAGTAAAACAAGGTGGCGGTGTGATGGAGGGGATGGATATGTGAACCACCACCCCCCCTCGGGCGAACGTTGAGACACCTTTGTAACAATATTAATCGGGCGATGAAAAACAAGCAATGATTACTAAGGTTCGAAGTTCATTTATATCTAACACATTTGGCTACTGCCTCTTCAAAGTGACATTAGCATGCTATCTCCTTATAAGTTGTGCATCCAGCTATCAAATTGATAGCTATCAGATAGCTCCAAAACAAGATTATCCTTATTCGTCCTTTTCCATGATGATAGTTCCTGATTCAGGGAAACAACACTTGGGTCTCCTTCAGTCCATAGGGAATGGTTTCTCCAATAACCTGAGAACCTTGGGCTTAAAAAATGATTCACTCCAACCCGGACTCATTTTTATTTTACGCTGGGAGGAACACCTCGTAGGCCGGGTTTCATCGCGCACAAGCAACGAAACCAGTGCAACTCAAAGTATTACCAATTCTTTTTCCTGGCCGTTTGAAAACACATCCGACAGGCTTAAAGGGAATTCTTCCTCTCCTCAGAGAATTCGCTACTACGACAAAGAGTTGTTTATCAGGATGCAGGCCATAGATGCCACCCGAAATGAATTGATCTGGTCGGTTAAAATTTACCCGCACAAAAAAAATGGATTGCCTCCAGAAAGTATTCCAAAAGTTGTGCGTGAGTTAGCGGATTCCTTTGAAAGAGTACAATTCAATATTGATAAAATCAATCAGCCATGACCGCTACCATTATTAAAGCTTCCGGTGAAAGTGAAGCATTTCAAAAAGACAAGTTGCTACAATCGCTCATGCGGGCTGGAGCCTCTGCTATTTTGGCAGAGAAGGTAGCATCAGAAGTCGCAAAAGGCCTCCCAAACGAAATGTCTACCAAACACATTTATAAAAAAGCTCACGAATTGTTAAGGCGTGCTGCCCGGCCGGTGGCAGGACGTTACCATCTTAAAAGTGGTATCATGGAACTAGGACCATCAGGCTTTCCCTTTGAATTATATGTATCGGAAATTCTTAAGCAAAAGAATTTCGAGGTTCAAGTGGGAAAAATAGTGGAAGGACATTGTGTCAACCACGAAGTGGACGTAATCGCTCAGAAAGATGACCGTCATTTCATGATTGAATGCAAGTATCACAACAGCCCGGGTATGGTCTGCGATGTTAAGATTCCACTTTACATACAGGCGCGTTTTCAAGATGTGGAGGCGCACTGGAAATTAATTCCTGGTCACGGAGAAAAATTTCATCAAGGCTGGGTGGTAACCAACACCCGGTTTACCACAGACGCAATTAAATATGCGGCATGCTCAGGGCTGAATCTCGTAAGCCTTGATTTTCCTCAACGTGGAAGCCTGCGTGAAATGATCGAGGAAACAGGTCTTTATCCCCTTACATGTCTTACCACGCTCACCCAACAGGAAAAGAAATTATTACTGGAAAAGAAAATTGTCTTGTGCCGCGATATATGTCACAATCCCGCATATCTCCGGCAGATAAACCTTCCTGTCCTCCGGATAAAGGAAGTTCTGGAAGAAGGCCATCAACTATGTCATAAACTTATGCAACATGATCAACACTGAAATCTTTAAGCAAGCTGTTCATAGCCGATCCTTGGAGGACGTTCTGCAATCGCTTGAGGCAGACGGAACCCGCGGCCTTAGCGAGGAGGTATCCACGCAGAGGCTGCAGCAGTTTGGAACCAATTCGATCACGCATGAGAAAAAGAAAAGCCTCTGGTTGGTCTTTCTCAGGCAGTTCAATAGTCCTATCGTGTATCTGCTCATCTTGGCGGCTGGTCTATCATTTTTCTTTCAGGAGTGGCTAGATGGTTCTGCCATTCTTGTTGTTATCTTCATTAATTCCATCATCGGATTTTACATGGAATACCAGGCTGAGCGATCGATGGAGGCGTTGAAAAAAATGTCTGTTCTTCCCGCCAAGGTTATTCGCAACGGAGAGATGAAGGAGATCAATGCCGAGGAACTTGCTCCCGGTGATCTGATCTTCATGGAGGCGGGCGATATGGTTCCTGCCGATGGTCGCATTTTGCGCTCATCACAATTGCAAGTTGATGAAGCTGCCCTCACGGGCGAATCCATTCCCGTGGAAAAGAAAACGACCACGCTACCGGAATCCACCACTCTTGCCGAACGTATTAACATGGTGTACAAAGGAACTTTTGTTACGAAAGGAAACACCTATTGCCTACTCACCGGTACCGGCATGCAGACCGAACTTGGAAAAATAGCCAGCCTTGTGCAAACAGCCGAGCAAGCCGCCACTCCACTGGAAAAGAAACTCGAACAGTTCAGCAAGAAACTGATCAAAGTTACAGTAGCGCTGGTGGTCATCATTTTCTTTGCAGGTATTCTGAATGGCCAGCATATTCTTGAAATGCTCGAAACAGCTATCGCACTGGCAGTGGCAGCTGTACCTGAGGGGTTGCCCATTGTTGCCACACTAGCGCTTGCTCAGGGAATGATGAAAATGGCCCGGCACAATGTGATCGTGAAGAAATTATCGGCTGTAGAGACCCTTGGTGGTACCAACGTGATTTGCACCGATAAAACAGGAACCCTAACCCAAAACAAAATTGAGGTACATGTTATCGTAACGCCTTCCGGCAAGTACGATGTAAGCAATGGAAAAATTGTCAATTCTGATGACCCGGCATTCCAACGGGTTTTAGCATGTTCTGTGCTATGCAACACAGCCGCCCTTGGTGTAAATGGAAGTGAAACCGGTGATCCGCTTGAAGTGGGGCTCCTGAAATTTGCCATCGCTCAGGGAACTTCCATAGAAGCGATGCGAAAGGAAAACCCGGTAGTACAGGAAGAACCATTTTCCTCGGAAACCAAAGTCATGGCTACCCGGCATCAAACAACCGAAGGTAAATCATTGATTTATGCAAAGGGTGCCGCAGAAGAATTGCTAGATAAGTGCACGTACGTTATCAATGGCACGGAAGAATTTGAGCTCCATGGAGCCCTGAAAAAAAACCTGTTATTGGAAGCTGAAAAACTTTCAGCATCTGGTTACCGTGTGATTGCTGCCGCAACGCGGATGGCCGGCAGTGGAGAAGATTCCCTGGCGTCCGGTTTGGTATTTGCCGGATTGATAGGAATGATCGACCCACCTAGGGCCGATGTTTTCAATGCCGTGAAGGAATGTAAGTCGGCAGGGATTAAAGTGATTATGATAACCGGTGACCATCCGGCCACCGCTGAAAATATCGGACAACAACTGGGGATTTTGGAGCAGGGGGATCGGTCCGTCATGATCGGTAAGGATATGAAGGACTATGATCATCTTACAGAGAATGAGAAAGACGACTGGGTGGGAACCACAGTCTTCGCACGTGTAAGCCCCAAACAAAAACTTGATCTGGTCAATGTGTTGCAGGACAGAAAACACATTGTAGGAATGACCGGTGACGGAGTGAATGATGCACCTGCCCTTAAAAAATCGGATATAGGAATTGCGATGGGCTTACGTGGTACTCAAGTTGCCCAAGAAGTGGCCGACATGGTTTTGAAAGACGACTCATTCTCTTCCATTGTACTGGCCATCCGTCAGGGTCGCATCATCTTCGATAACATCAGGAAGTTTGTCATTTTTCTTTTGTCCTGTAACCTCAGCGAACTTTTTGTTATTGCCATTGCCTCTGTGTTGAATCTCCATTTTCAACTCTTCCCATTACAGATACTCTACATCAACATCATCACCGATGTTCTCCCTGCGCTTGCACTTGGTGTAACGGCCGGTGGCACTTCTATTATGAAACAGCCTCCCCGCAATACGGATGAACCCATTATCGATACCAAACGATGGATAGCAATTATTGCCTATTCCGTTATCATCACCCTAACAACCTTGGGCGCGGTGTTCATAAGTCATTATACTGTTCACAAGTCGGAAACCTGGAACCCTGAACTTTGCAATAACATCTTGTTCTTTACACTCATCTTCTCTCAAATCCTGCATGTTTTCAACATGAATGCCACTGGATCCAGATTCTTTACCAGTGAAGTCATGAAGAACCGGTATGTCTGGTATGCAGTTGTTGCATGTCTTGCGTTGCTTTTCATTTCTTACCAGGTGGAGATAGTAAGCAAGGCATTGGATATTTTTCCGATGTCGAATGAAGACTGGATGATCTCCGTGGGCATGAGTTTGCTGTCGTTGATCGTTATCCAGATTGTAAAAAGCCTTAACCTGATAAGACAATGAATACCAGTATAAAGTTGACTTTCTTAGGTGCTGCCGGAACGGTAACAGGCTCAAAATATTTGCTTCATGCAAATAACACAACCATCTTGATTGATTGCGGCCTTTTTCAAGGCTTGAAAAAATTGAGATTGATCAACTGGGAACCATTTCCTGTTGATCCTGCATCCATAGACTTTGTTTTGCTAACACACGGCCATCTTGATCACGTTGGTTATTTACCACGCCTTGTCAATGAAGGTTATGCAGGACGGATATGGGGCACCTCACCAACGCTGGAGATTGCCCGGATCATTTTGGAGGACAGCGCAAAGATACAGGAAGAAGAGGCTGACCGGGCTAATCAATTCGGGTACAGCAAACATAAGAACGCATTACCACTGTACGGCCTGAAAGACGTGGAGAGAACAACTCCACTTTTCTCAAGTCAGGAATTGGAGAAATGGATTCCAATTTCAGATCAAATCCACGTCCGCTTCAGGTATAACGGCCATATCATTGGAGCGACTTTTATTGAACTGAAGGTTGGGAATCAAACCATAGTCTTTTCCGGTGATATCGGACGACTAAATGATCCTTTGCTATATCCTCCTGCGAGACCAGAAAATGCAGACATTCTATTAATAGAATCAACCTATGGTGATCGCATTCATCCGGTGGATACAGAAAAGCGTTTGGCTGAAATAATCAACCGTTCCTTGAAAAAAAATGGTACGATTATCATTCCCAGTTTTGCAGTAGAACGCACTCAAACATTGATGTACTTATTGTGGCAACTCCAAAAGAAGAAGGCAATACCGGAAATCCCAGTTTATATGGATAGCCCGATGGGGCGAAGCGTGTTGGAAATTTTTCATCATAATACCGTATGGCACCGGCTTCCTGCTAATGAGTGCAACGAAATGTGCAACCGAATTACTCGCGTTCAAACTATGGAAGAAACGTTGAGACTTGCTGCAGATAGAAAATCAAAAATTATTATCGCAGGAAGCGGCATGGCCACCGGGGGCAGGGTACTTACCTACTTTGAACATTACCTGGGAGATAAGACTGCGACCATTCTTTTGGCTGGATACCAGGCAGAGGGTACACGAGGGCGCCAATTGCTGGAAGGAGTTGATGAAATAAAATTGCATGGAAGATTTTATTCGGTAAAAGCTTCTATTGAGAACATTGATGGCTTGTCAGCTCATGCTGACCAAACAGAACTTATCCATTGGATGAGTAGCTTTTCAAAGCCTCCGAAGTATATTCTCATAACCCACGGAGAGCCTGCATCAGCCCTGGCGTTGCAAAAAAAGATTCGCCAGGTGTATAACTGGGAGACCGCCATACCTCATTTGAATCAAGTTATTGATCTATGAAACAAAGAAATATTTTTTTCTAGAAGATCCTATGAAAACATTAACTCGAACAGCCACCTACTCATTTCAGCAAGAAGAGGTTTTTAGTTGTATTGATAATCTCGGAGTTACCGGCATGCACATGACACAATCTTCCATGATGATGATGGGGAGTAAATTAAGTTTGAAATTCCTAACGGAACAACATGCCGGCTTGGGGACCAAATACCAATGGTCCGGTAGGATGATGGGATTTAGGATGGACTTTACTGTTGAAGTTACCAAGTGGATGCCTGGAGAAGAGAAGACTTGGGAAACAATTGGAGACCCTAAGCTGATCATCTATTCCTGGTATCAGATGCATTTATTGCTTACAAAAATTCCGAATGGGACAAGTGCAAAACTCTCCATCAGCTACAAGAAACCCGAAGGTGTATTTCACAAAATCCTTTCATTCTTATTTGCCGACTGGTATTGCAGATGGTGCTTAAAGCACATGCTGGAAGATGGCAAAAGGATACTAATGAAAAATGTAAAGGAACATGGAACCTAATCATTCTAATAACTTAAAAGTAAAATCAATTGGCATCGATACGTATCGTGAGAATACTATTTACATGCGTCATGATTGTCATGTCTGTGTTGCGGAGGGTTTCACTGCGCTTACAAGGGTAATTGTAAGTTGTGGCGGAAAGCAAATCATTGCCACATTAAATGTAATTCATAATAGCAACCTGCTGGAACACGGAGAAGCTGCGTTGTCGATGGAAGCAATGGAAAGGTTGAATGTGAAAGAAGGCGACTTCATTGGGGTCAGCCATCTTCCGCCTGTAGAATCCTTGCGTAGCGTCAGGGCCAAATTGTATGGTCAATCTCTTGAGCCGGAAGCTTACCAGGATATTATCCGTGACATTACGGACGGTAAATACTCCAACATTGAGTTGGCAACCTTCATCGCAGCTTGCTCCAATGACCGTCTTAAGACTGAAGAAATAATTTACCTGACAAAAGCAATGATCCATTCCGGTCAGAAACTGTCCTGGCCCGGAATTGTAGTAGACAAACATTGCGTAGGGGGCCTTCCAGGAAATCGCACAACGCCAATTGTTGTGAGCATAATTGCTGCAGCAGGTCTTACCATACCTAAAACATCTTCGCGGGCTATTACATCTCCTGCAGGAACAGCCGACACTGTGGAGACATTCACGAACGCGAACCTTGACTTGATCGCTATACGCAAGGTTGTAGAACAGGAAGGAGGTTGTATGGCTTGGGGAGGGGCTGTTAAACTTAGCCCGGCAGATGATATCCTGATTTCAATTGAACGATCCCTGGATCTTGATAGCCCCGCTCAATTGATTGCTTCGGTGCTTTCGAAAAAAGCTGCTGCAGGTTCAACACATGTTGTTATTGATATACCTGTTGGTAAGTCAGCGAAAGTGCGAACGATGGAAGAAGCTGTTCACGTTAAGGATTTGATGATGAGTGTGGCAGCTGCAATAAACATGACCCTGGATGTTGTTTTTACAGATGGACAACAACCAGTAGGACGTGGCATCGGTCCGGCTCTTGAAGCATTGGATATAATCGCAGTGCTAAAAGGAAACAAAGAAGCCCCTATCGATCTGCGCGATCGCTCACTTAAACTCGCAGGCCGATTATTGGAAATGACAGGGAAAACTTCCTCTAATGGTGGTTATCAAATGGCCTTTTCAATTCTTGAAAAAGGAGAAGCCTGGAAAAAATTTCAGGCAATTTGCCAGGCCCAAGGGCGGTTTACCGAACCAACAGTTGGTCAATTCCGGTATGAAGTAATCAGTAACAAGGATGGAGTGGTTGCCAATATTGATAACCGTAAACTTGCTAAGTTGGCCAAACTGTGTGGAGCACCTCATGCCCCTGGAGCCGGGATTTTATTTATGTCTCCTCTCTATAAAAAGATTAGCAAAGGCGATGTGCTGTTGATTCTCTTCGCGCAATCAAAAGGCGAACTTGAGTATGCCAAAGAGTATTTAAAATCAAGCCCTGAGACTATCCTTCAAATTGTGTAACTAAAAATAAAAAGGATGAACACAATTGTTTTTGCCCTTCCTGGAAACGAAGACTTGGCTGGGAAACTGGCAACCAGTTTGAAAGCCGATATAGGCGAACTAACTATCCGCCATTTTCCGGATGGAGAAACCTACATTAGGATACACTCGGATGTAAAGGAAAAAAGAGTGATCATGGTTTGTTCGTTGAATAATCCTGATGAAAAACTTCTGTCTCTTTTCTTTCTAAGCCAGGCAGCGAAAGAACAGGGAGCAGACTGCACCTGTTTAGTAGCTCCCTATCTTGCCTACATGCGACAGGACAAACAGTTCAACACGGGTGAAGGAGTTACTTCAACATATTTTGCCCGCTTCATCTCCAACTTTGCTGATACATTAATTACCATCGATCCTCACCTCCATAGAAGGAATTCGATGAGTGAGATTTATACTGTGCCATGTAAGGTATTACATGCTGCCGGACTCATATCGGCCTGGATTCGCAACAATATCGAGAAGCCTGTTCTGATTGGACCTGATAGCGAAAGTGAGCAGTGGGTTGAGGTGGTAGCGAAGAATGCCGGTGCACCTTTCATTGTATTAGAAAAAATAAGGCGTGGTGACCGGGAAGTCGAAGTTGCCGTTCCCCAGGTAGAGAGGTATCGGGAATATTCACCGGTTTTGGTTGACGACATTATCTCTACCGCTCACACCATGATTGAAACAGTCGGTCATCTAAAGAGGGCCGGAATGAAACCTCCAGTATGCATTGGTATACACGGCATTTTTGCAGGCAATTCTTTTCAGGAATTGCAAGAGGCCGGAGTCGCCACAATCGTAACAACCAATACAATCGGTCATCCTACCAACAAGGTTGAAATTGCTGATTTGATAGCATCGGCATTTTAATTAGGGCATTTGTTAAGCCTAAACGCCAATGCTTGTTTGGAATTAATCTAAATAATAGATACAATTGCAGGCTATTTAGAATCATTCTAAATAATTGTAACGACCCTATGAAAATCAAATCTATACTTCTTTTCACAGTCTTTTATGTTAGCCTCCTCCAATCTCTGGCGCAATCCGACAGATCTGTCGAAGGAACGATAACCGATATTAACAACCAACCCCTTGCAGGAGTCAATGTCTTTATTGATGAAACAAGAAGCGGTGATGTTTCGAATGCGAAAGGATTTTTTAGCCTCAACGGGCTTGTGCCAGGAAAGTACGTCCTGAAGTTGTCATCGATAGGGTTTATTACTCTATCTCAACCCATCGATTTGACTGTTGAAGAAACTGTAAAGCTTACGCTGGCGATGAAAGAAAGTTTGTATGAACTTCCGGAAATAGTTGTTTCGCGGGAAACGCTCACTGGTGGAAGTAAATACCTCCCAGATATTCCAGGATCTGCACATTATTTAAGTCTGAAAGTACTCAATGAATTCAATTATAGTGATGTCAACCGAATTCTGAGAAATGTGCCCGGAGTAAACCTGCAGGAAGAAGATGGTTTTGGTTTACGCCCGAACATCGGGATGCGTGGCACCGGTGTTGAACGTAGCAGCAAAATTACATTGATGGAAGATGGAGTACTTGCCGCACCCGCACCTTATTCCTCGCCTGCAGCTTATTACTTTCCAACCGTGGGTAGAATGCAGGGCATCGAAGTTCGCAAAGGATCAAGTCAAATAAAATATGGTCCGTACACTACCGGTGGTGCTATCAACTTTATTTCCACTCAAATTCCATCCGATTTTTCTGCTCGTGTAAATTTACTGGGTGGAAACTTCGGTCGCAGAATTGCGCAGGCATCCATTGGACAGTCATTTGAATATGGTGGTTTTGTGTTGGAGACGTATCAACAGACTGCCACGGGCTTTAAAGAACTTGACAATGGCGGGCCAACAGGTTTTACCAATGAAGATTACTTGGCCAAGTTCATGATCAACACTCCTTCTTCCGCCAAAGTGTATCAAGCGCTAACGTTTAAGATAGGCCAAGCCACCAGCAATGCAAATGAAACCTATCTTGGACTGACTCAGGGGGATTTCGACAGTAACCCTTACCGGAGATACTCCTCCTCTCAAGTTGACAACATCACAACAAAACACAATCAGTATTCCTTAAAATACAATATAATACCGACCCGTTTCATGGATGTTTCCGTTACGGCTTACCGGAATCAATTTAGCCGCAATTGGTACAAACTCGATGCAGTTAAATATGGTACCAATGCAAAGGTATCTATTGCAAACTTATTGGATGACCCAATAACCTACGGTGATGCGTACAACCTTGTGACCGGTCAGACCAGCCCCAATACCGATGCCCTTTATGTAAAAGCAAATAACCGCAGCTACTATTCAAGGGGCATCCAGATGGTTACAGGGTTCAATTTCAAAACGTCAGAAGTTGATCACGATATTGAAGTGGGCCTGCGGTACCATCAGGATGAAGAAGACAGGTATCAATGGCAGGATATCTATGCAATGGAGAATGGTGTAATGAAACTCACAACAGCCGGAACTCCAGGGACGGAAAGCAATCGGATTAGCGATGCCAAAGCTTCAGCCGCATATCTGCAATATAGTTTAACGTACCGCAAATTCTCAGCCTTGCCAGGTGTTCGCTTTGAGAGCATTGAACTTACGCAACTCGATTACAAAACATCCGATCCCGAACGGACTGGAGCAAATCTTACAACGAAAGAAAATCGTGTTGGCGTTTGGATTCCAGGTATGGGCATCAATTATTCAATTACGAAAAACCTGAATACTTTCGCAGGTATTCACAAAGGGTTCGCGCCCCCTGGTTTTGACAAGGATGATAAACCTGAAGAGAGTACCAACTATGAGTTGGGTACCCGCCTTGTTAAGTCAAGGTTGAATGCACAGGCAGTCTTCTTCTACAATAATTATTCAAACTTGCTTGGATCTGACCTGGCGGCCAGCGGTGGTGGTGGGACCGGTGATTTATTTAATGCGGGCAAAGCGACCGTGGCCGGAACTGAACTTGAATTACAGTATACGTTTATCACAGGGACGAAAGGCATAGGTATCCCGGTTTCATTGGCCTATACGTTTACTGATGGAGAATTTGGAAGTTCCTTTGATCCTGATACTGAGGATTGGGGCAATGTTGTTAAGGGTGATCAAATTCCTTATTTGGCCACTCACCAATTAACACTGAACGCGGGGATACAACATCGCTTTATTGATGTAAATGTAAGTTCCAAATATGTCAGTGCGATGCGGACCAACCCCGGACAAGGCGAAATCCCACCATCGGAAAAACTGAACGGAAATTTTGTTGTCGATCTCTCAACGAACATTCGATTGAACAAATTTCTTACAGCATACGGGTCTATCTCCAACATTACCAATGAGGTGTATGCTGTTGCCCGAAGGCCTGCCGGTCTACGACCTGGAATGCCAAGAAGTCTTATGATCGGAATCAAGGCAATGCTTTGATACTCTTCACATCAACAAAACAGCCCGGAATCTTTTCTGGGCTGTTTTGTTTTTATCCATATCTCCGTCAATGTCAGGGACGATTTCTCAATCTCAATAATTCGCTCAGATTGATGTAGTTTCATTAATCGAAGAATCACAAATGACTCGGTAATGCGGCTATGAAAATCACTATTGGTAAGGTGGCCGTACCGTTATTGAAAAACTGATATTAATCATTTAATGAAATGACTTTGACCATTTGCCGCTGGCTATGGGTGGAATACTTTTGGATGTGACATTCAAAGCACGACAAAAATGCTAAGGTTCATCCTGCATATTACTGCGCTGACAACCCTGTTAATTCCCATCCGAGAATTGACGGTCTTCCAGCATTTCTGTCATGACAAACTTATCCGCACGGAGCTATTCGAAAAAAATACAGATGACTGTTGTGAGACTTCCGAGGAATCTTGTGACGGTTGCAAGAATGAAGAAGTCACCTTGTCAATAGATGATTTTCAGTCCGTGTCAACCCCCACAATCTTATCCTCTACGAGTCTCGTCTCAATCATAACACACAATACGCAATTGGATATAAGTAATATCCAGAGTGATCGGTTTTTGCAACCTTCAATAAATGATCCACCTGCCAGGTCTGGTAAACACCGCTCCATCCTGCTCCAAACTTTTCTCCTTTAGATCATTTAGCCGAAATCGGTAAGGAATACGTTCATGTGTTGCTTACTCGGGCGTTTTCCAGGATTGTCCTTCAACGTCCTTTCTAATCTTAATTGTTTATCCAAACCATTTAATACGATCATCATGAAAACTATTGGTAATATTCTCAAAGCCATACTTCCCCTACTATTTTTTACATCAGGAGTGTTGTATGCACAAGTACCGTCTTTACAATACTGGCGGCCCAATGACAAGCGGGGTCTCAACGTGTTTGAACCCAGCAAATCAGATACGATTTCTTTCCAGGGAATGAAAATCAGAATTGGTGGAGACTTCGCCATGCAATTTCAATCCCTCAATCAGAGCAACGATCTTGATAACCTGGTAGAACTTGGATCAGATTTTAACTTACCTACGGCAAACTTGAACGTGGATGTTCAATTGCTTGATGGTGTGCGGATGCACCTGCGCTCTTATTTGTCTTCCAGAAATCACAATGATTTCTATATCAAAGGAGGTTACCTGCGAATGGACAAGCTCGATTTTGTTAAGCCAGGATTCCTCGAAGGTGTGATGAAATTTACGAGCATCACTATCGGGTACGATGAATTCAATTACGGTGATACTCACTTCAGAAGATCAGACAACGCACGGGCGATATTCAATCCATTTAATGAGAATTACATCATGGATGCATTTTCGACCGAGCCATTTGGCGAAGTGACCGTGCAAAACAAAGGATTCTTAGCGCTTGTTGGCGTAACCAATGGAAAACTTAACCAAAATGTCAGAGTCAACGATCAAAGCGACAACAAGCCTTCGTTTTACGGTAAGTTGGGATACGACAAGCAGATCAACGATGACCTTAGAGTAAGATTAACCGGTTCCTGGTATATCAACAAAGGTGAGACAACGGGCACTTGGCTTTATGGTGGCGACCGCACCGGTTCAAGGTACTATTACGTAACCTACACCCAGCCAGATGCCAGCGGCAACGTACAAGGCGGAAATTTTGATGGTCGTTACAATGCACGATTTACCAAAATCACGGCACTTCAAATCAACCCATTTATCAAATTTAAAGGACTTGAATTGTTTGGTGTTATCGAACGGGCCTCCGGAAGCAATGAATTCACTACACCACAACCAGATAAGGAGGGTGCATTTACCCAACTCGCAGGGGATATTATTTATCGCTTTGGCCAGAATGAAAAGTTTTATGTGGCAGCCCGCTACAACACAATCAGCGGAAAACAGTTAGAGAGTGCAACTGATAAACTTGAGATTAGTCGGCTGAATTTTGCTGGCGGCTGGTATATCTCAAAAAATATCCTGACCAAACTGGAATATTTGAAACAAAGCTATGATGGCAATGCATGGACAGGAAGATTTGCTGGCGCTGAATTTAGCGGTGTAATGCTTGAAGCAGTTATAAGTTTCTAAGGGTGAGATTGAGTTTTTCATAATTAGTTGAGTTTTGTTTAGGGTTAGTAAGGGCACATCTGGTTGGTGTGCCCTTTTTTCGTAGGCAAAAAAGGTAGTCCCTAATCCTTGGCCTGTTTTGCCAATTAACCATAACTATCAACCAAGGTTTTTTCTGATCGGCACCTGCGTTCTTACTAATTTGAGTTCACGAAACAATTATGCAAATGACTTTTAAACGATTCGGGATATGAATACAGTTTGGTCCATTGATGAAATTGACCTTGCTCCTAAGCAGGGAAAGAAATACTGGAAGAATTGCCACCGCGAGTGGAGGGAAGAATTTATCTACTTCTTACTGGTCGATCGTTTTCACGATGACCTCACTCGAAAGCCAGCTAAATCAAATAGCTCCAAGGGCTATGGCGACTCTGAGCAGCTTAAACATATTTGTGGTGGTACCATTCGTGGGATCATCAATAACCTCGATTATATTTCGGAGTTGGGTTGCACGGCTCTTTGGCTTAGCCCTTTGTTTGAGAATAATCCGGAGTCATACCACGGTTATGCCATTCAGAACTATCTTGAAGTGGATAAACGATTTGGTACCAAGGAAGACCTGGAGGAACTGGTCAATGCGGCCCATAAACTTGATATGCGCGTATTCCTGGATATAGTGTTACATCATTCAGGAAACAATTGGTTTTACCCTGAGGATGTTCCCTACTATTACTATGAGGGGGCAAGGTTTCCCCTGGCTGGATGGCGCTCTAACGATCACCCGATACCCATTGAACTTCGTGATCCTGAATTGTACGGACGCAAAGGACAGATTCGAAATTATGATTCATATCCGGAAACACGCGAGGGAGATTTTCAGGGCCTCAAAGCTTTTCGAATGGATGACTCCGCTGAGGCGCGGTACGTTCAGGATATTCTGATCCGGACACATTGCTATTGGATAAAAGAAGTAGATATCGATGGCTTCCGTTTGGATGCCGTCAAGCACATGGGTGAAGAGGCCATCAGTAGATTTTGTTCGCAGATCCGAGAATACTCCTATTTGCTAGGCAAAAAAAACTTCTTTCTCTTTGGAGAATTAGTTAGTTCAGAGGATACATATAACCGGTATATAGGTCCTACCACAACAGTAACGGTTGATGGACAAAATATTTCTTACGGACTCAACTCGGTTTTGGATTTCCCGCTGTACCATATTCTTGCCGATGTCATCAAAGGAAAGGCTTCTCCCGAGCGATTGCTGGAACGGTATGAATCCCTTCGCAGAAATGCATTGGGCCGTGGTGACTTTGGCGAGTTCCTGGTGACATTTATCGACAACCATGATCAGGTCGGACAATCCCTTAAGCACCGGTTTGGAAAAGATGCAACCGAAGAACAGATCATCGCAGGTATTGGATTTTTACTCTGTGCGCTTGGTACACCGTGTATTTATTATGGAACAGAACAGGGCTTTGAGGGTTCGGGCGAAGAGGACGCGAACATACGCGAAGCTATGTTTAATCCGGATGACAAAGTATCCGATGCCTTGGATAGGACGAATAAAATCTATCAAGCAATTTCACAAATAGCAACAATAAGGAAGAAAAGTTCTGTCTTGAAATTTGGGCATATGCATA
>PJQF01000293.1_pt1 | contig 17806 bp, 7 predicted proteins | sample 1503741 | NCBI WGS metagenome assembly PJQF01 (sample SAMN07775949, study PRJNA414020) | Biofilm metagenome, whole genome shotgun sequencing project. | isolation source: biomolecule (vanillin) treated reverse osmosis membrane biofilm | place: India: Nagpur | collected 2017-03-21 | reverse complement strand
ACTTCACGTACGGTTCTGTGAGAGGCTTGGGCTGAAATGCCCTTGCCTACTTGACTGTTGTGAGATGGAATGTGTGTTGGGTCATCCGTGCTCTCTAAAAATTAACTCACCACTAGCGTGGAAGTTAGAGTCCCCCCCTCTAGCGCGGAGTGTGTCGTGAAAGAAACAAGACAGGCGGTCGTGTTTCTATACTGTGCAAAAGATGATAGTAGGCCTTTCGCAGTCCGTGTGTAAGCACAGGCTGTAAACCACCTCTCGGTGCTGGTTTGGTAACAACTCGGTAATGAACGGAAAGTAGACAAGGTTCAATTAAAGGAAATAGGTAGTTAATGGCTATTTCTAATATTGAACTATTATTTTCCTCACCAATCTCCAAACCCCTATCTTTACCCAATGAAAACCGCATTGTTTGCTTTCCTGATTTTGTTGCTGGGCATAGGTGCCGTGGCGCAGGTAAAGGACAGCGTGCAGATTTCAACTCAAGCGGCCAAAGAGAAACTGCAACGAATAGATTCAGCGCAAAACCAGCTAAAAACAAAGCTGGATAGTTTGCAACTTCCGGGAGATAGCACCGCACGTGCGGCAGCCCGCAAAGCCGAAGCCATCCGAAACGATTTTCAAACCAAGACAGACAGTTTGCAACGCGCTTACCAGCAACCTATCAATCAGCTGAACGAACGCAAGGCGAGTATTCAACAAAAGATTGATAGCTTAAATCGTTTAAGCTTACCAACGGACAAATACACTTCCAAACTCGATAGTATCAGTCGCCTGAGTACCGCCAAGACTGTCGAGCTCACCCAAAAAGTAAACGCACTCAAAGACAAAGCCACCAAAAACTTAAAGGACTTGCAGATGCCCTCTGAACTGCAAGGACAAATAGCACCTTTGGAGCAGGCCATCAGCAAGTTTAACATACCCATGGTGAATGGAAAAATTCCTGATGTTGGAATCAATAATCCAATTCCCGGAGTTCAATTGCCCGGCATGAGTGGTTTGCCTTCGGGTGCGCCAAGTATTCCCGGTGTCAGTGGAGTAGGAGCGAATCCAGTGAACATACCAGGTGCACCGGCAGGGCAATCCATTCCGGATGTGAATCAGGCTATCAATCCAACCCAGCAGTTGGGTGAGTATGGCAAAGATGTGCAAGCCCTTTCGAAAGGAGAGTTACCGGATGCCAAAAGTGTGGAGAAAGCAGCCGAGAACGAGTTGAACAAGTCGGGGCAGATGAAAGAAATCACCGGACAGAACACGGAGTTAGATAAATACAAAAAGCAATTAGGCAGTCGCCCGGACAGTGCCATGCTCAACATGGCCAAAGACCAGGTGAAGACGGAAGCGGTCAATCATTTTGCCGGAAAAGAAGAAGTGCTGAAGGGTGCCATGGAAAAGATGGCGAAGCTGAAGAGTCGCTACAGCGAAGTAAAGAGCATGGCCGATTTGCCGAAACGGCTGCCCAATCCTCTTAAAGGAAAACCACTGATCGAGCGATTGGTGCCGGCACTGACATTTCAAATCATCAATGAGAAGAGCATTTTGCTCGATATCAATCCATCCATCGCCTATAAAATTTACCCCAAGTGGAAGGCCGGTCTGGGTTGGGTGGAGCGCATTACCTTTGATAAATGGACACCCAAAGTTTCGGAACGCGTGTACGGCTTCCGCACGTATAACGAAGTGTCGCTGCCGAAAGGCTTTCAGGTACGGGGTGATATTGAATGGGTCAACGCCCTGATACCACCCTTATTACTCAGTCAGACGGAGTTTGCCAGACGCGACTGGGAGTGGAATGTAATTGTGGGCTTGAAGAAAGATTTTAAAGTATATAAATCCATTATGGGCAATGTGCAAACGATGTATCGCATTTGGAGCGATCACGATAAGGCACCCTATCCCGATCGCCTGATGGTGCGCATCGGTTTTGAATTCCCCATGCGAAAGAAAGTGAAGAAGTAGGTGGAGCGAGAGATTGCTTCACGTTTGTTTGCATGCACTTAAGTCCACTTTCGTATCACTTAGATGGGCCATTCTTTTCAAATCCGGAACGGTAATTTAGTTGAGTTTTTCGCGGGTTATTCCGTCAATTTCGTTCCACACAAAATCTTCTTTGGTTATTTCTGTTTTTGGAGGTTTTGGTGAAAAAGGAGTCCGAAAAAAATTTCAAACGATTGCGGTCACGTTTCCGTAACATTTTTTTCGATTTTCACTACCTAAATCCATTCTTCTTTAATTAGTTTTAAGCGAAACAAAATTTGCCCGTGGTATGTCGATGGGCAAATGGGAAACCTGACCAAATAATTATTAACCCTAAGTATCTGTATGATTAAATTTTACCAAACAGCAAGAAAGTGCCTGACGGTATTGCTGGTATTTGGCTTTGCGCCAATTTTTGCCCAGCAAGTGGTTTCGGGAAAAGTGACTTCTTCGGACGATGGTTCGCCACTGCCTGGCGTGAACATTCTGGAGAAAGGTACCACCAACGGAACGGTGACGGATGGAGAAGGAAGTTTTAAAATCAGTGTGGGAGCCAACGCGGTTCTTGATTTTTCCTTTATCGGTTATGTAACACAAGAGATCACCGTGGGGAATCAAACTACGATTAACGTGGTGTTGCAAGCAGATGTAACGGCATTGCAGGAAGTGGTGGTAGTTGGATATGGAGAAGTGAAGCGGAAAGATGCAACCGGTGCTGTTGTTAATATCGGCAGCAAAGATTTTAACAAAGGTGTTTTGACCTCACCACAGGATTTATTGGTGGGTAAATTTGCCGGTGTAGCAATCACATCAAGCAGTGGTGCTCCTGGTGCCGGTTCAACCATTCGAATCAGAGGTGGTTCGTCATTGAGTGCGAGTAATGATCCACTGATTGTAATTGATGGATTTCCGGTTGATAATGGCGGTGTGGCCGGAGTGTCTAACGGTTTAGCATCTATAAACCCGAATGATATTGAAACATTTACTGTTTTAAAAGACGCATCAGCAACCGCTATTTACGGATCCAGAGCTTCCAATGGGGTAATCATTGTTACTACTAAAAAAGGTAAATCAGGAAAGCCGAAGTTTAGTTACAACCCGTCCGTGTCTGTAAGTTCTCCCATTAAATACATGGATGTTTTTACAGGAAATGAATATCGTTCACTCATAACAACATTAGCACAAACAGGTGTTTCTGGTTTGAATCCAGCGGCAGTGGCTTTATTGGGCAATGCCTCAACGGATTGGCAGCGCGAAATCTTCAGAGATGCTATTTCGCATGACCATAACTTGAGTGCAGAGGGTTCTTTGAAAAATATCCCGTATCGTATTTCTTACGGCTTCACCGACCAACAGGGTATCTTAAAGAATACCGGACTGCAACGCAATTCATTAAACATCAATGTGAGTCCTTCATTACTGAATGATCAACTTAAACTAAACATAAGTTTGAAAGGAAGTATTGTTGACAACAATTTCGGAGATGCTGGAGCGGTGGGAGCTGCCATTTCGATGGACCCTACACAACCTGTACGAGACGGTAACACCGCATATGGTGGATATTACACCAGATTGCGCCCCGGCCAACCAGCAAATGGCTTAATTAATCAAAGTTCTACTGGTAATCCGGTTGCTTTAGTTGAGCAAACAGACAACAAATCAACTGCTAAGCGTTTCATTGGAAATTTTCAAGCTGACTATGTTCTTCCTTTCTTGAAAGAGGTGAAGGTCACTCTGAATGCAGGTATGGATCAAACCACTTCAGAAGGCGCTAATATCGCTCCATTGAATGCAGGATTTACGGCCAATACTTCCGGAGTACCCCAAGGAAGGAGAAACAACTATTCAGCAACTAGCAGATCTTTGCTATTAGATTTATATGCTAATTATACCAAAGAGTTTAACCTGCATAAAATTGATTTCACGGCTGGTTATGGTTGGCAGAAATTTTACCGCGAAAACTATTCCTATAACAGGAACTTTAATGAATCGATTATCTTCTTTGGTCCTCAAACCAACAAGAGCGAAAACTATCTTGTTTCCTTCTTCGGTCGTTTGAACTACACTTACAATGGTAAATACCTTTTAACTGCAACCCTACGAAATGACGGATCTTCCCGTTTTGCCAAAGAAAATCGCTGGGGATTATTCCCATCTGTTGCGGCTGCTTGGAAGATAAAGGAAGAAGCATTTTTATCTGATGTAAATTTCCTTTCTGATTTGAAGCTTCGCGTAGGTTATGGTATAACTGGTCAACAGGATATTTCAGATAATTATTATCCCTATTTAGCCATTTATTCACAGTCTACACCAACTGCTCAATACCAATTGGGTAATCAGTTTTATCCAACGCTTCGTCCGGAGGCGTATGATGCCAATATCAAATGGGAGTCTACCGAGACAATCAATGCAGGTATTGATTTTGGATTCTTCCAGAATAAGATTACCGGTTCATTGGAATTGTATCAGCGTAAAACATCTGATTTGTTAAACCGAATTCCAATCCCTGGTGGAACGAACTTCTCTAATTTCCTTACTACGAACGTTGGTAACTTAGAAAATCAGGGAATTGAAATCCAATTGAATGCTACGGCCATTGAGCGAGAAGACTTCTCGGTGAACATTGGATTTAATGCGGCCAGAAATTTTAACAAGATCACCAAACTGACTTTGGTAGATGACCCCAGATATACTGGTGTGAATGCCGGATTTATAGCGGGAGGTGTGGGTAACTATGTTCAAAATCAGCAAGTAGGTAACCCCATCAACTCGTTCTATGTACATCAACAAGTTTATGATGCGGCCGGTAAACCTATCGAAGGTCTGTATGTTGATCGGAGCGGAAATGGTGGATCGGTGGTAGGAAGTGATTTGAACAGATACCGTTACCAAAAACCTGCAGCCGATGTATTGTTCGGAATTAACTCTCGCGTTACATACAAGAAGTTTGATTTTTCATTCTCAGGCAGATTGAGTATCGGTAACTATGTTTACAACAATAATTTGTCTTCCAGAGCATTCTATACTAACCTCTATAAATTAGATTTCTTTAGTAATGTTCCCCGTGCATTGAATGACACGAAGTTTAATAATGCCCAGTACACTTCCGATTATTACCTCAGTAATGCATCTTTCTTTAAGATGGATAACATGAGTTTGGGTTACTCTTTTGATAAACTATTCATTGACAAATTGAAGGCTCGTGTGAGCTTGACGGTTCAAAATGCATTTATCATTACGGATTATACCGGTATGGATCCTGAAGTAGATGGTGGTATAGACAACAACATTTACCCCAGATCGAGAGTGATTTTATTAGGCGTCAATTTTTCGTTTTAATTATTGATTTTACGACTATGAAAAAGATAAGATTTATTTATTTGGCTTTGATTGCCAGTTTTACATTCTCTTGTATAGGAGATTTGGATGTAAAGCCAATTGACCCTAATCAAGTGACATCGGCCACTGTATTTAACAGCCCAGCGGCTTATAAACAGGCACTTGCTAAAGTTTATGCTGGTTTCGCAGTGAGCGGGCAGCAAGGACCATCCGGAAGACCAGATATCGCTGGCGTGGATGAAGGATTTAGTTGCTATTCTCGCAGCTATTGGTATCTCCAAGAGCTTACTACCGATGAGGCTGTTTGGACCTATGATGAGAACCAAATTTTCAATTTACATTATCATACGTGGACTGCATCGGATGTGTTGATCAACGCCATGTTTTCAAGAATAACGTATGTAGTCGTTTTAGCAAACGAATACATACGAAATACGGCCGGCAACTCAAATCCGGAAATCCAACGTTACAATCTGGAGGCTCGTTTTTTAAGAGCATTAGCTTATTATCATGGCATGGATCTCTTTGGAGATATGCCATTTGTTACTGAAGCAGATAAACCCGGAGCATTTTTACCGAAGCAAATTAAACGTGCAGATTTGTTCAAGTACATTGAGAATGAAATCAAAGCAATACAAAGTGGATTAGGTGAACCAAGATTTGAATATGGAAGAGCAGATAAAGGATCTGCCGCCATGTTGTTGGCCAAATTGTATTTGAATGCTGAGGTCTATTTGGGAGCAGGAAATCAAAAGTATACAGAAGCAATTACCGAATTGAATAAGGTTATTTCAGCTTCCTATTCACTTGCTCCAAAATACCAGGATACTTTTTTAGCAGATAACCATACTAGCCCTGAAGTGATATTCCCAATCAATTATGATGGAAATAATACACAAGCATTTGCCATTACGCAAGTAATGATCAATGGTAATGCAGGTAATGGAGGTTGGTCTGGTTTGAGAACTACCTCCGGATTGTCTGATAAGTTTACGCTTTCAGGTGACCCAAGAGAATTGTTTGCAAAAGAGGATAAGGGCCAAAGCCGTGTTATTAATGCTATTAATCAGGCGAAGGAGGGGTATGGTGTTTTCAAATTTAGAAACACAAATAAAGACGGATCGAATGGGTTCACTGGTGATTTCCCGAATACCGATTTTCCATTATTTAGATTAGCAGACGCTTATTTAATGTATGCCGAGGCGGTAAATAGAGGAGGTACCGGTGGTAGCCTAGCAACAGCTGCAGGATATATTAATCAATTAAGATCACGTTCTGGTGAAGCAGCATTACCAACAGTATCGACCGGTGATTTGACTGGTCAAGCCGGATTGGATTTGATTTTGGATGAACGTGCACGGGAGCTTTATTGGGAAGGTCATAGAAGAACAGACCTGATTCGCTTTGGAAAGTTTACAGGTGGTTCTTATCTGTGGCCTTGGAAAGGAAATGCAAAAGATGGAGTATCGACTGCTTCGAAGTATAATTTATTCCCGATTCCTTCTAATGACTTGGGGGCAAATCCCAACTTGAAGCAAAATGATGGTTACTAGTAATACCGAAACATTGATCAATAAAAAAATACATTTATGAAAATAGTCAAAGTTGCGAGAATCTTCAGCCTGTTGGCTTTGATGGCTACGCTTTTTATGACATCATGCAAAGATGATGCTGTAAAGCCAACACTTAAGTCAGCAGTTACGGCCAACGAACTGTTGGCACCGACTGCTACTGCGTACGTTTTAACAGTTGAAAATGCCGCGAATACATTGGAGACGTTCAAGTGGACGGCTCCCAATTTTGGATTCAATGCTTCTGTAACCTATAAGTTGCAGATCGATAAATCCACCGGAGATTTTACAACACCATTGGAGTTAGCTACCGTAAGCAACGGAAAACTTGAAGTTGCTATTAAAGTGAGTGAGATGAACGAAAAACTTCTTGGCTTGGGGCTTAACCCAGAGGAAGCTGCTGCCATTAAGTTGAGAGTTACTTCGACTGTCAGCGACAAAGTAGCTACTGTAATTTCAACCGTTAAGACAATCACTGTTACACCTTACGCCACCAGTTTTCCTCCCATCTATGGTATGGGAGCTGCGTTGAATGGTTGGGGTCCATGGCCCGATGCGGCTGTTGAAATACAGAGTCCTGCGTTTAAAAAATACGAAACGATCGCCAAGTTTACTGCTGGCGAAGCCTTCCGCTTCTTTGCACAGACAGATTGGAATCCGGTGTCTTACAATTATCCCTTCTTTACTTCTGTAAGCTCATTGTTCGAAAATGCAAATGATGGCGACAGCAATTTCAAATTCGTTGGTACAACAGGATACTACAAAGTAGAAGTAGATTTGAAGGCCAAAACCGTAGTGATGACTGCAGTTGATGAGCCTGTGATGTATATGACCGGCGCGGGAGTTGGTGGTTGGGATAAACCTGGAACAGGCGCTAGTGTAAAGATGACCTATGTTAAACCGGGTGTTTTTGTAGCAAATGCAAATTTTGTAGTAGGTGCTTTCCGCTTCTTTGCGCAGGCAGATTGGGGACCTACTTCTTACAATTACCCATTCTTTACTACGGTAGATGCGAAGTTTGCCAATGCCAACGATGGTGACAAAAATCTTCAATTTACAGGCTCACCCGGCCCTTATAAAATCACAGTAGATATCAATAAGAAGACAGTAGTGGTTGGCGATTTGCCAAAACCAGTATTGTACATGACAGGAGCCGGAATTGGTGGATGGGATAAACCAGGAACAGGGGCAAGTATCAATATGACCTATATTAGTGCTGGTGTTTATGAAGCCACTGCTAATTTTGTGAATAATGAAACTTTCCGCTTTTTTGCTCAAGCAGATTGGGGACCAACATCCTACAATTATCCATACTTTACAACTGTTGATGCTCTTTTTGAGAACGCGAATGATGGCGACAAAAACTTCCGATATATTGGAGCATCGGGTTCGAAAACAATCAATGTCAATTTGAACACCAAGGTGGTAACTGTTAAGCCATAATCAAATATTGTTTTAACCAAGAGGCTGTCTCATACGTTTTCTGAGACAGCCTCTTTACTTTATACTCCGTTTTATGAAAAGATATTTATTGATTTTGTTGTTGGTGCCCCAGTTAATATGGGCTCAGGTAGTCACCACCAATCCTGCTTTTCCGGTGGCGAATCAACCAGTAACGATTACTGTGGATGTTACCGGTACCAGCCTGGCGAACTTTACAGCATACGATGCGAATACAAATCCGGTGTTTATCTGGACATGGATTAAAAAAACAGGCAGTGCTGATTTCGATGCCCCATCTAACGTGAATCCGGCATCAAGCAATACAACTTTGACTAATGCAGCCAAGTGTACTCGTCAAAGTACCAATGTTTATCAGATCACCTTTACACCAACTACTTTTTTCAATAAAACAGCAGCGGATATTCCAAGGATTGGTTTGAAATTAAAAACCAACAACTGGAGTGATAACAAACAAACGGATGTAGATAAATTCATTGACTTTTCATCCGGATTTAATGTCACCTTTGCATCGCCTACAACCACTTCATTTCTGAAAAATACTGGTGACCAATTTCCGATCACTGTTAACGCTTCGGAGAGTGCCACACTCACCTTAAAAATCAATGGTTCTACAGTGGCTACTCAGACAGGTACTACACTTACTTATAATCATACCGTTAATGAAACAAGCGGTACCACGCAGGTGGTATGCGAGGCTGTAGCTGGAACTCAGAACAAAACCATTTCATTTAATTATACCATTCGGACGGCCACCGTAGTACAGTCTCGCCCCGCGGGAATCAAAGATGGTATCAATTATTCAGCAGATCCGACCAAAGTGACGCTGGGTTTATGGGCACCCGGAAAATCGTCTGTGTATGTAATTGGCGATTTTAACGATTGGGGCATCAACGCTGCCTATCAAATGAAAAAATCAGGTGAACATTTTTGGTTGGAAATTTCTGGCTTAACATCCGGAACAGAGTATGCCTTTCAATATTTAGTGGATGAGACCTTACGAATAGCTGATCCCTATGCAGATAAGATTTTAGATCCGGACGATCAATATATACCGGCAGAAACCTATCCTGCACTGAAGGCGTTCCCTGAGAAAGCACTCACCGATAAATGGTATTTCAATCGGGTATCGGTCTTACAAACCAATCAACAGCCTTACCAATGGCAAGTAGCTAATTTTCAAAAACCGGCTAAAGAAAAGTTGGTGATTTATGAGTTGCACATACGCGACTTCTTTGGAACTGGTAAAAAGAATTATCAAAACTTAATTGATACGATCAAGTACTTCAAACGACTCGGTGTGAATGCCATCGAGTTGATGCCCATCACCGAATTCAGTGGAAATGATAGTTGGGGATACAACCCGAATTTTATGTTCGCTCCCGATAAATTCTATGGCACAAAAAACAAGCTCAAAGAGTTTATTGATAAATGTCATCAGAATGGTATTGCCGTTATTTTGGATGTGGTGATGAACCAACAAGATTTGCCGAACTCGTATTTGATGATGGACTTTAACTTTACCACCTTCAAACCTACTGCCAATAACCGCTGGTTCAATGTGGACGCCACACATCCATTCAATGTCTTTTTTGATATGAATCACGAAAGCCCGTATACCAAAACGTATCTGGATACCATCAACTATTATTGGCTGAATGAATTTAAAATGGATGGCTACCGATTTGATTTATCGAAAGGGTTTACGCAAACCAACAACCCGACTAATGTGAGTGCCTGGGGAGCGTATGATGCGTCTCGGATTGCCATATTAAAGAGAATGGCCGACAAGATTTGGTCGCATACACCAACGGCCTATGTGATCCTGGAACATTTTGCAGATAATAGTGAAGAAAAGGAGTTGGCAGAATACAAATCGGGAGAAGGAAAGGGAATGATGCTGTGGTCTAACTTTAACAATTCATTTAATCAAAACACGATGGGGTATGGGTCCTCAAGCAGCATCAGCGGAATGTATTATGTCAACCGATCTTGGACTGTACCCAACAATATAGGTTATATGGAGAGCCACGATGAGGAGAGATTGATGTATAAAAATCTTCAATTTGGAAATGCGGCTGGTTTGTATTCAGTGAAAACACTTGCCACCGCACTCAATCGAATGAAGGCAGCTAGTTTAATCTTCTTTTCTATACCCGGACCAAAAATGATCTGGCAGTTTGGTGAATTGGGTTATGATAAAAGTATCAACACATGCTCCGATGGAGTTACGATTAATAATGATTGTCGTACGGCTGCCAAGCCGATTAAATGGGATTATCAGCAGGTGGCAGATCGTGCCAGCTTATTTAATGTAACGGCCGATCTCATTCGCCTCCGAAAAACCTACAGTGTATTTACAAACGGTGATGCAACGATCACGCCTGGAAATGATATCGTAAAGCAGGTGATGCTCAAGAACAAACCATATACGGCAACTCCTGCGAATGCATCGCAAATGAATGTTGTCTCTGTGGCGAATTTTGATGTGACCAACCAAACCGTTCAGGTTACTTTTCCACATACAGGCACATGGTATGATTATTATGCCTATGGAGCTGCGGTTAATGTTACTTCCACAAGCCAATCGTTTGAGCTGACTCCTGGTCAATATAAGTTGTATACCGATGTAGCAATTGAGAATTTGATTACTTCAATTAGCGAAGAAGCTATTTATCTAAGTGTTTATCCCAATCCTTCCAACGATGTGCTGCGTATTGAATCTGATCTCGAGATACAGTCAGTCCATCTCATCAATATGCAAGGTGCGACCGTACCATTGTGTCAGTTGGATGGAACATCTTGGGACGTAAGTACCATAGCCAACGGGATGTACATTGCTGAAATTAGACTGGAAGGCAGAATCGTTAAAAAGCGGTTTTTGAAAAAATAGAAGCCATGAATGAGATTCGAATGGTGCGCTTTGTCAGCAAATTCCGATTCTTGTTCCTGTCAACTTTCGTCTGTTTTTTCTTTTTTGCATGTAAGCATAGCAAAGATGTCTTATTTACAAAACTAGATCCGACTGATTCTGGCATAGAATTTTCAAACTTGATTGAAGAAACAGCTGAACTGAATATTCTTACCTATGAATATTTATACAACGGTGGGGGAGTAGCTGCGGCTGATTTTAATAACGATGGCTGGTGCGACCTCTACTTTACCGGTAATGCGGTAAGCAACAAATTATATTTAAATCGCAAGAACCTCCGGTTTGAGGATGTAACCGTGGCTGCTGGCGTTGGAGGGCGTGCAACCTGGAAAACTGGTGTCACTACTGCCGATGTCAATAGCGATGGTTGGCTCGACATTTATGTCTGCTACTCAGGTGCGGACACAAGCCAAAATTTGTCAAATGAGTTATACATCAATAACGGGCAAGATGCCAATGGCCAACTAACATTTACCGAACGATCCAAAGAATATGGATTAGATGCTGCCGGAACGTTCTCCACGCAAGCTGCATTTTTTGATTATGACCGCGATGGTGACTTAGATATGTTTCTCATCAACCATGGCAATCATTTTTATTCGCCTTTTATCAATACCAATAAGTTGCGAAACATGCGGCATCCTAATTTTGGAAACCGCCTTTATCGCCATGATCAGCAACGAAATAATTTGACCGGTATATCGAAATCTTTTTTTACGGAAGTGAGTGCAGGAGCCGGGATCCATGGAGGTGGCATCAATTTTAGTTTAGGTGTTTCTGTAAGTGATTTTAATAATGATGGGTGGCCGGATATCTATGTAACGAATGATTACGAAGAGCAAGATTTCTTCTATATCAACAATCGGAATGGCACTTTTCAGGAAACGTCCAAAGCATCCTTTGGGCACTTTTCCAGAAATGGAATGGGAACGGATGCAGCCGACTTTAATAATGATGGAAAAATTGATTTAGTAGAAGTAGACATGTGGCCGGAAGATAACTACCGACAAAAGTTATTGAAGGGGCCGGACGATTATAACCGTTACCAGTTGATGTTGGACAGTGGATTTCATCACCAACTGATGCGTAATGCATTGCAATTAAATCAGGGAAACGCAAATTCGCAGATTCCTTTTTTTTCTGAAATCGGGCAATTGGCGGGTGTATCAGCAACGGATTGGAGTTGGGCTCCTCTGCTAGCAGATTTTGATAATGATGGCTATAAAGATTTGTTCGTTACCAATGGCTACCTGCGCGATTTCACAAGTCTGGACTTCCTAAAGTACACCGTTGAAGATGCAAAAAAAGAGGCAGCACAAAAGGGAAAGACGCTAGAACTCTTTCAATTAATCAGCCAGATGACATCCACAAAAACATCGGACTATGTCTTTCGCAATAATGCCAATCTTTCTTTTGAAAACGTTACAGAGAAATGGGGATTGTTCGAACCCAATCTTTCATTTGGTTCAGCTTTTGCAGATTTGGATAATGATGGAGATTTAGAAATCGTTACGAACAATACGAATGAGGTCGCTAAAATTTGGTTGAATCATCAAAGTGAAAATGCGAATACACACTTCGTTGCAATTAAGCTAAATGATTTCCCTACGAATACTTTTGCGGTTGGTTCAAAGGTTTATGTGCAGGATGAACAAATGATACAACTGCAAGAAGTTACTCCTACACGAGGATTTCAATCTTCGGTTTCACCCATTCTTCATTTTGGGTTAGGAGCAGGCAAAGCGAAATATTCAATAAAGGTTGTATGGCCCGATGGTAAAATAACAAAAACGTCTCTGGAGGAAACGGATCGCCTCGTAGAGGTTTCTTACAAAACGGCAGCGCCTCATCCGGAAATGGAGCCTTCCATTCATTCAGAATGGAAGGATATATCCGATGTCAGTGGAATTGATTTTGTACATCACGAAAGTAGTTTTGTTGATTTTGATCAGGAACCTTTAATCCCCTATCAAATGTCGCGATACGGACCTGCTTTGGCAGTTGGTGATGTAAACGGAGATGGTCAAGATGATTTTTACGTGGGAGGAGGAGCCGATCAAAAGTCGGTGCTTTTTCTAGGTGAAGGAAAAGGAAAATATAAACGCGCAGGTTCTCAGCCGTGGGAAGAAGATCAGGAAAAAGAAGATGTAGGAGCTGTTTTTTTTGATGTAGATGCAGACAAAGATCTTGATTTGTTTGTGGTGAGTGGAAGTAATGAATTTGAAGGCGGAAGTGATCGATTAGACGATCGGCTTTACATCAATCAGGGCAAAGGACTTTTTAAGAAAGCAGCACTTGAGTCAACCCCTCAAGATCACATCAATGGTAGTTGTGTAACAGCAAGCGATTTCGACCATGATGGAGATATCGATTTGTTCGTAGGTGGCCATGTGAGGCCCGGAGCCTTTCCGTATCATTCACCCAGTGCCATTCTACGCAATGAATCCGATCAATCAACAGGCAGGATAAAATTAGTAGTCGCTACGAATGATGTGAATCCCGATTTGCGTGAAATCGGATTAGTGACCGATGCAAAGTGGGTTGATTTGAATGGTGATTCATGGCAAGACTTGGTAATTGTAGGTGAGTGGATGCCCATCCGGATGTTTGAAAATCAAAAAGGTAAGTTGGTGGAGATTGCTGACCATGCATTGGAAGACACAGATGGCTTGTGGAATTGTATCGAGCCGCTGGATTTAGAAGGGGATGGAGATATCGATTTCATTGTAGGAAACACAGGTAGTAATTTACCGTGGAAAGTTTCTGCGGAAGCTCCATTAACTGTGCGATATGGAGATTTTAATGGAGACAATCAAATTGATCCATTGATATCCTATTATAATCATGGAAAAGAGTATCCAATTGCAACACGCGATGAAATGCTATTTCAGTTGCCCACATTAAAGAAGCCCTTTAACAACTATTCAACGTATGCACGAGCAACCCTTTCGGAGATTCTTTTAAATGGAACCGTGCGTGATTCGAAAAGCAAGCATGTAAAATTACTGCAAACCATTGCGTTGAAAAATAATGGATCAGGTAGTTTTTCGATAGATGTGTTACCGAATGAATTACAGATTTCATCGGTTCGGGCTGTTGTTTCAAGTAGCAATACGCAAAATAATATGCCAGAAATCTACGTGTTAGGGAATTTTTATTCTTGTAAAACACAGTTTGGACGATTAGATGCGTCATTTGGTTCAAAAATTCAGTACGAAGAGGGGCGAATTGTGGTACAAAAAAATGCCCTTTTCGACACCGGTTTTGATGCAAGAAAAGCCGCATTTTTGGATGGGCAATATCTGCTGATCCTTAGCAATTTTGATAAAATAAGGGTTTTTAAATAGGAAAATAATAAGACCGCAATCGTTTGCGCAATCGTTTCTTGTTTTTTTTATGCGGTTTTTAGCGCTAAAACCTTAATAAATGGGTAACATTGCTTAGTAAGTAATTTTTAATTAACCCTAAACTAATTCAAACTATGACCAAATTGTATCTGTTTGTTCGCAGGTACCTCGCGGTGATGATGATGTTCGGGGCCGCCTCGGCCTTCGCTCAGCAATCCGTGTCAGGTAAAGTAACGTCTTCCGATGACGGCTCGGCAATCCCGGGTGTAAACATTCTCGAAAAAGGAACTTCTAATGGAACCGTAACTGATGCCGATGGTAATTTTACCATTTCTGTAGGTGCAAACGCAACCCTGGTATTCTCCTTTGTGGGATATACGCCTCAAGAGGTGTCGGTGGGCACACAAACAACTATTAATGTCACTTTGCAATCTGATGTTACAGCGCTTTCTGAAGTAGTAGTTGTTGGTTATGGATCTCAAGACAAAAAAGAAATTACCAGTGCGGTAGTTTCTTTAAATACAAAGGACTTTAACCGAGGAAACGTGAATAACGCAAATGAGTTATTGCAGGGTAAGGTTGCCGGCTTGAGTATCTACAACAAAGGCGGTGACCCAAATGCTTCCCCTCAGATTCGACTACGCGGTATTTCAACTACGGGAGCAAATAGTCAACCATTAGTTGTTATTGACGGTGTTATTGGAGCATCGTTGGATAACGTTGATCCGAATGACATTGAGTCAATAAACGTATTAAAAGATGGTTCTGCTGCAGCGATCTATGGTAGCAGAGGTTCTACTGGTGTAATTTTAGTAACAACCAAACGTGGTTCTAAAAAGGCGGGAGACGTTTCTGTAACATACAATGGTTATGTTTCAGCAGCTTCTATTCTTAATCAAGTGCCGGTGATGAGTCCTACGGAATATGTTGCGAATGGTGGCAATGATTTAGGAGCAAGAACTAATTGGCAAGATCTTGTTACAAGAACAGGCGTTTCACACGTTCATAACTTAGCAATAGCTGGCGGAAATCAAACAACAACCTTTCGTATATCTGCCAACTTTAGAAATCAAAATGGAATTCTAAAGAATTCTGGTTTTGATCAAGTTAACACACGGGCTAATTTAACCCACACGGCTCTTAATAATAAGTTAAAGTTTGACGTGAACATGGCATTCACCACACGCAATAGTAACTTTTCATTCAATGAAGCGCTCCGTTATGCTGTACTTTACAACCCTACTGCTCCCGTGAGATTCTCAAACGGTGATTATTATCAAGCTATATTGTTCGATAACTTTAATCCTGTTGCCATTTTGGATCAAAATATCAACGAAGGAAAAAGAAAGAACCTGAACTACAATGCAAAAGTCGATTATACAATAATTGATGGACTAACATTGACAGCTAACTATAGTCAACAATTCTACAATAACTTGAATGGATCTTATTATTCAAGAAAGTCATTATTTAGAGGCTTTAATAGAGGCGGTCTAGCAGGACGCTATATGAATGACTATAGCTTTACTCTATTTGAGGGTTATGCAAATTATTCTAAGACGTTTGGTAAGGTTACAGCAGACATAACTGGTGGCTATTCTTATCAAGAAGACGAGTTTCAAGATATCACCATCAATGCTGGTAATTTCCCTAGTGATGAACTCGGATACAATGCATTACAACTTTCTGGTGACAGATTTGAAGGAGGCCTTGTTTCGAATTTTGATATTAGCAGTTCCCGTTCACCGGTGAATAAAATCATTGCCTTTTTTGGTCGATTGAATTTGACTTATGATAATGCGATCTTTTTTAATGCATCCATTCGAAGAGAAGGTTCTTCTAAATTTGGATCGGCCAACAGATGGGGTTTGTTCCCTTCACTCGGCTTAGGTGTTGATTTGAATCATTATCTAGAATTGGATAAAGTTAGTACATTAAAATTGAGAGTGGGTTATGGAGTAACGGGCTCACAACCAAACGAGACAGGCGTTTCTCAAGGATTATATAATTACACATTCACGGGTGTTCCGATTGGTACCGTTGCAGCGGTCAGAGACGCGAACCCTAACTTGAAATGGGAGGAAAAAGCTGAATTTAACGTAGGAGTTGATTTTGCAGTATCCAAGTTATCAGGAACTTTAGATGTCTATACCCGAAATGTGAACGGATTTATATTGAATAATGACAAAGTAGACGTTACTCAATACCCAACTGGAAATCAGATTCAAAACCTTGGATCGCTCAAAACGAACGGTATTGAGTTAACATTAAATTACAATTCGATTAATATCGGACAAGTTCAATGGACACCGGGTTTAGTTATCAGTAGCTACAAAACTACGCTTGAATCTTACATCCCTGGGGTAATAGCTCAGGCGCGTGCTCCAATTGGTGCTCCCGGTCAGTCTGGCGTTAATCAGATACGATTGGCAGTGGGTGAAGAAATTGGTCAGATATGGGGCCCTGTTTTCGGAGGTGTAAATGCAAATGGTAGTGTCAAATTTCAAGACATTAACGGTGACGGTGTGGTAACTGTTGGTGACCAAACTTTCCTAGACCCTAAATCGGATTATCAAAAGTTAGGAAACGGTATTCCTTCATTGGAACTGGGTTGGACAAATAGTCTTACGTATAAAAATTGGGATCTGAACCTGTTCTTTAGAGGCGCTTTCGGTCATAGTTTGGTGAACAACTTTAGAGCATTCTATGAACCCATTGATCCAGGTGCGATCAATTCATACAACAGGGTAATTACAAGCAAAGCAGTTCCAGGCCTGACAGAGGCAAAGTATAGCTCATTGTACGTTGAGAAGGCTGACTTTTTGAAATTGGATAATGCGACACTTGGATACAATGTAAAATTGGGTTCCGGTTCCAATTTTAAGAACTTGCGTTTTTATGTGACAGTTCAAAATGCATTTATTATTACTAGCTACACAGGTATAGACCCGGAGCCAGTATTAGCGGATCCAGGAGCTGTTGATAATGGTGGTTTTTTACCTACTAATCCAGATCCATTGGCACCAGGCATTGATAGAAGAAATAATTACTTCAATTCAAGAACATTTACATTCGGAATAAATGTAGGGCTATAAAAAAACATACTATAATGAAAAATTTTCTAAAATATTCACTTCTGTCGGCCACTTTGGTTGCAGGAGCATCATGTACGAATCTTGATG
>PJQF01000001.1_pt2 | contig 17814 bp, 21 predicted proteins | sample 1503741 | NCBI WGS metagenome assembly PJQF01 (sample SAMN07775949, study PRJNA414020) | Biofilm metagenome, whole genome shotgun sequencing project. | isolation source: biomolecule (vanillin) treated reverse osmosis membrane biofilm | place: India: Nagpur | collected 2017-03-21 | reverse complement strand
TACGGCAAAAAAAATCTAAAGGTAAGTTGCCTAACCAAGTTTGCTGGGTGATCAACCTTAGACAAAGGGCTAACATGGCGCACTGTTTCGCTGATTTGCGTGTCGTTGCCCATGTCCAACCAAACCATCAAGACCCCCTGCGTCGGCCTGTGCTCCACGGTTTACGGCGATCTGGTGTGCCGTGGCTGCAAGCGCTTCCACCACGAAGTAATCCTGTGGAATGGCTATAGCGAAGAAGAAAAACGTGCAGTATGGCTGCGCCTGGAGCAACTGCTGGTGCAGGTGATGGCCGGCAAACTGGAGATTTTCGACCCCAAGACCCTGCGCGGTCAGTTGGAGCAGCGCAAGATCCGCTTCGTGCCGCACCAATCCGAGTACTGCTGGGCATACCAGTTGATTGCGCGCGGTGCGCGGGTCATCAATAACCTGGAGGCGTACGGCATGGTGCTGTTGCCGGAGTTTCGTGAATGGGCGTTGCCGGAACTGCGCGATGCCATCGACCGTGAGTTCTTTATCCTGTCCGAGGCCCACTACCAGCGCTATATCGCCCCAGGGTTCCTCAGGGATGCGCTCTCTACCTGACGGCAAAAATCGGAATGTGGGAGGGGGCAAGCCGCCCCCCACATTGGACGTCGGTTATCTGGAGGATAGGCGTCAGGGTTTGGTGACCAGCTCTTCCAGGTGATCCATCAATGTCTGCGGCTTGAGCACCAACACATCACTTTCCACAGCATCCAGCACCACCTCCGCCGTGTTGCCGATCAGTGCACCGGAAATTCCGGTGCGCGCTACGGTACCGATGATGGTCACTGCTGCCTGCCACTTGTGCGCCGCGAATGGAATCAGCACATCCGCCGGGCCTTCCTCGATATGCAGGTGCGCGTCGTCCACGTCGAACTCAGCCTGGAACGCCTGGCACTGCTCGCGGTAGCGCGCTTCGATGGTTTCCTTGAGTTGGAACGTCGGGTCCGCCGCCGACAACATCGGCGACGGATGGGCGCTGATCACGTGCAGCTGCGCCTTGGCGAGGCTGGCGATGTCGAAGCCATGATCAATGATCGAATTGTGCAGCGAACGGTGCTCGCTGTCGGTATTGCCCACATCAATTGCTGCCAGGATCACCCCGCCAGCCCATGGCGTGGACGTCTTGACCAGCAACACCGGTGTCGGGCAAAAGCGCAGCAGCTTCCAGTCCGCCGGTGTCAGCAGCGCCTTCTTCAGCGGGCTGTCGGGAAAGTGTTGCTTGATCACCAAACCGCAGCCCTCAGCCTGCTGCACATCAATGATGGTTTCATGCAGGCTGGCATTCCACGCCTGTTCGGTGGTCACGCTGTAGCCATCCTCCTGCAATCCAGCCTTGAGCAGGCTCAACAGAGCCGAATGCTCATGGTTTTTATCGCAGACCAGCAAGTGCAAGTGCGCGCCGGTTACCTCGGCGATCAGCTTGGCGCGCTTGAGGGCCAGGCTTTCCGAATGCTCGGGCTCGATGACCACCAGGATGCTGCGGATGGCTTGCATGGTCGGGATCTCCAAAAGAGTGGGCGTGGAATAACTATAGTTGCTGCCCGGCAGCCGTCATGTTGATGCACATCAAGGCCGGTGGCTGGTGGTCTGCGGCGTGGTCGGTATAATCGCCGGCCTTTTGTGATCCTTTTCCCCGTGAGCCCGATGAACCTGCCAGAAATCCACGAATTCCTCGGTTGCCGCACCCCCGACGCCTGGGTCCAGGCCGCGTTGGCCGATCAGGAAACGCTGCTGATCGACCACAAGAACTGCGAATTCAAGGCCGCGAGCACCGCCTTGAGCCTGATCGCCAAGTATCACGGCCATGTCGACCTGATTAACATGATGTCGCGCCTGGCCCGCGAAGAACTGGTGCACCACGAACAGGTCATGCGCCTGATGAAAAAGCGCAAGATTGAACTGCGCCAGTTGCACGCCAGCCGTTATGCCTCGGGCTTGCGCAAAGTCGTGCGCAACCATGAACCAGTGAAATTGGTGGATACGTTGGTAGTCGGGGCGTTTATCGAGGCGCGCAGTTGCGAGCGTTTCGAAGCGTTGGTGCCGCATTTGGACGAAGAACTCAGCAAGTTCTACTTCGGCCTGCTGAAAAGCGAAGCGAGGCATTTCCAGGGTTACCTGAAGCTGGCCTACCAGTATGGCGATGCAAAGGATATCGCCCAGGTGATCGAGCGGGTGAGGGCGGCCGAGCAGGAATTGATTGAGTCACCTGACGTCGAGTTTCGCTTTCACAGTGGTGTGCCGGCCTGAGGCGACGGCCACGCCGATCAGTGCGGTGATCCCGGTCAGCAGCAGGATCACCGTTTGCGTGCCCAAGGGCGCTGCCAGCACGGCAATCACCAGGCCAGCCACGGGCTGTGGCAGGTTATTGAGTAGGGTGATCATGCCGACGGTCTTGCCAAAGTCCTCTACCGGGATGACCTGCTGGCGCACGCTGCGCATATAGACGCTGTACATCTTGTCGAAGCCTATAACCAGCAGGAAGCCAAGGCTGTAAGCCCACAGATTGGGGCTGACCGCCATGATCAGCGCGCCCACAGTGATCAGTCCGTAAGACACACCGCCGAGGCGTTTTAACGGCAAGGTCGTGCGCGACAGGTAGAACAGAATCACGATACTCACCAGCGCACCTGCCGCTTGCAGCAGCGCGTAGGCATCCTTGTCGGCGTTGAAATCGCCAGTGACCATGGCGGCGGATGTGGCCAGGGTGGCGCCAATGAGCAGGTTCACGCCCACCGTCAGCGCAATCAGGCGTTTCAACCCCGGCAGGTTGCGGATATGCGCGACGGCGATGCGCAGCGGTTGCAGCCAGATATCACGGTGCTGCTGATGGGGTTGCGGGTTGACTGAGGTGTTACGTTGCCACGCGCGCATCGCCAGGTCTGCCAACACGAACAGCCCTGCAACCCCCAGCACTACCCAATGCCAGGCCCACACCTCCAGCATCAGCGCGGCCAACAACGGCCCAAGTACCAGGCCGGATTGGTCGGCGATCTGGGAGTAGGACAACGTCTTGGCATAGCTGTATTGCGCAAAGATATGCGGCATCAGCACCTCCCGGGCCATGATGCCTTGGGTGGTCAGCACCCCACATAGCGCGGACAGCAGCACCAGCCAGTAGATACCGTCGAACATCCCGTAAAGCGCCACAGCCACCACACAGGCCAGCGCCCGGTAGACCTGGCTGATATGCAGGATACGCACGGGCGAATACTTGTCGCACACGGCGCCGCACACCGGGAAGGCCAGGAAGCGTGGCAGCGACTCGATAAAAAAGGCCAGGCCTGCCCACGACGCACTTTGGGTGGTTTGAAATACGATCAGCGGCACGATAAACAACAGGATCTGATCCGCCAGACGCGACAGGAACAGCGAAACAAAGAACGCCAGGTAATCCTTACGCATACAACTCCCTGTGATTGGCGTTAAAGAATGCAGGCTATTTGTAAAAAACTCTTAAAAACATGAAGCTTCAGCGACGCCCATTGGCTATCTGCTTCAGTTGCCCAGCTTGCCACCTATAATGCCGCCTCTTCAATCCGCGTGCGCGCACTGAGAACGTATGGAAAACCTGGGTCAGGGTAAGGTTCTGCTTGTTGAGGACGACGAGAAGCTGGCGGGGCTGATCGCGCATTTTTTATCACAACATGGCTTCGAGCCTCGGGTGGTACACCGAGGTGATGAAGCCTTGGCGGCGTTCCTGGCGTTCAAACCGAAAATGGTCGTACTCGACCTTATGCTGCCGGGCCAGAGCGGCCTACAGGTGTGCCGCGAGATTCGCAGTGTGTCCGACACTCCCATCGTGATCCTCACCGCCAAGGAGGATGACCTGGACCATATCCTCGGCCTGGAATCCGGCGCCGACGACTACGTGATCAAACCGATCAAACCGCCGGTGCTGCTGGCGCGCCTGCGTGCGCTGCAACGCCGCCAATTGCCGGAGCCTACCGTACGCGGGGCGCTGGCGTTCGGTCGGTTGGCCATCGACCGCAGTTGCCGGGTCGTCAGCCTGGGCGACGACAAGATCGACCTCACCACCATGGAGTTCGAATTGCTGTGGTTGCTGGCCAGCAACGCCGGCACCATTCTTTCTCGCGATGACATTCTCAACCGCATGCGCGGCATCGCGTTCGACGGCCTTAACCGCAGCGTCGATGTCTACATCAGCAAACTGCGCGGCAAACTCAATGACAACCCACGTGAGCCGGTGTGTATCAAGACGATCTGGGGCAAGGGGTATCTGTTCAATCGGTTTGCTTGGGAGGTCTAGATGCTGCGCTTATACATGCGCCTGTACATCATCCTCGCGCTGGGGTTGGCGGGGGCGATTTGGCTGGTCAACTACACCTTTGATGAACTGCTGCCCGAAGCCAACGAAACCTATAATCGCGAAGCCATGCGTGGCCCGGCGTACGGTCTGGTGGAGCAGTTGCGCCCGTTGCCGGCCGATGCGCGTCCGGCGCGGCTGGCCCAATTACAGCCACATTATGGTTTGCTGCTGAAACTGGTCCAGCGTGATGAATTGGCCCTGACCCCCCGTGAACAACAATTGTTGGCGGCCGGCCACTTGGTAGTGCGTGGCGATTTCATGGAGTTCATCGCCTCGGTCGACAGCGGTCCACAACTGCTCGAAATCAAACTGCCGGCAGAGCCGAAATGGCTATACCTGTGGGCCTACAGCCTGTTGGGTCTGTGCCTGGCGGTAGTGCTGTATTTCTGGGTGCGTCCGCATTGGCGTGACTTGGAGCACATCCGTCTGGCCGCACAACGTTTTGGTGACAACGACCTCGGCTCGCGCATCCTGCTGCCGCGCCGCTCCACCGTGCGCGAACTGGCCGGGCACTTCAATCAGATGGCCGAGCGTATCGAGAGCCTGATCGCCAACCAGCGCGAACTCACCAATGCGGTGTCCCATGAGCTGCGTACGCCAATTGCACGATTGTCGTTTGAACTCGACCAACTCAAGCAGCAGGCCGACCCGCGTCAGCGCAGCGAATTGATCGCCGATATGTACGCCGACCTGGGCGAGCTGGAGGAAATGGTCTCCGAACTGCTGACCTACGCCAGCCTGGAACGCGGCGCGACCCAGGTCACTCGCGAGCGCATCGAAGCCCATAGCTGGCTCGACAGCGTGATCGGTAGCGTGGCCCTGGAGGCGGAGGCGGCGGGCATACACCTGTCGTTGCGCACCTGCGAAGTGGACGTGATCCAGATCGAGCCGCGTTTCATGGCGCGAGCGGTGATCAACCTGCTGCGCAATGCCATCCGTTACGCCGAGCACCGTGTGGACATTTCACTGATCAAATTCGGCAACGGTTATGAAGTGCGGGTATGTGACGACGGCCCGGGTGTACCCGAGGAGAGCCGGGCGAAGATCTTCCAACCGTTTATGCGCCTGGATGCCAGCCGTGATCGCCGTACCGGCGGCTTCGGCCTGGGCCTGGCGCTGGTGCAGCGAGTGTCCCAATGGCATGGCGGGCAGGTGCATGTGCAGGATTCGGAGCGGGGCGGGGCGTCGTTTCGGATGACGTGGGCGAACGCTGAATAACGTTTATGAACACGATGAAGGTCAAATGTGGTGGAGGGCTTGCTGTGGCTGAGCAAGCCCTTCATCACAGGGTGGGCTCGTGTCCGGCTTTAATGGTCCAGCGCACTCAACACTGCATGGGCGACTTTCACCCGCTCTGCATTCGGGTAGTTCTTGTTCGCCAGAATCACCACCCCTAATCCCTTGCTCGGCACGTAGGCCACATAGGCGCCAAAACCATTGGTGGAGCCGGTCTTGTTCACCAGCGAGTTGGCGTGGGGCGCCTGGGCAGGGGTTAGCCAGTTCACCTTGTGCGGTTCCATGGCCATTGGTGTGGAGTTGCCGTCAGTCAACGCATCGAGCGTGATGGGATAAGGGTACATTTCCCAGCCCAGCCCTTGGGTCATGCCGTCGACGGTGTAGTAGCCGGTATGAGTGATGCTGACCGCGCGTTGCACGGCGCTTTCCAGCTTCGCCGGGTTCATGTTGGCTTGCACATAACGCAGCAAGTCCGAGGCGCTGGTCTTGATGCCGTAAGCCTCACTGTCCATGGCGCCGGGACCGACGCGCACCGGTTTGCCATCCTTGCCGTAGCCTTGTGCGTAGAGGCTCATCTGACTCGGCGGCACCTTGACGAAGGTGTGCTTGAGCCCAAGTTTGGGCAGCAGGGTTTTTTCCATCGCCTGATCGAACGGTTGCTTGAGGCTCTGCGCCGTCAGGTAGCCGAACAGGCCCAGGCTCGGGTTGGAATACAAACGCTGGGTGCCTGGGGCGAAGTCGGCCTTCCACTGCTGGAAGTAGCTGATCATGTGCTGATTGTTGTCAGCCTCCGGTGGAAATTGCAGAGGCAGGCCGCCGGCGGTGTAGGTGCCGAGGTTAAGAATGCTGATGTGATCAAACTTGCCGCCACCCAAGGCAGGCAGGTAGTCGCTGGCCGGGGCCGAAAGCTTGAGTTTGCCGGTGGCCGCCGCATAACCGGCGAGGGTGGCGGTGAAGGTTTTGCTCACCGACCCGACTTCGAACAGGGTGTTCTCGCTGACGGGCTGCCCCGTCTCCTGGGACGCGACGCCGTAGTTGAAATAGTGCGCTTTGCCGTCCTGAACCACGCCGACCACAAGACCGGCAATGGCCTGTTGCTGCATCAGCGGCTTGACACTCGAGTCCACCACCGCCTGCAGATCGGTCGCGGCCAGGCAGTGGCCGGTAGCGACAAGGGCAGCTACCGCCGTGAGATTGCGCATGCCTGAGAACATAGATAGGGGCATGAGAGTGTTTCCATGAAAGTGATCGATTAAAAAAAGACCCTCGCGGGGGAGGCAAATATAGGCAGTTCGCCTGCTCTGGGCAAACGATGAAGTCTCTTGCCTGGATATAACGGGAGAAGGCCAACGTGATAAATTTTTTAGAAACATAATGAAACATTCTCCGAGGCGCACCGCTCTACCGCTACACCTGTACTGAGTTATTCCATGAAAACACCGCGCCCCTCCGCTCGTATGCCCCACCTGACCCAACTGCGAAACCTCAAGATGGCGCGCTCGGCGCACGCTTATGTGCGCGGCAGTACCGTTCAATTCTACGAGTGGCTGCACAGCTTGCCTGGACGCCGTTTGCCCCGCGGGCCAGCGATCTGGATCTGCGGCGACTGCCACGCTGGCAACCTTGGCCCCACCGGCGACACCAAGGGGCGCATCGATATGCATATCCGCGACCTGGACCAGGCAGTGATTGGCAACCCGGCTCACGACCTGGTGCGCCTGGCCTTGTCCCTGGCGACCGCTGCGCGAGGCTCGGACCTGCCGGGGGTAACCACCGCACGCATGCTTGAAGAAATGATGGTGGGCTACGAACAAGCCTTCAAAGACAAGCCCGATGAAACGCCGCCACGCCCGTCCCAGGTCAAGGCGGGGATGCGCAACGCCGTGGCGCGTACCTGGAAGCACTTGGCCCGTGAGCGCATCGAAAGCGCCCGGCCGACCATCCCGTTAGGCAAGCATTTCTGGCCGTTGTCGCGGGCCGAAAAAAGTGCGCTGAAAGTCGTCTGCGCGTCGGACGAGATCCACCAGTTGGTTACTTCGCTCAAAGGCCGGCCTAAGGATGCCAAGGTCGAACTTTTGGATTGCGCTTATTGGGTCAAGGGCTGCAGCTCCCTTGGCTTGTTGCGCTACGCGGCCTTGCTCGGTGTTGGTGATAAGGATGATCAGGCGTATTGCCTGATCGATATCAAGGAGGCGGTCGGCGCCGCTGCGCCCCGGGCCGCACGGGCGAAGATGCCGAGGGACAACGCCCGCCGGGTTGTGGAAGCTGCGCGTCAGCTGTCGCCGGGCCTTGGCGAGCGGATGGTGGCGACGCGGTTTCTGGATCACGGGTTTTTTATTCGCGAACTGCTGCCTCAGGACATGAAGTTGGAGTTGGATGAGTTGAGCGAGACTGACGCGATGCACGCTGCGGGTTATTTGGCTCGGGTGGTTGGCGTTGCTCATGCCCGGCAGATGGATCGGGCGACTCGTAAGGATTGGATGGCGGTTTTGCAGGAAAACCGGTCAAGGGAGTTGGATGCGCCTTCGTGGTTGTGGACCAGCGTGGTGCAGCTGGTGGGGAGTCATGAACAGGGGTATTTGGATCATTGCCGGCGGTATGCTTTGGAGCATTGATGTCGAGGGGATGATGGGTTTTGCGTAGGAGAGCTGGTACATGTCTGTTTCTGCGTCAACGGCGGCCAGGGTTACGCCATTTGACTGATGGTCCCCTATCCAAATGTGGGAGGGGTCTTGCTCCCGATGGCGGCCTGACAGTCGACTCATATGTTGGTTGGGGTACGTATCCATCTCTGCGGTAACGGCGGCTTAGGGTTCCGCGCTTACAGCGGGTCACTTTTGGAAAGGCCGGAATGCCGGCCCAGCCAAAAGTAACCAAAAGGCCTTCGCCCCAACACTCGGTGCTTCGTCTGGAATCGGCATGCCCTCACTCCGGCTGGATCTATGGCCCAGTGCGGCTAACCCGGCGTCCTGCCGGGTTGCCCACGGATTCAAGCCTGCGTTCGGCCAGCGCGTCTGACGGGGCGCTTTGGATCAAGATCAAAAGCAGGAGCAACAGCCAGAGCAGCGCCAGTCATGCCAGGTATTTGTTGAACCACCCCAGTGTTCTTTCCCATGCCAGGTTGGCGGCTGCTTCGTCATAACGTGGCGTCGAGTCATTGTGGAAGCCGTGATTGGCGCCCTTGTAGATGAACGCTTCATAGGTTGTGCCGGCCGCTTTCAAGGCTGCCTCGTAGGGCGGCCAGCCTTCGTTGATGCGTGTATCCAGCTCGCCGAAGTGCAGCAAGATCGGCGCCTTGATCCGCGGTACGTCCTTGGCTTCCGGTTGGCGGCCGTAGAAGGATACGGCTGCGCCCAGTTCGGGGTAGGCCACCGCTGCTGCGTTGGTCACGCCACCGCCGTAGCAGAAGCCGGTGATGCCGACTTTTCCGGTGCTGCTGTCGTGGTGCATCAGCCATTCGATGGCGGCGAAGAAGTCGTTCATCAGTTTGGTCGGGTCGACGGTCTGTTGCAGCGCTACGCCTTTTTCGTCATTGCCGGGGTAGCCGCCGACCGAGGTCAGACCGTCCGGGGCCAGGGCGATGAAGCCGGCTTTGGCCAGGCGCCGGGCGACGTCTTCGATATACGGGTTCAGGCCGCGGTTTTCGTGGACCACCACCACCGCCGGCAACTTGCCCGCAGCCTTGGCCGGGCGTACCAGGTAGCCGCGTACCGTGCCGTTGCCCTTGGGTGAGGGGTAGGTGACGTAGTCGGCGACGATGTCCGGGTCGGTGAATTTCACTTGCTCGGCCAGGGCGTAGTTAGGGCTCAGGGAGGCGAGCAGGGCGGAAGCGGTCAGGCCGCCAAAAGTGAACAGCGCAGCGCGGTCGAGAAACTCACGGCGGTTGATCTTGCCGTGGGCGTAGCCGTCGTAGAGTTCCAGCAGTTCGGGGGCAAAGTCTTTCGCGGTGAGACGAGTCATCGGTGCAATCCTCGATTAGCGGTGACAGTCAATGTAGACCAGCTTCAGTCCTCGCGGCCATGGGCGGCAGCGGCCAGTTGCCCGGTGTCGACGCGCACGAACACCGAGTCGCCGATTGCCGTGAGCACGTCGCCGGCGTATACCTCGCAGACCACGCGGGTTTTTCGCTCCACGTCGCCTTCGACCCTGGCGCGCAAGGTGAGGGTGACGCCCATGGGCGTGGGCTTGATGAATTTGATGCCGAGGTTGCCGGTCACGCAGTCGATGCGTGGCAGGCTGCCGGGTTCGCGTTGCTCGGTGCGGTAGTGGTAGGCCATGGCGGTCCAGTTGGAATGGCAGTCCACCAGCATGGCGATCAGGCCGCCGTAGACCAGGTCCGGCCAGCCAGTGAAGTGAGCTTCTGGCGCGTGTTGGGTGATCAAATGGATGCCGTCTGCGTCCCAGCGGCTCTTGATGTGCAGCCCGTGAGGGTTGCTGCCCCCGCAGCCGTAGCAGATGCCTTCCGGTGCGGTGATGTCTTGTAGCGCTTGCATGCAACGTCCTTATTGTTGTGGGCGACTATTCTGTTTAGCAGGACAAACGCGTGATGGGAATACATCCAGACTTTGCGGAGTGGTGCATGAAACGTGGATTTTTGCCGGTTGCGCTTGTCCTGGGCTTTATCGCCAGCGCCCAGGCGGTGGAGTACAAGGACGTCAATCACACTGCCAGCCAGATCAGTTTCACCTACGAACAACTGGGGCAGCGGATGTATGGGAGGTTCAAGGAATTCGAGGGCACCTTGGCCTTTGATACGCAGGCGCCGGAGGCGGGACACGCGCTGCTCAAGATCCAGCTCACCAGCATCAGCGCCGGCAGTGACGATGCCAATGACACCCTGCAACGCGCGTCCTGGTTTGACACCGCGACCTATCCGGTCGGGGTGTATGAATCCACTGGGGTCAAGGCGCTGGGGAATAACCGCTTCAGGATCAGCGGCAACCTGACCATCAAGGGCACCACACGCCCGGTTGATGTAAAGGTGGTGCTCAAGGAGCTGGATGGCATTGGCGTGTTCGACGGCGAATTCATCCTCAATCGCGGCGATTTCAAGATCGGTGAGGGTGAATGGGCCGGCAACAGCGTGGTTTCCAACGACATCCATATCAAATTCAAGATGGTCGCACCGCAGCGCTAGCGGGCGAACTTCTTCGCACCGGCCACGCAGGCGATCACCGCCACCGTCACCAGCACCATGCCGAGACTGACCTGTTCATGCAGCAGGCCCGCTGCCAGCGCCAGGCCGAAGAACGGTTGCAGCAACTGCAACTGGCCGACGGCCGCGATGCCACCTTGAGCCAGCCCGCGATACCAGAACACAAAGCCGATCAACATGCTGAACAGCGCCACATAGCCCAGGCTCAGCCAGGCTGTCAGGCTGATGCCGGCAAAGCTTGGCGGAGCAAGGAGCAGGCCTAACGGCAGCACCACTGGCAGCGACACCACCAGCGCCCAGCAGATCACCTGCCAGCCGCCCAGGCTGCGCGACAGTTTCGCGCCCTCGGCATAGCCCAAGCCGCACACCAACACCGCCAGGAGCATCAGCAAATCGCCAGCCGGTGCGGCGCTCACGCCCTGGGCGAAGGCATAACCCATCACCAGGGCACTGCCCAGAATCGAAAACACCCAGAACACCGGTCGCGGGCGCTCGCCGCCCCGCAGTACGCCAAACACCGCCGTGGCCAGGGGGAGCAGGCCGATAAACACGATGGAATGGGCGGAGGTTACGTATTGCAGGGCCAGGGCGGTGAGCAGGGGGAAGCCGATTACCACGCCGAGGGAGACGATCAGCAGGGGCACCCATTGAGTGCGCGCGGGGCGTTTTTCCTTGAACAGCCACAGCAGAAGCAGCCCCAATGCGGCAGCGATGGCGGCGCGAATCATCGTCAGAAACACCGGATCGAATTCCATGACCGCCAAGCGCGTAGCGGGCAGTGAGCCGCTGAAAATCACCACGCCGATAAAGCCATTGATCCAACCCTGAGTGCTGTTGTCCAGGGCGTTGAGGGGAGACGTACGTTCCATGGGGGCTGTCCCGAAAAAGAGGAGTTGCGTGGTGCCCATCCTAGGATCGAGAATCAAGACAATCAAAAAATTGTCATGGATACATCGCCAATGCCCCGCGCCCGTTACAAGTCACTGGTCGACACCTTTGCCGAAGACATTCGCAGCGGAAGACTGCCCCCTGGTATGCGATTGCCTACCCATCGCCAATTGGCCGCGGATCATGGCTTGGCGCTGGTCACCGCCAGTCGGGTGTATGCCGAGCTGGAGGCCATGGGGCTGGTCAGCGGAGAAACCGGGCGCGGCACCTTCGTGCGCGAGATTGCGTTGCCGCCAGGGCAGGGCAGTGGGCAGATGACCATCGCGGCGGGCATGCTCGACCTCAACTTCAATTACCCTTCGTTGCCGGGTCAGGCGGACTTGCTGCGCACTGCGTTGCGCCAATTGGCGCTGTCCGGTGACCTCGAAGCGCTGCTGCGTTATCAGCCCCACGCCGGTCGCCTGCATGAGCGCGCCACCATTGCCCGCCACCTGCTGAGCCGAGGGCTGACAGTGCAGGCCGAGCAGGTGTTGGTGGTCAGCGGCGCCCAACATGGGTTGGCGGTGGCGATGATGGCGTTGCTCAAGCCGGGGGATGTGATCGCGGTGGACGCGTTGACATATTCGGGGTTCAAGGTGTTGGCAGAGACCCTGCATCTGGAAATCGTCGCGATTCCCGTCACCGCCAGCGGCCCGGACCTGGAATATCTGCATAGCGTGTGTCGCAAGCGTCCGGTTCGCGCGGTGTACAGCATGCCGACCCTGCACAATCCGCTGGGCTGGGTGATGGGCATGGCGCAGCGCGAGCAGCTGGTCGCCATCGCCCGCCAGCACAACCTGATGATCATTGAAGACGCGGCCTACGCGTTTTTAGTTGAGGACGCGCCAACGCCCGTGGCGAGCCTGGCACCGGAACGTACGGTGTATGTGGGTGGGTTGTCGAAGAGTGTCGCCACAGGGCTGCGCGTGGGATTTGTCGCGGCGCCTATCGCGTGGATGAAGGCGTTGGAGCGCACCATCATGGCGACCACCTGGAACGTGCCCGGGGTGATGAGCGCGATTGCCGTGGCCTGGATCGAGGACGGCACCGTTGCCCACTTGGAAGCACAAAAGCGCCAGGATGCCCGGGCTCGGCAAGCCTTGGCTGCGCAGGTGTTGAAGGGGGTGGCCCACACCAGCCACCCGTCATCGTATTTTTTGTGGCTGCCCCTGGCGGAAGATGCCCGCGCCGATCAAGTCGCCATGGCCTTGCAGCGCGAGGGCGTTTCCGTGTCCACCGCTGAGCCCTTTGCCGTTTCGGCCCAGGTGCCCCATGCGCTACGCCTGGCGTTGGGTTCGGTGGACATGCCGTCGCTGCGCGAAGCGTTGCTCAAGGTGCGCAACGTGGTGGCGTGGTGAGCCACCGCTAGCCATCAGAATTTAAAGGCCTGGCGACCGATCAGCAGCCAGTGGCCTTTCTGCTTTTGCCAGACCTGGAAGTTTTCGATGTCGGTAGGCACTTCGACGCCACTGTTCACCGCCTGTGCGTGAAAGTGGTTGCGCACCAGTGCCGTGTCGCCTTGCAGAGTGATGGTTTGTTTTTGCATTTCCAGAGTCTTGAAGCCGCTGCGACCGGTCTCGATATCGGCGATGAATTCCTGTTTGTTCTGAATTTTGCCGCTGGAGTGGCCGTAGGTGAGTTGCTCGGCAGTGAGGGCCTGGAGCTGCTTGATGTCTTTGTGCAGCATGGCTTGGGTCAGGTGATCGACCGCTTGGGCTACGTCGTTGTCGGCGGGGGCTGCGGCCACGTAGCCGCTGAACAGGCACAGAAAACCGATCAGCACTTTGACGTTTTGCATGGGTGTTTCCTTATTGTTGTTGGGGTGTGCACGACAGCTATAGTCGTCGTACAACCATGCAATATTTGCCGGCCCTAAGGAAAGTAAAATTTTGAAATACCCTGACAAGATTGGTATTTGTAGGTTTTAGCTCCTTATACGATGTCCCGACACGCGGGGTACTCGTACACGGCAGGTTTTGGCACTTCCTGGGTGGCTGGCACATCGCTATGCTAAAGCCGACCCAACACCTGCCCGAGTGACAAAATGGATTTTGACTGGCACAGCGACCCCATCACCCGCGCCACCCCGGTGACCGCACACTACAAAAACACCCAGAACGTGCGGCGCTTCATGCGTGAGCACTGCGGGCCGACCTTCAAGTTCGATCGTCCCTTCATGGCCTGGATTCGCAACGATATTCCCAAGACCCTGGGCGACGTGGTGGATGAATTGCAGCGCTTGAACCATGACACTCGCCCATGATCACCCAGGGACTGGTTGTACTGATCAACTACGGCATTCACCTGGCGTCCGGCCTGTGGTTTGCCTTCACCCCCAAATCGCTGCCAGGTGCCGCTGTGTGCTGCCGGCATTTGTCGTTAAAACAAAGCCGGTAACTGACACGATGAGGATCAAAATGTGGGAGGGGGCTTGCTCCCGATGGCGGTGGTTCAGTTGGAATAGCTTTGCCTGATACACCGCCATCGGGAGCAAGCCCCCTCCCACAGGGTAAATCGTTAGTTTGTGATCAGTGGCGGGGTGCGCGGGGGGATCAATCGCTTGCTGCCGGTCGCTTCATACGCCGCCGCCAACCGCAGCAATGCCGAGTCATCATAAGCGCGCCCGGCAAATGTCAGCCCTACCGGCATGCCGATGTCCGCCATCACGCCCATCGGCACGGTGACGGTTGGCACGCCCAGGTGGCGGATGGCGAGGTTGCCGTTGGCCACCCAGATACCATTGCTCCAGGCGATATCGGCGCTGGCTTCGTTTACATCGGCATCCGCCGGGCCCACGTCGGCGACGGTGGGGAACAGCACAGCGTCGAGGCCGAGTGTTTCCATCCAGTCCTCCAGGTCGATTCGCCGGGTTTGCTCCAGGCCGCGCAAGCCATCGGGCACGGTGCTGATTTCATTCCAGGGCGTGATGCCGCGCTGGGCCATGCGCACGTATTCGTCCATGCCGGCGGCGAGGTCGTCTTCACGGTTGGGCAGGGTGCCGGGGTCGTGGGGGAAGATTTTCGGGCCGTCCACATCCGCCAGGCGGTTGAGGGTTGGGTCGTTGTTGGCGCGCAGGAAATCATCGAAAGCCCAGGCGGACAGTTCCCATAACTCGTCGTGCAGGAATTCCTTGGACACCAAACCTCGGGTGAACACCGTCGGCGCGCCGGGGCGATCGCCTTCGCAGTTGGACACCAGGGGGAAATCCACTTCGATGACTTCGGCGCCAGCCGCTTCCAGCGCCTTGCGGGCGTCTTTCCACAGGTCGATCACGCTGGCGCGGGTGTTGATCTGTTGCCCGGTCGGGCCGCCGATGCCGGGTTTTTCGCTGGTGCCGGCGTCGGGGTCGGCATTGATGTACATGCGCGGTACACCCAGGCGTTTGCCCGCGAGGGATTCAGCCGTCGCAGCCAGCTCAGCGTAAGACGCCGGGCGCACCGAGGCGACGCTGGGGATCGGCACCCAGGGTTGCAGGCGCCACAGGTCGCCACGGGTGTCGGGGTCTTCGGCGACCACCACATCGAGGACTTCCAGCAGGTCGGCCATGGTGCGGGCGTATGGCACCACCACGTCCATGGTTGGCGTCAGCGGCCAGTTGCCACGCACCGAAATCACCCCACGGGAGGGGGTGTAAGCGCACAGGCCATTGTTGGACGCCGGACCGCGTCCGCTGGACCAGGTTTCTTCTGCAAGGCCGAATGCCGCGAAACTGGCGGCGGTTGCAGTACCCGCGCCGTTGGAAGAGCCGGAGGCGAACGGTGCGGTGAGGTAGTCAGCGTTATAGGGGCTTTCGGCGCGGCCATATACGCCACGCTGCATGCCGCCATTGGCCATCGGCGGCATATTGGTCTTGCCCAGGCAAATGGCGCCACCGGCGCGCAGGCGTTCGATGGTGAACGCGTCGCGCTGGGCGGTCAGTTTGGCAAATGCCGGGCTGCCGGAGGCCGCAGTCAGGCCTTTGACCAGGTAACTGTCCTTGGCGGTGTAGGGAATGCCATCCAATGGCCCAAGCGTTTCGCCCTTGGCCCGGCGTGCATCGGACGCCTCGGCCTCTTTGAGCGCGTGTGGGTTGCGCACCACCACAGCGTTAAGCGCGGTGGCGGTCTGCGGGCCGTCGTACGCGTCGATCCGTGCGAGGTAAGCCTGGACCAATTCAACGGCAGTGGTCTGGCCGGATTCAAGCGCCGCGCGCAATTGGGCAATGGAGACTTCGGTAACTTGCATGACGTTTTCTTCGCCGCCTTCAGATGGAGGTATGGCCGCAGTCTACGTACAGATATTTCACAAAACCAGCGCCGAATAGTCCGCGAAGGCAGCGCGCATCACCTGCCAGGTCGCCTCGTCAGCCGGAATCAGATGCTCGATGCGCAGCGAGGTGAGGGTGATGTCCTGGGGCATGCCGAACGTGGTGAAGGTCGACAGAAAGTTCAGCTCGCCTTCGAGTGAGCGGATGCGCGTGAGCACCAGCGGCGGCATTTCGGTGGGTAATTGGGTGTGAGTCGGCGCTGGCAAACTCGCCATCAGCGCAGCCAATGCCGGATTGCCCAGCGCCTCGCGGGTTGCCCGTTGCCAGGCCAGGGTGCGGATCTCTTCGGCGTTGATGAGGTGGTCGCCCAGGCCACCGGTTTGCAGCAGGGTGGTCAGCAGGTTCAAGCCATCGGCTGCATCTGCTTTGATGCCCACCCGTTCAAACAACAGCCCGGTACTGACATTCGCCGCCAGCACTTGCCACTCACTGCCCAGCAGAATCGCAGGCGCGGGGTTGTTTGCATGCAGCACATGGTTGACCGCTTCGCGAACCGCGGCCATGGCCGGTGAGGCAAGCGGGGTCGCGGTGTAGCGCGGGGCGTAACCGGCGGCGAGGAACACGCGGTTGGAGTGCTCCAGTGGGGTCTCCAGTGCCGTCAACAGGTTGTGCAGTGTCCCCGGACTAGGTGTGGCGCGACCGGTTTCGAGGCAACTGAGATGACGCTGAGAAATCCCGGTGATCAGGGCGAGGTCCAGTTGGCTCAACTTGGCCTGTCGGCGCAGTTGGCGCAGGTGTTCACCGGCGCTAGCAGGGTTTGCCGTGACGTGTTCATGACCTCCGAGGTCATTGCGAGGGGCCAAACCTTATCACTAAGGTGGGCCTCGATCACTTCAAGGACGACACCATGCACAGACCTTATATTGCCCTGGCCGGCTTGCTCGGTTTTTCGCTGTACACCCTGGTTACGATGCTGACTGCCGAGCAATCGCTGCTGGCCTTTGGGCGCGAGCTGATGTCTCGACCGGACACCGCGCAAGTGGTGATCGACCTTTACCTGATGGCGGTATTGGCGTGTGTATGGATGTATCGGGATGCGCGCGGGCGAGGGCGGTCAGTGCGTTCGGTGGTGCCGTACTTTTTATTGACGGCGGTGTTTGTGTCAGTGGGGCCGCTGCTCTATATCGTGGTGCAGGGAGTCAGGGATGAATGACCTCCTGAGAGTCTATGCCCTGTGTGTACTGGTGCTATGCCTGAAGATGTTTGCGGTTTCCTGCTACCAAGGGTATTTCCGCATTCGAGGCCTGGCATTCACCAACGCTGAAGATGCGGCTTTCTTTAAGCGCGCCAGGCATTCGATAGAGCTGCCACCGGTTGGCCGAGCGAGCAGAGCGTGGGCCAATGATCTGGAGAACATCCCCGTGTTTTTTGTGCTGGGAGGGCTGTGTGTTGCGCTGGAGGCGCCCGCTGTGGCGAGTGCGTGGTTGTTTGGCGGTTTTACCCTGGCCCGTCTGGCGCATACGGTGACGTATCTCGCGGGTTGGCAACCTTGGCGAACGCTGGCGTATGGGGTCGGAGTGATCTGTTTGCTCGGGCTTGGCGCTATGACCTGTTTAAGGCTTGTATAAAGTTCAGCGGCATCCCGCTTACTTCTGTAGTGAGCGAGCTTGCCTCGCGCGGGGCAAGCCCGCTCACCACAAAAGCGCCTCACGGACTCAAACCCATCGCCTGCCTTCGGTTGTCTTGATACGCCGTAACCTGTAACTGGCCTTGAAGTCGTATGGGGTCGGGGTGATCTGCTGGCTCGGGCTTGGCGCTATGACCTGTTTAAGGCTTGTATGAAGTTCAGCGGCATCCCGCTTACTTCTGTAGTGAGCGAGCTTGCCTCGCGCGGGGCAA
>PJQF01000291.1_pt1 | contig 17892 bp, 16 predicted proteins | sample 1503741 | NCBI WGS metagenome assembly PJQF01 (sample SAMN07775949, study PRJNA414020) | Biofilm metagenome, whole genome shotgun sequencing project. | isolation source: biomolecule (vanillin) treated reverse osmosis membrane biofilm | place: India: Nagpur | collected 2017-03-21 | reverse complement strand
CCATTTTAAGGTTATTTATCCCTCAAAATGTGTCAAGCTATTTCAGGAAGGGACACCAACAAGGGAAGCTAGCCTACTCACGATTTGTTAAGCTTGGGCTTTTTGTAGCGGAAAGGCAATAAGACAAGAATTTCGTTATATATCGTTACTCAAATAACGAAATAAAACAATTAAAAGGAATTTTAATTAGTGGGTAAGGGAACTGTTAGGATTCATTCAAAATCCAATCAACTGTAATTATTCTCAAAGATTAGCCCACTTATGCTTTCGATATGGTTCCAACCATCCTCTCACAAATCTCCTTCACCAACCCCGGTCCTTCATACACAAAGCCGGTATACAATTGCACAAGGTCGGCTCCGGCTTTGAGTTTGTCGAGTGCATCATCGGCAGTCATAATCCCTCCTACTCCGATGATCGGAAAGTCTTTGCCTAACTTGGCGCGCAGGTAACTGATCACTTCATTCGATCGGTTCGTCAGGGGCTTCCCGCTCAGTCCGCCATTGCCAATGGCAGTAAGCGTTTCTGCAGGCGTGTTCAATCCTTCGCGCGAGATGGTAGTGTTGGTGGCAATCACTCCGTCTGCATTTGTTGTTTGTAAAACTTCCACCACATCGTCTAACTGCGAGTTGGTGAGGTCGGGAGCAATTTTTAACAACACAGGCTTCGGACTTGCACTGTTATTGCTTAGTGTTTTCACATGCAGCATCAGTTGCTTCAATGGTTCTTTCTCTTGGAGCTCTCGCAAGCCAGGCGTGTTGGGCGAACTGACATTCACCACAAAATAATCCACATGTGGTTGCAATGCATTCAGGCAAATCGCATAATCTTCAAATGCCTTTTCATTGGGAGTGACTTTGTTTTTGCCAATGTTTCCTCCAATGACAATTTTCGATTTGCGCTTTCGCAGACGAACTACCGCTTCTTCTACCCCACCGTTGTTAAACCCCATGCGGTTAATCAACGCTTGATCCATCGGCAAACGAAAGAGCCGGGGCTTCTCGTTGCCCGGCTGTGCTTTCGGTGTGAGTGTGCCTATTTCAATAAATCCAAAACCAAAAGATGCCAACTCATCTGTCAGCTTCGCGTCTTTATCAAATCCGGCTGCTAAACCTACCGGGTTATCAAACGTTACGCCAAACAAAGTACGCTTGAGTTTTTCATTTTTCACCGTATAGCTATTGCGCAAAACAAAACCAACTCCGGGCAGGTAGTGAATGAGTTTCAATAATCGAAAGGTGAAGTGGTGAATAGCCTCAGGCGCAAACAAAAACAAAAACGGGCGAATGATAACTTTATACACAGTACTTACTTTTTAGGTCGTTGCATTTTTTTAAACTTTCGAAACCCGCGCTCTACAATGCCATCGATTAACTTCTGACTGAGTGGCGTAGTGAGGTTGTTCGTAGAACTGATGCGCCAGATGAGATTTCCGGAGCGGTCGTTCAGGTCGATGATGAAGGTGCTCTGTTGATAATTGAATGTATGCATCTCTTCAATGCCGCGCCCAGGCGTTTGGGCTAGCGGACCCAGCACCTGATAGTTGGTGCGGGCTTCAATGGAGAAATAATACGTAACCACCACATCGCCCCCTTCCTGAGCGGTCAGGTGGAATGAAGCGAGCTGATTGTTCAGAGATGAGCGAATCCACCGATGCAACGTGGTATCGGCAATGAGCTTCTGTGCCTTGGAGGCGACTACATCTCCTTTATTGATTTGAAAAGTATGAATGTAGCTGAGGCTCTTTTGTTTATTGTATTCTACTTTAAAGGTTTGCGCTGCTAATGCATGTGCAACCAAACTGAACCATACCAAGAGCAGCCCTTTCATGGCGGCAAAGATAAACTTTTTAGCTGTCTGTTTAGTCTTCATGCCTTTGTGTCTTCAAGGCAAAATAATCTCAGCTGCGCGGATGAAACTCCTGTACCACCTGCCGTAGGTAATCACGATCGAGGTGGGTGTAAATTTCAGTGGTGGTGATGGACTCGTGCCCGAGCATTTCCTGCACGGCACGTAAGTCGGCACCGCCTTCAATAAGATGGGTGGCAAATGAATGGCGGAACGTATGCGGACTAATCGACTTCTTTAAGCCAATGGTAGCGGCCAACTTTTTGATTGCCGTAAAAACCGACACGCGCGAGAGGCTGCTGCCACGGTTATTGAGAAACACATGGCTCTCAAACCCTTTCTTCACCGGCACATGCACACGCACTTCGTCAATGTAAATCTTCAGGTATTTCAACGCCTCGCGGCCAATCGGCACGAGTCGCTCTTTGTTTCCCTTGCCGATCACACGCAAAAAACCGATGTCGTGGTAGACGTTGGCAATTTTTAATTCGACTAACTCAGATACACGTAAGCCCGAACTGTACAACACTTCCAGCATAGCGCGGGTGCGGGCGCCTTCGGCTGTAGACAAGTCAATGGCGCTGAGTAGTTTTTCAATCTCCACATACTCTAAAGTATCGGGTAGCTTGCGGCCAATCTTCGGCCCTTCAATCAAAGCCGTGGGGTCTTTGTCAATCAGTTCTTCGAAGAGGAGGTATTTATAAAAAGCTTTCAGTCCGGAGAGAATGCGCGCCTGACTGTAAGTGCTCATGCCCAGTTCGTTGATGAATTCCAGAAATCCCTGCAGGTGATTGACTTTAACAGAAAGCGGGCTCAATCCCGCATGATGCAGCGACACGTATTGATCAAGTTTCTCCACATCGCGCACATAGGCTTCGATGGAGTTGGCCGACAGCGAGCGCTCCAACTTCAGGTAGTCGCTGAATTGTTTGATGTACGATTGCCAGCTCATGATCACAAAAATGCAACTATTTTATGGAGTGCGAGAAAGTAAAAGGCACTTTTGATTATCTTGGCTGAAAGTATTTGACCTATGAAGATTCAAATTATCAACGGACCTAACCTGAACTTGTTAGGGAAACGCGAACCGGACGTGTATGGCAGCACCACGTTTGAAGCGTTCTTTGAAAACCTCAAAGCGAGTTTCAACACAATAGAGATCAATTACTTTCAATCGAATGTAGAGGGCGAACTGATTAATAAATTACATGAAGTGGGCTTCGATTACGATGGCATTATCTTGAATGCCGGAGCCTACACGCATACTTCGATTGCCATTCACGATGCGATCGGTGCCATCAAAACCCCGGTAGTGGAAGTCCACATCTCCAACATCTACGCCCGCGAAGAATTCAGACACAAAAGTCTGATTACTGCTAAGTGTGCCGGACTGATCACAGGGTTTGGTATGGAAGGCTATGCACTGGCGCTGCTTTATCTGATGAATAAGAAAGCGTAACTGTTTTCGGTTACAAGTTACTAGTTACTGGTTGCCAGTTCTAAAACAAGCAACCAGAAACGTGCAACTAAGACGATCTGTATGCCATCTCGTAAACCGATTTGGAATGGGGCCCCAGGAACACACGCGCGAATATCCGAATGATGGCAAGTCCGTCAATGATAAAACTCAATGAGGTGAAAAGTGCTAGCACCAATTGATCTTCATGAATGTGACTGAAGATCAAGTCTTCTCCTATAAACGTAGGTGATATCGGGAAACCGGTAGCCGCCAAGCACGCAATCAAAAAGGCCGTAGCAATTTTCGGGTGGCGATACGAGTGTCCGTGAAATTGATTCAGATCGATGTTACCTTCAAGCATCACCAGTCTGCGCAAGGTTAAGAATCCAAAGATCCCGGCAACGGTAATTCCACTCAAGTAAATGTGGATGTCGGTAAAACTGAAGTTTTCGTTGAATGAAATAGCAAGTGCGATCCAGAAGTGATTCATGATCACCAGCATCCAGCTCATGCGTGCCTGTTTGCGCTCGGTAAATGATTTCAATACGCAGATCAACGCAATCAGCGAAAACACAATCGGCAACGCATGTTGCACTTGTTCAGAAACCAAATCTTTGTGATACACTAAAAAGAGACCGATCAGGTACGCAGGCACAAAAATGCCAATCACCCTTCGCAGCGTGAGGAAATCCACTTTCTGTCCCAGCCTCTTCACTGGATTCCACAGATAGCGATACATGAATGAATCCAGATTCCACTCTTTGATACACAAAATATATAAGGTGTATTGCATCTTCTTTGGAAACGAATCTTCAATGGAGCGGAGCTTTGGCATGAAGTTGTAAAACTGCTCGCGGATCAGGTAACTCACCACCGAAGGTGACACCAGCAATTGATACGTGCGTAAGAATGCGTTGCCCGCAAAGTGTACCAAGGCAATCGCGCCCCAACCTGCGGCTATCTCAATAAAGATCAAACCAATTTGTGCGATAGAGCTATACGCGATCTGACTCTTCACCGAAGATTGTACACGTGCAATGCCGGTAGCAATGATCGCGGTGAGCAAGCCCATGATACCGATCAGGATGCGAACGGAAAGTTGATTCTCCCAAAACGGATAAGTACGAAGCATGATGAATACTCCCAGGTGCACCGACAGCGATCCATAGAAAATCGCGCTGCTCGGTGTGGGACCTTCCATCGCGCGGGGCAGCCACGATGAAAATGGAAGCTGTGCCGACTTCGCAATGGCCGACAGCCAAAACATAAACGCGATAAAAATACCCACCCAACTGTGTTCTTGCAGATGCGAGTGAATTAACTCTGCATTGGTCAGTTTATCGAAGGTAATACTCTCGTGCCACAAATGGTGACTCAGCCACATCGCGAGAATCAATCCAACATCTGCAATGCGGTAAATCGAAAATACTTTCACCGCATTCTTCACCGGCAGGTAGCGATCGCGATAGAAAGCAATTAACAAAAAGGAACTGATGCCTAAAATCTCCCAGCCAATGAACAGTGTTTCTAAGTTTCCGGAAAACACCACAATGTTGTATCCCAAATAAAAGAAAAGAATGGTGTTGAAGAACCGCTTAAAGCCATGCTCGCGATGCATGTAGGCGCGACTGTACAACGCCACCATGAAAGTGAGTAACGAGCCAACGAAAACATAAACAGCAGTGATCTTGTCAAAATAAAAATCGAGGAAAAACTCGTAGCCATCTGTTAGGTACAGCACATAATCTTTCAGATTGATTTGCTGATAGCCATCAATCAACCAATAAATCAAAAACACCTGAAAGCTGATCATATGAGTCGCTACCGATCCAAATGCCCAGCGGGCAATCAGCGTTTCATTCTTTCGCGGCAACACTAAGCTCACCAAAAATCCGATGAGGGGAATGAGTATAAAAAATTCTAAAAACGATTTCATAGGTACAACTTAAATGCTCTCTAATTCAAATACAGGTAAATTCTCGGGGTTCTCTTCGAAAACCGCAGCCAAGTTGGCCGCCTTCTCCACTTCCTTAACGGTTGGTTGATACGATTCAAATTTTCCATCCGCAAACAAATGCAATTGATGTGTTTCCGGATGTACGACCACCAATCGCACCCATTCATTTAAAAACCACTCGTAGGTGGGCGCTTCTTTCTGAATCGCCTGCAAAACGATTTCCGGAAAATGCTCAACAATCACCAACAAGCGCACGGGGTCGTGCACCTCAATCATCTGACTCGGCAAGCCGGGACGCAAGTCGCCATCAATACCATTCGCCACACCAATCAGTCCCATTACATTATGAGGCAGCTTCGTGCCGGCTCCTAATTTCTGATTGTCCACGCGCGAGAAGAAGTATTCCAAATTAATACCCCCACACACGGGGCCCACCGGGCGCAATACATTCACTAAAAACTTGCCATCTAAGTCCACGCGATAATCATACGAGTTCATGAACGAGCGTCTGTCCATAAACAAGTGCTTCGTCAGCTCTCTCCTACCCACCACACACAGTGCGTTCGTGGCGTGATTCAGTTCGGGCCTTGGTTCAAACAAGGAAACCGAGCGCGTCAGAATCTTATCGTGAATTTGTGCAGGTGTCAAGTGCGAATCGATTGATTCAAACCTGCGTGAGCGCTCCTTTGCATTGAAGTCAAGCGCCTTCGCGAAAGTCACTTCATTCTTGTTATGCGATTCAAGATTTTTCTTTGACAGCGAATTTTCATCGAAGAAGATGATTTCATCCCGCGTAGTATCGTGTAAGCCACCCAGAAACTGAGTCGCCTCGGGAATATCAATGCCTCGTGTCCTCAACACTTCGCGCACCTTGGGGTGATTGCCCATGAAGGAAACCACACGCGAATTAACGGAGCCCGCGCGACCGGAACATGCACCACAGTCGTATGCTGCGTAGTGTGGATTATTGACACTGCTAGAGCCGTGACCAATCACATATATAATAGGTGCAAAGTCTTTCACCAGTCCGATGCTCTTCAACAACGCCTCCACCCGATTGGCCATTTCATCAATCGTAAAACCGATTTGTAAATCGTTCTCACGGTCATCCAGACTTTTATTCTCGATGGTGAGCTGCGATTTTTTGCTCATGTGTTTGAACGAAGAGGCCGTGGCTGGACCCATGGAAGGTTTGAAGATGTTCAGGAACAACAGAAATGCCGACCAGAACCCGAGCGTTTGTGAAATGAGCCAACCTCCATATATCGAGTGGCTCGTCTTGCTGAGATACGCATCTTTCTGACGTTTCTCTTCCCCAATACCTTTGATGAGATGTTTTGGAGTAACCGGTGCAGGACACAGTTTGGTATAAAACTTTCCTCCTTCCGGCTGATAATAAAACTCTACCGAAAAAAATCCGGGCGTACCAAATGTCTCTGACTCATGATCAAACTCTTCGATGTATCTGCGGAAAGAGCACTCGCGGTCGTCTATGCAAAGTAATGCCTGAAAACTTTTCTTGGTGAATTGTCGCGGAGCATTTTTCTTTTGCAGAATTCCGGCCAATACCTGATCGTGGTAGCTCCACTCAAAAGCCTCTTGCCAGATAAAAAGCACTTCGTGCATTTCCGTCTCCGGCACATCGGCAAACAATTCTATAGGCTTCTCAACCAAACTTTCACACAATGGTTTCCAACCGTTTTTGAATTGGCGATCGAGTGCATCGATTTCCATCAGCAATTCAAACACGATTAAATCGTGCATTGACAACTGTCGTGAATCTAATATGGTGAATGGCTGATCTTCAATAGTTGAAACCATGCCCGACCAACCCTGATGGGAAAACTGTTGATCAAACAGATAGCGAGTGTACAGCGATTCATCGCCTACAACTATCTTGAGTAAATCAGCAATCTCGCACGTGGTTTCAAGCAACAACTTCTTGGCACGTTTGCCTTTAAAGAAACTGGCGAGCGTGTTCCGTTCCATTTCGCGGATAGCTGCGAGAAATGTCTTTTCACGAACCGGAAAATTCCAAATAGCGATTCCCTGATCGAGGTAACTGCACAAAATGCGAAACAAAGTAGGCTGCACCAGCGAATCCAAGTCGATGCGATAGTGTTTTTTCCAATTAGCGCGCAAGGCACCGATGCGCGGAAAAGCAATATTGTCATACACCTGGGTTAATGCTTTTTTTCGCCATTCATGCAAATGGGGTACGCCTTTTCTTTGAATGATTATCCGCACTAGCACTTCTGGAAGTATGAATCCTTTTTCATAAAGACTTCTAAAATCAGTGAGTGACAATGAAGAACGGTATCCCAGAATCTCAGAAGCATGGCGCACGCCATCCCTGAACTTCATATGCTGAAATGCGTGCAGCGTATTGTGATGGATAAAATCCTTTAACGGTGCCTGAGCCGGCAGATAGTGCTTTAACTGATGAATTACTTCGTGCTCATTAAACGAAGCATGATTGAAACTCTTCATAACAATTTAAAATAGAAAAACAGGTATAGAAAAAACAGCGTCACGCAGTAGGCGCAAACGACATGATAGTAGTACTATCGAAATTGATTAAATCAGGAAAACCTGCTTGGCGAGATACAGAGGAAGGTTAGTAATGCTGGCAAAGGAAGGATGCGTGTTGTTCTCGTCTGTTCGTACCAACGAAAGCGCATTTATAAACGAATAGGTAAATTGAATGAAGGGCGTATTGTGGAGCGATTCGGTGGAATCTTTCGCTTCCGTTTCCTCGCATAACTCGGCAGAGTTGATGAGCGTTTGTGCAGCTATGAATTTATTGCTAAAAAAAGTTTCACCCGTCTTCTCAGAGGGGGCACCCGAGCCAAAAGCCAAAAAGATAGGCAGCAACAACACCAGCATAAAGAAACTGGAGCCAAACTTGATATGTGCTTTTTTGACCATCATGATTTCAAAGGTAGTTAAATTCATAAAGAAAGAACAACTTCCTTTAGACCGCACACGTGTTCGGGAAATTGATAAATTGGATTTTTAAAAAATATTTAACCAACTTTCGGATAATTGATGCCTTTTGAATGCAGTTGAGAAACAGCTATCTACTGAAATTCTTTGCAATCCTGCTCTTCTCTTTCGAGCTAATGGCTCCTGCATTGCTCAACACCGAGGCACAACCGGATGACAGTGACGCTAGAGATCAAAGCCATTTAACCGCTGCTCAGTCATCAATTAATTCGCTTCTATTCCTGGAAGAATGTAATGAAGAAGAACGCGAAGGGAAGGATGCTCTGCCCCTCGCCATTGAAGTCTATTTATTTAAGTACTTATCGCTTGCGAACTACTCATGCCGAACGAATATACCGTTACAATCAAGGCAAAACTTATTTGATACACACCCTCCGCTGTATCAACTCTATCAGGTATTTTTAATTTAGGATTTCTATTGCGATCATTTCGATCGTGAGCAGTCGCTGCTCAAATTCTCAATTATTTTCTAAATCGATGTTTGCTTACGCAACATCTCAACCGATATTTATTAAATGAAAACATTAGAAATTCCGCAAGATGGATTCGAAGGCCTCAAACAAAATTGGAGAAGCGATGCGCTTTCTGGTTTCATGGTCTTTTTACTTGCCTTGCCATTAAGCCTGGGCATTGCTAAAGCGAGTGAGTTTCCCCCAGCTATGGGTGTGCTTACCGCTATGGTTGGTGGGCTATTTGTAAGTCTGTTTGCCGGATCACGCCTGACGATCAAAGGCCCGGCTGCAGGACTAATCACGATTTGTGCTGGTGCAGTCACTGAATTAGGTGGCGGAACTGAAGGATGGAAATTGGCACTGGGTGTCATTGTAGTAGCTTCCTTATTGCAAATTGCCTTCGGCTTCCTGAAGTTTGGAGCGCTTAGCGATTTCTTCCCGCACTCAGTAGTGCATGGCATGCTGGCAGCTATTGGGCTGATTATTTTCTCTAAGCAAATTCATATTCTCTTAGGTATCGACCCTGCTACGCTAAAAGGATTAGAAACGATTGAGCTCTTCGAACGTATTCCCGATTCGCTCTACCATGAAGATCCCCGTGTAACGCTGGTCGGCATTATCAGCTTGATTATTATTTTCGGCATGCCCTTTATCAAAAGTAAATACATTAAAAAAATACCAATTCCATTGGTCGTGCTCTTAGTAGCTGTGCCGATGACTACCTGGATGGATTTTCGACATACTGAACCCGCTTTTGATTTGGTAACAGTCGGTAACTTCTGGGGTGATATTGGCTTTAATGCCGATTTTTCAGCAATCGGCTCTTTTGTATTCTGGAAATACGTGCTTATGTTTTTATTAGTGGGCAGTTTGGAATCGCTGCTAACTGTAAAAGCAATGGATAGCCTCGATCCATGGAAACGGACATCAAATGCTAACAAGGACCTGATTGCTGTGGGTGGCGGCAACATGTTAGCCGGTTTGTTGGGCGGTTTACCAATGATCTCAGAGGTGGCGCGCAGTTCGGCCAACATCAACTTTGGCGGACGTACGCAATGGGGCAATTTTTTTCATGGCTTCTTTCTCTTGTTGGCTATGCTGTTGTTCATTCCCATCATTGAATTAATTCCAAATGCAGCATTAGCAGCACTTTTGATTGCCGTTGGGTATCGACTGGCTTCTCCGAATGAATTTTTTAAAACCTATAAAATCGGAGCCGAGCAACTTACCATTTTTGTGATCACAATCATCGCCACGTTGGCCACCGACTTGCTGGTGGGTGTGGGTGTAGGTATTTTGATGAAGTTCATTTTTCATTTACTCAATGGTGCAACTGTAAAAAGTTTATTCAAAGCACACTTTGAGTATGCAGAAACAGAAGGTGTTCACATGATTTCCGTTAAGGAGTCGGCCATATTTTCTAACCTGATTGGGTTCAAGAAAATGTTCAACCGAATAAAGCCGGGACAAAAGGTAGTGATCAATTTTTCTGAAGCGAGAATGGTTGATCACTCGTTTATGGAATTTCTGCATCACTTTGAAGAAGAGTATCAACACCAAGGAGGAGTGGTTTCCATTCAAGGATTTGATTATTTTCAAATGTTTTCCAACCATCCCTTGGCTTCGCGCAAGCTCGTCCCGGTCAATCCTTCAAAAATTGAATTACGACTTAGCCCACGGCAAATCGAGTTGCGAAAGCTTGCTGAAAATAATGAATGGGCGTATTACCCACAGCGCACGCGTGCCACGATTAAATACAAAGGCTTCCCTTTCCAAACCGGAAAAAAGATTTCGTTCGAAGAAAATATTTTGTCTCAATATACAGAGCATGGGAAACTGGAACTTTCAGATGTAACCTTGCTGGAAGGTGCATTACAAGATCAAAAAGAAATTCCGATTACTATTCTTCACATTTCGGATGTAGATATACTTGCGCCTGACTTTGCGCTCGAGCCGGAAGGCATGTGGTCAAAGTTGTTTGAAGGTATTTCGGGTAAAGACATCGACTTCGCCCAATATCCGGTCTTCTCGAAAAAGTATTATTTGCGATCCCCTCAGGAAAACGATATTCCGTCTTTCTTTACGGAATCACTCATTCATTTTCTGGAAAATCAGGAAGACATGCATATCGAGTGTCACAAACACCGTTTTATCTTTTATAAGAAAAGAGATCTACTAGAACCGGCCGAGATGCTACATCTCGCCAAATTTGCCGAAGATTTTCTAGAAGTAATCTCTACGAATAAAAAGTAAAATCTCAAACAAAATCAACGCATTCACCTGACTATCTTTGGTGAATGCGTTACCTATTATTTTCTATGAAATATACCCGTTGGATTATTTGGATGTGTGTGTTCGTTCCCTTGTTTGCCGTTGGACAATCGGGTATTGAACCCAAAAAGGAATTAGACGAGTTGCGTCTCAAGTTAAATGAGTCTGGAAGTCACTACATCAAAGCCACTATTCTCAATCAGGTATGGCTTCGTTACAACGACAGCAATCCCGGCACCACCGTATTGGGCGACCCCACCAGCGCAACATTTGATATTGGCTTGCGCAGAACTCGCTTGCAGTTGTATGGACAGATTACCGATCGCGTATTTTTCTATCTGCAATTTGGACAAAACAATTTCAATTATCTCGCGGGACAAAATGCGACCAACAGCGGCAATCGCAAATTTCAAGTCTTCTTTCACGATGCACTGGGAGAATACCGGGTGTTCAAAGACAATGACAAGCTTCACCTAGGTGCAGGGCTAACGATCACCAACGGGCTTTCGCGTTTCAGTCAGCCGAGTATCGGCACCATCATGAGTATGGATGTGCCTGTTTTTGCCCAAGCAACTGTCGACCAAACCGATGAGTTCTCGCGCAAATTGAGTTTGTATGCGCGCGGACAAATTGGAAAATTGGATTACCGAGTTGTGCTGAGTGATCCTTTTCCCATTACCTCCAACGGAACAGGCATCACGACAGCTAACGGTATCAATGCAACGAACGCCAGCTTCGCGTTTGACAAACACAGCAAGCAATACCAGGCTATGCTGATTTGGAATTTCTTCGATAAAGAATCGCATGTTACGCCTTACATGACGGGAACTTATCTCGGTAAAAAGAAAGTACTCAATCTGGAGGCAGGTGTTATCTCACAAAATAATGCGACATGGACGGGCAATTCTATAACCGACCCTGATCGGAAATATTATGACATGAAACTGTGGTCGGTGGCATTATTTTACGATGCACCTCTTAATAGCGAAAAAGGCACTGCTATCAATGCCTATCTCGGGTATTTCAATACGGATTATGGCAAAGGCTATTTGCGGTACAATGGCATTATGAATCCGGCCAACGGAACAACCGTGGCCGCCAGCCCTGCGGGGAGTTTCGGCAATGCATTCCCCATGTTTGGCACCGGATCGGTGATTTATGCTCAATTCGGGTATTTATTGAAAAAAGATTTGCTGGGCGAAACACACGGAACGCTCATGCCTTACGTTACTTATCAGAGTTCTAACTACGAACGCTTGGATAAGCAGATGACGGTATACGATGTGGGCGTGAACTGGTTTTTAAAAGGGCACTCGAGCAAATTAACACTCGACTATCAATTGCGCCCTACCTATACACCCGTGGGCAATGCGCTCATACAAGATGCGGGTATGAAAGGCCAACTCGTTTTACAGTATCAGTTTTTCTTTTAAGCTCCGTAGCTAGAGGGGAGTTTGGGTTTTACGAAGGCCGGGGTGGTTACCCGGCCTTTACTTTTTATTTTGGTGGAATCAAATATTGATATATCGGATCAAGTGGGGTATTCGGTTCCATCTCTACAAGATTATGCAAGATGCCATCAGTCAATCGATACACCCATCCATGCAACATGGGTCGGTTCTCTTCTTTCCACGCATGTTGAATGATAGATGTTTTAGCCAAATTCATGACTTGTTCCGCTACGCTTAATTCTGTCAATCGATCTGCTCGTTTCTCTTCATCTGTTATCGCATCTAGTTCTGTTCGATGGATGCGGTACGTGTCTTTGATATTTCGTAACCATTTGTTGATTAATCCTAAATCATTTTGCGTCATGGCTGCGCGCACACCTCCACATCCGTAGTGGCCACACACGATTATATGTTTTACTTTTAATACCTGCACAGCATATTGCAACACGCTTAGTAAATTCAAATCGGTGTGCACCACTAAATTGGCAATATTGCGATGCACGAAAATTTCTCCGGGGGCGGTGTTGGTAATTTCATTGGCCGGCACGCGGCTGTCGGAACAACCGATCCAAAGAAATTCCGGAGTCTGTAGTTTGGCCAGCCGTGAAAAAAAATCTTTATCCATTTCTACGTGCTCTTTGGCCCAAGCCTTATTCTCTAACAACAACTTTTGATACGATTTCATAAAAATATTTAGATGGTGAATTAAATGGATTGCTCTTCAAATCGAAAATAGGAATGCAGTGCTTTGTTGGATTTTTTAATCTCCACTGAAATACTTCTGGACGCGGCACTGAGCAAAAAATCTTCCAGCATTGAGATTATATCCTGATCAATATGCTGTGCGTTGGATCCATCCACGATTACATGCGCTCCGGATGGAATTCGCTCAAATGCATTTCTCAAGGCAGATTTATTCAAGAAAGAAACATCTTTGGTAAACTTGAGTAAAAAATTATTTTCCGTGCTCACCAACATCACCGCAGATTTGTAATTTCTGCTCACCAAAAACACTACTGAAACCAAAATGCCTATAAATACACCAATCAATAGATCAGAAAATAGTATCGCCACAATTGTAACTACAAAAGGTATAAATTGTGTCAATCCTTGCGCGTACAATTTCTTAAATACGGAGATGGAGGTAAGCTTATAACCCACCATCAGTAAAATGGCCGCCAACACAGCCAAAGGTATCATCTCCAAAAAATGAGGTATCAGCAATACAGCCGAAAGGAGAAGTACACCATGAACAATGGTAGACATCTTTGTTCTCGCTCCTGCCGCTAGATTGGCTGATGTACGTACAATAACTGATGTAATCGGCAAGCCACCAATCAACCCCGAAACAAGATTACCCACGCCTTGCGCCTTCAACTCATGATTCAAAGGTGTGATGCGATGGTAGGGATCTATCTTATCGGCTGCTTCAATACTGAGAAGTGTTTCCAAACTAGCCACTAAGGCAATGGTAATGGCAATTTTATAGACTGAGGGATTATTCCACTGAGAAAAATCAGGAAAAGTGAGTAAGTCAACAATACTCTCCCGGTTGGCCACTTCCGGAAAGGAAACCAAATGCGAAGCTTTCACTTCAAGGCTGGGAATATATCTGGCAAAGAACAGATTGATTCCAATACTTAAAAGCACGATGACCAAAGGACCCGGAATCAATTTGGCATACTTATTATTTTGAACCATCGGACGCTCCCACACAATCAACAGCAATAATGAGATGGCGGAAATAACAATCGCTCCACTGGTAAAATAATTAAAAGAGTACAGCAAATCGCTGAACGTGTTTTCACCATCCGGCTGATAAAAACTTTCATCTCCTTCAAAATCTACATCATACCCTACGGCATGTGGTATTTGTTTTAGTATTAATATCAAGCCAATGGCAGCCAACATTCCTTTGATGACAGCCACCGGCACAAAATGGCCAATGACTCCGGCACGTAAATAGCCAAGCGCAATTTGAATCGCGCCAGCCATCACCACACAACTAAGAAATACCGGAAATGAATTAACGTCATGAATAGCCAGAATAACAATGGAAGTAAGCCCGGCCGCTGGGCCGCTTACACTTAATGACGACCGGCTGATGGCACCCACTACAATGGCACCAACAGCACCGGCTAAAATGCCGGAAAAGATGGGTGCTCCCGAGGCCAGCGCAATGCCCATGCACAAAGGCAAGGCCACTAAAAAAACAACGACCGATGCCGGAAGGTCATAAATAAGATTATCAGAAAACCGTGATGACAGTTTATCTTCCATACAAAAAAGGTAGAATTCGGGTAAACGAAAATGAAAAAAAAGAGACTCGAGCGAATGAAGGCTACACCTTGGGAGGTGGCGGTACTATTTCGGAAATTAGACCTTCGGTGAGTTGTGATGAATGACCGTGAAGTGCGGTCTTTGTTGTGAGTGTGAGATTACCTTGAATCATTGTAGTGTGCACAAAATATTCATCTTCCGGCTCCAGATCCGCCTTCTCTTCTCCATCCACCTCACATTCAGTTGCTTGATCAAAGAATGAAAATGGTGATTTGTTGGAAAAAGTGTCTAAAGAGAAGCACAAAAGCATTTTGCTGCAAACAACAACTAAGAGAAAGAGCTTTATAGTCCGGATGAATGTGTATCTCACAGTAACAAAGATTATCATTTTATCCCAACATAAAAAGAACTCCCGCGCTCGGGTGCCATTATCAGTATGTTTAGCAGGTTTTGTTAACTTCGCATTTTAAACCCCATGGATAGCAAAGAAATATTCTCCGTCACGCTCATTCTCTTTTCCGTCATCGATATACTCGGCTCTATTCCATTTGTGATCCTTATCCGCAAAAGAGAAGGTAGAATCTATGCAGAGAAGGCTACACTCATTGCAGCCGTTTTAATGATTGTGTTTCTTTTCCTCGGTCAATCGATCCTTACGCTTTTTGGTTTGGATGTAGGATCTTTTGCCGTAGCCGGAGCCATTGTCATGTTTATCATTGCCATGGAAATGATTTTAGGTATCGATTTGATTAAAGACGATCCTGATGCAAAAGGAACTGGTTCCATTGTCCCCATTGCTTTTCCGTTAATTGCCGGAGCTGGTACGCTGACCACTATCTTATCATTAAGAGCGGTTTATGAAGAAACCAATATTCTGATTGGCATTATTTTAAACCTGATCTTCGTTTATATAGTACTTCGCTCCAGCGGCTGGCTGGAACAAAAAATCGGTAAGTCCGGATTTGTTGTTTTGCGAAAAGTATTCGGAGTTATTCTGCTCGCCATTGCAGTTAAGATTTTTAAAAGTAATGTGCAGTTGGGGTAACTAATTTGTAAATTTGGGTATCAAATAAGTTTCAAGAGGTATATCTAATAAAAGAATATGAAACGTATCACAGTAGAGCTTCCAGATTCTATTGAATTGACTGACTTTGATGCGAAGATGATTATTGCATGCCAACTCTATCAACAAGCTAAACTTTCGTCTGGACAGGCAGCAGGTTTAGTAGGAATTTCTAAAAGGTCCTTTATAGAATTGATGGGCCGATATGGCTACTCCATCTTTAGCGAAACTGCGGAAGAAATTCGAAAGGATATCGCAAATGCCTAAAGTTGTTGTTTCTGACACAAGTTGTCTCATCATTCTCACGAAAGTAGATAAACTTGATCTTCTCCAGAAAATCTATTCAGAAGTTGTAACCACACCCGAAGTAAAGTCAGAATACGGGAATGATTTTCCAGAATGGATTAAAGTAATCGCGGTCAGCAACACATCATTTCAAAAAGAATTAGAACTAAAGATTGACCTTGGGGAGTCGTCAGCAATTGCTCTTAGTTTAGAAATACCTGACTGTGTACTGATTTTGGATGACTTAAAAGCCCGAAAAATGGCCAAGTCTATGGCTATAAATTTTACCGGAACTTTGGGGGTTTTGGTCAAAGCGAAAAGTTTAAATTTAATAAGTGCCGTAAAGCCAATTCTCGAAGAAATGCAAAAATCGGGACTCCGATTCTCTACCGAAATAACTAACGAAATTCTAAACCAAGCCGGTGAATGATTCGCATTTACACAGACGGAGCTGCGCAGGGTAATCCGGGGCCGGGTGGCTATGGCACCATTTTAAAATTTGGTGCCCACGAAAAAGAATTGGCCGAAGGCTTTCGCCTGACTACCAACAACCGCATGGAATTGCTGGCGGTAATCCGCGGATTGGAAGCCATTAAAAAAGAAGGTCATGCTGTCACCATTTACTCTGATTCCAAATACGTGGTCGACTCGGTAGAAAAAGGATGGATATGGAATTGGGAGAAAAAGAATTTTGCCAAAAAAGCAAATCCGGATTTGTGGAAACAATACATTCAGCTTCATCACAAATTCAAACCCAAGTTTGTGTGGATCAAAGGGCACGCGGGGCATCCCGAGAATGAGCGATGCGATCAACTGGCGGTTGCTGCCGCTGAAGGCCGTGGCTTATTGGTCGATAGCTGGTACGAAGCGAATCAAAACACAGAAGAATAATTCCTAGTCTCCGCTTGATTTAATACATTAGTCAAAAGATAAATCGTTTTGACTCCGGAAACCCCCATTCATTTCTCTGCCGACAGTTTAGTAGCGCTCAATGTGTGCCTCGCCATCATTATGTTGGGTGTGAGTCTCGAAATCAAACTCGTTCATTTCAAAGAATTGTTTCACCAAAAGAAAGCCGTATTCACGGGATTGTTTTCTCAGTTGGTACTTCTCCCCTTTCTGACATTAATATTGGTGATGGTGCTGCCCATCCCGAAAGGTTTTGCTTTAGGAATGATTTTGGTAGCGGCCTGTCCGGGTGGGAATGTATCCAATTTCTTCACTTCGCTGGCGCAAGGAAATGTTGCTTTATCAGTCGCGCTCACAGCCGCATCATCGTTGCTTGCCTTTGTGCTTACACCTCTTAACTTTTTTATCTGGGCCTCGCTAGCCGGGCTTACATCGGAAGTAAAAGAATTGCACATCGACTTTCTTTCGCTGGTGATCAACATGAGTTTGATTTTATTGTTGCCGCTGGTGGCGGGAATGTGGCTTGCCGATCGCTTTGCCCGATTAGCCGAGAAGATGGGCAAACCCATTCGGGTGATCTCCATTTTGTTTTTGGCGGGGTTCGTGGCTGTGGCGTTGATCAACAATCGCCATGCATTTCTAAATCATTTCTTTGATGTGTTTTGGATCGTGCTATTGCACAATGGTCTCGCCTTAGTGGGTTCCTACTACTTTAGCGTGGCGTTGAAAAACACGGAGGCTACGCATCGCACGGTGGCTATTGAAACGGCCATACAAAATTCAGGCTTGGGTCTCATTCTCATTTTTACATTCTTTGATGGCAATGCTTCCATGGCACTCATTGCGGCATGGTGGGGGGTGTGGCATCTGATTAGCGGATTTACTTTTTCGTATTACATGCGCAGTCGTGC
>PJQF01000290.1_pt1 | contig 17912 bp, 16 predicted proteins | sample 1503741 | NCBI WGS metagenome assembly PJQF01 (sample SAMN07775949, study PRJNA414020) | Biofilm metagenome, whole genome shotgun sequencing project. | isolation source: biomolecule (vanillin) treated reverse osmosis membrane biofilm | place: India: Nagpur | collected 2017-03-21 | reverse complement strand
CGACCTGATCGAGATCGACGCCGCGAGCCGCACCAAGGTCGAAGACACCCGCGAGTTGCTCGACAACGTGCAGTACGCGCCTAGCCGCGGTCGCTTCAAGGTCTACTTGATCGACGAAGTGCACATGCTGTCCAGCCATTCCTTCAACGCGCTGTTGAAAACCCTGGAAGAGCCGCCGCCCTACGTCAAATTCATCCTGGCCACCACCGACCCGCAGAAACTTCCTGCAACGATCCTGTCGCGGTGCCTGCAGTTCTCCCTGAAAAACATGACCCCCGAGCGCGTGGTCGAGCATTTGACCCACGTGTTGGGTGTCGAGAACGTACCGTTCGAAGACGACGCGCTATGGCTGCTCGGCCGTGCCGCCGATGGTTCGATGCGTGATGCCATGAGCCTTACCGATCAGGCCATCGCCTTCGGTGAAGGCAAGGTCATGGCCGCCGATGTGCGCGCCATGCTCGGCACCCTCGACCACGGCCAGGTGTTCGATGTGCTGCATGCATTGATCGAAGGTGATGCCAAGGCGTTGCTCGAAGCCGTGCGCCACCTCTCGGAGCAAGGCCCGGACTGGAATGGCGTGCTCTCGGAAATCCTCAACGTCCTGCACCGCGTCGCTATCGCCCAGGCTTTGCCGGAAGGTGTCGACAACGGCCATGGCGACCGCGACCGCGTGTTGGCCCTGGCCCAGGCGTTGCCGGCCGAAGATGTGCAGTTCTACTACCAGATGGGCCTGATCGGTCGTCGGGACTTGCCTTTGGCGCCGGACCCGCGTGGGGGCTTTGAAATGGTCCTGCTGCGCATGCTGGCGTTCCGGCCAGCTGATTCGGCCGATGCGCCGAGACAGCCGCTAAAGCCAGTGGGGATCAGCCAGGCCACAGTTGATTCCGCCAAACCAGTGGCTGGCGCGGCGGTGGTTGCGCCAGTGGTTGCTGCCCCGGTTGCGCCGGCGCCTGAGCCAGCCCCTGTGGTGGTGGTGGTGGTGGTGGCACCTGTGGTTGAGCCGGAGCCGGTGGTTGAGCCCGAGCCTGTCGTCGACTTGCCTTGGAATGACCCGGTAGAAGCCGAGGTCGAAGAAGTCGAACAGCAGCCCTATGTTGAGCCCGTCCTGGAAACTGCCAGCGAGCAGCCTGAGCTGACGCCTATGCCTGCGCCGACACCGGACAGCGTGGTGCCAGCCGCTCCTGAGTGGGTTTCAGCACCGGTTCCCGAGCCGACAGTCGCCCAGGTTGAGGCCGCAACCCCAGGCATCGACCTCGACGACGAGCCGCCGCTGGACGAAGACTACATCGAGCCGGACATGGATTCGGCCTACAGTTACCTGGACGATTTGGCCAGCGAACACACCGCCGAACCGGCCCCCGAGCCCGAAGCAGAACCCGCGGCAGCCCCGGCCACCGGCCTGGCGTTGCAATGGCTGGAACTGTTCCCGAAACTGCCGATCTCCGGCATGACCGGCAGTATTGCCGCCAACTGCACCCTGATTTCCGTCGACGGCGACCATTGGCTGTTGCACCTGGACCCGGCCCACAGCGCCCTGTTCAACGCGACCCAGCAACGGCGCCTCAACGATGCCCTGAACCAGTACCATGAGCGCACGCTGACCATCACCATCGAGCTGATCAAGCCCGAGCAGGAAACCCCGGCCCAGGCCGCGACCCGCCGGCGTATCAACCGTCAGCGCGAGGCTGAGGATTCGATCCATGCAGACCCGCTCATCCAGCAAATGATGCAACAGTTTGGTGCGGTCGTTCGTCACGATACTATTGAACCTGTCGAAGCCCCGGTGACCCAAGCGTCATGACACCGGGCTATTAATTGATCCACGTACTTTTGAGGTGATTCCCATGATGAAAGGTGGCATGGCCGGCCTGATGAAGCAGGCGCAGCAGATGCAGGAAAAGATGGCCAAGATGCAGGAAGAACTGGCCAACGCCGAAGTCACCGGTAAAGCCGGGGGCGATATGGTCAGCGTGGTGATGACTGGGCGTCACGACATCAAGCGCGTGAGCATCGACCCAAGCGTGCTGCCAGGCGTGGGTGAAGATGACTTGGAAATGCTCGAAGCGCTGTTCGCCGCGGCCGTCAACGACGCCGTGCGCAAGATCGAAGCCAATAGCCAGGACAAAATGTCCGGCGTGACCGCTGGCATGCAACTGCCACCGGGCATGAAGATGCCGTTCTGATTCTCCAGCGTTAGCTAGACTCCAATGCCAGGCCCAGTGCCTGGCATTTTTGTTTGTGCCTATTCAATCGAATCCCGATCGAACCCTGGCCCGGCACCCATGGTCTGCAACCTATACCGATGAATTCGATAAGGAGCCCCTGATGCCTCAAGAACTGACCCTGAACCAACGCATCGTGCTGGTCTCGCGCCCCCAAGGCGCGCCCACTCCGGAAAACTTTCGCCTGGAGCGCGTGAGCTTGCCGGAGTTGGCAGACGGCCAAGTGCTGCTCAAGACCCTCTACCTGTCCCTTGACCCCTACATGCGCGGGCGCATGAGCGACGCACCTTCCTACGCCGCCCCGGTGGAAATCGATGAGGTGATGACCGGCGGTGCTGTCAGCCGTATCGAGCAATCCCGTAACCCTAAATTCGAAGTGGGTGATCTGGTGGTCGGCGCCACCGGTTGGCAGAGCCACAGCATTTCCGACGGCCGCAACCTGATTCCGGTGCCCAAAGGTCTCGCCAGTCCGTCCATGGCGTTGGGCGTATTGGGGATGCCGGGTATGACCGCCTACATGGGCCTGATGGACATTGGTCAACCCAAGGCTGGGGAAACCCTGGTGGTCGCCGCTGCCTCCGGCGCAGTCGGTTCGGTAGTGGGCCAGGTCGCCAAGCTCAAGGGCCTGCGCGTGGTCGGGATTGCAGGCGGTGCGGACAAGTGCCGCTATGTCGTGGATGAACTGGGCTTTGATGCCTGTATCGACCATAAGAGCGCAGACTTCGCCGATCAACTCGCCCAGGCTTGCTTCAACGGCGTGGACATCTATTTCGAGAACGTCGGTGGCAAGGTGTTCGACGCCGTGGTGCCTTTGCTCAACCCCAAGGCACGCATTCCTTTGTGCGGGCTGATTGCCGGCTACAACGCCCACGAAGCCCCCAGCGGGCCTGATCGCTTGCCGGCGCTGCAACGCACGTTGCTGACCAAGCGGGTGCGCATCCAGGGCTTTATCGTGTTTGATGACTACGGTGATCGTCAGCCAGAGTTCCTCAGTGCCATGGCGCCCTGGGTCCGCGACGGTAAGATCAAGTTCCGCGAGGACGTGGTCGATGGCTTGGAGCAGGCGCCCGAAGCCTTTATCGGCCTGCTTGAAGGGCGCAACTTCGGCAAGTTGGTGGTGCGGGTCGCGCAGGATTGAGGATTTGACGCTAATCCGGGGCGCGGGTATAAACCGCGTCTCGTTGTTTTGTCGGACCATTGCCCCATGAGCTTCAGCCCCCTGATTCGCCAACTGATCGACGCCCTGCGCACGTTGCCGGGTGTCGGCCAGAAAACCGCCCAGCGCATGGCGCTGCAACTGCTGGAGCGTGATCGCAGCGGCGGCACCCGGTTGGCCCAGGCCCTGAGCCAGGCCATGACGGGCGTCGGCCACTGCCGCCAGTGCCGAACCCTCACCGAAGAAGACCTTTGCCCGCAATGCGCCGACCCGCGTCGCGACGACACGTTGCTGTGTGTGGTGGAAGGCCCGATGGACGTCTACGCGGTGGAGCAGACCGGTTACCGCGGGCGTTACTTCGTGCTCAAGGGCCACCTGTCGCCGCTGGACGGCCTGGGTCCGGAGGCCATCGGCATTCCGCAACTGGTGGCACGTATCGAAGAGCAGGGCACCTTTACCGAGGTGATCCTGGCCACCAACCCGACCGTGGAAGGTGAAGCCACCGCCCATTACATCGCCCAACTGCTGAGCAACAAAGGCCTGATCACTTCGCGTATCGCCCATGGCGTACCGTTGGGTGGGGAGTTGGAGCTGGTGGATGGCGGCACGCTGGCGCATTCGTTCGCCGGTCGCAAGCCGATCGCGCTCTAACAATAAACACCAGCCAAATGTAGGAGGGGGCTTGCTCCCGATGGCAGTGGATCAGCCATGAATCTATTGGCTGACACACTGCTATCGGGAGCAAGCCCCCTCCCACAATGGTTTTGCGGTGTGATTGAGATCTGTGTTGCTAACCAAGCAAGCGCTTGGTAATTTCGCTCCACCTCTCCGTGGAGCTTGCCGATGTCTGCCTATCAGGACTACTTCGACCCCAGCCACCAATTGCTCCGCGACAGCGTGCGCCGTTTTGTCGAGCGGGAGCTGTTACCGGGCATCGAGCAATGGGAGGAGGCGGAGAGCTTTCCCCGAGCGTTGTACCTTAAGGCCGGTGCGGCGGGGATCCTCGGTATCGGTTATCCCGAATCCTTGGGCGGCAGTCACGAGGGCGATCTGTTCGCCAAGGTGGCCGTCAGCGAGGAATTGATGCGCTGCGGCTCCGGCGGCGTGGTCGCGGGATTGGGCTCGCTGGATATCGGCTTGCCTCCCATCATCAAATGGGCGCGGCCCGAAGTGCGCGAACGTGTGGCCCCGCAAGTGCTCTCGGGCGAGAAGATCATCGCCTTGGCCGTCACCGAACCCAGCGGCGGCTCCGATGTAGCCAGCCTGCGCACCCGCGCCGTGCGTGATGGCGACGTTTACCGGGTCAGCGGCAGCAAGACCTTTATCACCAGCGGCAACCGCGCCGATTTCTACACCGTTGCTGTTCGTACCGGCGGGCCAGGCTTTGGCGGCATCAGCCTGTTGCTCATCGAAAAAGACACCCCGGGTTTCACCGTCGGCCAGCCCCTGAAGAAAATGGGTTGGTGGGCGTCGGACACGGCAGAGTTGTTCTTCGATGATTGCCAAGTGCCCGTAGGCAACCTGATCGGCGCCGAGAACATGGGGTTTGCCTGCATCATGGGCAACTTTCAGAGTGAACGGCTGGCGCTGGCGTTGATGGCCAATATGACCGCGCAGCTTGCGCTTGAGGAAAGCCTCAAATGGGCCGCGCAGCGTGAAGCATTTGGCAAGCCCATTGGCAAATTCCAGGTGCTCAAGCATCGCCTGGCGGAAATGGCGACGGCTGTGGAAGTGTCCAGGGAATTCACCTACCGCCAAGCCGCCAAGATGGCCGCTGGCAAGAGTGTGATCAAGGAGATATCCATGGCCAAGAACCTGGCCACCGATACCGCCGATCGGGTGACTTATGACGCCGTGCAGATCCTCGGCGGCCAGGGCTATATGCGCGGCAGCCTGGTGGAGAGGCTGTATCGCGACAACCGTATCCTGTCGATCGGCGGCGGCACTCGTGAAGTGATGAATGAAATCATCAGCAAACAGATGGGGCTTTGAGGCGGCTTACCTGCCTCATCGGGGCAAGCCCTCTGCCACATTTTGATGTGTAAACACCTTCAAGTGTGGGAGGGGGCAGCCCTTGATAGCGTCAGTCCAGCCAAATATTACCGCTCGGACAGCGCAAATTGCGTCAGGCAAAACGTCGGAATTCCCATGTCTTCCAAACGCTGCGAGCCACCCAGCTCCGGCAAATCAATAATTGCCGCGGCTTCAAAAATCTTCGCACCCATGCGCAGCACCAGGTTCGCCGCAGCGATCAAGGTCCCGCCTGTGGCGATCAGGTCATCGAACATCAGCACCGAGTCGCCTTCGCACAGGCTGTCGGCGTGCACTTCCAGGAAAGCTTCGCCGTATTCGGTCTGATAACCCTCGGCCAGGACATCGGCCGGCAGCTTGCCCTGCTTGCGGAACAGGATCAGCGGTTTGTTCAGTTGGTAGGCAATGATCGAACCGATCAGAAACCCGCGGGCATCCATCGCGCCGATGTGGGTGAAATCGGCTTCGACATAGCGATGGGCAAAGGTATCGGCCACCAGGCGCAGGGCCTTGGGCGATTGGAACAGCGGCGTGATGTCACGGAAGATCACCCCAGGCTTGGGGAAGTCGATGACGGGGCGGATCAGGGATTTGATGTCGAACGAATCGAAGGTCATCGTCGAAGAGTCCTGGGAGGAAAACGGACTCGAAGTATACCTGCGGCCTCACCGATTGGCGCGGCCACAAGTGTCTGCATCAACCCTCTAGAGAACCACCCGCCAGCGCACACAGCTGGATCGGGTCGAGAATGTGCACTTCCTTGCCTTCGGCGGCAATCAACTCGTTCTGCTGGAAACGGGTGAACACGCGGGACACGGTTTCTACCGCCAGACCCAGGTAGTTGCCGATTTCGTTACGCGACATGCTCAAGCGGAACTGGTTGGCCGAGAAACCGCGTGCCCGGAACCGGGCCGACAGGTTGACCAGGAATGTCGCGATGCGCTCGTCGGCGGTTTTCTTCGATAACAGCAGCATCATCTGCTGATCGTCACGAATTTCTCGGCTCATCACGCGCATCAACTGGCGGCGCAGTTGAGGTAATTGGATGGCCAGTTCGTCCAGGCGTTCGAAGGGGATTTCGCACACCGACGTGGTCTCCAGCGCCTGGGCCGACACGGGATGCATCTCGGTGTCCATGCCCGACAAACCCACCAGTTCGCTGGGCAGGTGAAAACCGGTGATCTGCTCTTCGCCGTTGTCGCTCAGGCTGAAGGTCTTCAACGCGCCCGAACGTACTGCATAGACGGAGTCGAACTGATCGCCCTGACGAAACAGGAACTCGCCTTTCTTCAGCGGGCGACCACGTTTAACGATGTCGTCCAGCGCATCCATGTCTTCCAGATTCAGCGAAAGTGGCAGGCAGAGGGGGGCCAGGCTGCAATCCTTGCAGTGAGCCTGGCTGTGAGCGCGCAGTTTGACTGGCTCGGACATTTCTTAAATCCTTGTGGGAAAACACACATAAGACGTAAGGGTAACGCACTGGGGGGCAGTGAGGCCAGCGTGTACAAAAAACAGACAGCCGTATAAAGCTTTGTGTATCGGTGCCGATACATATGTGTACGTTCATGAGCAGGAGCTCAGCGCATGTTGATCATCGCCGCCAACAACCCCTCCATCCGTGTGCCAAACCCAGAGCCGGCCCCGCCCGCTGCGGCGGTTGAGACGCAGGATGCCGTGTCAACGCCTGCCACGAGCGAAGGCGTGAAGGTGAGCATTTCGCCGGATGGCTTCAAGGCTGCGGGTGCGGCCAAAAGTGCCAACGCCGATATCGACGACAGCGGTCTGGACGACAACGTTAAGCAAGTTCTTAAAATGATCCGTCAGTTGAAGCAGCAGATCGCCGAAAAATTGGCGGAGCTTCAGGCCATCGCCGCGGACAAAAGCCTGACGCCGGAGGAGGTTCAGGCCAAGGTCGCTAACGTGCAAGGTGCCATCAGTTCCTTGCAGGCCGGCTTGATGACGGCCCAAATCTCCTTGGCCAAGGCCATGAAAACCATGAGTGCCGATCAGGCGCTCAAGGCCGCTTCGTTGTCGATGTAACTAGGTCGATGTAACTAGATCACCCGTGAAAACCGTTGCCGGTTCTGGTGTTCCAGGTACGCGTCGAACACCATGCACACCGAGCGCACCAGCAAGCGCCCTGCGGGCAGCACCCGAATGCCCTGGGCGTCGAGCGCGATCAGGCCGTCCTTGGCCATGGCCTCAAGTTGCAGCCAGATCTCATCGAAGTACCCGCGAAAATCAATATTGAAGGCCTGTTCGATACGCTCGAATACCAGGCTGAAATTGCAGATCAACTGCTGAATCACTTCCCGTCTTAGTCGATCGTCTGTGGTGCAGACCAAGCCACGGCTGGTCGCCAGCTGCGCGCCGGCCAGGGTGTTCTGGTAGCCGTTGAGGTCACTGCTGTTCTGGCAATACAAGTCGCCGATCTGGCTGATCGCCGACACACCCAGGCCGATCAGGTCGCAATGGCCGTGGGTGGTGTAGCCCTGGAAATTGCGTTGCAGCGTGCCTTCTTCCTGGGCGATGGCGAGTTCGTCATCCGGCAGAGCGAAGTGGTCCATGCCGATGTAGCGATAACCCGCCTCGGTCAATTGCGTGATGGTGGTTTGCAGCATCAGCAGTTTTTCCGCCGGTGCTGGCAGCTCGTCGCTGTCGATGCGCCGCTGGGGCATGAAGCGCTCCGGCAGGTGCGCATAGTTGAACACCGACAGGCGATCCGGTTGCAGCTTGATCACTTCTTCCACGGTGCGCGCGAAGTTGATCGGCGTTTGCTTGGGCAGGCCGTAGATCAGGTCGATATTGATCGAGCGAAACTGCAAAGTGCGCGCCGCATCGATTACTGCGCGAGTCTCTTCCAGGCTTTGAAGGCGGTTAACGGCCCGCTGCACCTCGGGGTCGAGGTCTTGCAGGCCAATGCTGACGCGGTTGAAACCGAGTTCACGCAGCAGGCCCATGGTGGCCCAGTCGGCTTCGCGCGGGTCGATTTCGATGCCGTAGTCGCCGGAATCATCATCGAGCAAATTGAAGTGCTGGCGCAGGGAGCCCATGACCTGACGCAGTTCGTCGTGGCTGAGAAACGTCGGCGTGCCGCCGCCGAAATGCAACTGCTCCACCGGCTGTTTCGGGTCGAGGTGGCAGGCCACCATTTGGATCTCCTGCTCCAAGCGGTGCAGGTATGCCTGGGCGCGGCCACGGTCTTTGGTGATCACCTTGTTGCAGGCGCAGTAGTAGCAAATGTTCGCGCAGAACGGCACATGCACATACAGCGACAATGGGCGCACAGCCTTGCGACTGTCGCGCAGGGCGTGTAGCAGGTCGAATGTGCCGACCTGGCTGTCGAATTGTACGGCGGTGGGGTAGGACGTATAGCGCGGTCCCGCCAGGTCGTAGCGATGAATCAGATCGGTGTCCCAACGAATGGCGTCGAGCATGCGGGCGTCCCCCGGATAGGCTAGTGGGCCGAGTCTAGAGGCGTGGGGCAGAGGGCATCTTGATTTGCATCAACGAGCAGCGGCGCTATGCCACATGGCCTTTTAGTGGCCCATCAGCCAGTGCTGGTGCGGCCCTGGCAAGGTCCAAATACCGAACACAATGACCAGCAATCCACCGGCCATGCGCACGCTGCGTTTGCGCAATAACGCGGTGACGCGTTCGGCGGCCAGCCCAGTCGCCAGCAGCACGGGCCAGGTGCCCAACCCGAACGCGAGCATCAGCAAGGCACTGTCCAGCGCATTGCCCTGGCTCGCGGCCCACAGCAGGGTGCTGTAGACCAACCCGCACGGCAACCAGCCCCACAGCGCACCCAGCAGTAAAGCGCGAGGCAGGCTGGACACCGGTAGCAAACGGGTGGCAACGGGCTGGATATGCCGCCACAGGCCGCGCCCGAGGCTTTCGATACGGGTGAGGCCGCTCCACCAACCGGCCAGGTACAGGCCCATGCAGATCAGCAGCAGACCGGCGAGTACCCGCATGAACATCGCCGCCGGGCTATTGGCCACGGCCCAGCCGGCCAGGCCGATCAACAGCCCAGCCGTGGCGTAACTGAGGATTCGCCCCAGGTTGTACGCCAGCAGCAGGCGAAACCGGCGACTGCGTTGCTCCTTGGGAATTGCCAAAGTCAGCGCGCCCATCAGCCCGCCGCACATGCCCAGGCAATGACCGCCGCCCAGCAGGCCTAGGATCAGCGCGGAGACCAGCAGCGGCGCCAATTCAAGCATGAGGTGGGTCTTTGGGCGGTTGTTCCGGGCCGTTGGCTTCGTCGATGGCGGCCAGGTGGTTCGGGTCCTGGTCGTCGAACAGCACGCTGTGGGCCGGGCCGTCGAGGTCATCGTACTGGCCGCTGTCCACGGCCCAGAAGAAGATGTAAATAGCGATGGCCACTATCAGCAGCGCCGCCGGAATCATCACGTATAAAGCTGGCATCTGCACTCCATGCCCGCGCGGCTCACGCGGGCAGCGGGCGGGTGATTGAGGGGGCGCTGGCGGACTGTGCGCTCGGCACGCGAGTCAGGCGCAGGGCGTTGAGTACCACGGTCAACGAACTGATGGACATGCCGACTGCCGCCCAGATTGGCGTGATCCAGCCCAAAGCAGCAAACGGCAACATCAGGCCATTGTATAGGCCCGCCCAGAGCAGGTTTTCAATAATCACTCGTCGGGTGCGCCGCGCCAGGCTGAAAGCCTGCACCAGAGCGTCGAGGCGATTGGAGAGCAACACCGCATCGGCACTGGTCTTGGCCAGGTCGGTGGCCGAGCCCATTGCCACGCTGATATCGGCGGCGGCGAGGACGGGGACATCGTTGACGCCATCGCCGAGCATCAGCACCTTGCGACCTTCCTTGTGCAGCTGTTGCAGCACGTGCAGCTTGTCGTCGGGACGCAGGCCGCCGTGGGCCTCGTCTATGCCCAGCTCAAGGGCGACACTGGCGACCATCGGCGAACTGTCCCCGGACAGCAGCAGTGTGCGCCAACCGCGCGCCTTGCAAGCGGCGAGCAGGGCGGGGGCGTCGCTGCGCAGGCGATCATCCAGTACGAACCAGGCGAGGGCGCCGCTGCGGTCGCCCAGCAGCAGCCATTGCCCGGCGTCGTCCGGCGGAGCGGGGATCGGGCAGCCACTGAGTTCGCAGACGAAGCCCGGCTGGCCGATGCGCAGCAGACGCTCGCCCACTCGACCTTCCAAACCGAGACCGGGCGTACTGAGCACTTCTTCAGCGGCCAGTGGCGCACGGCCAAAGGCGCGGGCAATCGGGTGTTCTGAGCGGTTTTCCAGGGCGGCGGCGAGACCCAGGCAGTCGTCGCTGCCCAATTCGCCCAGCGGCCGGATCGCGCGCAGGGCCAGGCGACCTTCGGTGAGGGTGCCGGTCTTGTCGAAGATCACCGTGTCGATCTGGTTCAGGCCCTCCAGCACATGGCCACGGGTCAGCAGCAGCCCGAGTTTGTGCAGGGTGCCGGTGGCGGCGGTCAGGGCGGTAGGTGTAGCGAGGGACAACGCACATGGGCAGGTCGCCACTAACATCGCCAGCACGATCCAGAACGCTCGTGATGAGTCCAGTTCCCACCACAGCAGGCCGATCAGCGCAGCGGCGATCAGCGAACACAACAGGAACCACTGCGCGGCGCGGTCGGCGATTTGCGCCAGTCGCGGTTTTTCGGCCTGGGCGCGCTCCAGCAGGCGCACGATGGCGGACAGGCGGGTCTCGTGGCCAAGGGCGCGCACTTCGACGGTCAGCGCGCCGTCGACGTTGAGGGTGCCGGCGGTGACGGTGTCGCCGACTTGGCGCGGTTGCGGTAAGTACTCGCCGGTGAGCAGGGACTCATCAATGCTGGACTGGCCATCGAGGATCACGCCGTCTGCTGGCAGCACCGCGCCCGGATGCACCAGCACGCGGTCGCCCAGGGCCAGTTCGCTCAACAGGATGCGTTCGCCCTGGCCGTCGTCTTTCAAGCGCAGGCACGACGCTGGCAACAGGTTGACCAACTGCGCAGTGGCCGCCGCCGTGCGCTCCCGGGCACGGCGTTCCAGGTAGCGACCGGCCAGCAGGAACAGTGCAAACATGCCCACTGCATCGAAATACAGCTCGCCGACGCCGGTGATCGCGGTCCATATTCCCGCCAAATAAGCCCCGCCAATGGCGAGGGATACTGAAACGTCCATGGTCAGGTGCCGCGTGCGCAGGTCGCGCATGGCGCCCTTGAAGAACGGCGCGCAGCTGTAGAACACGATGGGGGTTGTCAGAAACATCGCCACCCAGCGCAGGATTACATGCAGCTCCGGGCTCAGGTCGATATTGAATTCCGGCCAGGTGGCCATGGTTGCCATCATTGCCTGGAACCACAGCAGCCCGGCGACACCGAGTTGGCGCAAAGCCAGGCGGTTTTCGCTGGCCAGTTGCTCGGCGGCGCGGTCGGCCTGATAAGGATGGGCGGCATAGCCGATATGGCGCAGCTCACTGAGCACTTGGCTCAACGGCAATTGCCCGTCGGCCCAGCGCACCTGCAAGCGATGGTTGGACAGGTTCAACCGCGCCTCGGCAACGGCGGGCAAGCTGCGCAGGTGTTTTTCGATCAGCCAGCCACAGGCGGCGCAGCTGATGCCTTCCATCAATAGGGTCGTTTCGGCCAGTTCGCCTTGGTGGTGCACGAAGGGTTTTTGCACGTCGGCGCGGTCGTACAGCGCCAGTTCGTCCACCAGTTGCACCGGCAGCGTTTCGGGGTTGGCCGAGGCTTCGCTGCGGTGCTGGTAATAGCTTTCCAAACCTGCGGCGACGATTGCTTCGGCCACCGCCTGGCAGCCCGGGCAGCAGAGTTCGCGGCGCTCGCCGAGGATATCGGCGGTGAACCGGCCGCCGGGCGGTACGGGCAGGGCGCAGTGGTAGCAGGGAGTGGGGGTGGTCATGGTTCGGGATCTTTGGTGGCTGGGAAGGCCCCATCGCCGGCGAGCCGGCTCCTACGAGAGGGGTGTGGGTCTGTAGGAGCCGGATTGCCGGCGATGCGCGAAGCGCAGGTGTTTATTTTTTCAGGTCTTCGGCACCCTGCAACGGTTCATCACCCAACAGCAAGTCTTTGTCGTGGCTGACTTCTTCTTCCTCGAACAGCCGCCAGGTCTTGTCGCCTTCCACGCCCAGCAGTTCCACGAAGCGGCGGCCTTCGACTTTGTCGGTGACCTGGCCGATGTAGCGGCCGGGTTCGCTGTCGCTGCGGGCCAGATTGATTTTGCGATCTTTCTCCGGCTGAGTCGGGGAAATCAGGTTCAGCTCCAGGGTGTTCGGGTTGCTGTAGCCGGTGAGCTTCAGCTCGACTTCACCGGTCAGTTCGTCCAAATGCAGCTTGGCGCGCAGTTGCAGGGTCTGCGCCAGGCGTTCGCGGTCCAGTGAGCGGTTGATGCCCTTGCCAGCCTCGTAGTAGTTGTCGTTGACCAGGTTGTCCGGGTTGTTTACCGCGATGGTCACCATGGACAAGGTCAAGGTCACCGAGCAGGCGAGGATCCCGATGATGATCCAGGGCCAGAGGTGCTTGTACCAAGGACTTGCGGCAGTGGCTAAGGGCATTGTTCCGTTCTCTCTTTATCGAACTTGTGGGCCGATGAATCGGCTCTTGGCTTCAATGTTGACGCTGGCGTCATCGGCATCGGTGAGGGTGAATTTCACCTCGTTGGTGCTCGACGGCAGTTGTTCCGGCGCACTCGACAGTTCCACTGGCATGCTGACGATATCGCCGGCAGCCACCTTGATCTCGCGCCGGCCCTGCAGCTTGAGGTCTGGCAGGCCTGATGCGTCGAGCACGTAGGTGTGGTCGCGCTGGTCCTTGTTCATGATCTTCAGGCTGTAGACGTTTTCGATACGGCCTTCGGCGTTTTCGCGGTAGAGCACGCGGTCTTTGCTCACGTCGAAGCCCACCAGCGACCGCATGAAGAACGCCCCGGCCAACAGGCTGATCATTGCCAGCAACACCAGGGCGTAACCGATCAGGCGTGGGCGCAGCTTGTGGGTTTTCTGCCCGGACAGGTTGTGCTCGGTGGTGTAGCTGATCAGGCCGCGCGGGTACTCCATCTTGTCCATGATGTTGTCGCAGGCGTCGATGCACGCGGCGCAGCCGATGCACTCGATTTGCAGGCCGTCGCGGATGTCGATGCCGGTGGGGCACACCTGCACGCACATCGTGCAATCGATGCAGTCGCCCAGGCCTTGGGCCTTGTAGTCGATCCCTTTTTTACGCGGGCCACGCAGCTCTCCACGACGTGGGTCGTAAGAGACGATGAGGGTGTCTTTGTCGAACATCACGCTTTGGAAACGCGCGTACGGGCACATGTAGATGCACACCTGTTCGCGCAGCCAGCCGGCGTTGCCGTAGGTGGCGAGGGTGAAGAAACCGACCCAGAAATACGACCAGCCATCGGCCTGGCCGGTGAAGAAATCGAACACCAGTTCGCGGATCGGCGAGAAGTAGCCGACGAAGGTAATCCCGGTGGCAAAACCGATCAGCAGCCACAGGCTGTGCTTGCTGAATTTGCGCAGGAATTTGTTGGCGCCCATCGGCGCTTTATCCAGCTTGATGCGTTGGTTGCGGTCGCCTTCGGTGACTTTTTCGCACCACATGAAGATCCACGTCCACACGCTTTGCGGGCAGGTATAACCGCACCACACGCGGCCGGCGTACACCGTGATGAAGAACAGGCCAAACGCCGCGACGATCAGAATACCCGAGAGCAGGATGAAGTCTTGGGGCCAGAAGGTCGCACCGAAAATGAAGAACTTACGCTCCGGCAGGTTCCACCACACGGCCTGGTGGCCACCCCAGTTCAGCCACACCGTGCCGAAGTAGAGCAGGAACAAAGCAGCGCCGCCGAGCATTCGTAAATTGCGGAACAGGCCGGTAAAGGCGCGGGTGTAGATTTTCTCGCGCGGGGCATAGAGGTCGACGGTGGCGGTCGAGTGTTTGGCAGGCGGGGTAACGTCATGTACCGGTATTTGGTCGCTCATCATTGCATCCCACGGCGGTGGAGATTTGCCTCGGCCAGTACGTGCCAACCGGGGTCAAATTAGGGGTCTTGCAGTGGCGTAATGATACGCCCCCGATGCTGCGCAAGGGGTGCGACCTTTGGTCGCGTTGGGGAAAATCAATTGATGGTGTACGTGATCTGGATCAATTGACTTGTGAAGTATGGACGGTTTTTGCGGGCTCAACCTTCAAAAAGCCGAAGATCCAATGTGTGAGGGGGCTTGCTCCCGATAGCGGCGTGTCAGTCAGAGTCACTAATACTGATCCACCGTCATCGGGAGCAAGCCCCCTCTCACAAGGGTTTTTTGGTGTTTCTGGGTAAGGGGGTAGCCTTACTGCTCCTCGGCCTTCTTATCCCCATGGGACAAGCTGTAAACATACGCCGCGAGCAAGTGCACCTTGTCATTGCCTTGCAATTGTTCCTGCGCCGGCATCTGGCCCTGGCGGCCGAAACGGATGGTCTGCTGCAGTTGGGCGAAGCTCGAACCGTAGATGAAGGCGCCGGGGTGTGTCAGGTCGGGCGCGCCCATTGCTGGGGTGCCTTTACCGGCTGGGCCGTGGCAGGCCACGCAGTTGGCGGCGAAGAGTTTTTCGCCGTTGGCTACGTCGGCCTTGACGCCTTCGGGCAGTTTGCGGCCGTCGAGTTGAGTGACCACGTAGGCCGCCACGTCGCTGACACCCTCTTCTTGCAGCACCGGCAGCCAGCCCGGCATCACGGCATGACGGCCTTTCATGATGGTTTCCTTGATCGTCGCCGGCTCCCCACCCCAGCGCCAGTCGGCGTCAGTCAGGTTGGGGAAGCCGTAGGCACCCTTGGCGTCGGACCCGTGGCACACCGAGCAGTTGGACGCGAACAAGCGGCCACCCATCTTCAGGGCTTGTGGGTCTTTGGCGACTTCCTCAATGGGCATGGAGGCGAATTTGGCGAAGATCGGACCGAACTTGGCGTCCGACCGGGCCATTTCCTTTTCCCATTCGTGCACACCGGTCCAGCCGGTCTGGCCGTTGGCGAAGGGGGTTTGTTTGTCGTTGTCGAGGTAGTTGTAGCCCGGCAGCAGGCCTTTCCAATTTCCCAGGCCTGGGTACAGCACCAGGTAGCCAAGGGCAAAAATGATGGTGCCGACGAACAGCATGAACCACCACTTGGGCAATGGGTTGTCGTACTCCTCGATGCCATCGAACGAGTGGCCGACGGTCTCGTCGGTTTGCTCGGCGCGCTGGCCCTTGCGGGTCGACAGCAACAGCCAGGTCAGGGCGAAAATGGTACCCAGACTGAGGACTGTGACGTACAGACTCCAGAACGTAGTCATTCTTTGTTACTCCTAGAAGCTTGCTCGACGTGCTTGATGGCTTCGGGATCATCCGCAAAGGGCAGCAAGGTCGCGTCTTCAAACTCCGACTTGCGCTTGGGGCTGAACACCCACAACGCCAGGCCGATAAAGGCCACCATCACCACAACGGTGCCCAGGCCACGAATCATCCCGATATCCATGAAGAATCACCGTTTGCTTTTGATGATGGTGCCCAGGCCTTGCAGGTAGGCCACCAATGCGTCCATTTCGGTCTTGCCCTTTACGGCTGCAGCTGCACCGGCGATGTCTTCGTCGGTGTAGGGCACGCCCAGGGTGCGCAAGACTTCCATCTTCTTCGCGGTGTCCTTGCCGTCGAGCTTGTTTTCCACGAGGAACGGGTACGCCGGCATTTTCGACTCAGGCACCACGTTGCGCGGGTTGTACAAGTGCGCACGTTGCCAGTCATCGGAGTAACGCCCGCCAACACGGGCCAGGTCAGGGCCGGTGCGCTTGGAGCCCCACAGGAACGGGTGGTCCCATACGCTTTCGCCCGCGACCGAGTAGTGGCCGTAGCGTTCGGTTTCGGCGCGGAACGGGCGGATCATCTGCGAGTGGCAGCCCACGCAACCGTTGGCGATGTAGACGTCGCGGCCTTCCAGTTCAAGGGCGGTGCGCGGCTTCATGCCTTCCACCGGCTTGTTGGTCACGTCCTGGAAAAACAGCGGAACGATCTGGGTCAGGCCGCCGATACTCACGGCGATGACCATGAAGAAGGCCAGCAGGCCGATATTCTTCTCGACTACTTCATGCTTCATCAGTGGGCTCCCACAACGGCGATCTTGGCGGCGGCTTCGGCTTCTGCGGGGTCCGATGCACGCACGGTGCGCCAGACGTTGTAGGCCATGAACAGCATGCCGGCAGCGAAGAACGCACCGCCCAGGGCGCGGACGATGTAGCCCGGATGGCTGGCTTGCAGCGCTTCGACGAACGAGTAGGTGAGGGTGCCGTCATCGTTGATCGCACGCCACATCAGGCCTTGGGTGATGCCGTTGACCCACATCGAAGCGATGTAGAGCACGGTGCCGATGGTGGCCAGCCAGAAGTGCGTGTTGATCAGCCCGACGCTGTGCATCTGCGCACGGCCGAACAGTTTGGGGATCATGTGGTACAGCGCACCGATGGAGATCATCGCCACCCAACCGAGGGCACCGGCGTGAACGTGGCCGATGGTCCAGTCGGTGTAGTGGGAGAGCGAGTTGACGGTCTTGATTGCCATCATCGGCCCTTCGAAGGTCGACATGCCGTAGAACGCCAGGGATACCACAAGGAAGCGCAGGATCGGGTCGGTGCGCAATTTATGCCAGGCACCCGAGAGGGTCATCATGCCGTTGATCATGCCGCCCCAGCTCGGAGCCAACAGGATGATCGACATCGCCATGCCCAGGGACTGTGCCCAGTCCGGCAGTGCGGTGTAGTGCAAGTGGTGCGGGCCGGCCCAGATGTAGAGGGTGATCAATGCCCAGAAGTGCACGATGGACAAACGGTACGAGTAAATAGGACGTTCGGCCTGTTTCGGCACGAAGTAGTACATCATCCCCAGAAAACCGGTGGTGAGGAAAAAGCCTACGGCGTTATGCCCGTACCACCACTGGATCATCGCGTCCGTCGCGCCGGCATACGCCGAGTAGGACTTGAACAGGCTGACCGGCAGCGATGCGTGATTGACGATGTGCAGCATCGCCGTGACCACGATGAACGCACCGTAGAACCAGTTGCCCACGTAGATGTGCTTGGTTTTGCGCTTGACGATGGTGCCGAAGAACACCGCACCGTAGGTCACCCACACAATCGCCAGCAAAATGGCGATCGGCCATTCCAGCTCGGCGTATTCCTTGGTGGTGGTGTAGCCCAGGGGCAGGCTGACGATGGCGCCGACGATGACCGCCTGCCAACCCCAGAAGGTAAAGGCGGCGAGGCCATCGGAGATCAGTCGCGTCTGGCAGGTTCGCTGCACGACATAGTAGGAGGTGGCAAACAATGCACATCCGCCGAAGGCGAAAATCACCAGGTTGGTGTGCAGCGGGCGTAGGCGACCGAAGGTCGTCCATGGCAAGTCGAAATTCAATTCCGGCCAAACCAGTTGCGAGGCGATGAACACCCCGAGCCCCATGCCAAGGATCCCCCAGACCACCGTCATGATGGCGAACT
>PJQF01000288.1_pt1 | contig 18161 bp, 18 predicted proteins | sample 1503741 | NCBI WGS metagenome assembly PJQF01 (sample SAMN07775949, study PRJNA414020) | Biofilm metagenome, whole genome shotgun sequencing project. | isolation source: biomolecule (vanillin) treated reverse osmosis membrane biofilm | place: India: Nagpur | collected 2017-03-21 | reverse complement strand
TCGAACACACGGACCTTTCTGCCTATTCCACCCGTTTTGGCGGCTCGGTAAAGGGGTTCAATGTCGAGGAATACCTCTCGATCAAAGAGTCCCGCAAACTCGACCTGTTCATTCAATACGGCCTGGCAGCCGGTTTTCAGGCAGTGCGTAACGCCGGCCTGGAAGTCACTGATGCCAACCGTGAACGCATCGGCGTGGCGATGGGGTCTGGTATTGGCGGTCTGACCAATATCGAAGAAACCAGCCGCACGTTGCACGATACTGGCCCTCGTCGAATTTCACCGTTCTTCGTGCCTGGCTCGATCATCAATATGATTTCCGGCTTCCTGTCCATCCACCTGGGTGCACAGGGACCGAACTACGCCATCGCTACTGCGTGCACCACCGGCACGCATTGCATCGGCATGGCAGCGCGCAACATTGCCTACGACGAAGCCGACGTGATGATCGCCGGCGGTGCCGAAATGGCAGCCTGCGGCCTGGGTATGGGCGGCTTTGGCGCGTCCCGTGCGCTGTCGACCCGCAATGACGAGCCGACCCGCGCCAGCCGTCCGTGGGACAAGGGTCGTGACGGCTTCGTACTGTCCGATGGTGCTGGTGCCCTGGTGCTGGAGGAGTTGGAGCACGCTAAGGCGCGCGGAGCCACCATCTATGCCGAGCTGATCGGCTTTGGCATGAGCGGCGACGCCTACCACATGACCTCGCCACCGTCTGACGGTGCCGGCGCTGCGCGCTGCATCACCAACGCATTGCGTGATGCGAAGGTCAATGTCGATCAGGTGCAGTACATCAACGCCCATGGCACTTCGACCCCGACCGGTGACTTGGCGGAAGCTGAGGCCATCAAGTCGGTGTTCGGCGAGCACGCGTACAAGCTGGCTGTCAGCTCCACCAAGTCCATGACCGGTCACCTGCTGGGTGCGGCGGGCGCGGTCGAGGCGATCTTCAGCGTGATGGCCATCAAGGATCAGGTCGCTCCGCCGACCATCAACCTGGATGAGCCGGATGAAGGCTGCGACCTGAACTTCGTACCGCACGAGCCGCAACAGATGCCGATCGACGTTGCGATCTCCAACTCGTTCGGATTTGGTGGCACCAACGGTTCCCTGGTGTTCCGCCGGTACGCCGAGTGATGCACAGCTGGGTCGACGGTCAGCCAGCGGACAACGTGCCCCTGAAAGATCGCGGCCTGGCGTATGGCGATGGCCTGTTCGAGACCGTCGCCGTCAAGGCCGGGCAGCCCCTGCTACTCGACCGCCACCTGCAGCGCCTTGATGAGGGCTGCAGGCGCTTTGCGTTCGTGGTCGATCTCGGGTTGATCCGCAACGAAGTGCTTGCCTATGCCGCCGCCCTCGGTGACGGTGTCCTCAAGCTGATCCTTACCCGTGGCGACAGCCTGCGCGGTTACGGCATCAATCCCGACGCACCTGTGCGCCGTATCCTGCAGGGCAGTCCGCCCACCACCTATCCCCACGCCCATGGAACCGACGGCATTCGCCTGTTTCCGTGCGCTACCCGTTTGGCCGAGCAGCCCTTGCTGGCCGGGCTGAAGCACCTTAACCGCCTGGAGCAGGTGATCGCGCGTGCCGAATGGCAAGATGTCGAACATGCCGAAGGTTTGATGCTGGATATGTCCGGTCGCGTCATTGAGGGCGTATTCAGCAATCTGTTTCTCGTGCGTAACGGCTTGTTACTAACCGCCGATCTGAAGCGTTGCGGTGTCGCGGGCGTGATGCGTGCCGAGATCCTGGACCAGGCACAATCGCTGGGCATCCCGGTGGCCGTGGCCGACATCACTGTCGAGCAACTGCGGCAGGCCGACGAAGTCTTTGTCTGTAACAGCGTGTATGGCATTTGGCCGGTGCGCGGCTGTGCTGCGATGAGCTGGCCGGTTGGGCCGCTCACCCGTAAACTGCAGGGCATTGTTCGCGCGCTATTGGATATCTGAGTTGATACGAAAACTGGTTGTACTGCTGCTGATCGGTCTGTTCTCGGCGGCTTTGCTGTTGGGGGTCTGCGCCTGGAAATACGACGCTGCCTTGAAGCAGCCGCTGAATCTGACCCAAGAGCAGTTGCTCGATGTGCCTGCAGGGGCGACTCCGACCGGCACCTTCAATCGACTGGAAGCCGACGGCGTGATCGACGGAGCCTTCTGGCTGCGTCTGTATTGGCGCTTCAACCTCGACGGCCAACCGCTGCATAGCGGCGAATACCGAATGACGCCCGGCATGACCGCCGAAGGCCTGATCGGCCTCTGGCAGCGTGGCGACGTGGTGCAATACAGTCTGACACTGGTGGAAGGCTGGAACTTCCGCCAAGTGCGTTCGGCCCTGGCCAAGCATGAAAAGATCGTACAGAGCCTCTCCGGCTTGAGTGACAGCGAAGTGATGGAGAAACTTGGTCACCCTGGGGTGTTTCCCGAAGGGCGATTCTTCCCGGATACGTATCGATTCGTGCGCGGCATGACCGACGTCGAATTCCTTAAAAAAGCTTACAACCGCCTGGACGACGTACTGGCCCAGGAATGGAGCAAGCGCGCCCCCGATGTGCCGTACACCGACCCTTATCAAGCGCTGATCATGGCGTCTCTGGTGGAAAAAGAGACCGGTGTGCCTGAGGAGCGTGGCCAGATTGCCGGTGTGTTCGTCCGCCGTCTGAAGATCGGCATGCTGCTGCAGACCGACCCTACGGTGATTTACGGCCTGGGTGAGCGTTACAACGGCAAGTTGACGCGCGCTCACCTCAAGGAATCCAACCCTTACAACACCTACATGATTGCCGGGCTGCCGCCGACGCCAATCGCCATGGTCGGCCGCGAGGCTATCCATGCCGCATTGAGCCCGGTGCCTGGCAGCAGCCTGTATTTCGTCGCCCGTGGCGATGGCAGTCATATTTTCTCCGATGACCTGGGTGCGCATAATGCCGCCGTGCGTGAGTTCCAGCTCAAACGCCGTGCCGATTACCGCTCCAGTCCGGCACCGGTGGTAAAACCGCCGGAAGATGCAACGCCGCCAACGGAAGCGCCCGCCGAGCCCGTGCTGGACACCACCGCGCCGCAAAGCCCGCAATGACTCTGACTAAGGACTGCCTGTGACTGGCTTGTTTATTACCCTGGAAGGCCCGGAAGGCGCCGGCAAAAGCACCAACCGCGATTACTTGGCAGAGCGCTTGCGTGCCGAAGGCATCGAGGTGGTGTTGACCCGTGAGCCCGGCGGTACGCCTTTGGCCGAGCGCATCCGTGAAGTGTTGCTGGCTCCAGGCGAAGAACAGATGAACCCGGACACCGAGCTGCTACTGGTGTTCGCTGCCCGGGCACAACATCTGGCCGAAGTGATTCGCCCGGCCCTGGCCCGCGGTGCCGTGGTGATTTGCGACCGGTTTACCGATTCCACCTACGCCTACCAGGGCGGCGGCCGCGGCTTGTCATTGGCGCGCATCGCTACCCTGGAAACGTTCGTGCAAGGTGATTTGCGTCCTGACCTGACCCTGTTGTTCGACTTGCCCGTAGAAGTGGGCATGGCCCGCGCCAGTGCTCGTGGTCGTCTCGATCGCTTCGAACTCGAAGGCCAGGCGTTCTTCGATGCTGTGCGCAGCGCGTTTCTCAAACGTGCTCAGGTCGAACCTGCTCGCTATCACCTGTTTGACGCATCCCAGCCGTTGGCGAAGGTGCAGCAGGCCATCGACGGCTTGTTGCCAACACTGTTGGAGCGCGCCCGTGGCTGAAGCCTACCCGTGGCAGGACAGTCTCTGGCAGCAGTTAGCCGGCCGCGCCCAGCACGCTCATGCCTACTTGTTGCATGGGCCAATCGGTATTGGTAAACGGGCCCTTGCCGAGCGCCTGATGGCCAGCCTGCTGTGCCAGCGTCCGGTTAACTTGGAGGCTTGTGGCGAGTGCAAATCCTGCCTGTTGCTTAAGGCTGGTAGCCATCCGGACAATTACCTGCTGGAGCCCGAGGAAGCCGACAAGGCGATCAAGGTCGACCAAGTGCGTGATCTCGTCAGCTTCGTGGTGCAAACCGCGCAGATGGGCGGGCGCAAGGTGGTGCTGATCGAGCCGGTAGAAGCGATGAACATCAACGCCGCCAACGCCCTGCTCAAAAGCCTGGAAGAACCCTCCGGCGATACTGTGCTGTTGCTCGTGAGCCACCAGTCAAGCCGCCTGTTGCCGACCATCCGCAGCCGCTGCGTGCAGCAGGCCTGTCCGCTGCCAAGCGAGGCGATAAGCCTGCAATGGCTGGCGCAGGCACTGCCAGACTGCTCCGCCGATGAACGTGTCGAACTACTGACCCTGGCCGCCGGTTCGCCCTTGGCGGCCGTGAAGCTGCAAGCCCAAGGCGTGCGTGACCAGCGCGCGCTGGTGGTGGATGGGGTTAAAAAACTGCTCAAGCAGAAACTGTCTGCGACACAACTGGCCGAAAGCGCCTGGAAAGACATTCCCCTGTTGCTGCTGTTCGACTGGTTCTGCGACTGGTCGAGCCTGATCCTGCGGTATCAGTTGACCCAGGATGAAAATGGCCTGGGCCTGCAGGACATGCGCAAGGTGGTGCAGTATCTCGCGCAGAAAAGCGCCCAGGACAAGGTGCTGTCCATCCAGGACTGGATCCTCGCCCAGCGCCAGAAAGTGCTCGGCAAGGCCAACCTCAACCGTGTGCTGTTGCTTGAAGCGCTGCTGGTGCAGTGGGTGGGCTTGCTCGGCCGCCGTTAATTTCCGTGGCCGACGGATGTATCGTCGGCCAGACACTTTCCGTGACTCAAGTTGTAACTTCCTATGCTCGTAGATTCCCACTGCCACCTTGATCGTCTTGACCTCGCCCAGCACGGCGGCTCCCTCGATGCCGCCCTGGAAGCGGCTCGCCAGCGCGGAGTCGGGCATTTCCTGTGCATCGGCGTCAGCGCCGACAACGCCGCCGACGTCAAAGCCTTGGCTGATCGTTATGCCGACGTGGATTGCTCAGTGGGTATCCACCCGCTGGACCTCAAGCCAGGCGAGGCCCCGGCCCTCGACTGGCTGCTGGGCGAACTCAACCATCCGCGTGTAGTGGCCATCGGCGAGACCGGCCTGGATTACCACTACGAACCCGAAGCTGCCGAGTTGCAGCAGGCATCCTTTCGCCTGCATCTGCAAGCCGCCCAGCAGACGGGCAAACCGGTGATTGTCCATACCCGCGGCGCCCGTGCCGACACGCTCACCTTGCTGCGCGAAGCCGCGTTGCCCCAGGCCGGCGTATTGCACTGCTTCACTGAAGACTGGGACATGGCCAAGGCTGCGTTGGACCTGGGTTTCTATATCTCCCTGTCGGGTATCGTCACTTTTCGCAATGCCGACGCGTTGCGTGACGTGGCCCGCCAAGTCCCGGCCGATCGCCTGTTGGTGGAAACGGACTCGCCGTACCTGGCGCCCATCCCCCATCGCGGCAAGCCGAACCTGCCGGAGTACGTGCGTGATGTGGCGGATTATCTGGCGATGCTGCGGGGTGAGTCCTACGAGCGTTTTGCGCAACAGACTACCGAGAACTTCAAGCGCCTGTTTCCATTGGCTCACGTCGCTTCGTAGATCCAGGGTCAAATTGCGGGCAAAAAAAACCCGGGTTCTGGGGGGTGAATCCGGGTTAAGACCATTAGGAGTAAAGCAAGGGCACACAGTCCGTCGGTACCCAGGTCGGCGCTTCACTTGGGGGAGATGTCACGCCGACAGTTCAAGTATTGATCAGTATCTGATTCAGTCCAGTCGCGACTGATCGTTTTTTAAACAGATTTGGAATACACGCGCTTCGCTTGAGTTCTCATTAGGCCGGTGCACGGGTGCAGTTGTTGCGTATTGTTTCTGACTGATAGCCATGAAATCGTTGGCAGTCTGAAAGTAAAGTGCATGGCGGGTTCACATAGACGTTGCCCAACGACCGTTCAGTCGGGATAATCCCTCGCACTGGGTAAATCGTATCGCCATGTAATCTTGGTCATGCGCAACCCTCCCTATTCCGACCTTTGCAGACCTCTTCCTCATGCACAAAGAACCCCGTAAGGTCCGTGAGTTTCGCCGCCGTGAGCAGGAAATTCTCGACACCGCACTCAAATTGTTCCTCGAACAAGGCGAAGACAGCGTCACCGTCGAGATGATCGCGGATGCCGTGGGTATCGGCAAAGGCACGATCTACAAGCACTTCAAGTCCAAGGCGGAGATCTACCTGCGCCTGATGCTCGACTACGAGCGCGACTTGAACGAGCTGCTGCATTCGGCCGATGTCGATAAAGACAAGGAAGCGCTGTCCCGCGCTTACTTCGAGTTCCGTATGCGTGATCCGCAGCGCTATCGCCTGTTCGACCGCCTGGAGGAGAAGGTCGTCAAGGGACATCAGGTGCCAGAGATGGTCGAAGAGCTGCACAAGATCCGCGCCTCGAACTTCGAACGCCTGACCCTGTTGATCAAGGGCCGCATCAGTGAAGGCAAGCTTGAAGACGTACCTCCTTATTTCCACTATTGCGCGGCTTGGGCCTTGGTGCACGGCGCCGTGGCGCTGTACCACTCGCCATTCTGGAGCAATGTGCTGGAAGACCAGGAAGGTTTCTTCCAGTTCCTGATGGACATTGGCGTACGCATGGGCAACAAGCGCAAGCATAGCGCCGAGCCAGCAGCCGTAGAGTCTTCGCCCGTTGAGACGCCGGCGTCGTAATCTTTACTGCCAGGCGTAGTACCCCAGGAATATACTCAGGCAAGGACCTTGCTAAAAGCTGATTTATCAGTCAGTTTTTAGCGCGCCCGAATCATCCTCTGCCGGAGTGATCCATGATCGTTGATCGTCAAGGCAGGCGTTTTCGCAATTTGCGGATCAGCCTGACTTCAGCCTGCAACTACGCGTGTACCTACTGCGTGCCCAACGGCAAGCGGCTGGTGGCTGCCCAAGACGAACTCTCGGCCGAGGCCATGGCCCGTGGTGTGGCTTACCTGATCGAAGCGGCGGGCATCGACCGACTGCGCATCACGGGTGGCGAGCCGCTGGTCAGCCCCAAGCTGGAAGCCTTCATGAGCGCAGTCGGTGGCATGGGTCTCAGCGATATCAGCTTGACCACCAACGGCCAGTTGCTGGCGCGCAAACTGCCGCTGTTGGTGGATGCCGGCATTCGGCGTATCAACGTCTCTCTCGATACCTTGGACGCGGACGCCTTCCGCAGCATCGCCCGTGGTGGCGACTTGGCCACCGTGCTCGATGGCATGGACCAAGCGCGCGCTGCAGGAATCAAGATCAAGGTCAACATGGTGCCGTTGCGCGGCCAGAACCTCGATCAAGTGATGCCGCTGCTCGAATACTGCCTGGAGCGTGGTTACGAGCTGCGCTTTATCGAGTTGATGCGCATGGGCCACCTGGCCAAGGATTCCAACGCGTTCCTGCAGCAATTCGTCAGCCTGCAGCAACTGCTCAGCCTGATTGGCGAACATCACGAATACCTGCAAGCCAACGCACCGGTGGACGCAACCGCAGTTCGCTACGAGGTGCCGGGCAAAGGCTACTTTGGCGTGATCGCCAACGAGAGCGTTCCATTCTGCCGTACCTGCTCACGGTTGCGCCTGTCGTCCACCGGCTGGCTGCATGGCTGCTTGTCTTCCAGCAACCGCCACTATGTCGGCGACCTGCTCGACAAACCGCGCCACCAGGCACTGCCGGCGCTGCAAGGCTTGCTGATGAAAGCCCTGGGCGACAAACAGGAAGTGGCATTTTCCGGCGGCGCGACGATCATGAAGATCATCGGCGGCTAACGCTATCCCAAGGTTACCCATCACCCAATATGGGAGTTGCCTTGAAGCTGGCGCAGAACCTGCATCTCACGTCCATTCGCCGGTTTTCCGTCACCGGCTTCTGGAGGATTAGGATGCGTAATCTGGTTTTGTTGCTGGCGTCATTGACGCTGAGTGGTTGCATGACCGTCAGCGATATGGCCGAAGGCACCCGCTATCAGATGAGCGACGCCGGGTTGCTTGACCACAGCGACACCCGCCGTACCGCCTCGGTTCGCATACAGCCGGACTCCTTTGTTTTCATCGCGCAGGGTGCCTTCGTGCCGCCGGGCAGCGCCTATCCGCGACCGAACGTGGTGGCCGAAGAAGCCTTCAACGGATTCGTCGAATACTTCCCCATGGTGCGCCGCGCCCGTCAGCCCGAAGGTCTGGAACAGGCGATGGCCGAAGCTCGTGCGGCGGGTGCCCATTACCTGCTGTACTGCCGATTCGCCAAGGCAGATGACCGCATCGGCAACGCCGACGAATGGGCCGATCAAGAGGCTCTGGACCGGGTAGGGCTAGACAGTGGCGTAATCCAGATCATGTTGATCGAGACCAGTACCCAGTATTTGATTGATACTGCACGCATTCGCAGTCGTGGCGGTTTACTGACGTTCCACGACAATCGGCCACAAGACTTGATTGCCCGCCCGCTGGCGCAGTACGCCCGCGGCCTGCTGGGTATGAGCGATCAGTAAGGCCAGATCAAAAAAAGGGAGAACCCCATGACCGATTCCGCCAAGGCCAACGACCTGTTGGCCCAACTGCCCAAAGGCAAGGGACCGGCGCCGGTGCACCTGTGGAACCCGGACTTCTGCGGCAACATCGACATGCGCATCGCCCGCGATGGCACCTGGTTCTACCAAGGCACGCCTATTGGGCGAAAGCCGATGGTCAAGTTGTTCTCCAATATCATTCGCCGCGATGGCGATGATTATTTCCTGATTACTCCCGTGGAAAAAGTCGGCATCACCGTCGATGATGCGCCCTTTGTCGCGTTGACCCTGGAAGTTGAAGGGCACGGTGAAAGCCAGTTGCTGCGCTTCACCACCAACGTCGATGAACAGATCGAAGCTGATATCGAACATCCGCTGCGGGTGGTCATCGACCCCGTCACCCAGGAACCTGCGCCCTATCTACGGGTGCGTACCAACCTCGAAGCGCTGGTGCACCGCAACGTGTTCTATCAATTGGTCGAGCTTGCTGTAAGCCGTCCGATCAACGGTCAGAACTGGCTGGGCGTGTGGAGCGGTGGCGAGTTTTTCCCGATCGGCGTGGAACCTTGAGGCCGGTTTTTTCACCTTCTTGAAATAATAAGCTTGCTGCTAACGGGCGCTTTCGGTTATCAATTTGTACATGATTAGACATGTTCGATTTGATAAGAAAAAACGCGTCGTCGACGAGCTCATCCGCCGTATCGAGGGTGGGGTGATGGCCGACGGTTTCCTGCTGCCAGGCGAGCACCAACTAGCGGAAGAGTTTGCAGTCAGCCGCGGCACCCTGCGCGAAGCCCTGGCCGAACTCAAGCGGCGCAACTACATTGCGACCCAGAGCGGCGTCGGCTCCATCGTCACATTTGACGGCATGGTGCTCGATCAAAATAGCGGGTGGGCCCAGGCCTTGGCGGACAATGGCGCCTTGGTGACCACCGATGTCCTGCGCCTGGAAGCGGTGACGCGCCCCGACCTGTTCAGCCGGTTCGGCACCGATCAATTTATCGCCCTCGACCGCCGCCGGCGCACCACCGATGGTACCGCCGTGTCCCTTGAACGTTCGTTGATGCCCGCGTCCGGTGGCCTGGAAAGCCTGCCCCGCGTCGGCCTGATCGACAATTCCCTGACCATCACCCTGGCGGCCTACGGCTATGTCGGCGCCGAAGGTGACCAGTGGATCGGCGCCGAACCCCTCAGCGATGAAGACGCCCAACTGCTCGGTCGCCCGGCGGGGACCGTATTCCTCAAGGCATCGCGCACCACCTATGACCGGCGCGAGCGTTTCATGGAGCACGTCGAAAGCTTGCTTGACCCTCTGCACTTTCGCCTGCACCTGCAATTTGGATCGTCGAAATGACCTCGAATAACCGCGCCGTTGGCGCTTTCTACGGTCTCGCGCTGGGTGATGCCCTGGGCATGCCTACTCAGTCCCTCAGCCGCGAGCAGGTGCGACAGCGCTTCGGTGCTATCACCACCTTGGAAAATGCCGGTGCCGACCAACCTATCGCGCCGAACATGCCCGCCGGTTCCATTACCGATGACACCGAACAGGCAATTCTGGTCGGCGAGTTGCTGGTTGAAGGCCAAGGCAAGATTGAGCCCACCGTGCTCGCCCAGCGCCTGATCGACTGGGAAGCGGTGATGCGTGCCAAGGGTTCCCAGGACCTGCTCGGCCCGTCGACCAAGCGTGCCATCGACATGATCCTTGCCGGTCATACCCCGGAAGAGTCCGGCCGCTACGGCACCACCAACGGTGCTGCCATGCGCATCACGCCGGTGGGAATCGCCGCCGATGTTAGCGACCCGGCAGCGTTTATCCAGGCGGTCATCCAGGCGTGCCAGGTCACCCACAACACCACCTTGGGCATCTCCAGTGCAGCGGCGGTGGCGGCGGTGGTGTCAGCCGGTATCAACGGTGCGGATCTCGGCGAAGCCTTGAATATTGGCGGCCAGATCGCCCGACAGGCGGAAGGCCACGGTCATTGGATTGCTGGCGGGCGTATCTCCACCCGTATCAGTTGGGCGCGCACTCTGAGTGTCGGCAGCGGCGACAAAGCGTTGTTTGCTGAACTGCTCTACGAATTGATCGGCACCTCAGTCGCCTCCCAGGAGTCGGTGGTGGTGTCGTTTGCCCTCGCCCAGCAAGTGGCAGTGGGGGATATGAACGCCTTCGAGGCTTTGTGCCTGGCCGCCAGCCTTGGCGGTGACACCGACACCATTGCGGCGATTCTGGGTGCAATGCTCGGCGCCTGTTTAGGCATGCAGTGCTGGCCTGCGGCAATGATCGAACAGATCAAGGCCGTTAATGGGTTGGACTTGCAGCCGTTGGTTGAAGATCTGTTGAAAATGCGCTGAGTCAGGACAGTTGGGAAGACCGATTCACCTTGCACACCTGCCACAACCACAACAATACCGGCACCAGGAGCACCCCCTCATGAGCAGCACCTCTTCCGGCCAAAGCGCCGGACAATTGGAAACACGCGGCATCGAACCGGTCCCCGAAGGCGAGTGCAATGGCCATCCGCTGCAACTGTTCTGGGTGTGGTTCGCCGCCAACATCAGCATCCTCGGCTTGCCGCTCGGCGCGACGCTGGTGGCGTTCCGTGGCCTGGCAATCTGGCAGGCGATCATCGTGGCGATCCTCGGCGCAGCAGGCTCCTTCGCGGTGGTGGGCATCATCTCCATCGCTGGCCGTCGTGGTAGGGCTCCCAGCCTGACCCTGTCCCGCGCTATCTTCGGCGTGCGCGGCAATATCGGCCCAACGCTGGTGTCGCTGATGTCGCGCCTGGGCTGGGAAACCGTCAACACCACCACCGCCGCCTTTGTGCTGCTGTCGTTGTGCTCGATCCTGTTCGGGTCGCCGGTCGAGGCCAAAAGCGCGCCGATGCTGACCCTGATCTTCATTGCCATCTTCGTGTTGCTGACCCTGTCCGTTTCCGGCCTGGGCCATGCCACCCTGCTGGTCATCCAGAAGTGGGCCACGTACGTGTTTGGTGCGTTGAATATCCTGGTCGGCGGCTTCCTCTGCGCCACCATCGACTGGAGCGCCGTGTTCAACGCCACACCCGCACCGCTGAGCGCAATGATCATCGGCATAGGCACCATGGCCGCCGGCACCGGTATCGGTTGGGCCAACGCCGGTGCCGACATGTCGCGCTACCAGCACCGCAGCGTCAAGGCCGTGCGTCTGGTGGCATCCGCCGCGTTTGGTGCGGGCATTCCGCTGGTACTGCTCATCACCCTCGGCGGCTTGCTGTCGGTGGGCAACAACGACCTGGCCTCGGCCACCGACCCGATCATCGCGATCCGCGACATGCTGCCTACCTGGATGGCCGTGCCGTACCTGATCACCGCGTTCGGCGGTTTGCTGCTGTCCAATAACCTGTCGGTATACTCGGCCGGTCTCACCACCTTGACCCTCGGTTTGAAGGTCAAGCGCGTGCACGCAGTGATCGTCGACATCGTCGCGATCTTCGCCGGTTCGATTTACTTCATGTTGATTGCCGACAGTTTCTACGGTCCGTTCATCACCTTCATCTCGTTGCTGGCGGTGCCGATTACCGCGTGGGTCGGGATCTTTGTGGTCGACCTGATCCACCGTCACTACTACAGCCCCAAGGATCTGCTGGACGTCAGCCCCAGCAGCGCCTACTGGTATCGCGGCGGTGTGGAGTGGCGTGCGTTCGGCGCGTGGGCCGTGGCGATTGTGCTGGGCTTTAGCTTCACCACCATCGGTACCACCGCCGAAAATATCTGGTTCGCCGGGCCGCTGTCCGACTCCTGGCTGGGCCACAACGGCCTGGGCTGGATCGTCACCTTTCTGGTGGCCGGCGGGATTTATGCCGTACTGGGCGGCGCGGCTGATCGTCGCCCAGCGTTAGTTGAGAGCCCCAATGTCTAGATTGCTGCACACCGGCCAGGTCATTGTTGACCTGGTCATGGCCCTCGATACCTTGCCCGCCACTGGCGGCGACGTGCTCGCCAAGTCCGCCGGTTTCGAAGCCGGCGGCGGCTTCAATGTAATGGCGGCGGCACGACGCAATGGGTTGCCGGTGGTTTACGTAGGGCGCCACGGCAACGGCCGCTTTGGCGACCTGGCCCGCGCGGCGATGCAGGCCGAGGGCGTGGAAATGGCCCAGGCGGCAAGTGAGGGCAAGGACACCGGGTTGTGTGTCTCGCTGACCGAGGCCACCACCGAGCGTACCTTCATCTCCCATATCGGCGCTGAAGGTGACTTGACTGCCGATGACCTGGCTCGCGTCGTTCCCCAGGCTGATGATTATGTATACGTCAGCGGCTACAGCCTGCTGCTGGAAGGCAAAGCGCAGGCGTTGCTCGATTGGTTACTGGCGTTACCCCGCGCGATCACCGTGGTGTTCGACCCGGGCCCGCTGGTCAAGGCGCCCGATTCTGCACTGATGATTGCCTTGCTGCCACGTATCGACATCTGGACCAGCAATGGCCCGGAAGCCTTGGCGTTTACCGGTGCGAAAACACTGGCGGACGCACTGCTGGACCTCAATCGGCATCTGCCTGATGGCGCGCTGCTGGTGGTGCGTGATGGGCCGAATGGCTGTTGGGTCAGTCGTCACGGACATGCCGACCATGTGCCAGGCTTTAAGGTGAGGGCGGTGGATAGCAATGGCGCGGGTGATGCGCATGCGGGGGTGTTTATTGCAGGTTTGGCCGCGGGTTTGACACCGTGTGAGGCAGCGCGTCGGGCGAATGCGGCGGCGGCGCTGGCGGTGACCCGTTGGGGCCCGGCCACCTCGCCCGGCACCGACGAAGTTGATTCTTTGCTCACTCACTGAGCGCGGAGCAGACATGTGGAAGGGGGCGTGCTCCCGATTGCAGTGCATCAGCCCATGAACAGGTGGCTGACATACTGCTATCGGGAGCACGCCCCCTCGCACATTTGGTTGGTGTGGAGGCTACTGACCGGCGTCCAGTTTGCGCGCCTCATCCACTCCAGATGCCGTCAGCTTGATCGGCAAGTTCAGCGAGTATTCACCGGCGTCGTCGGTGGTCACATGCCCATCCTTGATAAACCCGCGGTCCTGTAGGAACGCCAACACACTGGCGACCTCCTTTTCGCCGCGGTAGTTATCCAGCACCTCCTTGCCCAAACCTTGTGGGTGGGCGTGCAGCAGGCGGGTGAGGACTTCTTTTTCAAGGTTTCTATCGACGTTCATGCGTACCTCTTCACTGGGAAATGATCGGGTGTTCATCTTGCGGTCGAGTGCTTAAGGCGCAGGTTGTTTTGGCGCGCCGGGCAGGTTCGAGTCGTCGCCTTTGTTGATCTTCGGCTCATTGATCGACGGGCCCATTTTACCGTTGCCGACTGCGGCAGGTGCCTGGCGCTCGGTGTCGTGGCCCTTGGTATGCGGGTCGGCGCCGTTGGCGTTATCAATGACTGCGCCACCATTGGTGTCCAGGCCGGTGCCCATGGACTTTTGCGATTCGGTGGTGGCGTCAGGCGTAGGATCGGTCGGGCCGGTGGTCGAGCTGGCAGCGACGGCGCTCAGCGATGCGGCGGACAGCAGGCCGGTGAGGGCGAAGGCAGCAAACTTGGAAGGCTTCATGAGGATATCTCCATAGAGTTAATGTCCTTACCCTCTATTGGTCAGTTGCCGTTTGTTGATGGTGCCTTGATGGCGACGAACGGTATCAGCGCGCCTGTAAGATTTTGTGTGGCGCGGCCCCTCACCACTCCCGCCGCGCCACCCCCTGCTTTGTCGTGTGCGTGCGGGTGCTTGCAGCAGCGCAGGCCGGCGTAACTGCACGGCCCATGAAAATGCGCTGCAATCAGTCATCAAAGCGCCTTAGTATGTCGGCTTTGAAATTGCCCAAGGCTTGCCCATGACCATCGAGATTCGCCCCGCCGTGCCCAGCGATGCTGCGCAGATCCTGACGTTCATCACCGAACTCGCCGAGTACGAGAAAGCCCGGCATGAAGTGATCGCCAGCGTGGTGGATATCCAGCGCAGCCTGTTCAGCGAGGGCGCCACCGCCCATGGCCTGATCTGCTTGCGCGATGGCTTGCCGATTGGTTTTGCGGTGTTCTTTTTCAGCTATTCCACCTGGCTGGGCAGCAACTGCCTCTACCTGGAAGACCTCTATATCAACCCCGAGCAGCGCGGTGGCGGGGCGGGCAAGAAGTTGCTGCGCCACCTGGCCAAGATCGCGTTTGATAACGGCTGCGCGCGCTTCGAGTGGAGCGTGCTGGACTGGAACGAGCCGGCGATTGCCTTCTATAAATCCATCGGCGCCCAGCCTCAGGAAGAGTGGGTGCGCTATCGCATGGAAGGTGATGCATTACGGGATTTTGCCCTGGGCTGATTGTCATCCTGCCTACAAAACCGGCCAATTCAGGGCCGGTTTTTTTATGTCAAAGCTCACAATATGGGATGCAAATTTATATATTGAGATGTTTTTGGGTCTGGGTTTATAGTCGGCGACATCAGCACTCACTACCAAAAATAAAACAGGTGAAGCGATGCAGGCACAACCGTTGTCACTCCCCGCTGTGCCCGAGCCCACTTACGGCGAGCGGCTCAAAGGCAAGGTGGTGATCATTACCGGCGCCGCCCAAGGCATTGGCGAAGCGATCGTCGCGTGTTTCCAGGCCCAGCAGGCGCGCCTGGTTATCGCCGACATCCAGGGTGAAAAAGTCGAGAAGGTGGCCGCCCATTGGCGCGAACGCGGTGCGCAGATTTACGCGCAAGCCGTCGACATCACTTCAAAAGAGCAGTGGCAGGCGCTGGTCAATGTGGCCATTGAGCGCTTTGGTCGCGTGGATGTGCTGGTCAACTGTGCTGGCGTCAACGTGTTCTGCGACCCACTGGAGATGACCGACGAAGATTGGCGCCGCTGCTTCGCCATTGACCTCGACGGCGCCTGGTTTGGCTGCCGCACGGTGCTACCGCACATGATTGAGCAGGGCGTCGGCAACATCATCAATATCGCCTCCACCCATTCCAGCCACATCATTCCTGGTTGCTTCCCGTACCCCGTCGCCAAGCATGGCTTGCTCGGCCTCACCCGCGCCCTCGGTATCGAATACGCGCCCAAGGGCATTCGCGTTAACGCTATCGCGCCGGGCTATATCGAAACCCAACTCAACGTCGACTACTGGAACGGTTTTTCCGACCCCCACGCCGAGCGCCAGCGCGCCTTTGACCTGCACCCGCCCAAACGCATCGGCCAGCCGGTGGAGGTGGCGATGACTGCGCTGTTTTTGGCCACCGACGAGGCGCCCTTTATCAATGCTACCTGCCTGATGATCGATGGCGGGCGGTCTGTGATGTATCACGACTAGAACTTTTACCGCTCAATAACAACAAAAGGTGTCGTTCATGAAAAAAGCCCTACGCGTCCTTGCCGCCGCCGTTGCTTTAAGCAGCCTCAGCAGCCTCGCATCCGCCGAAGAAGTGAAGATCGGCTTTCTGGTCAAACAGGCCGAAGAACCCTGGTTCCAGACTGAATGGGCCTTCGCCGAAAAAGCCGGCAAGGAACACGGTTTCACCGTGATCAAAATCGCCGTGCCCGATGGTGAGAAAACCCTCTCCGCCATCGACAGCCTGGCCGCCAACGGTGCCAAGGGCTTTGTGATCTGCCCGCCGGACGTGTCCCTTGGCCCAGCCATCGTGGCCAAGGCCAAGCTCAATGGCTTGAAAGTCATGGCCGTGGATGACCGCTTCGTCGATGCCAAAGGCAACTTCATGGAGGACGTGCCGTACCTGGGCATGGCCGCTTTTGAAGTCGGTCAGAAACAAGGCGCCGCCATGGCTGCCGAAGCGAAAAAACGTGGCTGGGACTGGAAGGACACCTACGCGGTGATCAACACCTTCAACGAACTCGACACCGGTAAAAAACGCACCGACGGCTCGATCAAATCCCTTGAAGAAGCCGGCATTCCGAAAGACCACATCCTCACCGCCGCACTGAAAACCCTCGACGTCCCCGGCAGCATGGACGCCACCAACTCGGCGCTGGTCAAGCTGCCCAGCGGTGCGAAAAACCTGATCATCGGCGGCATGAACGACAACACCGTGCTCGGCGGCGTGCGCGCTACCGAAAGCGCAGGCTTCAAAGCGGCCAACGTGATTGGCATCGGCATCAATGGCACCGACGCCATCGGCGAACTGAAAAAGGCCGACAGCGGCTTCTTCGGCTCCATGCTGCCAAGCCCGCATATCGAGGGCTATAACACGGCGCTGATGATGTACGAGTGGGTCACCAAAGGTACCGAGCCACCGAAGTACACCGCGATGGATGAAGTCACCCTGATCACCCGCGCCAACTTCCAGGAAGAACTGACCAAGATCGGGCTGTGGAAATGAGTGCGGCGGCCCTGCGGTTTGAGGGTATCGGCAAAACCTTTCCCGGGGTCAAGGCGCTGGACGGCATCAGCTTCAGCGCCCAGCCGGGGCAGGTGCATGCCTTGATGGGCGAGAACGGCGCGGGCAAGTCGACGCTGCTGAAAATCCTCGGCGGTGCCTACATTCCCAGCAGCGGCACGGTGCAGATCGGCGAGCAGACCATGGCGTTCAAATGCGCTGCGGACAGCATCGCCAGCGGCGTCGCGGTGATCCACCAGGAGCTGCACCTGGTGCCGGAAATGACCGTGGCCGAGAACCTTTTCCTTGGGCACCTGCCGTCGCGCTTCGGCGTGGTCAACCGGAGCCTGCTGCGCAAGCAGGCCCTGGCGTGCCTCAAGGGTCTGGCCGATGAAATCGATCCTGAAGAAAAGCTCGGGCGCTTGTCCCTGGGCCAGCGCCAACTGGTGGAAATCGCCAAGGCGCTGTCCCGTGGCGCCCATGTGATCGCGTTCGACGAACCGACCAGCAGCCTGTCGGCGCGGGAGATCGACCGTTTGATGGCGATCATCACGCGCCTGCGGGATGAGGGCAAAGTGGTGCTGTACGTCTCGCACCGCATGGAAGAGGTGTTCCGGATTTGCAATGCCGTGACGGTGTTCAAAGACGGGCGTTACGTGCGCACCTTTGATGATATGAGTGCGCTCAGCCACGACCAGTTGGTGACCTGCATGGTCGGTCGCGACATTCAGGATATTTACGACTACCGCCCGCGAGAGCATGGCGAGGTCGCACTCAAGGTCGACGGGTTGCTCGGGCCTGGCCTGCGTGAGCCGATCAGTTTCGACGTGCGCAAAGGCGAGATTCTTGGCTTGTTCGGACTGGTCGGGGCAGGGCGCACGGAGCTGTTTCGTTTGCTCAGCGGGTTGGAACGCAGCAGCGCTGGCAGCCTGCAATTGTGCGGTGAAAACCTGCAACTACGCTCACCTCGCGACGCCATCGCCGCCGGTGTGTTGCTGTGTCCCGAGGACCGAAAAAAGGAAGGGATCATTCCGCTTTCCAGCGTCGCCGAGAACATCAATATCAGCGCCCGTGGTGCCCATTCCTCGTTCGGCTGGTTGCTGCGCGAGCCCTGGGAGAAAGGCAACGCCGACCAGCAAATCAAGGCGATGAAAGTCAAAACCCCGGATGCGCAACAGAAAATCATGTACCTGTCCGGCGGCAATCAGCAGAAGGCCATTTTGGGTCGCTGGCTGTCGATGCCGATGAAGGTCTTGCTGTTGGATGAACCGACGCGGGGCATCGACATCGGCGCCAAGTCGGAGATCTACCAGATCATCCATAACCTGGCGGCCA
>PJQF01000287.1_pt1 | contig 18325 bp, 18 predicted proteins | sample 1503741 | NCBI WGS metagenome assembly PJQF01 (sample SAMN07775949, study PRJNA414020) | Biofilm metagenome, whole genome shotgun sequencing project. | isolation source: biomolecule (vanillin) treated reverse osmosis membrane biofilm | place: India: Nagpur | collected 2017-03-21 | reverse complement strand
CCGACACCGAAGCGCGCAAGAAAGAAATCTGCAAACGCTCCTACGACATCCTGGTGAATGAGGTCGGCTTCCCGCCGGAAGACATCATCTTCGACCCGAACATTTTTGCGGTCGCCACCGGTATCGAAGAGCACAACAACTATGCCGTCGATTTCATCAACGCCTGTGCCTACATCCGCGACGAGCTGCCGTATGCGCTGACCTCCGGCGGCGTCTCCAACGTGTCGTTCTCGTTCCGTGGCAACAACCCGGTGCGCGAAGCGATCCACTCGGTGTTCCTGCTGTATGCGATCCGCAACGGCCTGACCATGGGTATCGTCAACGCCGGCCAGTTGGAGATCTACGACCAGATCCCGGCCGAGCTGCGCGAAGCCGTTGAAGATGTAGTCCTCAACCGCACCCCGGAAGGCACCGACGCCCTCCTCGCCATCGCCGACAAATACAAGGGCGACGGCAGCGTAAAAGAGGCCGAGACCGAGGAATGGCGCGGTTGGCCGGTGAACAAGCGCCTGGAACACGCGCTGGTCAAGGGCATCACCACCCACATTGTTGAAGACACCGAGGAATCCCGGCAGTCGTTCGCGCGCCCGATCGAAGTGATCGAAGGCCCGCTGATGTCCGGCATGAACATCGTCGGCGACCTGTTCGGCGCGGGCAAAATGTTCCTGCCCCAGGTGGTGAAATCCGCCCGTGTGATGAAGCAGGCCGTGGCTCACTTGATCCCGTTCATCGAGCTGGAAAAAGGTGACAAGCCGGAAGCCAAGGGCAAGATCCTGATGGCCACGGTGAAGGGCGACGTGCATGACATCGGCAAGAACATCGTCGGCGTAGTGCTCGGTTGCAACGGTTATGACATCGTCGACCTGGGTGTGATGGTGCCGGCGGAGAAGATCCTGCAGGTGGCCAAGGAGCAGAAGTGCGACATTATCGGGCTGTCCGGCCTGATCACGCCGTCCCTGGACGAGATGGTGCATGTGGCCCGCGAGATGCAGCGTCAGGACTTCCACCTGCCCCTGATGATCGGCGGCGCGACCACCTCTAAGGCGCACACGGCGGTGAAGATCGAGCCTAAGTACAGCAACGACGCGGTGATCTACGTCACCGACGCCTCACGCGCGGTGGGCGTGGCCACGCAGTTGCTGTCCAAGGAGTTGAAAGCCGGCTTCGTCGAGAAGACCCGCCTGGAATACATCGATGTGCGTGAGCGCACCTCCAACCGCAGTGCGCGCACCGAACGCCTGAGCTACCCGGCGGCCATCGCCAAGAAGCCGCAGTTCGACTGGAGCAACTACACACCGGTGGTGCCGACGTTTACCGGTGCCAAGGTGCTGGACAATATCGACCTCAACGTCCTGTCCGAGTACATCGACTGGACTCCGTTCTTTATCTCCTGGGACCTGGCCGGCAAATTCCCACGCATCCTCACCGATGAAGTGGTGGGCGAAGCCGCCACCGCGCTGTACGCGGATGCCCAGGAAATGCTCAAGAAGCTGATTGATGAAAAGCTGATCAGCGCCCGTGCGGTGTTTGGTTTCTGGCCGACCAACCAGGTGCAGGACGATGACCTTGAAGTGTACGGCGACGACGGCCAGCCAATTGCCAAACTGCACCACCTGCGCCAACAGATCATCAAGACCGACGGCAAGCCGAACTTCTCCCTGGCCGACTTCGTCGCGCCTAAAGACAGCGGCGTGACCGACTACATCGGTGGCTTTATCACCACCGCCGGCATCGGCGCCGAAGAAGTGGCCAAGGCCTACCAGGATGCCGGCGACGATTACAACTCGATCATGGTCAAGGCCCTGGCCGACCGTCTGGCCGAAGCCTGCGCCGAGTGGCTGCACCAGCAAGTGCGTAAAGAGCACTGGGGCTACGCCAAGGACGAGCAACTGGACAACGAGGCGCTGATCAAAGAGCAATACAGCGGTATCCGCCCTGCTCCCGGCTACCCGGCGTGCCCGGATCACACCGAGAAAGCCCAGTTGTTCCAACTGCTCGACCCCGAGGCCCGCGAAATGCACGCCGGGCGCAGCGGTGTGTTCCTTACCGAACACTACGCGATGTTCCCGGCGGCGGCGGTCAGCGGCTGGTACTTCGCCCACCCGCAAGCGCAGTACTTTGCCGTGGGCAAGGTCGACAAGGATCAGGTCGCGAGTTACACCGCCCGCAAGGGCCAGGACCTGGCCGTGACCGAGCGCTGGCTGGCGCCGAACCTGGGTTATGACAACTAAGCCCTGACGGAGAAACGTGCCCACGCTCAACGCGGGCATGCAGCCCGTGACACTGCGCGTCGCCTCCTCGAACCCGCCTCGGGCAATCGTCTATGCTATCCCTCACACACCTTGTGTCGAGGGACGTATGGACGATCCAGCCAACTACAAGCCCCCTACCTTCTGGCAGATGCTCCACAGTGTGGTGGCCGCTGCGTTTGGCGTGCAGAGCGGCAAGAATCGGGCCCGCGACTTCACCCATGGCAAGCCCAGCCACTTTGTGATCCTGGGCATCCTGTTTACGGCGGTGTTTGCCTTGACCTTGTTTGGAATCGTCAAGCTGGTGCTGCACCTGGCCGGCGTCTAGCGCAGCAACAGACGCAGGCTGAATGGGTAGCGATAGGACTCGGGCTTGCCCTGGGCCGACAGCACGCGAAAATTCACCGACGGTGTCGGCCCCAACAAACGCCGCGCCTGGCCGGCATCGATCAATTGGAACAACGTCAACTGCCGGTCGCGCCCGCCGTATGCGCCAATGTCCAGGCCCTTGGCATCATCATGAACCAACACCATGGCCCAGCCGCCGACAGTGAAATGCCCGGCGACCAGGGACGACAAGCGTCCGTCCAGTCGAGCCTGCAAAATCTCCGGCGAGCTGTTGACCGCGCTGAACAGCACGTCCTTACCCGGTAACCGCCCGCTGGCCTGCAGCGCCTGCATGGCGCCCAGCGCCATCTGATCGTTGGCCGACCACACCAGCGCCGTCTGCGGGTAGCGCTTGAACAGTTGCGTCGCTTGCTCGAAGGCGCGCTCGCGGCTCCATTCACCGTAGACCAACTGACGCAGGCGCACCTCGGGATGTTCGGCCAGCGCCCGACGCATGCCCCGCTCACGCAATTGCGCGCCCGGCGTGGTCTTGACGCCGGAAAAGGCCAACAGGTCGAGGGATTGACCGGGTGCAACCGGTCCGTGCTGGCGCAGCAAGTCGCGGAGCATCAGGTAGCCAGCCTCTTCATCGTCAGCGACCAGGCTGCCGATCAAACGGATGCCACTGCGGGTTCCCAGCAAATGCATCTGGTCGGGGGTCAGCGCGCTGTTCACCAACAGCAGCTTGACGCCACTGCCCTCGGCCATGCGCAGGATCTGCGGTGCAACGTATTGCTCATTCACCAGCACCAGGTAATCAGGTCGCTGGTTACCTTGCAGCACCTCACGCGCCTGAAGCAGCGTATTGTCGGGATTACGCTCGCCATAACGCACACGCAACTCCAGGCCGAGGTCCTTGGCGGCGGCCTGCATGAAGTGCGTGTAGCTGACCCAGAAGGTTTCCGTCGATACGCCCGGATTGAGAAAGACCACCGACGTTGCATGAGCCATCACTCCATACGTCGATCCCAGCAACCAGACACACGTAATCAACACCTTCAACATAGATGCCTGAGCCTCGAAAATAGGCCGCCATGATAGTAGCAATGCCCAAACCAATCGAGGTTCGATCAACCACCTTTATTGGTGGCTTACCCAAAACACGGCAGTTCCCACCACCAGAATGATCAAGAACAGAATGGCCCACGCATCCACGGTACTGTCGGGTTTACGGGCTTTTGTCGGATTGCTCATCGCATCGCCTCTTGTCGGTTTTATAGGTGATTGCACTAAGACTCGCTCACAGTAAAGTTGATGATTGCCCGCATGACAAATGTGGATATCGCGATAACTGTTCTCATTAGTCATTTTGGTTATTTGCATATACTCAAACATCACTTTTGCGCATAAACGCAAACTGGTATCGTGCGCCGGCTCCGTTGGGAGTGCGCGGCCGTGCGCGCAGATTTGCCGAGAACAGGACCTATATGTACGTATACGACGAATACGATCAGCGCATCATCGAGGACCGCGTCAAGCAGTTCCGTGATCAGACCCGACGCTACTTAGCAGGTGAACTGAGCGAAGAAGAGTTCCGCCCTCTGCGCCTGCAAAATGGCCTTTATGTTCAGCGCTTTGCGCCGATGCTGCGGGTGGCCGTGCCCTATGGCCAACTGACTTCGCGCCAGATGCGCATGATGGCCAAGATTGCCCGCGACTTCGACAAAGGCTATGCCCACATCAGTACCCGCCAGAACGTACAGTTCAACTGGCCGGCGCTGGAAGATGTGCCGGACATCCTCGCCGAGCTGGCCACCGTGCAGATGCACGCCATTCAGACCAGCGGTAACTGCCTGCGCAACGTGACCACCGACCAATTCGCCGGTGTTGCCGCCGATGAGTTGATTGACCCACGCCCATGGTGCGAAATCGTCCGTCAATGGACTACCTTCCACCCCGAGTTCGCCTACCTGCCGCGCAAGTTCAAGATCGCCGTCAACGGCTCGACCTCGGACCGCGCCGCCATCGAAGTCCACGACATCGGCCTGGAGCCGGTCTACAACGCCGCTGGCGAGCTGGGCTTCCGTGTGCTGGTGGGTGGCGGCCTGGGCCGTACCCCGGTAGTTGGCGCGTTTATCAACGAGTTCCTGCCGTGGCAAGACTTGTTGAGCTACCTCGACGCCATCCTGCGTGTCTACAACCGCTATGGCCGTCGTGACAACAAGTACAAGGCCCGGATCAAGATCCTGGTCAAGGCGCTGACCCCTGAGGTATTCGCCCAGAAAGTCGATGCCGAGATGGAACACCTGCGCGGCGGCCAGACCACCCTGACCGAAGCCGAAGTGCACCGCGTCGCCAAGCACTTCGTCGACCCCGAGTACAAGGCCCTGAGCAATCAGGACGCCGAACTCGCCGCACTCGACCAGCAGCACCCGGGCTTCGCCCGCTGGCGTACGCGCAACACCCTGGCGCACAAAAAGCCGGGCTATGTGGCCGTAACCCTGTCGCTCAAGCCTACCGGTGTTGCCCCAGGTGATATCACCGACAAGCAGCTGGACGCCGTTGCCGACCTGTCCGACCGTTACAGCTTCGGTCAACTGCGCACCTCCCACGAGCAGAACATCATTCTCGCGGATGTGGAGCAGAGCCAACTGTTCACCCTGTGGGGCGAACTGCGCGAAGGCGGTTTCGCCACGCCGAACATTGGCCTGCTGACCGACATCATCTGCTGCCCAGGCGGTGATTTCTGCTCCCTGGCCAACGCCAAGTCGATCCCGATTGCCGAATCGATCCAGCGCCGTTTCGACGACCTGGACTACCTGTTCGACATCGGCGAGCTGGACCTGAACATTTCCGGTTGCATGAACGCCTGTGGTCACCACCACGTCGGCCACATCGGCATCCTGGGCGTGGACAAGAAAGGCGAAGAATTCTACCAAGTGTCCCTGGGTGGCAGCGCCAGCCGCGATGCGAGCCTGGGCAAGATCCTCGGCCCGTCCTTCGCCCAGGAAGCCATGCCCGAGGTGATCGGCAAACTGATCGATGTGTACATCGAACAGCGCACCGAAGATGAGCGTTTCATCGACACCTACCAGCGCATCGGCATTGACCTGTTCAAGGAGCGCGTCTATGCAGCGAATCATTAAGAACAACGAAGTCCTCGACGAAACCTGGCACCTGCTGCCCAAGGACGCGAGCTTCGACGGCATCTCCAACTGCGACGACCTGATCGTGCCGCTGGCCCTGTGGCGCGAGCATGGCCACGCGCTCAAGGCCCGCGACGGCGGCCTGGGTGTGTGGCTGGACGCCGATGAAGAAGCCGAAGAGATCGGTCCTGATGTGGAACACTTCCAGGTCATCGCCCTGAATTTCCCGGCCTTCACCGACGGTCGCAACTACTCCAACGCACGCTTGCTGCGTGACCGTTATGGTTACAAAGGTGAGCTGCGGGCGATCGGCGATGTGCTGCGCGACCAGTTGTTCTACCTGCGCCGTTGCGGGTTCGATGCCTTCGCGCTGCGCGCAGACAAAGACCCGTACGAAGCATTGGAAAGCCTCAAGGACTTCTCGGTGACGTACCAGGCTGCAACCGATGAGCCGTTGCCGCTGTTTCGCCGGCGCTAAGTCTGCGGACATGAAAAAGCCCTGGCATGCCAGGGCTTTTTTTATGGTTGAAGTTTTATCGACGCCAGCACCTGCTTCTGCCCCATGGAGCATGGCACGCCTTCCGGCTGCGCCCGCACGGCCTCGATCACGCCCAGCAACTGCGCTTTGCTGTGGGCCAATTGCGCTTGCATCACTTCGATCTGTGCCACTTTGCGCTCCAGGGCCTCGATCAACTCGTCGCGCTTGTGCTCTCCAGGCGCGGGCATCAGCGCCTTGAGTTCCTGCAAGGTAAACCCAGCCTGCTGCGCACTCTGAATCAATTGCAGAGTCTGCAAGGCCTCTGGCGCATAACGCCGGTATCCGTTGGACTGGCGTCCGACCTGACTGATCAACCCTTCGCTCTCGTAAAAACGAATGCGTGAAGCGGCCAGACCGCTCTGTTTTGCCAGCTCACCAATATTCATCACAACGCCTGCTTGACATTAAAGTTAACTTTAAGCTTAGCCTGAGCCCTCCCCCGCTCAGGAGTCAACTCATGTCACCTTTTGAAGCCCTGCAACTGCCCAACGGCCAAATCATCGCCAATCGCATCGCCAAGGCTGCGATGGAAGAGAACATGGCCGATATCAACCAAGCGCCATCCCGCGAATTGAAGCAGTTGTACAAGGCCTGGGCAGATGGCGAACCCGGCCTGCTGCTGACCGGCAATGTGATGATCGACCGCCACGCCATGACCGGCCCCGGCGGCGTGGTCCTGGAAAACGAGGAGCACCTGGACAGCTTTCGCGAATGGGCCGATGTAGCCCGTAACAAGGGCGTGCACTTCTGGATGCAGCTCAGCCATCCAGGGCGCCAGACCATGGCCAATCTCGGCCAACAAGCCTTGGCACCGTCTGCCATTGCGCTGGACCTGGGCAGCTTTTCCAAGATGTTCGCCACACCAAAAGCGATGACCGAAGACGATATTCAGGACGTGATCCGGCGCTTCGCAACCAGCGCACGCCTGGCCGAGAAAGCTGGCTTTACCGGGGTGCAGATCCACGGCGCCCACGGCTATTTGCTGAGTCAATTTCTCTCGCCCTTGAGCAACCACCGCAGCGACCGTTGGGGCGGCTCGCTGGAAAATCGCGCGCGCCTGTTGCTGGAAGTGATTCACGCCGTGCGCGCCAGTGTCAGCTCGTCGTTTTGCGTGGCGGTCAAACTCAACTCGGCGGATTTCCAGCGTGGCGGCTTCGATGAAACCGATGCGCGCGCGGTGGTCGAAATGCTCAACCCGTTGCCCATCGACTTGTTGGAATTGTCCGGTGGCAGCTACGAGGCGCCCGCCATGCAAGGCGAAGCGCGGGATGGTCGCACCCTGGCCCGTGAGGCGTATTTCCTAGAATTTGCCGCAGAAATGGCCAGCGTCGCCACCATGCCCGTGATGGTCACCGGTGGCATTCGCCGACTGCCTATCGTGAAGCAGGTACTGGACAGCGGCATCGCCATGGCCGGTATCGCCACCGCCCTGACCCTGGAACCACAATTGATCAAGCATTGGCGCGAAGGACGCGACCTCAACCCGCAACTCAAACCGATCGATTGGAAGCGCAAGCCTCTGGCCTCACTCGCTACGCTCGCCGTGGTGCGCGGACAGATGCGCCGCCTCAGCCGTGGTCGTTTGCCCAACCCCAAGGTTATCCCCTGGCTGGCCCTGGCGTGTGACCAATGGTTTATCGCTCGGCGCACTCGGCAGTACCGTGCGGCCATGACGCAATCTTCACATTAAAGACGGAGCATTCGCCGTGATCGAGCTGTCCCCTATTGATCAGCAGTTTTTTAACCTCACTGACGATTGGAGTGCTTCATGGCGAAAATCAACCTGGCCCAGCAACTGGCGACCACCCTTGAACAGGCGGGCATCAAGCGCATTTGGGGCCTGACCGGCGACAGCCTTAACGGCCTCACCGACGCCTTACGCACCATGGACAGCATTGAGTGGATGCATGTGCGCCACGAAGAAGTCGCCGCGTTTGCCGCCGGTGCCGAAGCAGCAGCCACCGGCGAGTTGACGGTGTGCGCAGGCAGCTGCGGGCCGGGCAATCTGCACTTGATCAATGGTCTGTTCGACTGCCATCGCAACCATGTGCCAGTGCTGGCGATTGCCGCGCAGATTCCGTCTTCGGAAATTGGCTTGAACTACTTCCAGGAGACCCATCCCCAGGAACTGTTCAAGGAATGCAGCCACTTCATCGAGCTAGTCACCAACCCCGCGCAGATGCCCCAAGTGCTGCACCGCGCCATGCGCTCGGCGATCCTCAATCGCGGCGTAGCAGTGGTGGTGATTCCGGGGGATGTGTCGCTGCTGGAAGTCGAAGACACCCTCAAGCCGTGGCCGGCCCTGCACGCGCCACGCACACTGCCTGCGGAGGCCGATCTGCTGCACTTGAGCGAGATCCTCAAGGACAGTGAAAAAGTCACGCTGCTGTGTGGCAGCGGCTGTGCGGGTGCCCATGCGCAAGTGGTGGCCCTGGCCGATACGCTGGGTGCGCCGGTGGTGCACGCCCTGCGCGGCAAAGAACATGTGGAATGGGACAACCCGTTTGATGTGGGCATGACTGGCCTGATCGGCTTCAGCTCCGGTTACCACGCCATGCTCGACTGCGACACGCTGATCATGCTCGGCACGGACTTTCCATATCGCCAGTTCTACCCTACGGACGCAAAAATCATCCAGGTCGACCGCAACCCACAGGCATTGGGTCGTCGCGCTACCTTGGACTTGGGCATCGCCGCAGATGTGGGCGAAACCATCGACGCCCTCCTTCCGCGCTTGACCCGCAAGACGGATCGCAGCTTCCTTGAGACTTCATTGAAGCATTACGTGAAAGCCCGCCAGGGGCTCGATGACCTTGCGCAACCTTCAAAAGCCAACCGGCCGATCCATCCGCAATACGTCGCGCGATTGCTCAGTGAGCTGGCCGACGATGATGCGATCTTTACCGCCGATGTCGGTTCGCCCACGGTCTGGGCGGCGCGCTACCTGAAGATGAACGGTAAACGCCGCCTGATCGGCTCGTTCAACCACGGCTCCATGGCCAACGCCATGCCCCAGGCCATTGGCGCGCAGGCAGCATTCCCGGGGCGGCAAGTGATTTCGATGTCCGGCGATGGCGGGTTCGCCATGTTGATGGGGGATTTCATATCGCTGGCGCAGCTGAAGTTGCCGGTGAAAGTCATCGTGTTTGATAACTCGTCACTGGGGTTCGTCGCCATGGAGATGAAGGCGGCGGGTTATCTGGACGCGGGCACCGAACTGAAAAACCCGGATTTCGCGGCGATGTCCAATGCCATGGGTATCCTCGGCATTCGTGTGGAGCAGTCCGAAGACCTGGAGCCGGCCCTGCGCCGCGCCCTGGCCCACGATGGCCCGGTGCTGGTGGACGTGGTGACTGCCACCCAGGAACTGGTGATGCCGCCGAGCATCAAGCTGGAGCAGGCCAAGGGGTTTAGCTTGTACATGCTCAAGGCGGTGATGAGTGGGCGTGGCGATGAGGTAATCGAGCTGGCGCGGACCAACTGGCTGCGCTGATCTAAACATGTGGGAGGGGGCAACCCCCTTCCCACGCTTTACGCTATTGCCAACTCAAGCCGTTTGTTTTTCTACCCACTGGCCGTAGGCATCGATAAACGCCTGCAAAAACGGCTTGGTCTTTTCCGACACTTTGCCCGACTCATCAAACACACTGCCCGCCCCACCCAGGTAGGCTTCGGGCTGCTGCATGCACCATACATCCAGGAACACCAGGGACTGACGCAGATGGTGGTTGGCGCCAAAGCCTCCGATAGCACCAGGCGACACACTGATGATCGCACCCGGCTTGCCGCTCCAGGCGCTTTGCCCATAAGGACGGGAACCCACATCAATCGCGTTCTTCAACGGGGCCGGCACCGAGCGGTTGTATTCCGGGGTCACGAACAGCACCGCGTCGGATGAACTCACCTGTTTGCGGAAAGTACTGTAGGCTGCCGGCGGTGAATCAGCGTCGATGTCTTCGTTGTAGAGCGGCAAATCGCCAATTTCGACGATGTTCAACTTCAGATTGGCTGGGGCCAGTTCGGCCAATGCCAACGCGACCTTGCGGTTGATCGACTGTTTTCTCAAGCTGCCAACCAGGACGGCAATCGTGTAGACCTTGCTCATTGAGGTTTTCCCGATGTCTGACTAAAGGAGCTTGTAGTTATAGAGGCTTCACGACAGGTTCACCAGAAGGTTTTGAGAATCCTCCAGACGTTTGCCTCGCACCTCTCTGCGTAGGAAGCGTCCTAAAATCCCAGCGAATAGTATTTTTTTTCCGTAGGCAAACTACCCCTCTTTATTACGGTCTACAGAACCGCAAATCGAGTGTTTATCTCCAGAGGTTCTAAACAGATGGCAGCAGTACTTGTCGGACAGTTCCATGCCAGAGACGCGGAAGGTCGCGTTTATTCCGTGCATGAGTTCCAGGAATCCAACCCGGCGCAAGGCGACCTGGCTGGCTCGGCGCCCACCACAACCTACAAGCTGGCCATTGGCGACCGTGTAGAAAAACTGGAAGGCGATGAGTTCAAACTGATCCAGTCGGGCATCATTATTGTCCGCGAATCGCAAACCACCCTCGCTTCATAAGATCTCGCCTTGATGACCTGCTCAGTCCTGGCCATTGCTGGCGTTGACTGGGCTGGGGTGATCAGGGGCTGCGGATTTCCGTCACTTCGATGCCCTGCTCGCCTTGCTTGAGCGTCACCAGCAGGTGCCCCCGCTCCCCTTCCACGGCGTACATCGAGCGCGTGTAGCCCGACGTGTTGTACGCGGGATACGCCTCCACCTGCCTGATCAAGGTCACCCCCAACACCGCCCCCACTTGTTCGCCGACCTGTTCCTGGGCACGGATAAACGCTTCGAGCGCCAGGCTTTCCGGTGTGTTGTTGTCGTGATTATTGAGGAGATAAGCCGCCGCGCACCCCACGGTCACCAGAACCATGAGTTGCTTGGCCGTTACCCCGAAGAACGTCGAGGGAATAGGCATTCGAGACCAGACCTGTTTTTGTTGTAGTGCCGGTACCCGGCTTTGGTCGTTGATGATCAGACGAGCCATTTTAGTAAGGTCGTGGCTGAACGCCAGTGGCATAGGCGACTTGCACCGTCTTTTTTGCGCACGACCGCTTGCACCATTGAAACCCCACCACACTGCACATAGACTCCGGCCATGCGTTTACGTCATATCGAAGTGATTCAGGCCATCTTGCAGACCGGACACCTCGGCACGGCCGCCGAATGGTTGCAACTCCCCGTGGGCGATGTGGACGCGGCGCTGAAGGAAGCCGAGCAGCAACTGGGCTTTATGCTGTTTGCCAGCGTGCGCGGGCGCTTGCAGGCAACACGGGAAACCCTCGAACTGCAGGCAGAAATCGCCCATATATACGAAGCGCTGGAACCGGTGCAACGCCTGGCCAGCCGTTTGAAACACCATCACGCCCCGCCCTTGCGTGCGCTCTGTACCCCGCCCCTGGCCAATCAACTGCTGCCGCAAAGTATCGCGGTGCTGCGTCGACGCTTTCAGGACACCCCGTGCAACCTATCGAGCCAGCCCACAAGGGAGATCGTCAGGAGCCTGTTGCTGCATGAGGCCGATGTCGGCTTGAGCCTGCATGACCCGGAACACCCGCAAATCGTCAGCACCGTGCTGGCTCAAGGCAAACTGCAGTTGCTCGCGCCCCACGGCTGGCTCAAACCCAAGCAGAAGTACATTGCACTACAGGACCTGGCCGGCCAGTCGATGATCGGGCTGGAGGGGCAAGACCCCCTCAGCCGCCTGCTGGACGCCAAGCTGCAAGCCCTACGGCCGCTTCCGGTGGTGCAGACACGGGTGCAGACCTACCAGATGATGCGCAGCATGGTAGAAGCGGGAGAAGGCTTGGCGATTGTCGACCCCTTCACTGCGTTTGGCGCGCAAGAGGCCGGACTGGATGCGTGCCCGGTGTCGCCGCCGATGATGGTCAGCCTGTACGCGCTGACCCTCAAGGATGGCGTGGCCTCTCCAGCGATGAATGCATTGCTGGAAATTGTCACGCAGAAGGCTGAAAGCCTGCTGCTGAGTTAAGCCTTGTCGACTTCGGCCTTGAACAGCCGATACCAGAAAATCGCCACTTCGCGAGTTTGCGGGTCAATGCCGCGATAGCGCAGGTGGTCGATCCCGCCCATCACATAGCCGCATCGCTCATAGAGGCGGCAGGCGCCGAGGTTGTTGTTCTGGGTTTCGAGCATCATGCCCGGCAGGTTTTTCTTGCGGCTCCAGAACTGCGCTACATCCAGTAATGCCTTCGCTACACCGTGCCGCCGCGCCGGCAAGACCACCGCCAGTTCATCCACATGGGCGAAGCCATTCCAGTTGGTGCTGACCACGACATGCCCCACCGGTCGATCGTCCAGATAGGCCATGAAGATCGCACTGTCTGGGGCATCGCGGAAACTGGCGAACTCCTCAGGATCAATCCCATAACATTTGCGGTACGGCAGGATACGCTCCAGCGGCCATTGATCGACGCGCTTGCCCATCTCCGGCACGCTGTAGGCGCTGACCTCGAAACTGAAGTCATTGCCCCACACGTAGGCATCAAAACCTTCGTCGGCGACTCGCACACTGAGCCCTGGATACTTCGGGTTCATTACAGCTTGCATAAACATCCTTAACCCTTGATGCAGTCGACGGTGTAACAACGACCACTGCCGTCATCTTCGTGTTGTAACCCGTGAACATCGGCAAAAAAACCGGGAAAACTGCTATCGAACGTACGGGCAAATGCCAGGTAGTCGATGATCGAGCGGGTGCTCTCGGTAAAGCGCTCGCCGGGCATGATCAACGGAATGCCAGGCGGATACGGCACCAGCATCACGGCTGCGACGCGTCCTGGCAAGGCATCAATCGACACTGCTTCCACTTCACCCCTTACCAATTGGTCGTAGGCGTGCGCCGGTTTCATCGCAATCTCCGGTAGTACGGTGTACATGCGCTTGAGGTGTTTGGCGGTGGCGTTGCTGCGGTAACAGCTGTGCAATTGGTCGCACAGGTCGCGCAACCCCAGGCCCTGATAACGCGCCGGGCCTTGGGCAAACACCGAGGGCAAACAACTGGCCAGGCTGACATTCGCGTCGTAGCTGCGTTTGAATTCCAACAACTCGGTGAGCAACGTACTCCATTTGCCTTTGGTGATGCCCATGGAAAACAACACGAGGAAGGAATACAACCCGGTCTTCTCCACCACCAACCCGCGCTCCCAGAGGAACTTACTGACCACAGCGGCAGGGATCCCACAATCGCTCAAGGCACCGCCGGCATTGAGACCGGGCATGACCAGCGTCACTTTGATCGGGTCCAACAACACATAATCTTCGGCCACATCCCCAAAGCCATGCCAGTCATCCTGCGGCTGCAACAGCCAATCTTCCGTGGCGACGCGGTCGATGCCCGCCACCGACGGCGGCTGCCAGATCGAGAACCACCAATCTTCAGCGGCGATATGCTGGCGGAGGTTAGCCAGCGCGCGGCGAAAACTCAGGGCTTCGTCGAACATTTCCTGGAGCAACGAACGCCCGGCAGGGCCTTCCATCATCGCCGAAGCCACGTCCAGCGACGCGATGATGCTGTACTGAGGCGAGGTGGAGATGTGCATCATGAACGCTTCGTTGAAACGGTCACGGTCCAACTGACGGGCGCCGCCGTCCTGTACATGGATCATCGAGGCCTGGCTGAACGCGGCCAACAACTTGTGAGTGGAGTGAGTGGTGAACACCAGTGGGCTGTCCGGAGTGCGCGAGGTGCCCATGCCATAGCGCCCGGCAAAGAATTCGTGGAACGCCGCGTAAGCGTACCAGGCTTCGTCAAAGTGCAGCACCTCGACGCTGTTGCCCAATTGCTGCTTGATCAGCTCGGCGTTGTAGCACAGGCCGTCATAGGTGGAGTTGGTGACCACGGCCAACTTCACTTTCGCTGGCCGGCCACGGGTCAACGGGCTGGCGTCGATCTTGGCGCGGATCGACTCGGGGCTGAATTCACTCAGGGGGATCGGGCCGATAATGCCCAGCTCGTTGCGCTCCGGGCACAGGTACAGCGGGATAGCGCCGGTCATGATGATCGAGTGCAATACCGACTTGTGGCAGTTGCGGTCCACCAGCACCAAATCATCGCGGGCGACCATCGAGTGCCAGACAATCTTGTTGGCGGTGGAAGTGCCGTTGATCACAAAGAAGGTGTGGTCAGCGCCAAAATTACGGGCAGCACGAGCCTCTGCTTCGGCCAGGGGGCCAGTGTGGTCCAGCAGCGAGCCCAATTCGGGCACAGAGACCGACAAATCCGAACGCAGGGTGTTTTCCCCAAAGAACTGATGAAATGCCTGCCCCACCGGGCTTTTGCGGTAGGCCACGCCACCGCCATGGCCGGGGGTGTGCCAGGAATAATTTGAATCAGCGGTGTGCTGCACCAAGGCCTTGAAGAATGGCGGCAACAGGCCATCTAGGTAGGTGCGCGCAGCGCGGGCCACTTGCCGGGCCAGGAATGGCACGGTGTCTTCGAACAGATAAAGGATGCCACGCAGTTGATTGAGCTCGCTCATGGCATCGGCCGGGGCGTTTTCCAGGGTGACTTGCTCGCCCAAGGCAAAGATCGGCAGGTTCGGTGCCCGTACCCGCGCCAAGCGAATCAGCTCAACCATGTTTTGCAGCAGATGGGTATTTTCGCCAGCGCCTTCGGCGGCGATCAACATGCAGGCCAAGCCGTGATGGGTAGACGCCACTAGCCGACCTTCGGCGTAGTCCACGGCGGAAAAAACACTGAAGCCCTCTTGCTCCAACTCCCTGGCAATGCCGCGGACCCGGTCGCCGGCAACGGTGTCGGCCTTGATGTCGCGGTGCACGATAAGGATAGGGAACTTCAGGTCTTTGTACATGAGGGCGTGGAGTCCTGAGGGCTATGCACTCAGGGTAGAAGCTGGGAAGCGATGACGCGAATGAAGATTTTGAAAGCTATGCAGATCAACTGTGGGAGGTGGCTTTCTCCCGATCACGGTGTGTCAGCTAATAGTTGATTGGCTGATCCACCGCCATCGGGGCGAGCCCCCTCGCACAGGTTGATCGGACCCACGCAGGGCTATTGTTGTGTCAACTGGGTCCACAGCGCCGGCGCGCCCGCCGACTTGGCAATCGCTTCCAGGCGTTGCGCATGCTCGACCATGTCCTGCTCGCTGGCGCGGAGAATGGTGGTCGGCTTGCGATCTGCCGGCAGACGCCGGATTTCCGAAGGACGATTGCCCGAGCCTTCCGCAGAGCCGCTGCCATCGGAAGCATTGCCGGCCAGGGACAGGCTGGTCTGCCCGCCGGTCATGGTCAGGTAGACGTCGGCGAGAATCTCGGAGTCAAGCAAGGCGCCGTGGAGTTCTCGGCCGGAGTTGTCGACGCCATACCGCTTGCACAACGCATCCAGGCTGTTGCGCTGGCCAGGGTGACGCTCCCGGGCCATCATCAAGGTGTCGAGGATCGAGCAGTGCTGGGAAATATCCGCGCGATCCGTCTGCCCCATGAGGGCAAATTCGTTGTTGATGAAGCCGACGTCGAACGCCGCGTTATGGATGATCAACTGGGCGCCGTTGATGAATTCGAAGAACTCATCGGCCACCTCGGCAAAACGCGGTTTGCCCTTGAGGAACTCGTCGGTGATGCCGTGGACGCCGATGGCGCCTTCGTCACTGTCGCGGTCCGGTTGCAGGTAGACGTGGAAGTGACGCCCGGTGAGGCGCCGACCCATGAGTTCGACACAGCCGATTTCAATGATCCGGTGGCCGTCAGTCACCGGCATGCCGGTGGTTTCGGTATCGAGTACAACAGATCGGATGGCCATCAGGGTTCAGCTCTCAACGGGGTGGTGGTGTGCGTCAAAGGGCGGGATGTTAACACGTCAGACGGCATCAGCTTTGCTTGTAGCCCCGCACTTCATCCACGCCACGGTTGGCCAACTGGTCGGCACGCTCGTTGCCGGGGTGGCCGATGTGACCACGCACCCACTTCCAAGTGATGTCATGGCGATTGCATTGCTCATCGAGCAGTTGCCATAGGTCGGCATTCTTGACCGGTTCTTTGGCGGCGGTCTTCCAACCGCGCTTTTTCCAGTTGACCATCCACTCGTTGATGCCCTTCATCACGTACTGCGAGTCGGTCACCAGCAGTACGTTGCAACGGCGCTTGAGTTCTTCAAGGCCGCGAATCGCGCCCATCAATTCCATGCGGTTGTTGGTGGTGTTGGCTTCGCCGCCCCACAGTTCCTTCTCGACGCCCTTGCACACCAGCAACGCGCCCCAGCCGCCGGGGCCTGGGTTGCCCTTGCAGGCGCCATCGGTGAAGAGTTCTACGGTATCGGTCATCGGTTACATCCATCAAAACAGGCGGGATCTGAAATCAAAAAGGTTTTACGGTTCGCTTTGCTTGCGATTGACCTTGGCCATCGGCATCGGCACCAGCTTGCCCATGGGCTGGCGGGGCACCTGGCGCACTGGCCGCAGCCCGACCACAATCTTGCGCGCTACTAATAAATAGAAGCCGCCGCCCGACAGTTGCCAGGCACCCGCGCGGCGTTCCCAGCCGGCCAGGCGCGCCTGCCACTTGGTCGAGGCAAGCGGCGGACGATAGCACCCGAAGCGGCGTTTCTCCAGCGCGAAGCCCAGCAGGTTCAACCAGTCCGCCACCCGCGACGGCGAGATGCAGCGCGCCTGGCGAAGGCCATCATGAGCGAACACATGGCGCAGCCCCCAACTGCTCCAGGGGTTGATACCAACAATCAGCAAATGGCCACCAGGGCGCACGCTGCTCGCCGCCTCGCGCAGCAACCCGTGAGGCGACAGGCAGAAATCCAGACCATGCTGCAACACCACCACATCGGCAGCGTGCTCGCTCAACGGCCAGGCCTGTTCCTCACAAACGATCTCTACGCCCGGCAACGGCGCACCCAGGCGCACATTGCGCTGCACCTGCGGCGCAGACGGCGGCGTCTGTGCCGAGGGACCGTAATGCACGAGGTAGCCACCAAAGAAACGACCCAACTCGTCTTCGAGCATGCGCCGTTCTTCATCCAGCAAAAATTGCCCGATGGGCCCGGACAACCATTCGCGGGCCGCGCCGATCAGGGCCAGCCACTCAGGATCGGCCTGGGCGAACGCTTTATCAGTCATTGCATTCTCCAACTCGCCTAGACGTTCTAAGATGCACCAATGTGTTCAGCTTGGCGAATCGAAGAATGATACAGATCAGTGCTCTGCCCGCCTTCACCGATAACTACATATGGTTGCTACAGGACCCGCATACCCAACGTTGCGCGGTGGTCGATCCCGGCGATGCCGCTCCGGTACTGGCCTGGCTTACGCAACATCCGGAGTGGACCCTGAGCGACATCCTGATCACCCACCATCACCATGATCACGTGGGTGGCGTCGAGCAACTCAAGCGCGTGACCGAAGCCAAGGTCTACGGACCGGCCAACGAGCAGATCCCGGCGCGGGACGTCGCCCTGCAGGATAACGATTGCATCAACGTGCTCGGCTGGGACTTTGACATCTATACCGTGCCAGGCCACACCCTCGGCCACATCGCCTTCTATCACCAGGGCGTACTGTTCTGTGGCGACACCCTGTTCGCCGCCGGCTGCGGCCGCCTGTTCGAAGGCACGCCGGAGCAGATGCACACTTCCCTTGAGCGCCTGGCCGCACTGCCCGCCGACACGCTGGTGTACTGCACCCACGAATACACACAAAGTAACCTCAAGTTCGCCCAGGCAGTGGAACCGGACAACGCTGATATCGCCGAACGGGTGGAAATCGTCCGCCAACTCCGGGCCCGTGGTGAGATAACACTGCCCTCCAACCTGGCATTGGAAAAACGCACTAACCCTTTTCTGCGTACTTCTGAAACATCCGTTAAACAAAAAGCGGACGAACGGAATGGCCGCGACAACCGCTCTGGGGCCGAGGTGTTTGCTAGCTTGAGGGCTTGGAAAGATAAGTTCTAACCAGATGCAATCTGATACGTAATTTCTGAATGGTTGACCGGAACCAAAGCGCTTTCTAGAATCGCCCGACATTTT
>PJQF01000286.1_pt1 | contig 18345 bp, 13 predicted proteins | sample 1503741 | NCBI WGS metagenome assembly PJQF01 (sample SAMN07775949, study PRJNA414020) | Biofilm metagenome, whole genome shotgun sequencing project. | isolation source: biomolecule (vanillin) treated reverse osmosis membrane biofilm | place: India: Nagpur | collected 2017-03-21 | reverse complement strand
TACCAAACAAGATCATTTGGGGAGATTCGATCAAAGTTCTAGATGATTTTCCACCAGATTCGGCGCAACTTGTTGTCACATCGCCTCCTTATTACAACGCAAAACCACAGTACTCCGAATATGTTGACTATCAAGAGTATCTAGATTTCTTAAGAAAGGTTTTTTTAAGGTGTCATAATGTTTTGTCAGAAGGTCGTTTTCTTGTTGTTAACATTTCGCCCGTTTTAATTAAGCGCACTTCTCGTAATACCTCAAGTACTAGAATCGCATTGCCATTTGACATTCATAGAATATTGGACGGCATCGGTTTTGATTTTATTGATGACATTATGTGGGTGAAGCCTGAAGGTGCAGGTTGGAATTTAGGTCGAGGCAGGCGTTTTCGTGCAGATCGCCAACCTTTACAATACAAGCCCGTACCAGTAACCGAATACATTTTAGTTTATCGTAAAAAGACTGATAAACTAATTGATTGGAATATTCGCAATCACTATGATTCCACATTGGTAAAGAAATCAAAAATCAAAGGTGATTATGATGTTACCAATCTTTGGCATATTCATCCAAGTAATAATAAAATTCATCCTGCAACTTTTCCTGACGAGTTAGTTAAAAGAGTGATCAGATATTATTCTTTTGAAGGTGATTTAGTACTCGATCCTTTTGGCGGTTCAGGTACAGTAGCTCGGGTTGCTTTTCAAATGAAACGCCGTTTCCTTTTAATTGACAAGGAGTATAAGTATTTTGAATTAATGAAACGAGACGTTGCTAAGGTGGTTGACAATGAAGTCAGAGTTGATTATGATATTCATGACGAGTTCAAAGAAGAATGATGGAATATAATTTAGATAACTATCAACGCTGGTTAGTTAACAATGTAACGTTGACAGATGCGTATTCAACGACATCATTGCGCACTTTGACGATTCATATTATGATGGGTCGCAATTACCGGCTCATAACTGAGAATAACACCAAAAGTAAATTGCTCTTTACTTATTTATGGTTGACGGATATTGTCAACAACGCGAAACGCGAATTTGGTGAGAATTGGAAGACTGAATTGATGGCCCATTTAATTGCGATGCGCCGTAAAACAGACGCCCAAAAAAATCTGATGTTCTGGTTAGTAGGCTTAACCGCTAAAACTTCGGTCAATTTGGGCATTAGCAAAGACGATTTACCAGATGTCATTCAAAACTTAATGCGGCACATTGAACAATTATTTGTTGTAGAAGGACGTGGCGGTGATATTGATAACGCTTGGTTGCTAATGATGGCAGGTTCTGCAACTTTAAATATCCGAGGCTCTGACAAATCTAAAGTTGGTAAACAAATTGAAAGAGTTTTAATACGTGCGATCCTAACAATTTTAGGCCTGCAAGAAAACACACACTTTTGGACGAACATTCAACGTGACTTAGAAGTCGATAGAGAATCTGATGCTGAGATATTAACTCAACGTGGTCGAATTAGAATGGAAGTTGGATTGATTGCAGCAGGTAATCAGGAGGTAACTGAAGATAAGATTGGTAGAGTTGGTCGCAATGGAATAATTTTATTTGACAAAGTTGGCAGTCGAACTCGAATTTACGGTACAGCCGCAAATCATAATGTGAAGTTGGTGCAGATAAGAAATAATCAGCCATTGGTGGAGATTTATCGACATATTTTACAGTTGGTAAACTATCCTCTCACAGCACCGCCTACAACCGAAGAAGAAGTTACTGCAAGAGTAAACGCATTGCCTGAATCTGTTTTTACTTTCGAACGGACTGAGGCATAACAATTCGATCTATTTTTATAAATTAATAGATCACAACAGCTGATCTTTTCACAAAAGAGAAGGTTAAGAAATCGAGGAAGAACAAGCTTTAAGTCCCCTTCTTTTTTAAAAACTCGCAACCTAACTCACAACTAGAAAAATATTTAATAATAAAAAAGCCTGTAATCTTTTGATTAACAGGCTTTTAAATTTTTACACTTGTAGTCCGTACGGGAATCGAACCCGTGTTACCAGAATGAAAATCTGGTGTCCTAACCCCTAGACGAACGGACCGTCTTCTGTAAGGAGGCGCAAATATAGATTCCTCTATTTGATTTGCAAACCGTAGCGGTAAAAAAGTTGTGTAAAGTGAATCTATTGCGTTGGTTTTGGCTTGTAAGTAGTATAATTTTAGGTTCTAAATTATTTAAAACAACAAATCAACATGACAAAAATAGGAATCAACGGTTTCGGGCGCATTGGCCGCCTGGCATTTAGAGCAGCTATTGGCCGAAAGGACATTGAAATTGTAGGCATTAATGACTTGGTAGAGCCTGATTATATGGCTTATATGCTTAAGTATGATTCCACACACGGCAAATTTGAAGGATCAGTTGAGGTAAAAGATAAAAACTTGGTGGTAAACGGAAAAACCATTCGGGTAACCGCGGAAAAGGATCCTTCGAACTTAAAATGGAATGAAGTAGGCGCTGAAATCATAATTGAATCAACCGGTCTGTTTTTAACAATAGCAGATTGCCAGAAGCACATAGCAGCCGGTGCAAAAAAGGTGGTAATGTCCGCCCCCGCAAAAGACGATACGCCTACGTTTGTAATGGGTGTCAATCATAAAAAATTAACCGCTGCTCATACAATTGTATCAAATGCATCTTGTACGACCAATTGTTTAGCTCCTATTGCTAAAGTTTTGAACGATAAATTCGGAATTGTTGAAGGTTTGATGAGCACGGTTCATGCTGTTACTGCGACTCAAAAAACGGTTGACGGACCTTCAGCTAAGGATTGGAGAGGCGGACGTGGTGGATTTTCAAATATCATCCCTTCTTCAACAGGTGCGGCTAAAGCTGTAGGTTTAGTTTTACCTGAACTGAAAGGAAAATTAACCGGTATGTCGTTCCGCGTTCCAGTGGCTGATGTGTCGGTAGTAGATTTAACAGTGCGCTTAGACAAGCCTGCGACTTACGAGCAAGTGAAAGCTGCTATGAAGGAAGCTTCTGAAGGCGAACTAAAAGGTATTTTAGGATATACTGAAGATGATGTAGTTTCTCAGGACTTCTTAGGTGATGAGCGCACTTCTATTTTTGATGCGAAGGCCGGCATTGCACTAAACGATAAGTTTGTGAAAGTAGTAAGCTGGTACGATAATGAGTGGGGTTATTCGAATAAACTGATTGACTTGGTATCAGAATTGGCCAAGGTTTAATCATTCTGTAAATGAATAAAAAAAGCCCGATTTGTCATCGGGCTTTTTTATTGACCAACCTACAAACTTCACTTCTATGGTGTTTTACAATTTGAAATAGACACCAATTCCAAAATTAGGAGAGGCGAGAATGTTTCTTGCAGCCAAGGCAGTTGCAATCGATCCGGAAATTCCGATTTTTTCAGTTAGCTGGTAATTGAGTTCAAGGGATGGAGAAATGAACTCTGTGTTATTAGAGAATACACCGTTTTGCGGAACAGATGGGTCGCCATTAAAAAGTGAATGGACAGTGGATACTTTGAAAATTGGAATGAACTTATCCAGTGTCAACCCCACTTCGGCACCAAACCGGACTTCATCTGAAAAGCCTTTCGTTCGGTTATTAAATGCCGCATAGGCCGACATATAAAACTTTTTAGGATAGAAAGAATGACTGGCATCGATTCGTAACATTTGGTTAAATTCTCCATCACCTGTTTGCAAAGCGCTAGCGTTTGTTGCGCCATTGTCTCCGAGCGGAAGGCCGAATAAAATGGTTGCACTGACCACAATGGGTTTATCGACAATTAGGCCATATTTAATGGCTATGTCTGTATCGCCAAAGGAATTTAATGCATCACCTGGTTCAAAAATTCCTGATTGATTAAATTTTAATTCATTCTTTGTAGCACGGGCAAAAAATGGCATATAAATGATTCCGGTGAGTCGATCTGTAAAGCCATATTCGCCATATAAACTTGTTGCGAAATACCCGTAGGATGGTGTTAGATCAATGACCGTTCCATTGCCATCAAAATATTTAGCCGAGAGGATGTAGGACTGAGAGAGTTTAAAGTACCCACGTCCTTTGGGTTGCGGCCAACCACCACCGGCAAATGAATGAAAGGTAAGGCTGCCAAAAATGATGGCAAGAAGAATTCGTTTCGTCATAGAGGGTGTGGTTAATTAAGGTTTTAATTCAGCAAACCCAAAGGTTACTCCGGCAGGTTTGCATAAAACAACTACATATTTGTATTGATTTAAAGTAACGCCACTCACTTCAAATGTTTTTGGTCCGCTACTCCATTGTCCTAATTCCAGACCGGCTGATTTAACTGTACTGCCCGAAGTAGAATTGGCAAGGTAAATAAACGTGCCTAATGCTACGCTTGCGCTAAAATCTGAGCCAAGTTCCACAATTAGTTTCCCGTTTTGCTCTTTGGCAGTCACGGTACCTTTAGCCATATATCCGCCTGCATTTTGAAATGTGCCTGTCAGTTGATTGATGCTCCCCACAGAAAATGTAATCGAGTTGCTTTTTATACCTTCCACTTTGGCATGTACTTCTGCTTCACCATTTGCGATAGCCGTGACTAAACCGGTCGAACTAACGGTTAATATGTTAGCGTTTTCACTAAACCACTCAAATGTTTTGCCATTCAGTGTCGTACCATTCATATTTTTAGCTATTGCCGTTAATTGACTTGTTCCACCAATAGAAAGAGAAGTAGTTGAAGGAGCAGAGATGGTTACGCTGGCAACATCATTGGTTGCATTGGCAACAACGGTTAAGTTGATGGTGATACTTTTTCCTTCAATAGTTGATGATAGAAAACAAGTTCCAGCGGTTAATGCATTTACCTCATTGTTTGTAACATTACCAACACTTGGCATTGAGCTGATCCAAACCAGCGATTTAGTTTCTTTGACTCCATATTTATTCAGGAATTCAATTTGAATAGGTTCCTTTTCACCAGCTAGTAGGGCCAATCTGGCAGTGCTACCTTTGGGAGCTAAATTTCCACCCTCATCAGTAACAACTACTTTGGTAGATGCGACAATTGAAAACTTAATTTCACGGATAGCATCGTCTCGGGTATCAAGTCCAATGCATCCAAAAAGTAGTAAAAGCACTACGAATAGTCCAATTCTCATAGTCATTGTAATTAATCTACAATGTAAGCAGGAAGGGGCTGTATGGGGGTCGCCTTCGCGACAATTAAACAACTCGATTAGAATCGCTAGTTATTTTAAAAAAGAATCGAAATCTTTTGATTACTTTGTTATGATATCTAGAAAATGCAGTGACATGGAAGGCGAAAAGGCAATCAAAATCAGCTATTTTAATCTATTGGCATGTTTTTTAGAAGCAGACTCTATTAAGTCTATTTATGCAAAATGCTTGGTTAAGTGGGCTGCTCAATTGCATATCAGCCCTGCCGATATGCATGAGTTTGGAAATGGGATGATTAACTCAAAATTTACTTTTCCTGCTACCGAGGTTGAAAAATTGGAATCTCTCTATCATTTAGTTCATATGATTTATTTGGACAATGTAGTCGAAGATATCGAACTGGAAGTTGCGGGGATGTATGCCACACGTCTAGGTTTTAAGGAAGGATTAGTAGCGGATTTATTTAAATCGATTGCAACTGCAGAATTTGATCAAGCTTCCCCTGAAAATGTGCGCAATGAAGTAATTGAGTTTCTAAAACTTCAGCAGTCATAATTAGCATCTAGGCCACCTGCTTTTTCTTTTTTGTTTGATTCTCTACGGATGTAGGTTTTGATTCCATTTTCAAATATTTTTTGGGTTACCATCATGCATCTTTGTATTACAAAATCGAATAGATATGCAAGGAGCGAATGGACCAGCAAACATCAATATCAAAGGGAGAATGCAACAAATTTTGATTTTGGTGGCGGTCATAACGGTTGGTATAGTGATTTCTCAGACTGTCTAAAAATTCAATTCTTTACCCACAAAGGTGATGTAAGATTGAAGTAAAAATAAGGGTGTTTAGTGTGGAGCCTCGGTGATTTCTCATCGGGGCTTTCTTTTTTAGTACCATTTACTTTTTCCATGATTGGTTGGTAGATTTACAAAATGGATTTTAGTGAGGACATTTTTTTGAAAAAACTAGCGCCTACTTCACCTTTTCCTTTTTTAATCTCAATCGAAAAGGCAGAAGGTGTTTATCTTTTTAGTCCGGATGGAAAGAAATACTTAGACATGATTTCCGGAATTGGGGTAAGTAATATTGGCCATCGGCATCCCAGAGTTGTAAAAGCCATCAAAGATCAAGTTGATAAGCATATGCATGTGATGGTATATGGCGAATACATTCAGTCACCATCCAACTTATTGGCTGCTAAATTGACCGGTTTCCTTCCTCCTTCATTAAACTGTTGCTACTTCGTCAATTCAGGAACAGAGGCAAATGAAGCTGCATTAAAGTTGGCAAAACGCGTAACGGGGCGCACAGAAATTGTTTCTTGCAGAAAATCGTACCATGGTAGCACACATGGATCACTGAGTGTTTCAGGAAATGAAGTGAAGAAAAGGGCTTTTCGACCTTTGTTACCGGATGTAAGGTTCATCGACTTTAATAAAATATCCGATGTTCATTTGATCACACAACGGACTGCCTGTGTAATTATGGAAACCATTCAAGGAGATGCCGGAGTTCGAGTTCCGGATATTGAATATTTGCAGGCAGTGCGGAAGCGATGCACGGAAGTAGGTGCTTTATTAATTTTAGACGAGATACAATGTGGCATGGGGCGTACCGGAAAACTTTTTGCATTTGAGCATTTTGGAATCGTGCCCGATGTGCTCACAATAGCGAAGGCTTTTGGTGGCGGATTGCCGATTGGTGCTTTTGTTTCGTCTTATGAAAATATGCAGCAGTTTACACACAATCCGATGCTGGGCCACATCACTACCTTTGGAGGTAATCCTGTGTGTTGTGCATCGGCCTTGGCAACATTGCATGTAATTGAAGAAGAAAAATTATTGACTACTGTGGAGGCAAAAGGAAAACTGATTGAGAGTTTACTTCAGCATCCTAAAATAAAAGAAGTGCGCAGATTTGGATTGATGTTTGCTTTTGATTTTGATTCGGAAGAGCGCGTGAATCGGATTGTACAGTACGCGAAGGAGCATGGTGTAATCTGTTACTGGTTTTTATCGCATCCTTATAGTTTTCGAATTGCCCCACCACTTACTATTTCTGAAGAGGAGATCCGTGAAGCATGTGGGGTTATTCTTGCCGCCATTGAAAATGCCTAAACATGTGGGTACTGGTCGTCTTAAAGTAGTATCTTGTTATCCTAAATAAGTATAGGAATGAACTTAGATCGCATCTACAAATCGCTGGTGGTTACAGCTCTTATTATCACTGCCTTGATCTTGATGAAAGACATTGTAATGCCTATTGCTTTTGCTGCATTGTTTTCGGTGGTGCTGCTTCCATTGGCCAAACGATTCGAAAAGCGCACCGGCCGGATTTTTTCAATTACCCTTGTTTTGCTCGTGGCTTTTTTGGCGATGGGTCTTCTATTTTGGTTTGTGGTAGCTCAACTCGCCAGCTTGGCTGAAAGCCTTCCTGATCTGGAAGGAAAATTTTTAACTCTTATTAATTCTTTCAGCGATCAAATCAACGCATGGTTCAATATTGATACACATGAGCAGATGCAGATGATGAAAGATGCTCTCAAGAATTTTTCATCTTATTTTGGTAGCGTATTGGTTTCTACTTCTTATTTCGCTTATTTCTTTGTTCAGGTACCAATTTATATTTTTCTATTCTTGTTGTATCGTGAGCGATTCAAGGATTTTTTGTTGGCTGTTTGGCCCGACTCTAATTTGAAATGGAAAGATGAAATACAAGGCGTAGTGCGTGGCTATATTTCGGGATTGACCATTGTTACAATCATTGCCGCAGTCCTGAATAGTATTGGATTGTTGCTGCTCGGTATAGAGCATGCTATCTTTTTTGGTTTTTTATCCGGCCTTCTGACGATGATTCCCTATGTGGGCATCACCATAGGTGCGGCATTACCCACTTTACTGGCGTTGGTTACAAAGGATAGCATTTGGTATGCTGTAGGTGTGGTGGCCGTTCATGGGTTTGTGCAATTTCTCGAAGGAAATTTTATTACGCCTAAAGTGACGGGATCGAAGATTAGTATCAATGCGTTGGCGGCAATTTTGGCTTTATTGGTAGGAGGGAAAATTTGGGGAATTACCGGAATGATTTTAGCCGTTCCAGCAGTCGGTATTTTGAAAATTCTATTGAATTATTCACCAAGGTTAAAGCCGATTGTCATTCTTTTAGAAGACAAACATAATGAACTGACGGAAGAGGAGATCGAGAAAATTGATTAGCCTATTTTTTCAATCACCAGATTGTGATTGGTATAGATACAAATATCAGCAGCTATGGTGAGGCTTTCCCGAACCATTTCTTCTGCGGTTAAATGAGGTGCATGTTTTTTTAATGCCAGTGCAGCGGATTGTGCATACATGCTTCCCGAGCCAATAGCAGCTACCTGATGATCCGGTTCCAGTACATCGCCTGTGCCTGACAGAACAAGAATTTCATCTTTATTAACCGCTATGAGCATCGCTTCCAGTCTGCGCAGGAAACGATCGGTGCGCCAATCTTTAGCCAGTTCGATTGCAGCTCGTTTCATATTGCCTCCGTAAGCGTTTAGCTTTTCGTCAAATCGATCCAGCAGGGTGAAGGCATCGGCCGTAGAGCCGGCAAATCCGGTCAGAACTTTTCCATCTTGAAGCTTGCGTATTTTTTTTACGTTGCTTTTCGCGATGGTGTTTCCCATGGTAGCCTGTCCATCTCCACCAATGGCTACCTGGCCATTGTGTTGAACTGCTAGAATGGTGGTGGCGTGGATAGGAGTCATTTAACTAAAGAAGTAAATTGGTATAGCTCACGTAAAGAAATACGGACATTCAAAGCAGAAATAAAAAGACTTTCATCCAAAGATTTATATTCTTCCAATTCCCAATGCTTCGATTCATTCAGCCGGAAAATCTCAACTCGAATGGATTGAGAGTCAACCAGAATGTATTCGAGTAAAGTAGGAATGTCGCGATACAAACTGAACTTGACTCCGCGGTCGTAATTTTTCGTGCTTTCGGATAAGATCTCTATCAGCACGGTGGGATCAACAAAAGTCATTTCGCCTTTGCCGAATGGTGCACTTTTATTGCAATAAACCGAGATGTCAGGATAAGTGAGTAAAGTATTTTCGCGGATATACAATCGTTTATCGCTACCATAAGGCCTGCAAGTTTTGCCTTTTAGTTGCACGCTCAATTCACTGAATAAATTCGAAAATATCTCGTTGTGATTATCACTCGCACCTGCCATCGCGAATACCTCTCCCTGAAAATATTCATGTTTTTCAGTAGCCTTGTTCTCCATTTCAATAAATTCTTCAATTGAAATGAATTTCTTTTGATAGGATACAACAGGCTCTTCGATATTCATTTGTTATAAGATTAAATCAATCTTAAATCAAAATCCTTACGGGATCCTCTAGCAGTCCTTTAAGCGTTTTGAGGAAGGCGGCACCGACTGCTCCGTCTACCGCGCGATGATCGCACGATAAAGTTACTTTCATCACATTGCCCGGAACGAGCTGACCATTTTTCACAATGGCTGTTTCTTTGATTCCGCCTACGGCCAAAATGCACGCATCCGGAGGGTTGATGATGGCTGTGAAGTCTTCAATGCCAAACATGCCCAAGTTCGAAATGGTGAAGGTGCTTCCTTCCCAATCGCTGGGTTGTAATTTTTTATCGTGAGCTTTCTGCGCTAAGTCTTTTACTTCGACTGCGATATGTGAAAGCGACTTGTTGTCGGCAAAGCGGATTACAGGAACTAACAATCCGTCTTTCACCGCTACGGCCACCCCAATATGGATGTGGTGATTCTTGCGCATTTTGTCGCCCAGCCAGCTAACGTTTACATCTGGATTTTGACGAAGTGCCGCGGCAACGGCTTTGATCACCATGTCGTTGAAAGAGATTTTTACCGGAGCAATTTCATTCATGCTCTTGCGTGCCTCTATGGCCTTGTCCATGTTGATTTCCATGGTGAGGTAGAAGTGCGGAGCGGTGAATTTGCTTTCGGATAAACGCTTTGCGATGGTCTTGCGCATCTGCGACACGGCAACTTCTTCAAAGCTTTCTTGACCTACTACGGATGGCAACACCACCGGTGCAGTTGCTGCCTTCGCACTTGTTGCCGGTGCGCTGGCAGCAGGTTTATAATTTTCTACGTCTTGTTTAGTTATTCGTCCATGATCGCCAGAGCCGGCAATTTTAGAAATATCGTATCCTAAGTCTTTGGCGATTTTTTTGGCAAGTGGCGATGCTTTTACCCGACCATTAGCTAATGATTCGGTAGATCCATTGCTGGAAGTGGCTGCAGGTGCGGCTGCTACTTTAGGTGCGGCAGCAGCGGCTGTAGTTGCGCCAGAAGATTTTTGTTCGTGTGCTTTTAAAAGCGTTTGCCAATCGGCACCTTTCTCGCCAATAATGGCTAGCACTCCATTAATTTTTACCGCTTCTTTGGCATTAGCGCCAATGTATAAAAGAGTGCCTGTGTTGTACGATTCATAGTCCATCGTAGCCTTGTCGGTTTCGATTTCTGCGAGTAGTTCGCCCGACTTCACCTGATCGCCCACTTTTTTATGCCATGCTGCGATTACGCCTTCGGTCATGGTATCGCTCATTTTAGGCATGAGTGCTATTTCGGCTTTGATGCCGGTAGTATCGATTGCTGCTGCCGGAGCGGCTTCTGTTTTTGCTTCTTGTTTGGGTTGCTCGGCTTTTGCACCGCCTGAAGTGGCTGCTGATTGCGCGCCAGCGAGTAATGCAGAGTAGTCTTCGCCTTTGTTGCCTACAATGGCGAGCACGCCATTGATTTGAACGGGTTCGCCTTCTTTGGCGCCAAGATAGAGTACCGTGCCGGTGTTAAATGATTCGTAGTCCATGGTAGCCTTATCGGTTTCGATTTCGGCCATTAGTTCGCCCGACTTTACGGTGTCTCCCACTTTCTTGTGCCATTTGGCAATCACCCCTTCCGTCATGGTGTCGCTCATTTTGGGCATGCGTACGATTTCTGCCATATCTTTTGTGTAGTTAAATCTCGTTGCTGTTAATTCTATTCGAACATCAAAAATAGGCGTATTTATGCGATTTTCAAGTCTGAATTTTGGGTAAAAGGAAAGAGTGGGCGCAACGGTTTGAACGTGGTGCTGGCGTGGGCGAGGGATGGAGGCATTGTTGGAGCCCAGCCTTTGCTACTCATGAGCAAGCTGGGCAAAGGCTGGCGACTGCCGACAGCCCGGTGCCCCGGATGGTAATCGGGGCACGCCCCCAAAATCGTTTTATTATTTTATTGGTTTTTGGATTATAAGTTGAACGTTCCGATGAGGATTTCGAAGAGTGAAGTAGAAGGCTTGATGCCGTACGAATAGCGGAAGCCGATATCGAGTTGTGGCAGGAGGCGCATGACGTTGATATCAAATTTTACTTCGGCTCCGGTGGAGATGTATTGACTGGTAAATTGATTTCCAAAAAAACCACTTCCATAGCCATAATCAAAAAATGCATTCAATCGAACTCTCTGAAAATTCAAGAGAGGACCGATGTTTATGTCAGGATATAAAACGGGCAATGCATAATTGCCGGAGAATGAGTAAAAATTTTGATAAGTCGAAGATACCGGAATTCCACGAGGTAGTGGAATTCTGTTTCTAAACTGATAATTTTCTCTACTTTGATTAAGGCTCATGTTTCTCGATTGGTATGCTCCATAGCCCCAAAAAGAATGATGTTTAAATAACCCTGGGAAGTATAGTAAAGCATATATCGAAAATTGAGAACCTGTATACGCACCACTAAATGGAGTACTGTAAGAGTGAACGAATACGGCTTGACCCCATTTGGGGTTAAAATCCCTTCTGCTTTGTTTAAGTATGCGATATGCCGAGAGGGAGAAATGGTTGTAAACCAAATTTCCATTTCCCTGATAGACAAAAAAGGATGGGTTGTAATAGATGATGGTATCGTTGCGAACAACGGAAGGGATGATGCGTGATGAGCCTGTGATGGAGTTTCTGAAGTTGTTGACTTGTGTAGCTCCTACCGAATTTCCAAAGGTAAAGTTTCTGATAAACTTAGAGGTAGTCGCAACTAGTGGAATCCGAATCCCTGCTTCAATGCTTTGCTCTTCCCATTTATAGATGAGAGTACGAAAGATGGTTGTTGTATCGCTGGTTGTATTGGTTGCATTAATAACGTCAATGGGCACCGTTCCTTCATTGACTTGACGATTTGATTTAGTAAAAGAAAAATCAATAATTGGATATAATGCTTGATAACTAATCATTCCTTTCCATGCGCTGGTTTGTTCTGACAAGTCATACTGATAGCCTCCGCTGATGGTGGTGGTGCTTAATAAATCTCTTGAAGTGATGCCGGCAAAGATGCTTGTCAAATCGTTGTTCACATAAGCTCCCCATGTGTAAGGATTAACAATTCCTTTCAAGCGTGAATAGCGTTTCGCTTTATAGGTGCTATCCGGAATGCCTGACAAGAAATGATGGGAAGCTTCCTGTTCGGCTAGGTGCGCAAATAATGCGGATGGTTGTGTTCGCAGGTTCCACTCTTTCCACTCGCTGGGATTGAAATTAATTTTTACAACATCCAGCCCGTCTTTTCCCTGCTCGTTGTAGTAAATGATTTTTCCATCTCGGCTAAGGCTGGGGTTGTACGACCCGTATTTGCTGGAGGTAATTTGGTAGCGTTTTCCGGTTTCTGTATCTAGTGCGTAAATGTTATCAATACCGCTAATAGGTGAGTTGTAGAGAACATATTTGCCAAAGGGAACCGGATGGCCCATGTTTTCGTCACTGAATTCGGTTAATAATTTTTCTTCTTTGTTTTCGAGAGAAAATGATACCAATGCTTTTCCTTTTTTATTGGTTTTAAGAGCTACGATCTGTTTTCCATCGGGAGTCCATCGGGGCATAGAAATAAAATCGTTATCCGGATTCTTAAATTCCAATACACGTTTGCCACTGAGGTAGTCGAGTACAACAAGTTTAGTTTGGTAATCAGTGGAGGTTTCGACTGTGGCAATTTGATACCCATCGGATGAGATAGCAGCCGCAGCATACCGGCCATTTTTCGCGATCACAGTTTTGGTTTTGCTGCCCATATCGTAGCCCACGATAGCAGAATAGGTTTTCATGCGCCAGCGTGGATCAAACCGATGTTCGTTCCACACTACCCGGCTGTTCGTAGCGCTTAGCATAGCAGCATCGTTGATGGCGCCTTGTGTGTAGATGGTGGTTTCATGATTACCATCCAACAACACGAGTTGCTCGATATCACCAATTCCGGATTTCTGTACTAAAATTCTTCCTCCTTCCATTTCTTGTGGAAAGCGATAGTCGGTATAGGCATTGTTTGTCCGAGTGTTTACTGTGAAAAAGGGGGTTAAGCGGGTAGTATCTAGTTGTGCCTGCCATTGTTTTTTGAGATCGGCAGCCATTTCGTTGTAGAGGTCTCGTACATAAAGTCCGGTTTCTTTTTTCAAGGCCACGGAAAATGTGAATGGGATGAACGAAGTATTCCATGATCTGCGTGTTACATTTTCCCAAACTTCCGGGTTTTTGGTTTTTCTACGAAGGTAGGATACCATGTGGTAGCCCAGCTTGTAATGATCGGGGATGTTGTGTTTATAGGATCGCAGGTATTGCTTATGGTAGTTGAAGGTGCGGCCTTCCATCAGGTTGGTGCGGAAGAGTAATTCAAAGTTGGGTATTCTGCCGCGGCCACTGTTGGTGAAAGCTGTTTCGGTAGCTACGGCATCTCCTTCCCAAAACCATTGAGGTGCACCTAGGTATGCCATCGCTGATAGGCCAAAGTTTCCAAACCCATAATACACCAGCCGATTAAATCCGCGGGTTGCATGTTGGTATTGCACGATGTGTCGATACTCGTGCGTTGCCAGAAGATTCAGCCAGTCGTTATTGCCGATGAAGTTATAATTCTGAGAGGGCATTCCAAAGAACTCCGATCTTCGGGGAGTAATGGAAACAAAGCCATTCGAGATGGAATTTTGGTTTTGCAGGATGATGGAAATTTTACGAGGGCTGGCACCCATTGTTTTGGCTTCGGGCTCATGGACATATTCCAGTGTGTTGGCCATCCGTTGTGCCTGTTGTTCGTAGCCAAGTGGATACAAAATCCTGAAATGTGTCGTGTTAAGTTGGTACCACTTTAATGAAGGAGCATTGTTTTCGTTGACAACGGCCTCTTGTGCACGGCTTAGCGTAACGAAAAAGCAAGCAGCAATCAGCAGAAAGATTTTGGTTACACCAGAAAAGAATGAGTTCATGGAAAACGTAAGAAAGATGAATACTCAGGTAACGACACTATCAGGCAATAAATTATCCGCAAGGCCATCTGTAAAAATAGCTTTGTCATTGCTGAAAACAAATAACTATTTTTGCATTACTATGTGGAAGGCATTAATGAAAATGTATCGGCAGTATAAAGATTATGTGCGTGTGGACTTATTCATGTACGCTGTAATGTTCCTGATGATTATTTTATATGCCATTTATACCTTGGCATTTCGCTAACCATTCAATAAAATTTCCTGAACGTTTGCCTTAATTTTAATCGATAGTTCATCGGTTGGCAAATCGTTGATGTCCCTTCCAAATGGATCCTCGATTTCTTCGGCTATCAACTCAACGCTTAGTAATACAAACGTAATTAGCACTACAATGGGCACGGTGATGTAGCCAGAAGTGGTGACGAATGCGAAGGGAAGGGTGATGATGTAGATAAAAATAAATTGCTTGATGTACATGGTATACGAATAGGGAATGGGCGTATTTTTGATACGCTCGCAGGCGCCAATGATATCGGAGAATTCTTTTAACTCCTTATCGGCCATAAACAGTTGATCACCTGACATCAACCCTTTTCTATACAGATCATTTACTTTTTGGTAGAGTAGTGCAGAAAGAAAATTAGGCGTATGATGTACTTTTTTCAGTTTTTTAAAGAACTCATCGTCCGGAGCCTCCAGAAATTCAGGTCTTACACCTTGGCGCAAGTGCTCTTTGAGTGACATGACTAGGTTGGGGATCATGATCGAAAACCATTTACGATTTTCGAGATCATCTGCATTTAGAAAGGCATTTAATTTCAGCGACAGGTTGCGAGTGTTGTTGACGAAGCTCCCCCAAAGTTTGCGACCTTCCCACCAACGATCGTAGGCGGAATTGGTACGGAATACAAGGAATAGACCCAATACAATACCGAGCAGCGAATGCATGCTAATGGTGGTATGAAAGTCATTTTCATGAAAACGCAGTTTATCTAATAGCACATAACATAAAGCTGTAGAATAAACAGTCATAAAAATGAGCACTGGTGTGAGGGTGCGCATGACTGCTCGTGAGTACGCATGAAATACGTGAGAGAACCAGACTTTGGGGTTATAGTTGACCATTGAGGAAATTAAATTCAGGTCAAGATAGGAAATAATTAGTGGATGAAAATAAAAATGGCTGCCAACGGGCAGCCATTTTTTGTTCAGTGAGCAATCTATTAAAACTTATATGATAATTGGGCCAGATAAGTTGTTCCCATTTGGCTAAAGTGAGAACCATCATAAGTTAAAACGGGGTAGCGTCCGTTAAATGTGATATAGCTAATTTGATCTTTTACAGCGGACGGATTTTTCAAAAGTGTTTCACCGGCTGCGTTCATTGCTTTTAATTCATATTCAGGGAACACATTCAGAATATTTTGAACGGTCAATGAAAGAGAGGTTCGGCTATCAAAATTGTAAGCGAGGCCTAGATCTGTTAATACTTTAGGCTTGAATTCAACTCTCAAATCTGAGCTAAGATCAGCATTGTTGAATTTAGTTGGTCCAAATAATGTGTTATTCAAATTGATGGACAACTTACCAATGGTCAGATCACCTCCTAAAATAAATTTGTATTGAGGACGACTGGTAGTTAACAACGACTCTTGTGATTGATTATAGATTGGCAAGCCAATCCGATTGTTTACTCCTTTAAAGCCTCCAACGAGTTCATTTTTGAAAGTGTAATTACCGGCTAAGTTCACACTCAGTTTGTTTGCACCAACGTTAATATTGCGATAGTTCGCGACAATGTCCAATCCGGAAGTTTGTGTTTCAGCAGCATTGACGAAGAAAGAAATGTTATTGACAAATGCATTGCTCACTTCTGTGCCATAAACGATTCGATCTTCAATATTGATCGAATAAAAATCGGCAGTTATGGAAAGATCGCGAATTGGATTAAAGCCAAAACCAAATGAAATGTTGGTTGATTTCTCTGCCTTTAACTTGGGAACACCCAATAACCGAGCTTCACGGCTCGAGTTGTTTGCCAAACCGGTAATAACAATGTCGCCACCAGAGAATGATGCCTGGCTGAGGGATAAATATTGTTGATGCAAGGTAGGTGCTCTGAAACCTGTTGAGTACGATCCGCGAATGGTAATCGTCTCTCCAATTTTATAACGTGAAGTCAATTTGAAAACTGAGGCATTACCAAAATCAGAGTAACGTTCAGCACGGAACGTACCTCCAATCAAGAAATCTTTCGTAATATCCCATGTTACATCCACGTAACCCCCAATATTGAAACGAGTAGCCTTAATGGCATTTCTCTTTTGAAATCCAGGGAATGAGTTCGCCCCTTGTCCTGAGTAAGATGCAGTATCACCATCAATTAATTCCCATGATTCCGTTCTAAATTCAGATCCAACCGCAACAAATACATTATCTCTCACTGCTTTAGAGAAGTCCATATTTCCTACGATATGATTAAAAGAGAACCCACCCGGTTTGAATGACACTGGGCTATTTTTCCGTAATGAGCGATTCACTGTGTTATCTACCGTGAAGAGCATTTTGTTTCCGCCCACGGTGATACTCATATCTTGTTTCCATCCATTGATATCTTGACTTCTAAAGCCTAATGTTCCGTTGTAGTCGCTCAAATCACCTTCAAAAGTAGGCTGATAACCGATATAACCTCTGTAAAGGCCAGCAAGCTTATCTGCGTTTACTTCTGTGAAAATAGCAGATGCAGGTCGGCTTTCGTCTGCCGGAGTCAAAGGGTCATCTGGAATTGCCGGACTGCCATAGCTTTCACTATCTACTGTATAATCCGGCTGATTAGGGTCAGTAGTGTGTAGTAATCCATGATCAATTCTCCAGTAAGGTTGACGATAGTTGGCATTACTCACAGTTTTGCGGTAAACATATGCGGCATTAAAATATATCTCTGAATTGGCACCTACCGGTATGGCTCCATTCAATAAAAACTTTGCGGAAGTATTATCAGGTGTTCCATTTTTGTTGTTGCCATCCGGAAAGCGCTTTAAATAATTTTGTACTTGCGCAATGCTAGTAGGCGTGTTATTGGTAAGGTCGCGGGCATCGCTTAGAGCGTCAATGGCATCTTTGCGAATGGCAGCTTCCTGGCGATTGAATGAAATGTGGTAATTGATAAATCCTTTGTTATTGAAGTTAGCTCCACTGTTGTAGTTGATGCCATAGCTTTGACCACCGTAATTTAAGGTAGAGCCTGTCGTTAGCGAAACAGATGTTGCGTCATAGTTATCCTTGAGAATAATGTTCATAACGCCTGCAATTGCATCTGAACCGTATTGAGCTGAAGCTCCATCACGTAGGATTTCAACTCGTTTGATCGCATCTGTTGGAATTGCCGATAAATCAGCACCCGTTTCGCCTCTTCCGGGGCCAGTTTGTGTATAAACAAGTGAGGTCAGATTTTTACGTTTTCCGTTGATCAAAATCAATGTTCTGCTTGGGCCAAGGTTTCTGATTTCATAGGGGTCAAAAAGTGATGTTGCATCATTGACTGGAGTGTTAACTGTATTAAAGGATGGAACACGATATTGCAAGGCTTTATCAAATGTAATTTGGCCGGAAGTTCTTAGCTCCGAAGAAGTAAAGTTATCAACCGGTAGCGGTGTGTCTGTTAACGTTCGTTGAGAACCACGTCCAACGGTTACAATGACTTCATCCAATTCGCTGGAAGCGGCCGCCAATTTAATATCGATGACATTTGATACGCCTAGTGCTACTTCTTGCGTTGTGTAGCCTATGGACGAAACAACTAAGGCGCTCGCATTGGATGGTACAGATAGTTTGTACCTTCCGTCAACGTCCGTTGCAGTGCCGATTGAAGTTCCCTTAACGGTAATGTTCGCCCCCGGCAAGGGCGACCCATTTTCGGCATCGGTTACAGT
>PJQF01000285.1_pt1 | contig 18433 bp, 11 predicted proteins | sample 1503741 | NCBI WGS metagenome assembly PJQF01 (sample SAMN07775949, study PRJNA414020) | Biofilm metagenome, whole genome shotgun sequencing project. | isolation source: biomolecule (vanillin) treated reverse osmosis membrane biofilm | place: India: Nagpur | collected 2017-03-21 | reverse complement strand
AGTGGGATAGCGAGCTCGATGCGATCCAGGCGGCAGGCAGCAAGATCGCCCGTGATGAGAAGGTGGACTTCCCGCGTGTGGAAAAGGAGCGCTGGTCTTCTCCCCCCACGGATGCGGACATCAAGACCATCCTCGCCGAAATGAAGCCAGACGGATCCTGGGCCGTCTCGGATGACGAGCGTGGTGTCATGCGTGATGCCGATGGCAGGAAGGTCAAGCCTGATGGCGGCGTGCTCTACAGCCTCGACTTCACCCAGAACGTCAAGGCGCTCAGCGCGTGGCTCAAGGCGCATCGTTGAGTGCATGATTTGTTAGGTATTCGTAGGGCTCCTCCATTCCGTCGTGAAAGCAAACCACCTCCGCTTTCTTCTCCTCTCTGCGGTGTCAGGCTCAGGGCTGCTCGCTGCGGAGAAGTATGAGAATCCCACGCCCTGGTCCTACGAGCGGATCGTGCGGCATCCAGTTCCCGCCACCAAGGATAAGGGCTGGCCCAGGGATGACATCGACCGCTTCATCCTCGCGCGGCTGGAGCAGGATGATCTTCACCCGATCGGTGACGCTTCTCGCCTCACCTTGATTCGCCGTGCTTCGTATGATCTGCTCGGATTGCCTCCCACTCAGAGTGAGGTGGAGAAGTTTGTGAGTGATCCAGCCACGGATGATGCCGCCTTTGCCAAGGTGGTGGATGCCTATCTGGAGTCCGAGCGTTTTGGCGAGCGCTGGGCGCGTCATTGGCTGGACGTGGTCCGCTATGCAGACAGCGTGGGCAGGGTATGGAACGCTCCCTTCCTATATGCGGCTCGCTATCGTGACTGGGTCATCGATTCGCTGAACGAGGACAAGCCCTACCATCGCTTCGTGGCGGAGCAGATTGCCGGAGATTTATTGCCCGCGAAGACGGTGCTGCAGCGCCGCGACCAGATTGTGGGCACTGGCATGCTCGCTCTCGGCAGCATGAACCTGCAGGAGGGGAACTATGAGCAGTATGTGCTCGATCAGGTGGACGACCAGATTGATGTCGTCTCGCGTGCCTTCATGGGGCTCACGCTCAGTTGTGCGCGCTGTCATGATCACAAGACCGAGCCGATCACTCAAGAGGACTACTACGCGCTGGCGGGCATCTTTTACAGCAGCCGCACGCTCAGCGGCACACCGAACCGGTCCGAGCCGGCGCGTGGTGGATACGTGAGTCCTGAGGCACTGGTAGATCTGCCGACGGAGTTGGATGAGGCTGTGGGCCCTCCATCAAAGCTCCCGGCCGGCATCCACTCCATGGATGACATCCGCGAGCTGGGAAATCCAAAAGGAACCATCCGCTTTGACCATGATCCGCATTTTTGCATGGGAGTGATCGAAGGAGATGCGCGCGACTGCGAGCTGGCAGTCGGTGGCGATCCCGACGAGCGCGAGGCTGCACCGGCCCGAGGCAGGCTTGGGATGCCTGCGCTTCCGGCCATGGCCGCCATTCCTCCGGGAGCCTCAGGACGACTGGAACTCGCGCAGTGGATGACCTCTCCTGCACATCCGCTGACCTCCCGGGTGATGGTGAACCGGATTTGGCAACATTTGTTCGGCGAGGGGCTGGTGCGTACGGTGGATGACTTTGGCATCACGGGGGCTGATCCCACACATCCAGAGCTGCTGGATCATCTGGCGGTGCGGTTCATCGAGGGCGGCTGGTCAGTGAAGAAGATGATCCGCGCGATGATGCTGAGCCGCACCTATCGTCTGTCCTCCAAGGGGGACAGTGCGCATTCGGATGCCGGGAACAAGCTGCGCTGGCGCATGAATGCCAAGCGTCTCGAGATCGAGCCTCTGCGCGACACCTTGCTGCAGCTGTCCGGCCGTCTCACCCTGGCCCGGCCCGAGGGCATCCAGGTGGCGGGCACCGGCGGCAAGGGCAGGCACGGCATGACCCGGAGCCTGCTTGGTGTGGCGGACAACTTCCGCACCATCTACCTGCCAGTCATTCGCGACGCCGTCCCCGAGCTTTTCAGTACTTTTGATTTCCCCGGCCCGACTCAGATCAAAGGCCAGCGCGATGTCACGACCGTGGCGCCCCAAGCGCTGTTCTTTATGAACAACCCGCTGGTGGAGGAGATCGCCACGGAGATCGCAGCCAAGGCCAGCCATGATGTGAAGGCGGCATACCGTTTGGTCCTCAACCGCGAGCCTGACGCTGGTGAGCTCGGCGATGCCGAGGAACTGAAGCGTGAGCTTGGCGTCGAGGTGCTGGTGCAGTCGCTGCTTGGCACAGCTGAGTTTCGTTATGTGTTTTAAGTTGTTGATACAGCCGATGATTTCAAACCTTGTTAACCACTCATGGACAATGATGAGCACCTATCTCCAGACTCTGAATGCTGGGGCATCAGCATCTATCAGTGTCCATTGTGATAGAAAACGTCTGCCATGAACACACGCCGTCATCTTCTCCAGACGACCAGCGCAGGCTTTGGCTGGCTGGCGTTCAACGCACTGCATCAGCAGTGGGCGAGTGCCGCCGCGCCTCCGAAGACGATCAATCCGCTGGCTGCCAAGCCCCCTCACTTCACGCCCAAGGCGAAGCGGGTGATCTTCATGTTCATGCAGGGAGGGCCGAGCCATCTGGACACCTTTGACTGGAAGCCTGAGCTGGTGAAGGCAGAGCAGGGCAAGGTGGCCAAGTACATGGGCGCAAAGTTTGAGTTCAAGCCACGTGGCAAGAGCGGCCTCATGATCTCAGAGGCCTTTCCAGAACTGGCAAAGCACGCGGATGATCTGTGCATCCTCAATGGCATGCAGACCCGGACGAATGCGCATCAGATGGCCACGGTGGCCCTGCATATCGGTAACGAAACATTCGTTAGGCCATCCATGGGTGCATGGGTGGTCTACGGTCTTGGAACCGAGGCGGAAGACCTGCCGGGATTTGTCACCATCAATCCCGCCGCGGACAATGGTGGTGCGATGAATTACGGTTCAGCCTTTCTTCCCGCCACGTTTCAGGGCACGCGCCTCAGCACCGGGGGTGGCGGCGTGCCTGATCTCGTCAATGGGCGCCTGAGTGATGTCCAGCAGCGCCGGCAGATTGAGTTTATCCAGAAGGCCAACCGAAAGCTGCTGGAGGGGGATCCTGGCAATCCTGAGCTGGAAGGCATCATTCAGAGCTATGAGCTGGCTTACAAAATGCAGAGCAGCGTGCCTGCGGTGCTGGAACTCGACAAGGAGCCGCAGCATGTCCGTGAGCTTTATGGACTCGACCATGCGGACACAGAGCGTTTTGGCACGCAGTGCCTGATGGCCCGCCGTATGGCGGAGAAGGGGGTGCGCTTCATTCAGCTCACCTCGCCTGGCTGGGATCATCATAACGGATTGAAGGAAAACCTGGGCCGTCAGTGCTCCTCCATTGACCGGCCGATCTCCGGTCTCATTGCCGACCTGAAGCAGCGTGACATGCTGAAGGACACGCTCATTCTCTGGGGGGGTGAGTTCGGGCGTGGCAGCAGTTATGACAACGAGCCCTACAATGGTCGGGGCCACAATGGGCGCGGCTATACCATGTGGATGGCAGGCGGTGGTGTGAAGGGCGGATTCACCTACGGCAGCACGAATGAGATGGGGGATGTGGCTGAGACTGGGATCATCGGCACCCATGACCTGCATGCCACCGTGCTGCACCTGCTCGGCATCAACCACGAGCGGCTGTCTTATCGCTACGCCGGGCGCAATTTCCGGCTGACGGATGTGGAGGGTGTGGTCGCCAGGGACATCATTGCCTGATACTTGGGTGACCTAGGTCTAGCGGGCCGAGGGGGCAGTCTGGGGGCAAAGGTAAGAAATATGTGAGGATTCAGCCGTTTAAATTATTGTAATTATATAAATTACATTTAATTTAGGTATCTGTTGAATCCTCATGTCTGCTGACAGTCCGCCAAAGCCGCCTTCGACGAAGCGTGTGCGCCTCCTTCCGTGGCGTGGGCCGGTGCATTTCGGGCTGCTCATGGTGACCAGTGCGGTGTCCCTGACCCTGCCGCTGCTCTATATTGCGGCATTGCTGGCATTCCTGGGATACCTGGCCTGGGCGGGCTGGCAGTGGACGCACCACCTGGCTTTTGCCGAGAAGCTGGTCTGGGGAGATGTCATGCCTCTGGGTTACCTGGCCGCTGGACTTGTGACATGGATTTTTATGCTGCGCCCGCTGCTGCCGAATCCCCGCCGCAAGGGGGTGGCCCTGCAGATCACTCCAGCGAGCCAGCCGGGCATTTATGAGCTGGTGGACGAGCTCTGCTGGCATCTCAAGCTGGATCCCGTGGAGGAGATCTGGCTGGACACCACGGTGGGCATCCGCACCTCCGTGAAGGATGGCGTCATCGGGGTGAGCAGCGGGCAGATGATCCTTAGCATTGGTCTGCCTGTGGTTTCAGTGACCAGCGCACGTGAGTTTGCGGCCCTTCTGGTGCAGGAACTGGCGATGAATGCAGGGGGGATTGGCACCACGTTCAGTCATCTGGTGCGTGAGCTGAATGCCTGGTTTTACCGGGCGCTGCTGGAGCGTGACCCCTGGGAGCTGGACCTGCGGCAACCCAGGGACAAGGAGACAAGGCTGCAGCGGATGGTCCGCAAGGTGACCTGGCTGTGGATGACGGTGGCCAAGGTGCTCTTCGCCCTGTTCTTTGTGGTGGCCCGGCTGGTGAATGCGACCGCGCTCATGCGGCTGCAGTCCGCTGCGGATGCAGCGGCGCGAAAGTTGATCGGACGTGAGGCGTGGTCCGTGCTGGAGTCAAAGATGGCTCTGCTGAACAAGGCCTGGGATACCAGCGCGCTGGAAATCCGCCGCGGCATGACGCAGACGCGTCTGCCGGAAAACTTGTCACTTCTGCTGGCGCGTCATGTGGCCAGGGCGGCACGTGACCTGAATGTCGCGCAGCCAGCATCGACCCAGCGTGAGAAGCCGAAAGGGGCGGAGATCATCGCCGACCTGCCGGCAGATGCTCCTGCGGCCACGCGGTTCCGCAATTTCGTAGACCTGTCACGTCAGGTGACCTTTTTCTACTATCAGCATGAGCTGGGCCTGAGCCTGCATGACCACCGGCTGGTGGCTGAGGAGGAGGTGCTGCATCAGAACCGCAGGGAAGATGAGTCCCTGGTGGTAATCCGCCGCTACTTCAGCGGGCTGGCTCATCCTGAGCGTGCCATGTGCGGGCTGGGCGGTACGCATGCGGTGTGTCCGGGACGTCCCCAGCTGGAGGATGAGATCCTGCGCGTGCGAGAGGAGATGAAGGAGTGGGGCAGCCGGCTAAAGCTGGCGCTGAAGGAGTGGAACCTTGCCTGGCAGCGCCGTCGCGATCTCGAGGCTGCGGCGACCCTGAGTCTGGCAGGCTTTTCGGTGTCGCGCATCCAGTTCGGCACGGAGGACACGAGCCCGCAGTCGCTCCGCGGGGAAGGGGCGCGGCAACGCATGGTGATGGAGCAAATCGAGACGGCCATCCAGGCCTACGAGAAGCGTTTGGAGAGCCGGTTTGCGGCCGCGCTGGGCCTGCTTTGGTGGAGTCCTGAGGATGATTTGGACGACACCCTCTGCGTTCGCAAAAAAGAGCTGCCGCAGTGGTGTCAGGTCTATGAGAGCCTGGCCATGGCCCTGCCTAGCTTCCGGGAACTCCTGACGACGTTCTTTGCCTTCCAGACGCTGGGCGCCAAGTTTGCCAGCCTGTATGACAATGGCAGCTTCTTTGCCGCCCTCCAGTCAGTGGTGCCGAAGATGACCAATCTTGTGCGGCAGATCCTGGCGACATTGGATGGATCCATGTATCCGTTCGCGCCTAACAAAATATCGATTCCGTTGAACGATTATCTCCTGCAGGGAAAGCTGCCAGAGCCCGTGAATGTGTCCATGAATCCCGGCTCGACCATCGATACACGCGCCCTGTCTGCGGAGATGGCTGCCACATCCTCCGAGGTGATCGCGCCTTTCGTGGACCGGTTTCTCCAGCTGTACCATAAATCGTACGCCTGGCTGGCGGAGTCAGCGGAACGCACGGAAAATCATTTCCTCAGCCCGCTGAGCCTCGGCGCAGACATTGAGCTGCTGATGCCTGAAGAGTTTGCCAAGATGCGTGAAACCCAACCGCTGACACAAGCTCCTGGGAAGGTGTGACGCGGAAACGTGCGCACCGTGGACACCTCTCTTTGCTTTTTAGCGCAGAAGCGGGCTGAGCAGGAAGGAGCGATGCAGCGGCGATGCCGAGGCGGCAGCCAGGACAGGAGCGTGCATGGCGGCCACAGACTGAGTCGGCGTGGCCTGACGTGTCTGGGAAACGTGATAGGAAGAGGAAGGCCAGCGGCGCTGAACCTTGCGGCTGAAGCGGCGGTCCAGAGTACGAAGCACCTGGGTGAAGGCCACCATGAGCGCAGAGTTAACCACGCTGGCCAGGAACAGCAGGCCGTAGTAGGAAATCTTTTTCACGGCAACGGACAGCCAGATGGAGCCCTCGTTCATCAACTGGCTCAAGGTGGATTCATGACCCGCGCTCTGGGCGGAGGCGAGCTCAAGCATGAAAAGGGCACCGCCGCAGATCATGATGAGAATCAAAGTGAAGAAAGCGTAGTCGAACCAGCGGATCTTCATGCGGCGCACAGACTGCCGCACGGGAAATGCTTGAGCTTCCAGAAGAAGCGAGGGAGAAAGTGAGCGGTTCATGGTTATTAATTATGGTTATACGAGGAAATACGTTAATTTCCAAGTTGATATTTAATAATTGTTTATCTTTTTTGAGAGTTCGAGTGAACACTTATCTCATCGCTGATTAGGCCAAGTTGAAGCCTCCCTGCGGCGACCCTCGTGTCTGTTGGACACCTTTAGCGAGCCCCTGGACCTCGCTTTTTTGAGAATCGGCGGACGTCCTCATTGTCGAGACATCCTAGCATGAGACTCTATTCTGACACATGCCAGTTGGATGGGGTGTGCAGTGCTGCGGGATCTGTCTGATCAGGACTTCCCTTACACCAGCCGTCCCGTCACATACTGCTCAGTGAGCTTGAGCTTCGGATTGCCGAAGATCTCCATGGTATCGTCATACTCCACGAGCTTGCCCTTGTAGAAGAAGGCCGTTTTGTCCGCGATGCGCTTCGCCTGCTCCATGTTGTGCGTCACGATGACGAAGGTGAACTGCCCGCGAAGTTGCGCGATGAGGTCCTCAATGCGTGCCGTCGCGATGGGGTCCAGGGCGGCGCAGGGCTCATCCATGAGCAGGATACGGGGCTGCAGGGCCACGGCTCTGGCGATGCAGAGACGCTGCTGCTGACCACCGCTGAGGCCGGTGGCAGGCTCATGCAGTCGATCCTTCACCTCATCCCACAGCGCGGAGAGTTTCAAACTGCGCTCCGCAGCTTCTTCCAACTCCTGTTTGTCCTTCACGCCGGCGACGCGGAGGCCATACACAGCGTTTTCAAAGATGCTGCGCGGGAAGGGATTGTACTTCTGGAACACCATGCCGATGTTCCGGCGCAGGCTGATCACATCCACCTTGGGAGAGTAAATGTCCACGCCATCAATGCGGATATGGCCGCTGACCACGCGCGCGATGTCCACGAGGTCATTGATGCGGTTGATGGAGCGCAGAAGCGTGCTCTTGCCGCAGCCTGAAGGGCCGATGAGCGCCGTGATGTCCTCACGATGCAGGTTCAGATCCACATCAAAGAGCACCTGATGGTCGCCATAGGCATAATTGAACTTCTCCACCTGGATGAAGCTGGCGTCGGGTGTTGGGGATGCGTCTGGCATGTTTGAAACCAAGGAAGGCTGAAGGGGCGTGCTAGTCGCTCAACTGAAGGTTCCGCGCAGATAGGACTCGGTGAGCTTTTCTTTCGGGCGGTCGAACATGCGCTCGGTCTCGCCGAACTCGACGAGCTTGCCGAGATGCAGGAAGGCGGTGTAGTCACTCACGCGCACCGCCTGCTGCATGTTGTGCGTCACGATGATCACGGTGTAGTCGCGAGCCAGTTGATGAATGAGTTCCTCAATCTTCAGCGTGGCGATGGGATCGAGCGCCGAGCATGGCTCATCCATGAGCAGCACGTCTGGCTGGGTGGCAATGGCGCGGGCAATGCAGAGACGCTGCTGCTGGCCGCCGCTGAGGCCGAGCGCGTGGGCTTGCAGACGGTCCTTGAGCTCATCCCAGAGGGCGGCCTGCTTCAGCGCACGCTCCACGGCCTCGTGAATGACCTCGCCATCCTTTTCACCATGCACACGCAGACCGTAAGCCACGTTTTCATAGATGGTTTTCGGGAAGGGATTGCTCTTCTGAAAGACCATGCCGACCTGCTTGCGGAGCTGGGTGAGATCCACATCCGCATCGTGGATGTTTTTGCCCTTCACCCGCACCTCACCTTTGGCGATATGTGCGCCGGTGACACGGTCATTCATTCGGTTAATGCACCGCAGCAGCGTGCTCTTGCCACAGCCTGAGGGGCCGATCAGGGCAGTGACGCGCTTGCGCTCGACCTTGAGATTGATGCCATGCAGCGCGGTCTTGCTGCCATAGGCGAAATCCATGTCCCGGACTTCGACGATGGCTGGCTGGGCTGTGTCTGAAACTGAAGGCATGAGTGAATGAAACTGGAAACCGTGAACTGAGAACCGCGAACCTCTCACCACTTGTACTTGCCGCGTAGCTTACGACGCATCCAGATGGAGGTCGCAGCGAGGCTGGCGACGAGGACGAGGAAGATGAAGACGCTGCCGTATTGGGCGCGCTCTGAGTACTCGTTATGCGGAATGCGTGCTGCCAGGGTGTAGATGTGATAAGGCAGAGCCTGCACGGACTCTGTGAAAATGCCGAGGAATCGCTGCACGCTCTGCTCCCATTGTGCAAACATGCCTGCATCTGCGGGCAGGGGAGGCATGTCCTTCTGCCAGGGCAGCTTGTCTTTGAAGGCCAGGGCGGCCGTGAACATGATCGGCGCTGTTTCACCGGCCGCGCGGGCAATGCCAAGGATGCTGCTGGTGAGGATGCCAGGAGTGGCAAAGGGCAGCACCGCACGCCAGATGGTCTGCCAGCGTGTGGCACCGAGAGCCATGCTGGTCTCGCGGAAGCCCTGAGGCACAGCCTGCAGGCACTGCTCGCTCGCTGTGATGATCACCGGCAGAATGACGAAGGCGAGTGTGAAGCCTCCACTCAGCACGCAGGTATCCCAGCCCTGGAAGCTGAGCGTCGTGAAGAAGAGCGGGATCTTCAGCAGGCTGCGCTCATGAGGCATGTCTGTGAGCACCGGCGCGGTCAGAACAAAGGCACCCAGACCGAAGAGGCCAAAGACCACAGATGGCACACCGGCGAGGTTCAAGATGGCGAGACGGATCATCTCCACACGCTTCCCTTTGCTGGCATACTCACTCAAGTAAATGGCACTGCATACACCGAGGAAGAGCGCAACGGTGACACTGACCACCACCAGCAAAGCTGTGCCGACGATCGGCCCCAGAATGCCTCCGCCGGAGTAGGAGACGGTTTTCTCTTCACGGAAGTTCTCACCGAGCTGTTTCTTGATCGCATCAGCACCATTCACATCGGTCTCGATGGTGTTGCCTTGCTTGTCGAAGATGACGTGCAGTGTGCCTGGCAGTTCCGTGAGGAACTTCACATTCACAAAGGGGAACTCTTTGCGGAAGGTGATGGGGGCGCCCTTGATGAAGATGTGCGCCACGATGGACACCGTGACGGTGACAATCAGGACGGTGCTCAGACGCAGCAGCCAGCGCACCAGGGTCTCTTTCCGCTGCGCGGTGCTTTGGTCTCCGGCGAAGGGATTGGCAGGTTCGGTGCTCATGCTTTCGGGAGTTCAAACCTGCGAACAACAGCGCGGGCGCAGCCGTTCACCGCGAGGGAGATGACAAAGAGGACGATGCCGACCATGAAGAGTGCCTGCCAGTGGGCGCTGCCACGTGACACCTCACCCAGCTCCTGAGCGATGATGCCGGTGAGGGTATGTGCAGGCTGGAAGACAACGCCAGGACCTGCACTGAAATCCGGGATGGCAATACGGTTGCCTGCGACGAGCAGCACGACCATGGTCTCACCGATCACACGGCCAAGGCCGAGCAGCACAGCCGCGGCGATGCCGGACAGACCTGCGGGCACGATGACGCGGAAAACGGTCTGCAGCTTCGTGGCACCCAGGGCATCGGAAGCATCAATGTAAGCCTGGGGCACGTTGTTCAGGGCATCCTCCGCCAGACTGAACATGGTCGGCACGGCCATCAGCGCCAGCAGACATCCTGCGTTGAACATGTTAAGGCGCTCTTGAATCGGGAAGCCTGGCAACCAGCTCAGCCATGGTACTTCGCTCACCTCTTTGATGAGGTCACCCACCAGGGAGATGCCGATGAAGCCAAGCACCACCGATGGAATGGCCTGGATGAACTCGATGACCGGTTTGATGATTTCCTTCTCACGATCCGAGGCAAACTGGTTCGTGTAGATGGCCGCGGCCACGCTGAGGGGAGTGGCAATGACGATGGCGATCAAGGCGATGACCACCGAGCCCGCGAGCAACGGTACGAAGCCGAAGAAATCCTGCCAGGAACTGTTCGTGAGCCAGGATGTGCCGAAGAAGAAGGCACCGATGACGGTGAAGATGGAGACGGGCTTGTCCTGCTTCCATGCGCGTAGTTCCTCCACGCCCTCGCGCAGTGCCTTGGCATGCAGGGGCAGGGCAGTGCGCACTTCGGTGAGCAATTTCGTGGCTTCAGGAGTGCCGCCTTCCTTGGGAAGACTCACGGCAGCAGCATCTGCTGCCGCAGCATAGGCCACGACTTTCTCGATGAGCTCGTCCCGGCGTTCGAGCACGGGTTTGATGCTCTCCTCATAGTTAGGCTCGTCTGTTTTGGATGCCTCGGCTTCCTTGAGCAGATCTTCCTTTTCCTTTGGATCCCTGGCATCGCTGGCAGCCTTGAGCAGCTTCTGCCGGCCTTCCTCCAGAGTGAAATGCGTGGTGGCCAATTCTTTCGTGGCGAGCACTTCTTCCTTCACTTCATCCAGCACGCCGCGCAGTTCTTCGGGGGCTTCTTCGAGCTCATCGGACGCATCCACAAGGGATCCAAACTTCTGTTTGGCTTCTTTATCCTTGGCGCTGAAGGCGGCGCTCAGGTCCAGCAGCATCGGCGGCAGGTCGGAGACCTCGGGGGTCAGCTTTGCGAACTCATCCCGCAGGCGCTTTGCTTCATCCGCGCTAAAGAGGTCCGGCACCTTCATCGCCGCGGCCGCTTTGCTCGTCGCAGCCGCCAGTTGCTGGCGGAGTGGCTCAAGTTCTGCGGGGGCAGGGGCTGGTTGTTTCTCAAGCGCCGCCTCCAGGGGCGTGCGCAGCAGCTTGGTCTGGTCTTCCACCTCGCGTTTCAAAAGGAACGCGGCATCACGCCGTGCACGCACGGATTGGATGATGGGATCCACGCTGGTGGTCACGGCCCGGCGCAGCTTGCTGGAAAGTTCCTGCTGCTGGGAGAGCGGCCGGTCCACGATATCGCAGAACTCGAGTCCGGCGCGTCGGTAGATCTCCAGTTCGTGCTTGTAGGTGCCGAGGAATCCGGCGCCCTCCTTCAGCAAGAAGATCATGATCAGCGCCAGCACGATGATGGTGACACTGGAGTTCGCAGCAAAAAAGCCCCGGATGAGGCTCTGGGGGTCAACACCCACGATGGTGCGTTTCCCCTTCCTGAGGATCAGGTTGCGGAGAGGAGGGCGTTCAGTTGGAGCGGAAGTATCCACCTAGTCAGAGGGTCACGGGTGACAGGACGATGAAACAGACAACCGGCGAAGGAGGCGTCTCATTCGCCGGTTGGCAAGCTCTGTCAATTGAGGTGTTCGTTACTTCGCCTGGGACTTCGGCACGAAGCCGACTTTGCCCACGATGCTGTCGCCGTTGGCGCTGAGGCAGAAGTCGATGAACTCCTTGGTCGTGCCAGCAGGTTCGCCGCTGGTGTAAAGATAGGTTGGGCGGGAGTAAGGGTAGTCTTTCACCGTGGCAACGCTCGGCATCACTCCGCCGATGGTGACGACCTTGGTCCCCTTGGAGGCGGCATAGGCCAGGCCGACGTAGCCGACACCATTGGCGTTGGAGCCCACTTCTGAGGCGATCTGCTCATTGCCCGCCATCTTCTGGCTGTTCTTGCCATACTCGCGGCCTTTCATGGCCAGACCGATGAAGTCCTTATAGGTACCTGAGGAGGTGTTACGAGTGTAGAGGGAGATCGGGCCGGGAGTGCCACCCACTTCGCTCCAGTCGGTGATGTCACCAGCAAAGATCTGCAGCACCTGCTTCTTGCTCAGGTCGGAGACGGGGTTGTTCTTGTTCACCACGATGACGATCATGTCCCAGGCGATCTCGAACTCGGTCAGGGTCACGCCTTTGCTACGGCAGAGAGCGCGCTCATCTGCCTTCACCTTGCGGGAGGACATGCCGATCTCAGCGGTGCCGGCGGCCAGATTGGTGAAAGCGGTGGAGGAACCTTCTGCGGCGATGTCAAAGCTCACCTTGCCGCCCTGCTTCTTGAAGGACTCTGCAAGCTGGGGGACCAGTTTGGCACCGAGCGTGTCAGAACCGCGGATACGAAGGGTGGTTTGCGCCTGAAGGCTGACGGCCGTCGTGGCGATGAGGGCCAAGGTAAGAAGAGCAGATTTCATAGGAAGAAGAGGTCTGTTGGTTGGAGTCGGCCACCTTTTAGGAGGTGGTGAGGAGAGTGGCAAAATCTGGCTTGTGACGAGTTTGTCACATAAGGAGATGGGTTGTCACTGCCATGTTAAGAGAGGGTGTCGAAAATGATATGTGACATCATGTGACAATTTGTTAGCTCATTGATGCACAACATATTATGGAGGTTTATTCGGCCTGACTTGGCTCTGTGTGACAAAGATGTAACATTGGAAATCTCGCCAACTTGGTGACGCTACTGATACATGGCGAATCTGTCACCTGGCTTCCATCCAGGTGCACTGTCTCACTGCCCCATGGGCAGGTCCCGGCTCGCTCTTACCACGTTTCACCCACATCCATGCTCCGCATCGACCCAACCCGCACTCGCTGGAGACTCCTGAGTCTCTTCACGGCCGCCACGGTGGCCCTCACTCCTGCCTCGCCCGTGCTCGCCAGCCAGGCGATGGAACAGCTCTTCGGCATCCTCAAGGCCAAAGGCAGCATCACCCAGGCCGAGCATGACATGCTCGTGGCCGCCATGAAGGCTGATGAGGCCAAGGCTGCGGCGGCTGCACCCGCAACTGCGCCCTCGCCCTCAGTGGCTTCCTCCACGCCGGCGGTGGCGAGCAGTGCTCCTGCGGGTTCAACCGCTGGCCTGGAGCAACGTCTTGCGGCGCAAGAAGCGCGCATCAAGCAACTGGAGTCGGCTCTCAGCGGCACAAAAGCCAAGGTTGATCAAGTGGTTGCGGAGGCGAAAGCGGACGACCAGATCGAGAACAAGGTCAGCAAGCTGGAATCGATTATCAGCGGCACCAAGAACCAGCTTGAAGAATTGTCCCACGGCCGCGTCACGGATAACACCTCGCCTTCCACGATCAGCAAGGCCGAGCTGGACGAACTGCTCGCGGACAAGTGGTATGAGCGCTTGAAGCCGCGCGGCTACGTGCAGTTTCGCGGGTATTCCATCATGGAGGGCAATGGGCCTGACTTCCATCAGCCTAACGACAGCAACATCGCCAATGATGACGCGCTTTTCGGCATCCGTCGTGGTCGCATGATCTGGAGTGGTGACTTGACCAGCCACTTGTACATGTATTTGCAGGCAGACTACATGGCCGGCCTGGGCGGGGCAAACACCCTGCAGGCGCGCGATGTGTATGCGGATATCTCCCTGGATCCGGCACGTGAGTTCCGTGTGCGTGTCGGTCTGTCCAAAGTGCCTTACGGTTGGTCTAACATGCAGTCCTCCCAGAACCGTCTGGCACTGGAGCGTACCGATTCCATCAACAGCGCGGTCGAGGGCGAGCGCGACCTGGGCATGTTCTTCTACTGGGCTCCCTACGAGATCCGCAACCGCTTCAAGGATCTGGTCAAGATGGGGCTGCGTGGATCGGGTGACTATGGTCTGGTCGCTTTCGGAGCCTACAACGGGCAGGGGATCAACCGCAGCGACCTCAATGGCGAGCCGCACTGGGTAGGCCGCGTAAGCTACCCCTTCGAGCTCAGCAATGGCCAGTTCTTTGAGCTTGGCATCAATGGCTATACCGGCCGCTATGTGCCTACCGTGGGTAGTATTCGTGGCGTTGGAACTCCCACCTTCGAGGCTCGTGGCGTGCGGGATCAGCGTGTGGGTATCTCCGCCATCCTGTATCCCCAGCCGTTCGGTATCGAGGCAGAGTGGAACTGGGGCAATGGTCCTGCTCTTAGCAATGACATGAGCGAGATTGAGTCTGGCAAGGTCATGGGTGGTTACGTCCAGGCCAGCTACCGCCATATTTTCCAAAATCAGGCGGAACTCATTCCCTTTGTTCGTTATCAATACAACGATTCTGGTCGCAAGTTTGCCACGAACGCGCCGCGCAACAATGTCGACGAGATCGCTGTCGGTCTGCGCTACATCCCTTATCCGGAGCTTGAGTTGACGCTGCAGTATGCTCGTGGCAGCCGCACAAACACCGTGGTTGCCCCCTACGAAGAGCATGATGGCAACTACATCGGTCTTCAGGCGCAGATCAATTTCTGATAGCCGTCGTTTGATAGGTTGATGTGACAGTCAGGCCTCCCCATAAGGGAGGCCTGATATGTTTTCAGTTTATGGTCACTCGCTTGGTTTAGCAGTGCCTTGAGTTCAGGATGACGCTGAGTCCCGGCGGGTGCCGCCAGGAGGCGGGTGAAGTTAGACCAGCTCTCAAAAATTCTGTCACTTTGCTCGGACGGCGGAGCAGCCTCACTGGCTGCGTCAGGTGCTTGTCTGTTTTTTCCTAATGGCAGACGGCGCACCTTCCTTGCCATTGAGGCCGCTGCGCTCGCTGATTCAAAGGGACATCCTTTTCGAGAACCGGTCTACCTGAGCGGGAAGCCGTTCGCTGTGGTCATTTTCATGATTTCCGACATGCCATTGGCATAATCTGACACGCTTTCGCCTGATTGATTGTCATTCTGCGGAACGTTGATATTTCTGGTGGCTCACCCTTCGACGCTGCTCCCCCCACCTAGTTCCCCGCCATGTCACGCGCTTCTGATTACGATTCTCCCAAGTCCTACACTCTTGTCTGGGTGGCCACGATGCTGCTCATCCTGGGTTTCGTGGTAGGGTTGTTGGTGTTTCCTCCGATGTATGAGACGCCAAAGGATGAGGCGACAAGCAGTGTGCTGTTTGTGGGGCGGTTTCACCCCATTCTCCTGCATATGCCGATCGGGGCTCTGGGGTTGCTCTGCCTCATGGAGCTGATCTGCCTGACTCGGCGTGGTGAGGAGAGCCTGGGCGCAGGTGCCCTTCTGACCCTATGGGTCGGTGCCGCTGGCTCGGTCATGGCTGTGCTGGCCGGCATCATGCTGTCCCGTGAAGGCGGCTATGAGGGCGGCAACTTCACTCTCCACCAGACCCTGGCTTTGATCGGTACCGCCGGGGTGCTGCTGGCCCTGGTGGTCCGCATCTTCTCCATGAGCCATGAGAACCGTGAGCTCATGCACGCCTATCGTGCGCTGTTCTTCGGCAGCTTTGGCCTCATGGGCCTGGGAGCTCACTTTGGTGGCAACATGAGCCACGGCTCCAAGTTCATGACCGAGCATGCTCCTGAGCCGATCAAGAGCCAGATCACTGGCATGGAGAAGTGGATGCTCAGTTTCGTCGAGAAGCCGAAGAGCAAGGCCGAGCCTGCCGCTTCTGAGGAGGCTCCGGCACCCACCTCAGTGCCTGCACCTGCGCCAGCTCCTGTGCCTGCACCGGTTGTTGCTTCGACCAGCCCGGCGCCGACCCCACCACCCGCTCCTACAGGCACAGGATCGGGTCCCGCTGAGAAGCTCGTCTTCCAGCATGTGATCCTCCCCATCTTTGAAGCCAAGTGCAACAAGTGCCACAACGAAGACAAGTCGAAGGGCGACCTCCGTCTTGATACTTACGAGATGGCCATGAAGGGCGGTGAAAACGGCAAGAATATTGTGGCCGGCAAACCCGATGACAGCCTGACCATGCAGCGGATCGCCCTGCCTGCGGATGATGACGAGCACATGCCGCCAGATGGCAAGGAGCAGCTTACCGCCGCCGAGACCGCCGCCATCCGTTACTGGATCCAGTCCGGTGCCAGCGAGACGATGAAGGTCTCCGAGGCACAATTCCCTGCGGAGGCGAAAGAAGCTGTCAAACTTTGATCCCGTCCTGCCTTGGCAAGGGGTGTCGCTTGAGAAGCGTAACCTCTTGAAGGCCCCCATTCGTTTTCCCTTTTAACTGTCACCACCCACCCATGAAGAAATCCCTGCTGCTTCCGGCCCTCCTCGCCCTGAGCCTGCACGCTGCCGAGCAGCCTGCCGTCGACCCCGCCATCAAGGCTGCTCTCGACAAGGTCAATGCCACTGGAGCCTCGCTCATGCCCATCGCAGCTGATGGCAAGACCTACCGCTTCACGGCGCTGAATGTGGCGAAGGACTTCACGGACGCTGGCCTTGATGCTCTGGCCCCCATTGCGGACAAGGTGACGTCACTGGATCTCGCCCGCACCAAGGTCACGGACGCAGGTCTGGCCAAGGTGGCCACCATGAAGAACCTCACGGAACTGCATCTGGAAAACACCACGATCAGTGATGCCGGCCTGGATCATCTCAAGGGGCTCGCCTCCCTCGAATACCTCAACCTTTACAACACCAAGGTCACCGACAAAGGCCTGCCCGCACTGGCAGGGCTGGGCAAGCTGAAGTCCATCTACTTCTGGCAGAGCGGCGTGACCAAAGCTGGCGTGGCCCAGCTCAAGGCCAAGCTGCCGAACACTCACATCAACAACGGCTGGACTGCCGAGGATGATGCGAAGCCTGTCGCGATCGTAGCTGCGGCACCTGCCGCCGCCGCAACGCCAGCAGCCAAGCCAGATGCTGCTGCCAAACCCGCAGGAGCTGCACCCGCAGCCGCCCCGGCTGCCACGCCCGCCGCTGGAGGCAAGCTGGATCCCGCCATCTCCGCCAAGGCGGTGGTCTACAAGGACGTGGTGGCACCAATCATGCAGGCCAAGTGCGTGAGCTGCCACGGCGAGGAGAAAAAGAAGGGCAAGCTGCAACTGCACACCTTCGCCGCCATCCTGAAGGGCGGCAGCGATGGTGAGAACACCGTCATTCCAAAAAATACCAAGGACAGCCTTCTGCTGGTGCGTGCGCTGCTCCCCAAGGATGATGACGAGCACATGCCGCCGAGCGATGAGCCGCAACTCACGAAGGAGGAGATTGCCATTCTGAAGTGGTGGATTGAGGCCGGTGCCTCCGAATCTGACACCGTGGCAACTGCCAAGCCCACACCGGAGGCAGAGGCCGCGCTGGCTGTGGTTCTGGCCAAGGGGCTGCCCAAGGCCGATGCCGCTGCGGCGGTCAAGGTGGAGAAGCCCAAGGCCAAGCCCCTTACCGAGGCTGAGAAGAAGCAGGTGGCTGAAATCACGACGAAGCTGCAAGCCCTCAACGCCAGCCTGATGCCTCTGGCCCAGGATACTGAGCAACTCCGCCTCAGTGTGATCAATGCCGCAGACAAGTTTGGTGACAAGGAACTCGCGCTGCTGGAGCCGATCTCCATGCATGTGGTGTGGGTGGACCTGGCCCGCAGTCAGGTCACGGATGCAGCCGCAGACACGCTTGCCAAGATGGTCAATCTGGAGCGTCTGCACCTGGAGAACACGAAAGTCACGGATGCGGGCGTCGCCAAGTTGGGCACCCTCCAGAAGCTCGAATACCTCAATCTCTACGGCACCAAGACCACCGATGGCGGCGCGGCCAAGCTCTCCAGTGCCAAGGGGTTGAAGAAGCTTTTTGCCTGGCAGACGGGCATCACCAAGAACGGAGCCAAGGCTCTGGAAGGACAGCTTCCAGGACTGAAGGTCAACGTTGGCCTGAGCGAGGCGGAGATCGCCGCCCTCACCACTCCGCCGCCCGCTCCTCCCGCTCCGCCGAAGAAAGAAGAGCCGAAGAAGGATGATGCCAAGAAGACGGAGCCAAAGGCCGCTCCTGCTGCTGCCAAGCCTGCCGCAGCAGCCACGGGTGGGAGCGAGGTCATCAAGAAGGCGATGAAGGAGTCCTTCAAACCTGATGATGCCCTGTGCAAGAAGGTCTCCGGCGGCACAGCCAGTGATGCCGAGGTGGCGCAGATGCTGAAGATCTGCCAGGCCATCAGCGCCGAAACGCCCCCGAAAGGTGACAAGGCTGCCTGGACCAGCAAGACGGAGGCGCTTGTGGCCGCCGTGAAGAAAATCCAGGCCAAGGACGCAACCGGTGTGGAAGCCTTCAAGAAGGCGGTGAACTG
>PJQF01000283.1_pt1 | contig 18562 bp, 16 predicted proteins | sample 1503741 | NCBI WGS metagenome assembly PJQF01 (sample SAMN07775949, study PRJNA414020) | Biofilm metagenome, whole genome shotgun sequencing project. | isolation source: biomolecule (vanillin) treated reverse osmosis membrane biofilm | place: India: Nagpur | collected 2017-03-21 | reverse complement strand
CCGATCTGTTCCACAGGATGTGTGTGTGGAGGCAGGGACCATTATCAATGAAACAATTTTTGCAGACGATCCGGATGTGGCCGACCTATTAAAGATTGAAGCTTACTCTGAAGTCTTTGAATCAGATGCTATTTTTCCTCCGCTTGCAACGGTTACCCCCGATCCACCCGCCTTTACAGCTATACGCCCCGCAACCATGCAATTCACATGGAACACCAACTGTGTTCATGTAAAAGATCAACCTTATCAGGTTGTATTTAAGGTGAGTGATAAATCAACGCAAGGCCCTTCTTTAGTACAGTTTAAGACATGGAGGATTACAGTAATTGCTCCCAAACCAATCATTAATACTGCCACGTTGGATGTTCCCACCCGTTCGGCTACGGTTACTTGGCAACCGTATGTATGCGCAGCTTCTGCCGAATCGATGGAAGTGTGGAGGCGAGTAGATAGTTTCGCAGGAACGCCAGGCCCTTGCGTAACCGGAATGCCAAATGAATTTGGTTATTCCAAAATTGCAACGCTGCCGATTGGTACAACTACCTATAAAGATGAAAAGCTAGCTTCAGGAGCCAGATATTGTTATCGATTGGTAGCCATCTTTCCTGGCCCGAAAGGAGGGAAGAGCATTGTTTCGGATGAGGTTTGTGTGCCTCCTTTTGATTTGGATCGATCCATCATTACCAATGTTTCCATCGAAAAAACAGGAGAAAGCAACGGTGAAATTTTGGTTAAATGGGTTCCTCCATTAGAGTTAAATCCAGTGCAATTTCCTCCTCCTTATAAGTACGAAGTGTTTCGTGCAGATGGCTTTTCAGGGGATATCAATCTTCAAAAGGTTTCGATTGGCAAGCAGCTAGGAACTACTTATACGGATCAAGGAATGAATTCAAGAGATAAAATTTTCAATTACAGAATTCTTGCGTTTGATCAAAATGATAATCAGTTGGACTATTCCGCTACGGCATCTACTGTTCGGTTGGAGATCACTTCAAAGTTTCAGGAGTTAGAATTACGGTGGGCTGCAATTGTCCCATGGTCTAACAGTGTGTCAGGAATGAAGCACGTCATCTATCGCGGATTAGAAGGAGATCCTTTAGTGCAAATTGCAGAAGTAAATCCTGGGCAAGGTTTCGTTTATAATGATACCGGTCTGGATAATAGCAAAGTGTATTGTTATCGTGTGGAAACAGTGGGAAGTTACGGAAATCCAAACCCGGCCATTCCCAATGAGCTTAGAAACTTTTCTCAAATCTTGTGCGCGCAACCCGATGACAAGGTCAAACCATGCAAACCTAAATTTTCTGTCAGCTTAAAGGGTACTGATTGCACAGTTGCAACTTGTACAGATTCTAAAACATACTCTAACCGACTTTTTTGGGATGAACCTGAAACACAATGTAAATTAGACATACACCACTATAATATTTATTTTGCAGCTAAGGTCGGAGATGAATTCAAGAAATTAGTGTTACCTGAACTTGTAACAGGAACAGAATTTGAACACAAAAATTTGCCCTCTTATGCCGGTTGTTACAAGATATCAGCTGTAGACCGCGCAGGAAATGAAAGCGAATTGAGCGAATCTTTCTGTTTTGATAATTGTCCCTACTATGAATTGCCCAACGTCTTTACACCCAATGGCGATAAGTGTAATGATGTGTTTAGTGCGTATAGCTTGCGAGGAATCAATGATGCGGGAGAATCTGAATGTAAGGGAAAATCTTTGACACCTGCTCAGCAAGAAGAAATTCAGAAAAAATGCGCACGCTTTGTGCAAAGAGTATCCTTTACTGTATTCAATCGCTGGGGTGGTGAAGTATACACTTATCAATCAGGCGGGGAACGTACCATTTATATTGATTGGGATGGAAGAGATAATGGAGGTAAAGATTTAGCCGCGGGCGTATACTATTATGAAGCGCAGGTAACCTATGATGTGGTTGATCTTGCCAATCGAAATAAAACCATTCGAGGATGGGTGCAAATCATTCGATGAACAAAGTGATTTTGTTTGACGGTGTTTGCAATTTGTGCACCGCCAGCGTCACTTTCGTTATTCAGCGTGATGCAAAGAATTCATTTCGGTTTGCCTCGTTGCAATCTTCTTATGGACAGCAAATACTATCGCAGCAAGGAATTGATCCCCAGCACTTCGATACAATCCTTCTCATAAAAGACGAAAAAGTATTTACCCGCAGCGATGCAGCCTTGGAAATAGCACGTGATTTAAGCGGACTATGGCCCATTCTCTATATCTTTAAAGTCATTCCTTCAGTCATTCGAAACATAGTCTACAATTGGATCGCTCGAAATCGCTACCGATGGTTTGGGAAAAATGACAGTTGCATGATTCCCACTCCGGAATTAAAAGCAAGATTTATTGATTGATTTCGAATTATCAAATAAGGTTTTAGATTTGACTTTTGTAAGGCCCAGTAAGGGCAACCTTTCAAGATGAAAAGGGAGGGTCAATTTTTATAAACTAAAACGAATATGAAGGCATTTGTATTTCCGGGGCAGGGCGCTCAGTTTACAGGAATGGGAAAAGATATCTACGATTCGAATCCTGTAGCGAAGAAATTTTTTGATGAGGCCAACCGTATTTTAGGCTTCGAAATATCCAACATCATGTTCACTGGTTCTGCCGATGAGCTGAAGCAAACAAAAGTTACCCAGCCTGCAGTATTCATTCATTCAGTGGCTATTGCGATGGCTCAAAGCATCCAAAAGCCAGATATGGTGGCAGGACATTCTTTAGGAGAATTTTCTTCATTGGTAGCTAATCATACATTGGCATTTGAAGATGCCCTACGTCTGGTATCAAAACGGGCGATGGCTATGCAGCGGGCATGTGAAATGAATCCATCCACCATGGCCGCTATATTAGGCTTAGAAGATCATATTGTAGAAGAAGTTTGTGCTTCGATTAACGAGGTAGTAGTAGCTGCTAATTATAATTGCCCGGGGCAATTGGTGATCAGCGGTTCAATGAAAGGAATTGAGATTGCGTGCGAAAAATTAAAAGGAGCGGGTGCTAAGCGCGCTATGCCACTTCAGGTAGGAGGTGCCTTTCATTCACCTTTGATGGAGCCGGCACGAGAAGAATTGGCTGCGGCTATCGAGGCAACAACATTTCATACTCCCATTTGTCCGGTTTATCAAAATGTTAATGGCTTGGCTTCTGCCGATACTTCAACCATCAAAGCCAATCTCATCAGTCAGTTAACTGCTCCGGTACGTTGGACTCAATCGGTTCAAAATATGGTGGCTGGTGGAGCTACACATTTTGTTGAATGTGGTCCGGGTAAAGTACTTCAAGGATTAGTAAAGAAAATAGCGCCTCAAGCAGAAGTATCGAGTATGTAACGACTCACTGGGAGCAAATCTGTACATAATTCCAGCAGTTGAATATGGGTTTTCATTAGCACAGGATGAACGAACTGAGGGGCAATCTCACTCAAAGGCACGAGCGTAAAACGCCTGTTTTGGATTTCAGGGTGAGGAATGACTAATTCAGAGGTTTGGATTTGCACATCATCGGCATAAAGAATATCAATATCAATTATTCGGGGGCCCCATTTTAATTCGCGTTTACGCCCCATTCTCTCCTCAATTGATTGAATGTGGATTAAAAGATCTTGAGGCTCTAATTTTGATTTGAGAAAAACAACCTGATTGAGAAAGTCATTTTGCTCCTTCATGCCCCATGCACTGGTTTGATAAATGCTGGACGTTATTTGAATGGAGCCTACTTCCTGCAGGTACTGCCTCGCTTTTTGCAATTGATAATTGGGTGTAAGAAGATTACTACCCAGCAAAAGATAGTACGAGTGTGTTTTCACGAAAATTGATTCATCTCACGAAGGTAAACCATCGGTTTTATTTCCCGTATATGATTGTCTACTTTTGTAGCATATAAACAGTCCAATCATGAATTTTTTCAAGTCCTTTTTAGCTTCCTGTCTAGGGTCCCTTATTGCGTTTGTTGTTCTGCTGTTTCTTGTTTTCGTCTTTATGGCTGCTGCAGTAGCCAGTTTATCATCTGATAATGAACAGGTGATAGTGAAGGAGAATTCAGTAATGCATTTGAAGTTGGATGTGCCGATCACAGAAATGGAAGTGGAGAATCCGTTCGAGGGCCTGCCGATTCCAGGTGCCACAGATGGAACGATTGGGTTGATTCAATTAAAGCAAACGCTCCGTTATGCTGAAAAGGATCAGAACATTCAAGGTGTTTATTTGGATGTTAGTTTTTTTCAGGGAGGATATGCTAAAGCAAGCGAGGTAAGACAAGCGCTGATTGACTTCCGAAAATCCGGTAAGTGGGTGGTTGCATATAGCGAAATGATGAGTGAACAATCGTATTACATTGCATCTGCTGCGGATAAGGTATATCTCAATCCGGAAGGGCAATTGGAGTTCAATGGATTGGCGATTGAGGTTTCCTTCTTTAAGAAAATGTTTGATAAGTTGGAGATTAAGCCAGAGATATTTAGAGTAGGTGACTTTAAAAGCGCTGTAGAGCCTTTCATGCTGGAGAAAATGAGTGAGGCCAACCGACTGCAGCTCAATGAACTGGTGACTGATTTGAACGCAAGCATCGTTCAGGATATTGCTACATCTCGGCAGATTGATCCGTTGCGTTTGAAAGGGATATCCGATAAAATGCTGGCGACCACAACAGAGGAGGCTCAAAAACTCCACTTAGTGGATTCTTTGATTTATTACGATCAGGTATTGGCTGAATTAAGGGGACGCCTTTTGATAGGCGATGACGAGGATATTCATTTCATTAAGTATAATAAATATCAAAAATCAATCTCAACTTATAATAGCTCTAAAAATGAGATTGCTGTGATCGTAGCTGACGGGGATATCTTACCGGGCAAAGCACAGCAGGGAAGTATTGGATCAGATACATTTGCTGAGGAAATTAGGAAGGCACGATCCAATAAAAGCGTAAAAGCGATTGTATTACGGATCAACTCACCAGGTGGTAGTGCATTGGCATCGGATGTAATGTGGCGTGAGGTAACACTGGCCAGCAAAGAGAAACCTATCATCGCTTCAATGGGCGACTACGCGGCATCCGGTGGTTATTACTTAGCCATGGGTTGCGATTCCATCGTAGCCGAACCAACTACCATTACAGGTTCAATAGGTGTATTTTCTGTATTATTCGATTTAAGCAACTTTTTGGATAACAAAATAGGGATCACATTTGATGAAGTGAAAAGTGGTGAAGTAGGGGAGTTGGTAACATTTACACGCCCCCTAACTCCATATGAAAGAGCAATTTGGCAAAAAAGTACCGATCGAATTTATGCTTCCTTTACAAGTAAGGCTGCGCAGGGAAGAGGTATGAATGTGGAAGAGCTTCGAAAAGTAGCCTCTGGAAGGGTTTGGTCTGGCACTCAGGCTAAGCAAAAGGGTTTGGTTGATGTTCTCGGAAACTTTGATGAAGCCGTTCGCATTGCTGCTGAGAAAGCGGGTATTGAAAATGATTACAAATTAAAATTCTACCCGAAGTATAAATCGTTTATCGAAGAGTGGCTAGAAGAGGCTGAGAATACAGCAAAGATAAATGCATTACAAGAAGAACTTGGACCTAACTATCATCTCTATCAGGAAGTGAAGAAAATGAAAAGGTTACAAGGAACTCAGGCACGAATGCCTTTTGAATTGAAATTTCAATAATTAAGGAATCTGGGGAGCCCGATGCCTAATGGTTAACATTCAGATTAGCTGATAAATCACTAAATCCAGTTAAGGAGATTTGATACTAACCATGGCTAATCTATTAGTCAAAAAGTGCTTAAAAGCCTTAAATCTGCATGTAAGATTTGAGGTAAAAAGTGCAACTTTTTGGTGGTTTTGTTCATAATTCACACAAAACCTTATGTCTCAATTTTTCAATAATTGAGGGCGAACCGATCAGTTTTTAGTCGAATTTGCTCAAAAATCTACCATTCGGTGATTTTTGTTGCCTGAATTCAGGCGAATTTCAGACGGAAAAACCGGCTAAAACTGGCTTTCAGATACAAAACCTGACTGAGGAGCATTGGCTTCTGAATTGGCCTTTTCAGTTGTTTTTGAGCTGTTTCCATTACGGCTCGAAAAAGTAAATGACAATGAGATAGCTGCGATAGCAAACAAAATAAGGGCGGCAATTTTCTTGTTTTTCATATTACGTATTGTTTAATAGTTGACCTTAATATTTTAATTATTCTTCTACACTTTTCATTGATAAATCGTGATCAGATATCTTGAATTAGTGATCAAAAGTTTTAGTTTAGATTTTTGGCAACAAATCTTTACCTTAGGATCAGATTGTTAAAACTTATCGCTTACTCCTCCCCCTGTATTGTTGGTTTCTCTTACTGGTTTTACTTCTTCTTTAGAACAAGATGAAGCAAAAACTGAAACGATGGAAAACAAAATGAATATGTATAAAAGCTTTTTCATAATTGATTAAATTTTTAATAGACTGATTCAGAATTAAAATTTGTCACTTACACCACCTCCTGTGTTATTAGTCTCTCTCACTGGCTTCACTTCTTCTTGAGTGCAAGAAGTTGCAGTAATGATAATGATTGACAACAAAGCAATAGTATAGAATAGTTTCTTCATAGGATTGGTTAGATTTTAGGTTACGTTAATTAATGATTAGAATTTATCGCTCACACCACCTCCGGTGTTATTGGTTTCTCTCACTGGTTTTACTTCTTCTTGAGTACAAGAGGCGGCTGCAACCATTATAATTGAAAATAGGGTGATAGAGTAGAATAGTTTTTTCATGTTACTAAAGAATTATATGTTAATGATTAAAATTTATCACTTACACCACCTCCTGTATTGTTGGTTTCTACTTGAGGCTTTACCTCCTCTTTTGTGCAAGAGGTATACGTTAATGAAAGAAAGAGTAGAATAGCGGCTGAATACAATAATTTTTTCATAGTAATATTTGGTTTTTGGTTTATTTTTGTTTCACTTAAAACTTCGTTACAAATGTGGGGGGGCTCGTTCAAAAAAAAACTGTAATTATTATTTAGATAAAACTCATGTACCTTAACCGTTTTAAGTTCTTCACTTTTTGTGTCCTGATAAGCACCATTTCTGTGCCAGCTTTAGCTCAAAGTGTAGACGCAAAGGTAGATTCACTGACCCGCTTAATTCAAGCTGCGAGTGGGGCAAAGAAGCTGGACCTAATGCGAGAACTGGTAAGAATTCACTTAGATAACAACATAGAAGAATCGTTATTGATATCAAAGCAGGCACTTGCGTTATCTTATAAGCTTGGTGATAGTTTACGGATTGTGCAATTTAAACGAGCGAATGGCTTTATTTACCGTAAGCTTGATTCGTTGACTTTATCGATTAAAGAGCTAAATGAAGGACTAGTAATAGCCAATCGCAACAATTTTGATGATGATCAGATTAAGATCCTTAACACCCTAGCTATCGCATATTCATTGAACGGAAATCATGATAAGGCCTTAGAATGTCATTTTAAGGCAATTACTGTAAACGAAAAATTAGGTAACAAAGAAGAATTATCGATTACCTATAACAACATTGGCTTTGTTTACTTTAAACTGAAAGACTACGATCGCGCCTTGGAATTTTACAAAAGATCATTGGATACTAAAAATTCGATTTCAAGCAAATATGACTTAGATCGACTACTCATCAACATGGCTCTCTGTTATATTCAATTGAAAAAATACAAAGAGGCAGAAGGATACATCAATCAAGCTATTGAAATTTGTAAGAAAGGCTGTAATTCAGCAGTTCAAATTGAAGCAGAATTTAGCCTGGGTGTTTCTTTATCTGAACAGAAAAAGAATGAGGATGCAATCCTTCACTTTGATAAATCATTGCAACTGGCAAAGCAATTTGGTGAGAAAAGATTCCAAATCGAAAGCTTGCTAAATCTAGCACTAGTGAAAGAACGGCAAGGACTTGAATCAGAAGCGATCAACTTTTTAAAAGAGGCTGAGGCAATAGCCTCCAGTACTAATTACACACTTTCTTTAATTGAAGTGTACAAGCAGTTTTCAAAAATTTATCAAGATCAGAAAGACTTCGCTAATTCATCTGAATACCAAGCTAAATACATTCAATTAAAGGATAGTATTTACAGTGATGACCTCATTAAAAATTTAGCGAAAGTGCAAGCCAATTTTGCGGAACGAGAAAACCTGAAAACAATTCAAGAGAAAAATCTATCTCTAGAGTTAAAGCAAGCTCTTATTGATAAACAAAACAGTCAGTATTTTTTCATAATTGCTATCGCGATTTTGGTGCTGATGCTCGCCATCGTTTCTTTAATAGCTACCCGAAAACAACAAAAGGCAAGTTCGGAAATCGCAAAAGCGAAATTCGTGATCGAGGAGAAAAATCAACAATTGGCTACGCAAAATAAAGAGTTGGATAAGAGGGTTCGCGATCGCACGTCCGATTTATTGAAGTCTACATTAATGCTTACACAGGTTAACAAAGAGTTAGATAATTTTTTGTACAAAAGTTCGCATGATATTCGAGGTCCTTTAGTAACCTTTCAAGGCCTATGTAATCTGGGATTAATTGAAACAAAGGAAGAAATGGTTCGTAACATTCTAGAAAAGTTACTTTCTCATTCTGACAAAATGGCGAAAATCTTGGGCCGATTAACTACGGTGGGGAAAATCAACGAGGCTAAAATAAATCCCGAGATAATTGACTTCAAAAAAATGCTGGATGTGCTTATTAAAGAAAAAGAGAAACAGATTGAAGAGAATGGAGTCGATGTTAGTTATGAGATAGAAGGAGATGGTGAAACTATTTCGGATCATTTTTTATTGGAGATCGTTATAGAGAACTTGGTCGACAACGGAATAAAGTTTTACAATAATTCTGTACGAGTTCAACCATATGTAAAGACGACTATTATTCAACTAAATAACCAAACTATTATTAAAGTAGAAGATAATGGTATTGGCATTGTTGATGTTCCTGCAGATACTATGTTTCACATGTTCATGCGTGCCTCCGAAAGATCAGAAACGGGTGGAGTGGGCTTGTATTTGGCAAAAGTTTGTACGGACAAATTAGGTGGGGAAATTAAAATGGAAAAATCAACTAAAGATGGAACCATTTTTACGGTCGTATTGCCCAGTGATATCTCGCCTATTGTTGCTAAGCGAAAGGAACTGGAAGCTGATTTGTTGCGTTTTGAGCAAGAAGCGCTTGAAGACGCCAAAAAAATGAAGACTGGCATATAATCTTTTGTCTCTACATTTTCTCATCTTTGCGCAGATTTTACGATACCCATGAGCAAAGAGTTCAAACGATATTTAGTCACCGCGGCCTTACCCTACGCCAATGGGCCAAAACACATTGGCCATTTGGCTGGCGCATATATTCCTTCAGATGTTTATGTGCGGTATTTGCGTTCCATCGGCAAAGATGTTGTGTTTGTATGCGGCAGCGATGAGCATGGCACAGCCATTCCTAACCAAGCATTAAAAGAAAATACCACGTCAAGAGCCATTATCGATAAGTATGATGCACAAATAAAAGATTGTTTTCACCAATTGGGAATGTCATTTGACATATATCATCGCACAAGTGAATCAATCCATCATGAAACTTCTCAAGAGATTTTCTTAAACCTCTTTAACAAGGGTTTGCTGACAGAGGAAATTTCTGAACAGTACTATGATGACAAGGCAAATGTGTTTTTAGCTGATCGTTACATTGTTGGAACTTGTCCCAAATGTGCTAACCCAAATGCGTATGGCGATCAGTGCGAGCGCTGTGGTTCAACTCTCAGTCCACGTGAATTGATTAATCCAAAATCTACCCTTACGGGAAATGCCCCTATTCTTAAGTCGACTAAGCATTGGTATTTGCCATTACAAAATTATGAAGGCTGGCTTTCCGATTGGATTCTAAAATCGCACAAAGACGATTGGAAAGTAAATGTCTATGGCCAATGCAAATCGTGGATCGATGCAGGCTTGCAACCGCGTGCCATGACGCGTGATTTGGATTGGGGTATCAAAGTGCCGCTGCCGGATGCGGAAGGCAAAGTGCTTTATGTATGGTTCGATGCACCCATCGGTTATATTTCGGCAACGCGCGCTTTGTTTAAAGAATTAGAAGAGAACAAACTTCAGTTTGCAACTCCGCAGCGTGAATTCAAAAACCCAAAATCAACTGATTGGAAACCTTACTGGCAAGACAGTGAAACCAAATTGATTCATTTTGTCGGAAAGGATAACATCGTTTTTCATTGCATTATTTTCCCGATCATACTCAAGGCAACAGGTGAGTACATTTTACCGGAAAACGTGCCAGCCAATGAATTCATGAACCTAGAAGGAGACAAGATGTCTACCAGCAGAGGTTGGTCAATTGAAATGCATGAATACTTAGCCGACTTTCCGGATAAGCCAGATGTATTACGTTATGCACTGCTAACGAATTTACCGGAAACAAAAGATAGTGAGTTCACTTGGAAAGATTTTCAGGCGAAGAATAATAATGAGCTGGTAGCAATTTTTGGAAATTTTGTGAATAGAGCATTGGTGCTCACGCAAAAATATTTCGACAATAGAATTCCTGCTCTTGGCAGTCTTTCTGAAGTAGATCAGAAAGTGATCAGTGATTTAAAAGACCTTCCCGGTAAAATAGGAGCATCCATTCAAGCATACCGCTTTCGCGAAGCAACGGCACAAGTGATGGATCTGGCTCGCCTAGGAAATAAGTATTTGGCGGAAACGGAACCATGGAAGTTAGCAAAGACAGACTTACAAAAAGTTGGAACGATACTCAATATTTCATTGCAGATCGCTGCTAATTTGTCAATTGTAGTTGAACCTTTCCTGCCATTCACAGCAAAGAAATTGCGTACAATGTTAAGCTTCCAACAACTAGATTGGAGCAAAGCTGGAGCTTCCGATTTACTAAATGTAGGTCATACATTAGGTACGGCTTCTCTTTTATTTGAGAAAATTGAAGATGAAGTGATTGAAAAGCAAATCAAGAAATTATTGGATTCTAAAAAAGCAATGGAACTATCTAGCCAGCCCGTAACACCGGCAAAAGCAGAAATCACATTTGATGATTTTTCTAAGATGGACATCCGTATAGGAACCATTCTTACCGCTGAGCGGGTGGAGAAATCTAAAAAGCTATTAAAGCTTCAAGTCGACACAGGGATAGATAAACGAACTGTGATGAGTGGCATTGCCGAACATTTTTCCCCCGAGCAAATAGTTGGCAAACAAGTGACCATCTTAGTAAATCTTGCGCCTCGAAAAATAATGGGTGTCGAGTCGCAAGGAATGATTTTGATGGCAGAAGATAAGGACGGAAAGCTTCGCTTATTGCAGCCCAACGAATCAGTAAGCCCCGGTTCGACAGTTAGCTAATAGGTTCTAAATGAATTAACGCATTGAAGAATCTGAACTACATCCTTACTGGAATTGCCTTTGCCTTGCTATGGGCTTCGGCATCTACGGCAGGTAAGTTTGGGATTCAATCGGTAGAGCCGCTTACCTTTTTCACGATACGGTTTCTGGCAGCGGGAATTCTGCTACTAATATTTTCACACGCTATCATGCGTTATACTCTTCCTTCTGGGATGGAATGGTGGCAAGTAACTGTTTTTGGTGCATTCAACACAGCGTTGTATCTCGGCATTTTCATCATCGCATTAAAGAATGTAGCCGCTGGTATTACAACGATGGCTATCGCGTTAAATCCTTTATTAATTGGTGTACTCTCGGCTCAAACCATGAAACGCAAAGTTCTATGGAGAGAATGGCTCAGTATCTTGATTGGCATGATCGGTGTAGCCGTAGCGACTCTGCCCTTACTCAAAACCAAACATGCTACGATTACCGGTGTTTTGCTGATCATTCTGTGTATGTTGATGTATTCGATTGGATCGGTTTATTATGCTTCCGTGAAGTGGAAACTGCAGCGAACCACCATCAACGCATGGCAGGTGTTTATTGGCGGCTTGATGCTCCTTCCGTTTGCACTTTTCTTTGAGAACGGAAATAATTCTTTTGACTTAAAATTTATTCTCTCACTCACTTGGTTGGTCATTCCCGTTTCCATAGGAGCGGTGCAATTATGGTTAAGACTTTTGAAAGATGATGCGGTGCGCGCCTCTATTTGGTTGTTCCTTTGCCCTGTATTCGGTTTGTTATATGCCACTATTTTGTTGAATGAACCATTTACGTTACTAACGGCATTGGGCGCAGTGCTCGTTATTGTAGCCCTTTATATTGGGCAGATGAAAAAAGCGGCATAAAAAAAGCGCTGACGTATCAGCGCTCTTTTTTGTGAGTTATGAATCGCTTACGCTAATTCTCTCAAATCTACGGGTACCACTCGCGAAATACCTTTTTCCACCATCGTAATACCATAAATCACATCGGTAGTTGTCATGGTGCGCTTGTTGTGTGTTACAATTACAAACTGACTATCCTTGCTGAAGCTGCGAATGATATTGTTGAACTTATCAATGTTAGCATCATCCAACGGAGCATCCACCTCATCGAAAATACAGAAAGGTGCAGGCTTCAACAGATACATACTAAATAGAAGCGCAGTTGCTGTTAGTGTTTTTTCTCCTCCTGAAAGTTGATTGATGGTCAACGGGCGCTTGCCTTTAGGCTTTGCAATGATATCAATTTCAGAATCCAGTGGCTTGCTAGGATCAACTAACTTCAAGTCGCAATCATCCCCTTCATTAAACAATGAACGGAACACACGAATGAAATGATCTTTGATTTGCTGGAATGCTACCATGAAAGTTTCGCTGGCAACTCCTTCAATTTCATTAATCGTACTAAAGAGTGATTCTTTAGCTTTTAGCAAATCTTCTTTCTGAGCGATAATAAAATCATTTCGTTGTTTGATTTCATTGTACGCTTCCATTGCCATGGGATTGATTGGCCCCATGTTGTCGAGCTTCTCGCGAATCTTAGTTACTTCAGCTCTAAGCTTGTCGTCATCGGCTTTCAACAAAGCTTCGGTTTCTTCCGGTGTTGATTCTCCAATCACTGAATCCAAATCCACGTTAAATTCAACCGATAATCTTTCTTTTACAGAATTGAGTTGCAATTTGCTTTCGTTGATTTGACCTTGCAATTCCATCAACAACGAATCGATGTTTTGTCTTTGGTGTTGTGTTTCGCGTAAATCTTTATCGTATTGATCAATCTCACCACGACCGGAGTAATACTCTTTCTCCGCTTCACTCAAACCTTTCTCCATTTCTTCCTTTTCGGTGTACATGGCAATCAGGTCTACATCATTGTTCTGTGTAGTCTCAATGATGTTTTTAGCCTCTTCCTCATTCTTTTTTAATTCTTCTGAATTGGTTGCAATGCGCGCAGTGCTTTGCTCCATCGATTCTTGTTTAAATCGAATTTCTTGCTCCACACTTTTTACCCGGTTCTCTTGCTGGTGATAGAAAATGTTTTGTTCGTTGAAGGCAGCTGATTTCTGGCTAAGTAAATCGTTTTGAATCGTTAATTCACTTACCAATTTTTTCAAACGCTCATCATGCTGACGCATTTCAACTAACGCTAACTCAGATTTCGGGCGAAGATCTTGTAACTCGGCATTCAATGTATCGATCTTTTCCAGAATGTCTTCTCTGCGCAAATCTGCGTTGTTCAGCATAGCTGAAAACTGCTCTTGCTTCGTGCGCACAGAAATGTATTCGTCATTCACCAGCTTGATTGCATTTTGGGCTTCTTCAATCTGTTGTTTGAGCGTATTGTTTTTCAAACGTTCCAATTCGCGTTGACGATCCATCAGCGAGTGACGGATGTCATCCACTTTCTTAGTTAGTTCTTTGATCTCTTTATCAAGTTTCTCTAAGTTTTTTGCACGTCCGATTTTCTTTCCTTCAAACAAACCAACCGATCCACCCGATAAGCTGAATTTACGTTTCGTTACTTTTCCGCTCTTGGTAATGAATACGCTATCTCCATCGGAAGACATGTTTTTAACGTCACCTTCTGCGATGTACACTTTATCGAGAATGAACGACATTAGTTTAGTGTACTTCGGATCGAATTCGATGATCTGTGTGGCCGGAAAGGCATTCGGATACATCTGAATAGGCGAGGAGGTAAACTTCTCGAATGCATCAAGTATGAAGAAGTTCGCTTTTCCTTTGCTGGCATCACTCAGAATGTTGATTGCTTCGTAGGCTTCCGCTTCGTGCTCTACAATGTAGTAGTTGAGATAAGGCTCCAAGTAGTTTTCAATCGCTACGCGATATTCTTCGCTGGTGGAAAGCACATCCGATAGGAGTGGAGCATTTTTTGTCCAACCTACATTTTTCTTTAAGAACTTAATCGCTTCCGGAAATCCTTCCAGGTTTTCTACTAGTGATTTGGTGAGCTGATATTCGTTTTGACGTGAGTCGAGTTTACGACCATTCTCGGTCATCTCCTCACGAATCATTTCGATCGTTTTCTCTAAAGAACCAATCCGCTGAAAGGTATCTTCCTCGTCATGCTTTAACTTTTCGAGATAAGAATTCTTCTGAGAGATTTCTTCGTTCAGCAATACCAACTTTTTTTCAAACTCGGCCAAGCTGGTGCTTTGTTGATGTGTGTCTGTAGTAGTGCGCTCCAGTTCTTGTGTAAATGAAGAGATTTGAATCTCTCTAATTTCTAAATCTTTGTTGAGTTGGAACGATTCTTCTTGCTTGGAGCGATGTACTTGACGCAATGCATCAGATTCTCCTTGCAAGGTATAAGTAGCAGCTTTCTGTGCTTCAAATTCACTCTTCAGTGCATCGAGCTTGTTGGTAATTTCCTTCAAAATCGCATGAGCCGATTCTCTTTCGGTCTCCAGACTTTGAATGCTGAAGCGTGCGCGTTCATTACTCTTCTTATCCTGATCGATTTGATCTTTAAGGTTCAGAATACGATCATTCAACGAACGCAATCGCTCATTTTTAATCTGCTTGTCGCTTTCGTACTGACGAATTTGTGAAACGAATTCGTTGATTGCTTTTTGCCGAGATGAAAGTGTTTTTTCTTTCAGAATCAGTTCAGATTTCGACTTTTCAATCAACGCCTCCTTTTCGGCAATCTCGGCAGTCAGTTTGGTTTTGCGATCATTTTCGGTTTCAGCCTGCTTGTTTAATACACTGAATTTATCCTTCTGCTTGTTGACGACAACGCGGGCTAAGTGAATGCTCTTTTCCTTGTAGTCTTCTTTTATCTTGTAATACTGCTCTGTTTGCTTAGCCTGCTTTTCCAGGCTCTTCATGTTCTTCTCAATCTCGAAGAGCAAATCCTCTACACGTTCCAAATCAGCATCCGTATCTTCCAGTTTTTTGAGCGTTTCTTTTTTGCGCTTTTTGAATTTCGAAATACCAGCCGCTTCTTCGAACAACATTCTTCGTGAATTGTCCCTATCGTTGAGCAGGTCATCGACCATGCCTAACTCGATAATCGCGTAGCTGTTGGAAGCCACACCGGTATCTAAAAATAAATTGGTGATGTCCTTTAAACGACACGCAACTCCATTGAGTAAATACTCGCTTTCACCGGAACGATACAATCTGCGTGTAATCGTGATTTGAGAATATTCGGTAGGGAGAATATTTTTTGTGTTATTGATGGTAAGCGAAACTTCCGCCATTTGCTGGGCCGATCGCTGACTCGTGCCATTGAAGATCACGTTCTCCATTTTCTCGGAGCGCAGCGCACTGGTCTTTTGCTCTCCCAGTACCCAGCGAATGGAGTCTACTACGTTCGATTTTCCGCATCCATTGGGGCCCACAATACCAGTAATACCTTCATCAAAGTTGATGACAATTTTATCGGCAAAGCTTTTGAATCCTTTGATCTCCAGTTTCGATAATTGCATGAGTCGCTCGAAATTAAGTGGTTGTTAAAAAAATAAGACGGCAAAGATAACTTTCCGATTGGCATTTGGAAAGTCACCTATTCTCATTTCATGCACATTTTATCCAACACTTAAATTTGGTCGAAAAAGGCCATTTTATTGAAAAAATGAATACATTTGTCTTTAATGGATAACATACAATTTTGGATTTGGTTGATTGTAATCGTAGTCACCTTTCTGTCACGTTTCAAAAAAAAACAGACAGATGGAGGCACGCCCACTTTTGGTGGAGATGAGCCCTTCAATAGCCCATCGCAGCCTACCCAAAAGCCGGTTTCGTTTGAAGATTTGCTACGTGAAATTCAAGCCTCAAAACCAGCCAGTAACCCAGATCCTGCACCTGTTAAAGTGCCAGTACCTGTAAAAAAGGCGGAGTATGTGGATTATGACGATGATTTGGAGGAAGAAGCTGTCGTAGAAAGGGTAGATTATCGAAAAAGAGATCAGGATCGAACTTTTGAAACCTACGAAAAAGCTAAACAAGCTGCATTTAACCGACCTTCCTTGGAAGAAACAATGAAACTGGAAGATACGGAGGTTAAGTTTGGTCAATTTAAGGGGTATCAGCAAGACAGTCAGGTAGTTCCAGCTCTGGCGTATGTTAAGGATTTGCAGGATCCGGAAGGATTTAAGAAGGCATTTATTTTAAGTGAAATACTAAATAGAAAGTTTTAAATTCATTTTTTGGGATAAATATTACTTGCATGTTATAACCTATCCATTCAATTGGGTATTTTTTTTGGATTAATGCAACTTTAATGACTCTATTGGTTACAATATTTTTAAGGACATCATTTATTGTATAGTATGATTCTTTATTATCCATAATTTTTGCAAAAGCGATGAAAGTAATACTCCCCATTCTACTTTTCACCTTTAAAAGTTTTGTTTTAGCAGACACCGAAAAATGTCCTAACAAAATTTCCATTCTATCTCAGGATACAACATCCGGGAAAATCAACTTTACCATTCGGGTTGAATCAGTCAATACCTACCACTACACTCTTTTTGTTGTTAAAAATGGTTCTCTCATTGAGAAGAAAAAAGAGTTGAATAGTTCTGAATCAGAAATTACTTTTTCCGAAGATAAATTATCAGAGGGTCACTATCGGGTTGTTTTTAGCTTCGGTGATGGCGGAAGTATTGTATGTAACCGAAAGTCAATTGAAGTACTAAATAACTGAGGATGTCTAAACTTTATTACTTATTTGGAATTTTGATTGTTTCCTTAACTGTGAGTTTCAACAGTTATGCGCAATTAACAGTAACTGCTGTTCCAACCGATGTCAAGTGTTTCAATGGAAACGATGGAGAAATATTAGTTACTATTTCGAATGTTGCACCATTGGCTGCTCCACCTTGGAACGTTGAATTGCAGTATCGCTTCTTTGATGGAAGCTTCTCCACGCTTGCGTTTTATACAAATGTCGCTACAACCAGTTTTACTTTTAAAGCAGGAAATGGATCATTAAATCAGCCTGGAGCAGACAGTTTTGGTATACCCGCTAACGGTGCAGGTGAAAATTACAGGGTAATAGTCAATGCCTCAGGTACTGGTACATTCATTCAGAAGAATAGATCGGTAAACATTACCATCAATCAACCTGCTCAAATTCAAATTACAACTAATTTGCTTGACCCGGATTGTAATCCGTTAACGGGTGGGGCAAATGCAGATGGCACGATTGATTTAACAATCACTGGCGGTATTGGATCCTATTCCGTTTCTTGGCCGACCACGCCAGCCTCAACACCAATTGCTCCTTCTGTAGTGGCAAATGGTGGCAATATCGTAGTTCCTAATTTGGATGGTGGATCTTACACAATCAGTGTGACGGATGCCAATAATTGTAACCTTACACAGAATATCTCTCTGCCCATTTCTACGTTGCCGAACGCGGGTACTGATTTCAATGTTTGTGGTACGTCAACCCCCCTTAGCGGAAATACACCAGGTGCTGCAGAAACAGGAACTTGGACAGGCCCATCCGGAGTGACCTTTTCTCCAAATGCCAATTCACCAACAGCTACGGCTTCGAATCTTGCGGTAGGAGCAAACACCTTAACATGGACCATCACCACAGCAGGTTGTACTGGAAATTCAGACCAAGTAGTTGTCACAGTAACACAGCCGCCTACTACTTCAGTTGCAGGCTCCCCTCAAACGATTTGTCCTACAGCGAATGCTACATTAGGTGCAAATACTCCTGTAATTGGCATCGGTGTTTGGAGCGTTTCGAGTGGACCAAGTTTACTTGCCACTCAGTTTAGTGATACCGCTAGTCCATCATCTACATTTACTCCGGCAGCAGGCCCGGGAAACTACGTATTAACTTGGTCGATTAGTAATGGTATTTGCCCTGTTTCTCAATCCAACGTTACTATTACGGTGTCATCCAACAACACCGCTGGTCCGCCCTCATCTACACCTACCTTGTGCGTCAACACAGCACTGACTAACATCACGCATACCACAACAGGCGCTACTGGCATTGGAGCACCTACGGGCTTACCCACTGGAGTAACGGCCGCATGGGCCGCGAATGTGATCACGATCAGCGGCACACCGACCGCAACGGGTACCTTCAACTACAGCATACCATTGACAGGTGGTTGTGGTAGA
>PJQF01000282.1_pt1 | contig 18571 bp, 13 predicted proteins | sample 1503741 | NCBI WGS metagenome assembly PJQF01 (sample SAMN07775949, study PRJNA414020) | Biofilm metagenome, whole genome shotgun sequencing project. | isolation source: biomolecule (vanillin) treated reverse osmosis membrane biofilm | place: India: Nagpur | collected 2017-03-21 | reverse complement strand
GGCGCGCTGCTATTGACGAATAGCCGCCACACCTGATTTGTGGTTGTCTGCCAAGCGCCCATTAGGTGATCATTTGATGTCATCTGGAACCAACCGCCACACGTTAGCCCGTTGATGGCCTTGAGCGCCCCGGCGGGACGGTGGCTATAGTTAGCGCTGCCATTGTAGGCCACATACGGCGCCACGCCGAAATTGCCCTGGTCGGCGGTGCCTTCGTGGGTAAGATCCTGTGAACGTGCAATGTCGATAATGCGATTGGTCATAATGTCCTTTAGGCGGGGGCTATGGTTGTGAGACTTCCGCTTGACCCCAGGTACTTCAAACTGCCCGCATCCACAAACAGATAGCCGCCGCCGGTTGGCGCGCTGCCAGGGATTCCGCCAACGTTTTTTAAGAACCACACACTATTAAGGTCGATAGTCAGATAGGTAGTGCTACCTACTTGCATACGAAATGTTCCGCTGTTGTTGTCGATGATCCACTGCGTAACGCTGGCGCTTTCCTCCAAAATAATGGTTGGCAACCCTGACAATACACCCATGCGCACATTGTCCGCGCTGCGGGCTGTGGACGCTACCGGCGCATTGACCTGCAACCCGTCAGGAGAGGTTGTGCCAACACCCAGGACGTTAGTAATATAGGCGTTATCGGCGGAAATATCAATGCTGTCACTCAGGCTGATCCCCATCGGCCAGAACGCAACCAGACCCGGCAAAGCCAAAATGCAGCCGGTGATGATGCCAGCCAGATAGACGGTATCAGTTTTTTGGATGAAGTCAGCCGATAGCAGACTGACCATTTCGCTATTGCGTTCCTGTACTGCCATTACCCCACCCCGCTAATTCCCAACTGTGCAAGCCGCTGTTCGACCTTAAACGAATGCGCGCCATTGATGACCAGGCTATCCGGCATTCTGTATTGCACTGTATCGGCGTAGATGGCCCGCCGGTCATCGTTGAGCGCCGCCGCGGTCGGCTTGCCGGGTAGCAGGTCTGTGACCAACACATAGCCCCCCGGTCGCACTTCCCACGGTTGCAGCAAACCGCCCTGCGCATCCTGAATCACCGCCGCACCTTCCCGCAATGGCCGGATGTACACCACGCTATTTGATACCGGCTTGTAGACGGCCCGCCGGTTCTCATACACACCAAAGCTGTAGCGGTTCAGCGACACATCACCCATTGCAATCATGGCCTTGATCAGCCCCCACGCCTCAGCGTCGTCATTCTCGTAGGCGGGGACTTGGATTGTGTTCGTCGTGACGCTGCTGCTGAACAGGCCATTTGGTTCTGCGGCAACGATGGCCGCCAACTTTGCCGATAGGTTCTGTGTGCCTGTGGTAGCGCTGTTATAGCTGTATTTTTGAAACAGATGTGCATAGCCGATGCACTCTAGTTTCAAGTCAAAATAGGTCAAGCCGGTGTCGCCGGGAAGGTTCAGATCCTCGCTTCGTGGCGGTTGGCTGTAGCGCTCCAGAAGCAACGCTTGCAGGTTGGCGACCGCGCTGGTGTCAACGCCGCCCACGCTGAAAACTTTTGCCAGGATACCATAGCGCGCAACAGATAGCGCATCGCTGGTATAGTCGGTTGCAACCCGAATGCCGGTTGCATTGCCCCCGCCAAGTTGCAGGAATATCGAGTAAGCCAACTTGACTTTGTTGGCGATGTCCAGGTACGGCCCAACGTTCATGTTATAGCCGCCGACGTTCATCGTCACTCGATTGACCAAACCCTCCCAGGCCAGTTTCGTCCCCCGTCCCTTCACCTGTACCTGACGCCCCACGCCATTTTCGAGCCAATCTTCCAGTTCGGCCAGCGGTAGGCGCATGGTTAGATTCGCTGTCCAGAATCCACCCATTGCCGCGTGACTGTGGTCGTAGCTCGTTACGTCCTGACTGTGGTCTACGAAGCGGTTGCTCCCACGCCACGGCCCATCCGTGACCAAAAACGATAGCCGGTTCTGGTTGAAGATGCTGCCACGCTTCTGGCGGGCGGGCGCTTCGGTTCGGTTGCGACTCAGAGCGCCGGTTGGTGTAATGCCGCCGGTCAATACTTTGGTGATGCTGCGCACCAGCGCCCCGGCTGGCGCAATGGCCCCCGCCAGGATTTTGACCCGCTGTGTAAGTAACGCCCCGGCTGGCGCAATAGCGCCGGTCAGCGCTTTGATGACCAGACGGGATGTGACCAGCGCCCCGGTTAGCGTGAGCGCCCCGGCTAACTTGCGGGTGGTTGCCTTGACCAGCGTCGCCGCCGGGGTAATGCCACCACTTAGTTTGTGTGTGGTCGCCTTGACCAATGCGCCCGTTGGCGTAATGCCGCCGCTTACCGTTTTGCTGTAGGCTGTACCGCTGGCCTCTAGGATCTCGATTGCGGCGATTACCCAATCGCCGGCTGACCCCAACGTAAAATCAGTGGTGGTGCTAGTGCCACTGCTGGCGACATCTTTGTATTCGCTGCTACTACGGGCAAGGTTGCCTGCGCTGTTGGCTGTCTGATTTTTGAGAATGGCAGTAAAGCCGCTGCCCTCTGTCCAGACCTGTCCGCGCCCACTGCCAAAGCCGATCACTCTACTGTTGGCTCTTGTGGTTGTTACGCTGGTGGTGGCTGATGTGGTGTCACTGGCACCAGTGTTTGCGCTATTCGTCGCGCCGATAGCTCCACTACCATTCGTGCCGGTCGTATCGACGCCACTAAAACGGATGATCTGAAAATTACAGGCAATCGGATCAAGCGCCCAATTGACGGTCACACCACCGGCGGAAGGCGACGCCCCCATTGCCCGCCACACGGTCAGGTTAATGACATTTTGTGTGTCGTCGGCGTCCAACACTTTGACCCAGGTCAGACCGTTGCCGGTGACGGATGACACGTTGGTTCCCGGCGCGCTGTTACTGCGCATGGCAATTAGACACAGCAATAGCTCGTTGCTGCCCGGTGTCCAACTGGTGGACGTGGCCGACGTTGCCGGCGTGTCTACGGCGGTTGCTATGCTCTGCTGAATTGCAATCGCCATTAGTCATTCCCCCGCAGGCCCAACCAGCGCGCATGATGCCAGAGCTTGACCTGATGTACGATGGTATGAGGCGTTGCGCCATCGTAACTAAGGCTGACATTATAGGTTTGTGTCAAAAACCATAGCCGCTGCTTTTCGCCTGGTTGCAAAACAAACGGCCCGCTTGCCGACGATTGCCAAACGCCGTTGATTAACTCGCTGCCATTGCGCCGTAACATGCTGCGTAAGACTCGTTTGGGGAATGTTGCACTGTCAATATCAAGATGATGTTCAATACCGCCAAAAACGATATTTTCGGTATTGTCGAAGTCGCCAATCCATTCGTCGGCTGGAACGAGAATCAACTCGAACAAATCCAAATTAACGCCTGCTGATGTTGCCTTAACTTCAATGTCGATGCGGAGTTGTGCTGTTTCATCGCTGCCGCTCATGTAGCGGTCGGCGGCAATAGTAAATTGCCCCATGTAGGCGACGGCGCCGTAATCAACATCAAGCACGGTACTATCAACATAAACTTCATCACCTATGATTTGCCCAGATAGGCTGAAATTCCCTAGCGTCATCCGTGCTACGATTACTCCTACTGTGCCGGTATAGGCGTAGCGCAAATAGATTTGATGAGTACCCGCAAAATCGCGCGCTAGGCTGCTATCGAATGTGAGATAGGCAGCAGTTACCCAACTATTGAGCGTAGAGGATGTGTATCTGATCAATTCGCCAGCAGCAGCAATGGTATTGTTAGTAACAAAGCTGCTTTCAACACTATCGGTTACGGTCACTCCCAGCGGATTTTGTTTTTGCGCCAAATTCAGATAGGCTGTAAACTTTTCGCCCCGGCTGACCGTGCGCAAGCCAACAATTACACGGTCGGTTGGTTGCTGCAACAGTGGAGAATCACCAGCGTCTATTTGATTGTACAAGGTCATTTGCGCGAGTGCTGGAACATCCCCCGCCAGATTATCAATTTCCACATAAGGTTGCTGAACAATGTAAGCGTTGTCAAACTTGGGCAGCAGGGTAGACAAAGAGCCTGTGGCCGTTACACGAAAACGAATCCAGTAAGCAGTCACACTGTTGATTGCTGTGGTTGCCATCGCCGCCGCTGGATCTAAATGCCAAGCCACTACGCCGCTACGGTGTAGACTTTGCGTGTTGTCGCGTATCTCGCTAGTGCTAAACGCTGTCCAGGCGCTGCCGTTCCAATATTCAATCGCCAGGGTCAGCGTATAATTATACTCGGTGAGGTGCAGGTACAGGTTACTAAATGCGCCGGCGTCGGGCGCTGTAGACTGAATGCCCACATAGAAAGCATCATTTGTGCCGACCGGCGACGGGAACATGAGCTGATCCGTGCTGTTCTCCAAATTATCTTCCACATTCGTGGGCGTAACGGTTGTGTATGTCCCGCCGCTGCTGTCAAATACAAAGATGTGCGTCCAGTTGCTTTGCAGCCGGTGATTTGCCACATAGACCGGCGTTGCACAGTTCAACCCATACGGCCCATAGGTATTGTTGGCGTCGGTAGCCACACGCCGGTAGACGGTATTGTTTGCCCCGGCGAACAGATAGGTGTCGCCCAACTCGGTAAAGGCACGCACCGGTGACGCTGCCATTGTCGCCAGCGCTACCCAGGCAAAGCCCCCGTCATAGCTGATATAGGTGCTAGTGGTTCCGCTCTGACTGGCAACCAACGCACCGTTATCGAGCCGGTACAGCGCATCGGTTCCCCAATCACGCCAGTAGATGTTAAAGGTCGCGCCATCATCCCGGCTGATACTGATATAGCTGGCACTGGTCAGCAGGAGATAATCGCCCACTGTGACCAAGTGCAGGAAAGCGCCCACATCATCGGCGCTGCTCGCATAGAGGGATAGTTGATTATTTGGCACGTACCAAACATTGTATTCGTCACCGGCAATGATAGTGTTTTCGGCACTGAGTGCCATCGCCTTGACCTTGCCCGTGGGCAGTGTGGATAACACACTCAGCGAACCACTATTCTGGATATAGCGGATCTCGCCATCGCCACCGAAAAATAGCGTATCATCGGATGAGCGGTACACGACGCTATAGAAGTCCACTGTGTTGGTATGCTGCGTCCAGGTATCGCCATTGTCATCGCTGTAATAGATACCGCTCGTTGCGCCGGCGCTGCCTGTAGTCAACCCGGCGACGGCCCAAATGCGCCCACCGGTCGCCTGTGCAAACATCCAAAAACGCAGATTAGCCACGCCCGTGGTCGCTTCGGTTGTCCAAGCGCCGCCGCTGTCTGTACTGCGGTCAATGAGATTGCTCCCGGCAAGGATAGCCCCGGCTTGCGTCGTAAACAGGCTCTGCACGTTGGTAATTGACCGGATGCTGCTCCATGTGGTCAGGTTAGGATTGTACTCTATGGTATTAGTCAGCGCCACACATGCCGGTTCCGCTGGCGGGTTGGCTTGCCAGGTGGAGCGCTCTACCACCAGCGTGATTTCATTCAGCGTTGTCATGTTGCCACCGGCGAACGGTTGCTGGTATACATCATCGTAGCTTTCAATGATACCGCCGTAGACCAATGCATAGCGGGGGTTGCTTTCCTGTGCTGTGCGCGCCACCAGCCACACAAGGCCGTCTTCCACATTGCTACTAAAGTAGTTGGCGGCCTGTTCCAACATACGGTCAAGCTGCTGTTGCCGTTGCGCTACGGCGTTGTGGTTGTAGTCGGTGATCTTTAGCTCATAGGACTCATTGACCGCGCCATACACCTGGCGAAAAGCGCCGGATGGTTCCCGCTGCGGTCGGCTCAAGGTCATGCGGTTGAGCGCAATCCCTACGCCGTTACGATTGGCGCCCAACAGGTCAATTTTCGTTGCCCCATCCGTCAAATACAGTTCAGCAAACATTAGTTCATTGACCTTTCCAGGATCCGCAACACTCGGCTTTCAAAGCGTACTTCATCCATTGGCGTGTTGATGGTGACGCCACCCATCGCAAAATTGAGCGTGCGAGTAGACACAGCCCCATGCGCTACGGTGGATTGTCGTAGCGCGTTGAGCGGTTGAAATAGTGATTTCTGGATACCTTGCGCCATGCCCGCCATCATTTGGCCGCCAATGTCGGCAAACACTTTGGAAGGCGAGCGAATTTGTAATTGTTGATTCACCTGAGCAATCATGGCCGCCACTGCACGCTGAGTAGCTGTTAGTAGATCGGCAACACTGGCATTGATGCCCAGCGTCATACCTGCAAAAATTTGGTTGGCATCCAATCCAGAATCTTTGACCTGCTTTACCAAGTCAAGCTGTTGCTTTAGGAAATTAAGTTGTTGTTCTTGGCGATTGAGTTCTAATAGTTGTTGAGATGCCGCTATGTATTTATCAATGGCACGTTGCCGATCTGCCTCTGTTGTCGCCTGCCGTAATGTTGTTTCCAAAATCGGATCAAGAACCTGCTCTTTGTAGAGCTTGCCCATCGCAGAATTGGTACTATTGACACGCTCAATCAACTTTGCATTGTTTTGCAAAATCTGGTTGTAACGTTCCTGTTGAAGAATAAGAGATGCGTTATTTTTAAGTTGTCGTGTCTCCGCATTTAGTTGCAGTTGGCGAGCTTGCGCGATTTCCATCTCTAATTCGGCCAACCGTTTGATATGCTCAGGCGTTCTATTCGCGTCAGGAATGCCGCTGATGTCAATTCCCAACGTGGCCGCTTGTCGCATAAGATTCAGTTGATCTTCTTGCAAACTGATATATTCTTTACTACCAGACAGGCGACGTGTGACAGCATCCATACCTGCTACCTGTTGTGCGTAAAACTGGCGTGTTGCATCTGAAAAACGTGTGTCCGTGATTGCAGAACGCCAACTGTCGGCAATTTCAGCAAGGCGCTGTCCAAAGTTGTCACTGAAATCAATATTTAAATCTAGAATTTTACCGGAATTGAACAAATACCCCAGCGAACCGGCCAGAGAAGCAGCGGTTGTCAATAATTGACTTCTCTGTTGTTCCATACCAACAATCAAACCTTCGACAATGTTGCGCCCGATTTCGGCAAACACTTTCGACGGGCTACTAATACCCAAGACTTTTTTCACCCACTCTGGCAAGCTGTTGGCTAAATCTTGCGCTTTCTTAATGAGTGAATCTTTCGCCGCTGTGATACCGGCGCCGATGCCGTTCACAATGTCCATACCAATTTCTTTCCAGGTATCGGCTAAATCGGTAAAGATTTTCCGAATGTCCGTAGTGATATTGCTCATGAGATTCAAAAATGCAACTTTTGCACTTTCAATACCATCACGAATTCTATTGATGATTTCTCTCCCAAGTGCAGGCCAATCGACATCACGAAAGATTCGTAGAATATTATCAACGATGTCAGTTACTAGATTCAGCAGTGCATCAGTGGCCCCTTCAACACCATCCTGAACCAGCGCAATGATGTCACCGCCCAACGTCTGCCAGTCAACGCCAAATAGTTCCTCGGTAAAGCCTTCCACGATTTCAGCAACAATGTAGATTAGGCCACCGGCTGCATAGGCCACTGCCTTTACGCCAGCGCCCACAGCAGCTATGATGGTTCTGCCTAACTCTAGCCAGTCGATGTTGGCGAAGGCGTCAAATACGCCCGTTCCAACAGTCTTGGCTGTGGGTAGCAGCCCGCCAGCGCCCTCCGCCAGCGCTTTGAACCCATCTTTGAGCAGACGCGCCATAGTGCGTCCAACTTCTTCCCAATTAATCTCAGTAAAGGATTGCATCAAATTCAGGCCAATGTTTTTGACGACAGTCAGCAGCCCGCCCGCTGCCTTCGCTGCTGCGTCCAGGCCATCACGAATGGCGTTCATGATGGTTGCGCCGATTTCATCCCAAGACTGTTTGGTAAACTGATCCTTGATGAACGTTGCGATTTGAACCACAGTAGCCAGGATGCCACCGGCGGCTTGTGCAGCCTGTTGCAGCCCGTCACGGATGGCGTTCATGATGTCCGTGCCGATGGTTCCCCAAGCGAACCCATCCGGTGTCACGTAGCGCCGGCGCATGTCAGCGACAACGGTTGTAATTGTCGCCAGCGCCGTTTCTTTGGCCGATTCTATCCCGGCGCGCACCTTGTCCAGAATGTCTTTGCCCGCTGCTGTCCAGTTGTTCGCAGTCTCGCCAAAGCGCTCTCTGAAGCTGGCGACAATGACGCCCAGGCCGGTCAGCACCGTGGCTTTTGTCGCTTCCCAACCGTCACGGATGTAGGTCAGGATGGTTGTGCCGATGGCCTTCCAGTCGATTTCATTGAATTTGGTTTTGACGTTGGTCGCAAAAGCGGCAACCACAGTAAGCACAGCGCTTGCTGTTGCGTTCCAACCATCACGGATGTAGGTTAGGATATTGACGCCGATGCTCTTGTAATCAGTGGTCATGATGGCGTCCATGATGGCTACGCCGATTTTCACAGCGTCAATGCCAAGCGCCGCGGCAATTTTGAGCAGCGCCCCACCCAACGCCGCCCCATATTCCAACATGGCCGGCGCAACTTTGGGGATCAGGTCGTTAGCAATCCAGTCAATGAGCGCGCCGACCAACAGAAGCGCACCGCCGCCGATTTGGGTTTTGCCCTCGCCAGTCAGCCAGCCGACCAGCGCACCGGCCCATTCGCCTAGCGCTGTAATGCCGCCAGCGATGGCATTACCGATCCACGTCACCATGCTGGCTGACCATTCGATATACGCGGCGATCCAGGTAGGCAGGTTGGCGGCAAGCCCGCTGACAAGACTGGCTGCCCATTCCCCTATCCTGACAACAGCTAGGCCCCCCGCTTCGACTATCCAGGCCCCCGCCGCCGTACCCCATTCCGTCAATTGCGCTTTCCACCCCGGCAAGGCGGCACTCACCGCCGTCACAATGTTGGTAAATACGCCCGTTACCGATTCAACCGCCCCGGCCCAAATTGCTTTGATGTTCGTAAACTGCGTTTCGTTGCCGGTAGCAAAGGCGACGATCTCAGCTAAAGCACCTGTGCCAAATTCGCTAATAGCCGTGGTCAATGGTTCAAACGCTGTTATCAGTGCCGTAATCACGGTCAGCGTCGTGTCACGCAAGCCGAGGAAATTTGTATTCCAGGCGATGCCTAGCGCCGCCGCACCGCCGATTAACAAAGCCATCGGGGAGAGTAGTCCCGCCATAGCAGCACCGATGGCTGTGAACGCCGCCGCTATGCCCGCCGATGCCAGTAGCACAGCGATACCACCAAGCGCGCCGGTCAGGATGTCCATATTCTGTGCAACTAAATCAATTGTGGTCGTCAACCAAACGGGAAAAACTTCACGCCAGCCGGCGCCGCTCACAATTTTTTCAATGCCAGTGGCAAAACTCTCAAAGAATCCCACGATCATGGGTGCGTATTGAGTAATCAATTCGCTGGCACGGTCGGCTAATTGCTTGAGCATGGGCAAAAAGAGAAAGCCGATTTTCAGCGCCACTGTGTCAATGACGCCTTGCAGAATTTCTAGGCTACCTTTGAAGTTGTCCATCCGCACTTTGGCAGATTCAGCGGCGTCAGTGCTACCCAACTGAGCAGCCAACGCTTCAAATTTGGTCAGCCCGCCCTCCATTGCCGCCGTCAGTGAGTCGTAACTAACGCCCAATTCTTTAGCGGCTAACGCCTGATCTGTGTATGCTATTTCCCCCTGCTCGGCTAGACCCACGGCGGCGCGCATAGCGTCTGTACCAAAGATGGTTGATAGAGCATTGTTTTTCTGTTCTTCGGATAAGCCAGACAATGCACCTTCCAGGAGAACAGATATTTCATTCATATCTTTGAGATTGCCAGCAGCGTCATAGAATTGATTTGACCCTTCCGCGGTCATCAATCCTAACTCTTTCATGACGCCCGCCGCTTCTGCGCTTTGCGGGATTAGTCGTTGCAAGAACGTCTTGAACGATGTGCCAGCATCGCTACCTGATTTGAATAGTGCGGATGTGCCTGCAATCGCCGTGTTAAAATCGTCAAATTCAACGCCCACAGCAGAGGCGACACCGCCACCCTGCGCAAGTGCCAACTGGTAATCATTGATGGTGAACTTGGAATTGTTGACGACGCCGGTAATGCCGTCTACCGCTTCCATCATGTTCTCGGCGTCGATGTTGAATAGGGTCATTGCATCGGTAGCAATAGCGGCGGCTGTGCCAAAGTCGGCTTTGGTAGCATTAGCAAGTAGTACCGTTGCTTTTGCCGCGCCATCCATGATTTGCGCCATAGATACGCCGTTGGATGCTAACTTTTCGATAGCGTCGGCGGCTTCTTGCGCATTAACTTTCAGTGTGGGATCTAAGCCCAAGTCGAGGATGAGGTCTTTCAGCGGCCCAACGGCGTCCTTCGTCTCGCCCATCACGGCGGCAATTGCGCCCATCTGAGACTCAAGGTCAGCGGCCTTTTTGATGCCATTAACGGTAAATGCGCCGATGGCAGCGCCGGCGGCCACAGCACTAGCCACCAGCGCACCGGAGAGCAGGCCAGCGACGCGTAACACGCCCTGGCCCATATCGTCGAAGGCTTTGCCAAACTGACCCGCCATTTTGTTGTTGGCGTTGTCCATTTTGTCAAGGCCGGACAGATAGCGCGCGATATTTCTATCAAATTCAGATAAATCAAGTATGGCGGAAAGACCAATTTGCTCCACAGTCTATTTCCCCTTCATCGCCTGCTGTGCCTTGCTGCGCACCTGGCGCTCATCCTCAAGATAGTCTTCGTAAGAGCGCATCTCGCCAACCGTCGTTTCGAACGCCAGCATCTGGCAGCGGTCGCTTTCGTCCAGGCTATCCCATTGCGAAGGCGTCAAGCCCCACGCCTTCGCCGTCTCCAATTCGTGAAAGCGCTGCGACGTGAGCCACTTCCCGCCCCGGCTGTGTAGGCTGTACCGCTCCACCAGTTCCGCCAGCGGTGTCCGGTTCTTGCCGTAGGTTACGGCGAAAGGAGTTTTGAGCCGCCTCTAGGATCGTCCGGTCGATGCCGCTGGCCTCCATAATGGCGCCCATGAGGTTGTTGATGTCGTCAGTGGTGGTTAGTAGTTCGGTGCGTAGATAGTGGATTTTCAGCGCAATGGGGTTGTCAGGCAGTGCAATGCCAAAATACTGCTGTAGCTCCTGCCATTCGCCGGTGATGTCTACCACCGTCCCCTTTGCCATGAATAGCTCCATGACTTTGGTAGCAGACGCCGCGGCCTGGCGCGTCAAGGCGGCTTGATATGTTGCCCAAGCCGCCTTCTCTTCGTCGGTAGTGATTGAATCTTGGTCATGCTCGTAGGTCATCTTTGACCCGTCGGGCAGTTCCACCTCATACGTGGGCTTGGGTGGAACTGTGACCGACTGTTGCGCCCGCAGGCGTACTTCTTCAATGAGCAGCGGCGGAACGGCTTGAATGCCGATTTCCCGCCCCGCTGCTGTCACAAAGGTTTTATTGATGGCACGCTCATTAACGAGAATACCATTTGCTGTTACCATACTGGCTCACTCCTTATAGGATTTGGCCTATTTTGCTAGGCTCTAACTAGATTACGGCTTGGCGAACACGCGCCCGATTACGCCGGTTCCGCCCTGGATCTCGCCAGTGAAGAACGCGGTGTTGTGGTCAATGACTGCGATACCGTTCAGGCCGGTGTTAGTGAACGTGGTCACGGCGTCCCAGGTGTAACCGCCGTCGATGGTGACAAACACAGTGCCGACCGGCGTGGCGTTCTGGTGCAACATGAAACCGAACAGAGTGCTACCCGGCGCAAACGCTACCGATTGCACCTTGCCGGCCCAGCTGCCGGTGAACGCCCGTTCCGTCCAGGTAATGCCGCCGTCGTCGGTGTAGAACAACTCACCGCCCGCCGTGCCAACCCAGACGTTATCACCGTCCAGGGCAAACACAGTCGAGAGCGTTGCGCCGCTGCCGGTGTTGTCGTCTGTGGCCGTCCACGATAACCCACCGTCTTCGGTTTTCAGGATGGTGTCAGAAGCGCCCACAGCGTACCCGATGCGGTCAGTGGCAAAGTGGATAGCGTGCAGAGCGTTTGCCGTTGCTACGCCGGCGTCCTGCGTATCCCAGGTAATGCCGCCATCGTCGCTATAGTAGATGTAGCCAGAACCCGCAACCAGCCACATGTTATAGGGATCGTAAGCAAAGAGGCTGTGTGGCCCCTGCGCAAACTGAGCATTTGTGCTGCCAACATTGACCGTTGTCCAGGTCGCACCCCAATTGTCACTGTAAGCGATTTCGGCGGGATTACCGGCGTCAGTCGTGCCACGGGCCACAACCACACGGGTGGTATTGCGCCCAACGAGGAAACAGGTAACGCTAGTGATGTTCTCCGCCCCGGCGAACGGCTTGACGGCTGTGTTTGTCCAGGTTGCGCCGCCGTCGGTCGTGTAGAGTACATCGCCCTTGTCGCTGGGGCTGCTGGCGACCGCGTCGGTCACGGCAAAGCCGACTTCGCCAAGATCATCACCGACGCCACAGAAGTGGATGTCATTGATGGCTTCGGCCACACCAGCCGATTGGCGCCCCGTCGTCTTTTGGTAGACACGGTAGATCGGCGGCAAGGCGCTGATACCAAACGCCATCGTTGATGGATTGTCCTCCTCACGCATTGCCAGGTCACTGGCGGTCTTTTCGCCTACGCGCACCTTTTCAAGCACCCAAGAGCGCACGTAGTTGCCGAACGTGTCAGCGCGCCCGCTATCGCGCTGGTGAAGGAACAGCGTAGCCTCACCGCTGCGGATCTGTTCCAGATAGTTAGCGGTGCCTTCCACCAACGTGGTCAAAGTCGTTGTCACCGGGTCGGGCGGCGTTACGGTGGAGTCGAGCGTCCGCCACCCTGTACCGTCCTGTTTGAAACAACGAATCAACGTATCGATTGCGCCGCCCGGCTCGGTCAGTGCGTCCACATCGACGCACCCAACAAAGCGGGCGCGAGTGTTAGCGCCCCTCGTTTGCACGAAGATAGCGCCATCACTGCTCTTAAAAATTCCTGCCATTGTTAACTCCTCATAGCCTTGCGGCTTATATGTGAAACTTCCGTTGTGCCGTTAGCCGGTGGTCAGCCGGCGCACATTGCGAAGTAGATCCCCTAGTACGATTCCGTAGGCGGCAGCCACGGCTCCCTGTACAAGCTTTGGCTTGTGCAAGAGGTCGTCAGCCGTCCATACCCCCGCGTTTTTTAGCTCTCGGTCAATGTCGTCAGGCGTAACCGTGGCTGTGATGTAATCGGCAAAGTTGATGCCGTAGGGCAAGCCCCGCTCTGGTTGAGCGCACTCGCCGCTCTCGCTTACATCTTTTGATGGTACAAGAGAGCGTTGTAGTTGCTCATCCTCTAACCATTCGATGAGCGTTACCCCGCCGTTTTCAGAAATTGTTTTGACAATCATCGTCCATGCCCCGATCTTTTCGCCGCCTGATTCAGCGCCCTTTGCATTGACTTGCCAAATGTGCGTTGATATTTCTCTTTTAATGTTTCGGCAAACTCACGCGCCTTTGTGCCGGGATGATGTACGACATTGGCGAACACATCCGGCCCATTTGCGCCGCCGCTGCCGCTGCCTATCACCCGCGGCGTAGTTTTTGCTTTGTAACCGCCTTTGAAGAAAAGCTTCTGTGCTTTCTTCGGTCGGATGATATGCGGCTTGGTTCCTTCATCCATATAGCGATAGATTTCATTGTCAGTTGATACCGTGAATTTGCCGCCCCGATCTCGCATTTCCACCTCGGTGGTAAATTCTGGTTTGCGTTTCCAGGTGGCGTAGGTTTTTGCGAAGTCAGCGTCTACGTCTTTTGCTACTTCTTTCAGCCCATCCAGCAAAGCCGCACGCATGGCTTTCTCATTAAGATTTTTTGGTCGAATAACCGTTGCTCTGATTGTTGCCATCACCACACCTGCATCCTGTACAGCTTGCGACTCTGGGCAAGCTTGTACGCCACAAATGCGCCCTCGGAAACGCCGAAGGGACAATTTAATTGCTCCCGGCTCAACACATCCGGCGCTTTGCGGTCACGCTCCCACAGTCGCTGTATCACACTGCAATTGCAGGGTTCGCTAGCCATGCGTGTATGTGCCAGCCGCACCAGGGCGCTTTTCATGGCAGTGTCCAACGTGCGTAAACCGGCCTGATAGTTCAGCCGCACCATCTCATAGGTATAGGTACAATTCGTGTTGCGTGTCCATGCGCCGCTGCTATACGTGGCCGGTACAATGTCTACAATGCCCCGCCGATGATCACGCACATACATGCAAGCGGTCTGCGTGTACTCGCTGCAGCCGACGCTGCTACACGCCCCGTTACACTGATGAGGTGCAACAATGGTTGCGTTCGTGGCTGGGTTGTTGTAGATGCGCTTCACATCCACAGCCGCCAAAAAATTATCCGTCTCTGTGTACGCTATACCGTCGTCGGTCGTGTTTGGCGTTTCTACCAGGCGACAACGAGGAATGTAAATCGTCAGTTGCCCGCCGCTGTAGGTCATGCGGCTTGGTGCAATCTCCCGGTCACTGCCAGGATAAAAAACTTTGACTTCGGACGTGTCGCTGATGGTTACAGTCAGCGGCCCCACAGTCGCCGGTTCCGTGGCGTAAGTAACCGTAGCGCTTGCCTGCAATGTGCTTTCTGTGCGCACCCCGGCGGCAATGATATGCCCCCACTTGGTCAGCGTAGGGTTGCTGTAGCCCTGCGTATCGACATAGCGCTGTTCACCGAACAATTCAGGTGCGCCCACAATCCAGGTTGGGCAAAGCGGATAACCTACAACGCTCTCCATAAGCTCTTGCGCTTCGGATAGCGCCCGGTATACGTCCATGCGCTGCCATTCCGTCCAGAACATGCGGCAATCGTAATCAATTTGACCGTCATAGGCCACACCGAAAAATGCACATTCGTCGTAACCGATGATGTTGGCGTATTCTGGTAGAGATAGCGCACAAATGGCGATAGGGTCGAGCGTCATCGTTTTTTTTCCTAACTCGTTGTCTGCTTAGTCATCAGTTCCCCGGCAAAGCGAACGGAATGACGCTGCCGCCCAGCGAAAACTCGCTGAATGTGCCGCCACTGTGCGTCGAGAACAATCCGTACAGCGTGTTGGTTATGATGCCCGCGTCGCTAACCGTCTGGTCGGTGCCGCGCTGCGTTTCGTTGTACCACACTTGGAAGGTGTTGCCGGACGGTCGCCGGATCTCGATCTGGGCGTTGGCGCTAAACGCCACCGCGGTGCTGACCAGGCTGGTGTAGACGCCGGCCACGCATTTATCTAATTTGACATTGCTGCCATCGTGATAGGCGATCAGGAAATTAGCTGGGCTACTAGCGCTATCCAGTAGCGACACCACACCGACCTGCGTGCCAGTGGTCAGCGTGGCGATTTTGGCCGCGGCGGTTTGGGCGGACGATGCGCCGGTGATGGTGGCGAATGTAGTGTTGAGATTTACAGGCAACAAACTGACATCGTCCCAATATCCACCTAGCCCCGATTCGCACAATAACCGCACAGTCGGATTTGTGCTTGTTTGCCGAAAACAGCGAAATGCCTGTACCCATACACCCGTAGTATTCAAAACAACAACGGGTAATCCTGATATGGACACGTAGCCATAGCCATTAATGCGCCTGTACCACGCTGATGCAATAACCCACTTTCCAACCGCAGATGTAATGGCTTGACTCGCTCCACCCTCTGCGCCACCCGCCGTTATTTTTCGGCTGTAGCTACCTGTTTTCGCCTGTTCACTACTGCGCTCGTTGAGGCTGGGGGCGCTCGAATTTGCCCAATTGGCGTCGATCTCCATGCCCCCATTTGTCAGCAACTCCGCGCCCAACGTCGGCGTGTTGTACGCATTGCCGCCGCTTACAGCCCAGGTTGCGCCCGTCCAGGGGTTGGGCGCTGCGCCAAATAGTAAATGTCGATTACGCAAAGGAAATGGCATCTAATTATTCTCGCTCATCAACTCGATAAAAAAATTCTGAGCATTGGCAGGGGTAAACGCGTCTCTAGTTTCCAGCAAACCGTATAGTGTGCGGCTTGCCGCCGCACACACAAAAGCCAGCCGAATTGTGCTATTCAGCGCATTGGCTGTGTCGCTGCCCGTGCCTTCGGTTTGCATCGCCTCAAAATCAATAAATCCGATTCGGTTGGCGCGGTTCGCCCACAGCATGGCATGTTGCGCGTTATCGTTAATGGCGGTTGGCGCTGTATGGTAAAGATGTAGCCGAAAACGTGCTACATTCGCGGCCTGATCAGTCATCAACCGCGCTTTGGTAATGTAGCCGCTGCCTGCGTTGATACGTGCCAGATTTGTAAATGTCAGTACGGTCGGAGCGCTAGTGCTATTGCTCACCGCGTCTTTGGCGGCATACGCTGTAGTATCAGCAGGTCGGGTAAATGATGCAGAAACAACAGCCGTGTTACCGCCCACCTCGCCAATATGCGCCTCGCCAGCGGGTAATGATTCCTGCACGGCCACTTTGAAGTTGCCACTGCCTGTAAGTGCTGTTGGCAACCGTGCAATAATCGTGTCCTGCTTTGCCTCAGTCGCCCCGCCGCTGCCGTTGTCAACTGTTAGAATATGCGGATCTGCTTCCGTACCAAGCCCCGTGGCTTTCAAAAAGGTAACATGGTTGTAGCCGTCCTTCGTAAGAAAATTTGCCATGTCTAGCTCCCCGCCGTAAATGTCACCGTGTATTCAAAAAGAATTGAATCCGTACTAACCACGTTGATCGCGCTGAACACACTGCGGTCAAACAGCACGCCGCCGCCTGTGGCCGCCTGTGAAAACAAACCATGTTCTGTTACCGCGGCTGATGCGTCGAATGTCAATGTGCCGCTGCTCTTTAGCTGGTTCGTCGCCGGTTCAGTCTGCGTGCCAGTGGCCCGTGTGCTGTCAGGATTAAGCGCTGTGGTTGATTCTGTCACCAGTGCGCTATCGCCCGCCGCCTCTGCGGTTGTGCCAGTGCCACAGCCGTGATATTTCATATTTTCCAGTTCAACGGTGTTCTGCCAGGCGTCCACAATGAACGCTACACCGTTGTTGGTGACAACGCGCCGGGAAACAATGCCGTAGTCAACCGTTGACCCATCTGCGCGGAGTAGACGCACGGCCAGCGCACTGGTGATCGTCGGAATGCCGGTTAGTTTGGTCAGGCCATGCGCCAACCAGACGCTAATTAGCCCCCACACATAGCCCCAGCGCAGGCCATTGCGGATGCGCCAGGATAGTGGCGCTTTCGGCGGTGAAATTTTGCGGGCGGACAGTTGACCACCCAAAGCGATGTTACTAATCATTTTCCGTCCAGTTCTGTAAAGCCGTCTGAATACCGGCAACGGCTAACCAGGAAACAATGAACTTTTTAACTTGCCATCCTGGGCAGAGCATCAGCAGGAGCGCTACCCAGACGCCGGTGCAATAGGGACAATCAAACAGCTTGCCCAGCGTGCTTTGTGGCCGCCCGTCGGCGCCATAGTCATACACACCGACCGCAGACCGCAGATGGTGAAACACATCAAACGGCCCGGCCTCTTTGGTGATGAGCCGTGCCAACCGGTAACAGGCCAGGCCATTAGACAGCAGCGACAGCATGAGCATTTGCCCAATCCAGTACGGTTGTACGGTTCTTGCCCGTGGCCTCTTGTTCGGCCATCGCTGCCCACTGTTCGGGCGTCAGGTCAAGTGCTTTGACCTGTGCGACGGTCAGCGTGTCAGGCGATGGAAACGCCGGCACTTCCACAACGCTCTGCTTAATGACGGTCAGGGCGCCGGTGGCGGATACCTGTGCATCGTCGGGAGTTGGCGCCGCTTGCGCTTGTGGTTGCGCCTGGTGGACGGCAAACAGTTGTACGCCATCTTCCCGTCGGTCAAGAAGCCAGGCCAGATCACTCTTTTCGACGTACTTTACTCGGTCGCGTGGATTGCCACCAAAACGATAATAGCGGCCAGATGGCACAGCCCCCGGCCCACCCCAAGACGATGATCCAACAGACCGACCGACATATTCAACGAGTACCATTTCACCCCCCGCTGGCATGGCTAATGACGCAACGCCGCGGGGAGCGCTGCTATTGCCGCCACTGCTACGACTTGATTTTCCACCACAACAGGCCATCGGCCAATCTCCTTTGTACAGGTGCGGAAACAACTGTTCCATCTGTATTCTAAAATGTTCACGCCATTCTAACGACGTGTTGGTCATGGTGCGGTTTTGCCCATGCCGCCGGTACAGGTAGCCAGAGCGCCCAACCTTGACGCCACAATAGCCACGTTCGCCCAGCGCCACGTTGAACGCCCAATCTTCCCGCCCATGCTTCATCTGCTCCCGATAGCCGCCCACCTCTTGCCAAGCGGACTTCTCGAACATAATGCCCATGTGCATCATGTTTCGCTCAAGCAGGGTGGCGAAATCATAATTTGCCACCGGGAACAGGTCGGCGCGCTTGCCATCCTTTATCAACACCGGCTCGTCATAGATGACACTATGCGGATTGCGGATGGCCGCTTGGTATAGGTCATTCAATGACCACGGTTCCCGCATATCGTCTGCACACATCATGCAGATGTAGCGCCCCACCGCCGCCC